>JAEEGH010001037.1_pt1 | contig 83593 bp, 71 predicted proteins | sample 9134181 | NCBI WGS metagenome assembly JAEEGH01 (sample SAMN16246544, study PRJNA631951) | gut metagenome | biome: gut microbiome; feature: rumen; material: DP-attached | host: Bos | place: Iran: Karaj | collected 2018-10 | reverse complement strand
CGATAGCTTTCATGCTATGGAATATGCCTGACGAGAGCATAAAAGACATACTATGAGTTTTAATGAGAGAAACTGACATTTTGGTACTATGCCGAAATGTTAAAAATTTGCCTGTCGCTTGCAACCTCGTGCCCAAATTTTGTATATTTGCATCAGAAATCGAAAGATAACGCCACTCTACAATGCAAAAAAGCCCCACCACCGACCTCATCACATCCACCTACCCTCCCCACTCCCCACTCCTCACATACAGCATAGCCAAAACAACAAAACTATTAAAACAAACAAAACCACATGACGAAAACAAAGACTACAACGAATGCTTTTCGACCACAGAAGGCAAAACGAAGACGACCATAGATGGCACTGGTTAAACGGATTTGGCTTCGCACTACACTGCCATTACACTGATTGTAAAAGGATTACACGGATTCTTAATCCGGATGGCAATTTTCTACTCGAAAAATCTCTTTTCTCTTTTCTCTTTTCTCTTTTTTAGTGTACTCATACAAAACAAAAACGACCTGCCGAGCGAGTATAATTCGTTTCAAAAAAAAATGATATAATTCATTCGAGTGATTCGTGTTCAAAAAAACAGCATAATTAGAGTGTCATTCGAGTAATTCTTGCTGTTGCAAGCGTCTCCTTACGTCGCCGAGCGCGCGTTCAAGACAAACAACGGGTTGGACTAATTGTGGAAGTCCTGCAAAGAATGCGCAATGCGTAGAGGACTTTTGACATTTCTTATTAAATAAACTGAATTTCACAGCCTATGTATATGGAAAATTTGGCTATTTGAGATTTTTTGAGTAACTTTGCACCTAATATAGTAATCAGAACAGAACGTCAAACGATAAAAACACATATAAATGGAAATCATTCAGACGGACATAAAAGACGTGCTTATCATTGAACCACGAGTTTTCAAGGATGCACGCGGATATTTCTTTGAATCGTTCTCACAACGTGAGTTTGATGAAAAGGCTGCAGCTATACTCGGACACAGCATAAACTTTGTGCAGGACAATGAATCGATGTCTTCATACGGAGTGATGCGCGGACTTCATTTCCAACGCCCTCCATTCTCACAGTCAAAATTAGTACGCTGCGTACGCGGTGCCGTGCTTGACGTGGCTGTTGACATACGCAAGGGCAGTCCTACGTACGGAAAGCACGTAGCAGTGGAACTGACCGAGGACAACCACAGACAATTCTTCATACCACGCGGCTTCGCACATGGTTTTGCCGTATTGTCTGATACAGCCGTCTTCCAATACAAGTGTGACGAGTTCTATCATCCAGAGGCAGACGGTGGCATATCCATCGTGGATGACTCACTGGGCATAGACTGGAAAATACCTACGGAGAATGCAATACTGTCTGAGAAAGACACTAAGCACCCATTGCTGAAGGACTTCGACTCTCCGTTTGACTTTAACATTTCGCTATATTAAAAGATAAAGTATCGCACGTATGAAGAACATTGTTATAACCGGCGGTGCCGGATTCATCGGTTCACACGTAGTAAGGTTGTTCGTTAACAAATATCCTGAATATAACATCATCAACCTTGACAAGCTGACGTATGCCGGCAACCTTGCAAACCTTAAGGATATAGAGGATAAGCCTAACTATAAGTTCGTAAAGATGGACATCTGTGACTTTGACGCATTCTACAAGCTCATGCAGGATGAACATGTAGATGGCATCATACACCTTGCTGCAGAGTCGCACGTTGACCGTTCTATCAAAGACCCTTTCACCTTTGCACGCACCAACGTCATGGGTACGTTGTCGCTGCTGCAGGCCGCAAAACTGTATTGGGAGTCGCTGCCTGAGAAGTTTGAGGGCAAGAGATTCTACCATATCTCGACCGACGAGGTCTATGGAGCTCTCGAAATGACGAACCCAGAAGGCATAGAGCCTCCGTTCACCACGACGGCATCGAGTGCAGAGCACCACCTGGCATACGGCAAGGATTTCTTCTACGAGACAACAAAATACAACCCACACTCCCCCTACTCTGCCTCTAAGGCAAGTTCTGACCATTTCGTACGTGCTTTCCACGACACCTACGGCATGCCTACGATTGTCACGAACTGCTCAAACAACTATGGCCCTTACCAGTTTCCTGAGAAACTGATACCATTGTTCATAAACAACATACGCAACCGCAAGCCATTGCCTGTATATGGCAAGGGAGAAAACGTGCGCGACTGGCTCTACGTGGTAGATCACGCACGCGCAATAGACATCATCTTCCACAAAGGTAAGATTGCCGAGACATACAACATAGGCGGTTTCAACGAGTGGAAGAACATAGACATCATCAAGACGGTTATCAAGACTGTGGACAGGCTGCTCGGCAGGGAGGAAGGCGAAGACATGAACCTCATAACATACGTGACCGACCGCTTAGGACACGATGCCAGATATGCCATTGACTCTACGAAACTGCAGAAAGAACTGGGATGGGAACCATCACTGCAGTTTGAGGAGGGTATCGAGAAGACCGTAAAATGGTATCTTGAAAACGAAGAGTGGATGGAGAACGTCACCTCTGGCGACTATGAGAAGTACTACGAAAATATGTATAAAGGAAGATAAAAATGTTTGACAATTTAAGTGATAGACTTGAACGCTCGTTCAAAATTCTTAAAGGTGAGGGAAAAATCACCGAGATTAATGTAGCAGAAACCCTGAAGGACATTCGTCGTGCACTGCTTGACGCCGACGTTAACTATAAGGTGGCAAAGACATTCACCGACACGGTGAAGCAGAAGGCGCTCGGCATGAATGTGCTGACGGCGGTAAAGCCTGGCCAGCTGATGGTAAAGCTCGTTCATGACGAACTGGCTCTCCTTATGGGCGGTGAGGCTACCGATATGCAGTTGTCAGGACATCCTGCCGTTATCATGATGGCAGGTCTGAACGGTGCCGGTAAGACTACGATGTCTGGCAAACTGGCTAAGCTGCTCAAAGACAAGAGAAACAAGAAGCCTTTGCTTGCGGCATGCGACACCTTCCGTCCGGCTGCCATGGAACAGCTGCGCGTACTGGCAGAGCAGATTGACGTGCCTATCTACATGGAGCAGGGAGCAACCGACCCCGTTGCCGTGGCAAAGAACGCCATACAGGAAGCTAAGGCTAAAGCATACGACGTGGTAATCATCGATACTGCCGGTCGTCAGTCTATTGACGAAGAACTGATGAAGCAGGCTGAGAACATCAAGGCTGCGGTAACTCCTAACGAGACATTGCTCGTGGTTGACGCAATGACGGGTCAGGATGCAGTGAACACTGCTAAGACCTTCAACGAGCGTCTGGAGATTGACGGCGTGATACTCACCAAACTTGACGGTGACACCCGTGGCGGTGCTGCACTGTCTATACGTACCGTGGTAGATAAGCCTATCAAGTTTATCGGTACCGGTGAGAAGATGGAGGCACTCGACGTGTTCCACCCAGACCGCATGGCAGACCGCATACTTGGCATGGGCGACGTGGTATCACTCGTAGAGCGTGCACAGGAACAGTTTGACCTTGAGGAGGCTAAGCGTCTGCAGAAGAAGATAGCCAAGAACAAGTTTGACTTCAACGACTTCCTCGGACAGATACAGCAAATCAAGAAGATGGGTAACATCAAGGACCTCGCGTCAATGATACCTGGAGTAGGAAAAGCCATCAAGGACGTTGACATAGACGACGATGCCTTCAAGGGTATCGAGGCTATCATATACTCAATGACACCAAAGGAGCGCACAAACCCCGAGATACTGAACCAGTCACGCAAGATGCGCATAGCAAAGGGTTCCGGTACAAACATACAGGAGGTTAACAGGCTTATAAAGCAGTTTGACCAGATGCGCAAGATGATGAAGATGATTTCTGGCAACAACATGGGTAACATGATGAAGATGGCTGGCATGATGGGCAAGATGAAAGGCATGCCGGGTATGCCTAAGTTCTGATTCTGACATAGGTCGGGCTACATAACATATAAACCCATAAAACACAGATACACTCATGGGTGGGAACAGACATAAACCACCTAAAACATAAACATAACAGATACAATGCAACTAATTGATGGTAAAGCAACTGCCACGGCAATCAAAGCTGAGATTGCAGAAGAAGTAAAACAGATCGTGGCAAATGGCGGAAAGCAACCACATCTCGCCGCCGTACTCGTTGGTCACGATGGTGGCTCTGAGACTTACGTAAAAAACAAGGTTCTTGCCTGTGAAGCATGCGGATTCAAGAGCACTCTTATCCGCTACGAGGATAACATCACGGAAGAGGAACTGCTGCAATGCGTGGACAAGCTCAACAAGGACAATGACATAGACGGATTCATAGTACAGCTTCCTCTGCCTAAGCACATCAATGAACAGAAGATAATCGAAGCCATTGACTATAAAAAGGACGTTGACGGCTTCCATCCTATCAACGTAGGACGCATGGCAATAGGACTGCCTTGCTTCATATCTGCAACACCGCTGGGAATAATAACCCTGCTGAAGCGATACAATATCGAGACGAGCGGTAAGAAGTGCGTGATACTGGGACGCTCTAACATCGTAGGAAAGCCTATGGCGCAACTTATGATGCAGAAGGAATACGGTGATGCCACCGTTACGGTATGTCACTCTCGTTCTGCAAACCTCAAGGAGGAGTGCCGCGAGGCTGACATCATAATTGCGGCTATCGGCAGACCTGCCTTCGTTACTGCTGACATGGTAAAGGATGGTGCGGTTATCGTTGACGTGGGCACTACACGTGTGCCTGACTCTTCACGCAAGAGTGGCTACCGCCTTTCCGGCGACGTTGACTTTGAGAATGTTGCTCCAAAGTGTTCCTTCATCACACCTGTACCTGGTGGCGTAGGTCCTATGACCATCTGCTCTCTTATGAAGAACACCCTTGCTGCCGGCAAGAAAGAGTATTATAAGTAAACACAAAAAAATATACATATATAACACAAAAGGCAACCTGAAGCTCTCTGAGGTCTTCATGGTTGCCTTTTATTATTCTCCTGCATCGTCATCAGATGACTTACTAACGCAGCCTGTTTCTCTGGAAGCTGTTTCTCACATGAGTAAAAAAGAATATTACTCCGATGACGTTCATTAATGCTGCCACCCAGAATGCGGCATGGTAGCCATAGTCCTCGACGACCGTGCCGCCTATAACGACACCCAGTCCGACTCCCAGATCCCATGACGTAAGCATAGAGGCATTGGCCGTTCCCCTACGGTTGTTCGGGGCAAGGTTTACAAACATATTCTGAATGGCGGGCATCATGTGGCCATTACCGAATCCTAAAATCACGGCACTGACCACGACTCCCCAGAATTCATGGACACTGGCAAACAACAAATAACTGAACACGCTAATGCTGATACCCAGCGTAGCATTCTGCACTACCCTGCCTTTCCTCAAAGACTTTCCGCCTGTCAGCCTTGACAGCATCAGGCATATTGACAATACGAGGAAATAGATGCCGGCACCACTCGTCATTGACAGTTCTTCCTTGGCATATATCGCTATATATGTGGATATAATGCCGTAGGGGAAGGACAGGCAGGCTAACATCAGTCCAACGCTCCAACCCTTTGCAAGGAAGAAACGGTCCAGGCGTATTAACGCCTTCTTCTGATACACCGGCGACACCGGACCTACCGGATGCTCGTCAACACACTGCTCCACAGCGGCAACGGAGCGTTCCTTGGGTGATGCCTTGCGCATCTTCACCGTGGAGTTTATATACACTCCCAAAGAGGCTACAAGGAATCCTATGAAGAATATTACCTGATAGCTACCTATCCATTCATACAGAAACAAGCCTATGGTAGGACTGATGGCGGTACCGAGGTTATTTGCCAATCCGTAATAGCCTATGCCTTCTGCCCTACGCTCTGACGGCAGTACATCTATGGCTACCGTACTGTTAGCTACCGTGGTAGTGCCAAACGGGGCGCCGTGGAGCGTTCTGACGATGGCAAAGAACAACATGGAACCTCCTATTACATAACCCAGGAAGAAGAAGGCAAACAGGCTATAGCTAAGCAAAAGGACCGTGCGCCTGTTGAACGTGTCAACGATATAGCCACTGAACAATCTTGCAAAAAGAGCCGTTACCGTATAGCCGCACAACACGGCACCGATAGTATGCTTGCCTGCACCGAACTCGTCTGTCATATACAATGGCAGCAACGGCATAACGAGCATGAATGAAAAGAATATCATGAAATTTGCAAGCCATACCTTGGTATAGTTCGCATTCCACAATCTATTATCCTGCATCTTTAAGTCAACTTCCATTTCCTATACTACAAACTGAATTTCCTCCTTATCTACACTTACCGTGAAAGAACCAACGACTGAAGCTAACGGATGGCCATCCACGCATACTGGTATCTTGCCGATTGGTTTCACACTTATCTCTGTAGCACGATAAGGACGTACTCGCTTGTGATTGAGCAATTTCCCACGCAGGTAAAGCTCTATGGCCTCAAAGAACTGCGTCCACACGGAACTGCGTACCACCGTCATGTCAAGCAAACCGCTGTAAGGGGTGGCATTGGGCGTCATGCCGTATCCGTGTGCCTTGCTTATGCATACGTTCATCACTCGATGTTCCTCCTTCTGCCTGTCAACGACATAGCTGACCTTGTAGTCTGTCTTATGCAGCAACATAAGGATGAGGGATATGGCGAATGAAATAGTACGCGACCACAATACCCTGCGGGTATCTTGCCTTAGTTTTTGTATTCTTGCAAGCAAACCAATGTTTACGCAGTTTAGGAAATATTGCTGTTTGCTCTCCGCATTCTTGTCTGTGTATCTTACGCAGCCTACGTCAATACGTCTGATGCGTCTCTGGGCAATACTCTTGATGCTTGCCTCGAGGTCGTCATAAGAATATCCCCAAAACAAGGCGAAATCATTCATTATACCATTCGGGATTACTCCCAGCACGACGGAATCCCTGACGTTCTTCTCTACTCTCATCAAGCAATTCACGGCATCGTTCAATGCTGAATCACCACCTGCTATGACAATGGTCTTGTAACCGTTATTGAGCATCATCATGACAAGGCGCTCTACACTCTGCCGTTCTTCGCTCTGTACCATGTCATACTCTACATTGTATTTGTCAAGCACAGCGGCTATCTTCCTCCACCTTTTCAAAGGCGAGGTAAACGGCCTGTGGGTAGGACAATATATTATTGCAGCTTTATCCATCTTTATTCTGATTTACGCACTAACGCTCTTATCTCTTCTATCAACACTCCGAGTTGTTGGTCATTCTCTGGTCTTTCAAGCCAGTTGATCTTCAAACCTCGACGTTCCATTCCCCTGAACCAGGTCATCTGACGCTTGGCAAATTGATGTATTGCTATCTCTAACTGACTTACCATTTCACTATAAGTAATCTCGCCTATAATATACATAGTCAAGAACTTATACTCCAAGCCATAGTACATAAGATTCTCTGGTGGTATTCCCTCGTCAAGTAAGCGGCGCACTTCATCAACCATACCTTCCTCCAAACGCTTATGCAGTCTCTCTGTTATTCTCTTTCGTCTTAACTCCCTGTCTATGTCTATACCTATTATTATTGACTGAAGTGGTTCCCCACTACCCTTTGCCTCATCTCTGTACCCTTCACTTATTGCTGTCTCTATCTCTATAGCCCTGATGGCTCTTTGGCAACTGTCCACATCTGTGGTATTATGCATCACAGTACCATTCTGCTTTTTCAGTTTCACCAACATCTGGGTGAGTTCTTCAAGCGAGTAATCATTCAGACTGTCTCGCAGTTCCTGATTCTGCGGCACTGAAGGCAGCTGATACCCCTTGAGGACTGATTCTATATAGAGTCCTGTTCCTCCGCACAATATAGGCCAGGCACCTCTGCCTACTATATCGTCGTAAGCATTCCAGAAATCTTGCTGATACAGGAATAGATTATATTTCGTACCAGGCTCTGCGATATCTATCAGATGATATGGTATCGTCCTGCCATCCTGCAGCTGATAGTCCGACAAGTCTTTTCCTGTCCCTATATCCATCCTACGATATACCTGGCGAGAATCCGCAGATAGGATTTCACCGCCGATTTCAGCCGCCAGTCTTGTAGCAACCGTAGTCTTGCCACTTGCCGTAGGACCTAATATAGTAATCAGTTTTTTCATTTTATAAATATAATATTCTTGTGACTTCAAGGATTATCAAACTTTCCTTATGCAAAGTTAGGCAAACTTTTTGACAATACCAAATTCTTTTACAAGAAAAACAGGCAATATCTACCATTGTCAGGGTATAACCGTGACGGCAGATATTGCCCGCTTAATTATAAAAGAGTAAATCTAAAAAAGATTTATTTGTTCAATGCAAGCGCAACATTTACGGCACATGCCACAGTACATCCTACCATTGGGTTGTTACCAATACCGAGGAAGCCCATCATCTCTACGTGTGCAGGTACTGATGAAGAACCAGCGAACTGTGCGTCAGAGTGCATACGGCCCAGTGTGTCTGTCATACCGTAAGAAGCAGGACCTGCAGCCATGTTGTCTGGGTGCAGTGTACGACCTGTACCACCACCTGAAGCTACTGAGAAGTAAGGCTTGCCGGCGAGGATACGCTCCTTCTTGTATGTACCAGCTGTTGGGTGCTGGAAACGTGTTGGGTTTGTTGAGTTACCTGTGATAGATACGTCAACGTTCTCCTTCCACATGATAGCAACGCCCTCACGTACGTCGTCAGCACCGTAGCAGTTAACCTTAGCACGTGGACCGTCAGAATAAGCCTTAGTCTTAACAACCTTCAGCTCACCTGTGAAATAGTCGAACTGTGTCTGCACGTATGTGAAACCGTTGATACGGCTGATAATCATAGCTGCGTCCTTACCCAGACCGTTCAGGATGACACGGAGTGGCTTCTGACGTACCTTGTTTGCCATCTCTGCAATCTTGATGGCACCCTCAGCAGCAGCGAATGACTCGTGACCAGCGAGGAATGCGAAGCACTCTGTCTCCTCACGCAGCAGACGAGCAGCAAGGTTACCGTGACCGATACCTACCTTACGATCGTCAGCTACACTGCCAGGAATACAGAATGACTGCAGACCGATACCGATAGCCTCAGCAGCGTCAGCAGCTGTCTTGCAACCCTTCTTCAGTGCAATGGCAGAACCTACCACGTAAGCCCACTTAGCATTCTCGAAACAGATCATCTGTGTCTCCTCACATGTCTTGTAAGGATCCAGACCTGCCTTCTCACAAATCTCGTTAGCCTCTTCAATAGAAGAAATACCGTTCTCGTTCAGGGCTGCGAGCACCTGCTTCATACGACGGTCCTGTGACTCAAATTTTACTTCACGAATTGCCATAGTATATATTCCTCCTATTAGTTTTTACGTGGATCAATAAATTTAACTGCACCCTGCTCTGGTTTTGTACGGCCGTATGTGCCTGTAACCTGCTTCAGAGCCTCGTTTGCGTCAACGCCCTTCTTGACAGCGTCCATGAACTTGCCCATGTGTACGAACTCGTAACCGCAAACCTCATTGTCCTCATCGAGGAACTGCTTTGTGATGTAACCCTCGGTGAGCTGCAGGTAACGTGTACCCTTTGCCTTTGTACCGTAGAGAGTACCACACTGTGACACAAGGCCCTTGCCAAGGTCCTCAAGACCGGCACCGATTGCCAGACCACCCTCAGAGAATGCAGACTGTGTACGTCCGTAAACAATCTGGAGGAACAACTCACGCATAGCGGTATTGATAGCGTCACATACAAGGTCAGTGTTGAGTGCCTCGAGAATTGTCTTGCCAGGAAGAATCTCTGATGCCATGGCAGCAGAGTGAGTCATACCTGAACAGCCGATTGTCTCTACGAGAGCCTCCTCGATGATACCGTCCTTAACGTTGAGTGACAACTTACAGCAACCCTGCTGTGGAGCACACCAGCCAATGCCGTGTGTCATACCTGAGATGTCTTTGATTTCCTTTGCCTGAATCCACTTGCCCTCTTCTGGTATTGGAGCTGGACCGTGGTTAGGACCTTTTGCAACGACGCACATGTCGTTGACTTCCTTTGTGTAAATCATATCAGTGTTTTTGTTAAAAATAAAGTGATTCTTTCTCGAATTGTATGCAAAATTACAAAAAAAAAATGTTTTTTTCTCAAAAACAAGAATGTTTTTTATGTATAAAGCCATATTTCATTAGTTTTATGCCCGTTTTTATCTTTTATTTTGTAACTTTGCAATCTCTATATGACATTTGAACAAGAACTTTTAACACCACACTTCATAAAACATGATAGAAGTTAAAATCCATGACAGCGAACTGGCCTCAGCTGCCAAACAAGGCGCAGATGCTTTCCTTGAACTGATAATCGACCATACACGAAAAGCCATAGGAGGAGAACTGAATGCCGACAACATGGCACAGATGTCGTCGAAACAAATCACGCTCATCGGCTATGCCACGCTACGTGACGAACTGATGGACGGTGGCTTCGTGCAGCTCATACATAACGGCTACGGTCCTTTCTTCTTCAAGAACCTTTTTGACCTCGCCGTAAAGCAATGGGGACTGAACGAGCTGTGCCTGCTTATGCGTCATGCGAAAAAATCCTACCAGAAACATCGCGATGAGATAGAAGTAGAGCTTACCGACGAAGAGTTCATGGCGCTATACGAAAAGATGCCTGACTTCGAGGAACTTGACGATAAGTTCATCGTAAACGAAGAAGAGTGGAGCAACGAAATCGCAAAATATGTAGATGAACATCTGACTGAATTTATTACGATAGAGAAATGAATAAGGAACAACAGGAACTACGAAAGAAAAGTCCGGTGCAGATAAAGAACAAGAAGGCTGCATTCGATTATTTCTTCGTTGACACATATACCGCAGGCATAGTCCTGACCGGCACCGAGATAAAGAGTATCCGCATGGGCAAGGCTTCGCTTGTGGATACCTTCTGCTACATTCACAACGGTGAGATATGGGTGAAGGGTATGAACATCTCACCATATTTCTATGGTTCATACAACAACCACGAGGCGAAGCGCGACCGCAAGCTGCTTCTCAACAAACGCGAAATACACAGGTTGTCTGAGGACACCAAGGCGCCGGGTTTCACCATAGTCCCTACCCTCGTATTCATCGATGACAAGGGCCGCGCCAAGGTTGACATTGCTCTTTGCCGAGGCAAGAAGGAGTATGACAAGCGCGAGACCTTGAAGGAGAAACAGGATCGCCGTGAAATGGACAGAGCCATGAAGCATTATTAAAAGCTTCATGGCTCTGTTATTCTGTCTCAGTGGAGGTGTTCAATATTATTGAGGTAGCTCCTATGGTAAACAAAGTTCCATTTTCTATTACTCGACGTTCCTTGTCACCAAGAATCTCATTGTCAACGAACGTACCGGTATAGCTTGGACCATCCCGCAGCACATACTTCAACTTTCCCTTCTTGTCACGTGATACATTAATAACACAGTGGTTCATATCAATAGAAGGATCATTCGTTTCTATCGGTGTATTGCATTTTGACCCTTTCATATAGCGTCCTATTATATTGTCGCCCATTCGTAATGGCAGGACTTGCTTATAATGAAATACATTCTCTATGACGACAATGGTTCCAACACCTTCATCAGCCTCTTCCGACGTAGGATTCTCATCCTTCTGCTGATTACGCAGCTTTGACACCCCAATGCGTATTCCGAACTCCTTGCCACAATACGCACACTGGAAAACCAAAGACTGTCCGGTTTCATACCTACTTTCGTCAAATGTTATGTAATTGTCACATTTAGGACACTTAACACGTTTCATCGCAAATACAATATATAGAGGGGTTTAGCACTTGACACTTGATTATTTCAGCTTCTGTACCCAAGTGCTGTCGAATCTATGATCTTTCTTACGTAATTCATGTAGCTGCACAGCAGCCTCCTTTTCTGTCTTATACGCACCATACACAACGCGACGCATTGAGCCATGCTCATATACAGACGCATCGTCATATCCTGCTTTCTTAAGTATTGCTACATACTCCAGGGCACCTTTCTTACTTACCTTGCTCGCCATTACTATATGATAAGGCAAAGTTTCTTCCTTGCTTGCGACATTATCTGAGGTAGTTTCCTTAGCCGCTTCCACGACATTCTCCGACTCTTTCTTTGTTTTTGCGGAATCGGCAGCCTGATTCTGCTCCTTCACATCTGCATTGAATCGCATCAGTCTGCCTATAAAATCAGTATCCACCATGGAACACTGCAATGTCGCACTATGCTTACTTGCAGTCGAACCACCAGCAACATTGTCACTACCCTTACCCAATGGCAGGCACGCCATGACAAACAGGAACAGCAACACAGCCGCAGCCGCAATATACTTCAGTGTATCTATACGAATACTTATCGTTGCTTCATCCTCTTCTTCTTCGTCGTCTACGCAATAGTCCTCAGAGTCTGTAACTTCGGTATTGTCCGCATCTTCTTCAATTAACGGGGAATCCTCCAATGCGACCTCTTCGCTGACATCAGTTAATGTTTCTGGCGTATCAGTCAGAGCCTTGACTTTCTCTACAGAACCGATAATATAAGAATCAAGGGCATACAACGATGGGGTCAACAAACCTGCCATACATGGCTCGAAACTGTAATGGCCGTCTGAATTCTTGTTTACGACACCTATACCATGAAACTCGTATGAACCGTCTACATTAATTTTCTGCTTAATCTCCTCTACCTCCGACTCTATACGATGCAATGCCTCCGGATAGCTTATATCGTATGCTTCGACATAAGACTGAACCAACAAGGAATCGTTCAGCTGTAACTGTGGATTAAAGCCCAGCGTGCGCTGTGGCGGGAAGAAGGCCTCTTCCTCCGTGACATATTCAGCCGTTCTGTGGTGAGCCACAAAACCACCGAAGCCTGGCACAATAACACAATCGTTATTGAGCAGCAGTATTTCTATATGTCTGGAAAGTTCCTTCATTGATTTCTTAATGTTTAGGCAACATGTGATTTCCCGAACTACAAATTGCTCTATTCACAGAAAAACAGTTTGTTACAGCAGCAAGCTAATACTTCTTTGTTAAATTCGTATGCAAAGTTAGTAAAAAATCATTAAACATACAAATAAAAAAAGGATTTAACATAAAAAAACTTTATATTCTTTTTTCTTTCACGAAAAAGTTGTAATTTTGCTTTTGAACATTTATGTTAACATCTGATGATACTCATAAAAAACATAACACAAAGCACTTTATTTCTTGTATTCCTCTGCGTTACATCTGTTTTCGTATCATGTAACTCAAAAACACGAGACGATAATTCCGTACAAATACAAGATGAGGACCTTGAGGCTAAGAAACAACTTCAGGGCACATGGATTAGTGAGTTGGAAGGCAATGCCATGTTTACTATGAAAGGAGATACATTATATTATAATGATTCTCTCAGCATCCCCGTTGCCTTCTACGTAAGGCACGACTCGCTTATCATACGTAACCACAAAGAGGTGAGATATGCCATCAAACGCCTTAACTCCACACAGTTCCATTTCATAAACGCAGAAGGTGACGAAGTAGAATTGGTAAAGAGCAACCACACAGAACCTACCTTGTCAAAAGGCGAATACAAAGGAGCCGTAACGCTGAACCAAGGCAAGATGGTGAAGAATGACACTATCATCTTCTACAAGGATGTGCGTTATCATGCATATACGCAGGTAAACCCTACTACCTATAAAGTATATAGGACATCTACAAACGATGACGGTCTGACAGTTGAGAGCTTGTTTTATGACAACCTTGTATATATAGCCCTCTATGAAGGACAACACAAAATCTTTGGCCAGAACATTCTCAAGAAGGAGTTTTCACAACTCGTACCACAGGCTTACCTGGAGCAGGCCATACTGTCAGAGATACAGGTACAGGGCCCATCAGCTGACGGAATACGCTTTACAGCCATATTATCCATACCCGATTCTTACACGAACTACCGTGTAAATATAGACATAACGCCAGAAGGCAAGAAAAAACTTTCCATATAAGTTCATTGCTATATGAGAAACAGCAATCTTGACTTGACGGCTATAGCCGACGACGTGAAGCACTATATAAACACGCAGCGCAATTTCCGCAATCCCAAACTAACGAGCAATGAGCTTGCAGATGCCCTCGGCATATCCAAGACGTCTCTTGCTAAAGTATTCAGAGAAATCTTCAATTGTACTTTCTCTGAATATCTTAATAAATGCCGTGTGCAATACGCCCGCCACTCAATAGTTGTAAACAAAGCCAACGCCGACCTTGAGAAAGTTGCCTTTTTGGCAGGATTCATGACTACACGAAATTTTCGCGACAAGTACAAAGAGACGTATGGCGAGACTCCCATGGCAACATTAAAGGCTTTAGTAAAAAAAGCTGGCAACGACATATAGCATTTACTTTTACGCATAGAACATAACCATATATCATATTTTACTCATTAACAACATTTTCCACTATGGACTTTAAATATTCAGGAGAGCGCTTTGCAGACATACAGATGCTGCGCTACGAGATGCCTGGTTTTAAGGAATTGTCTGCAAGACAGAAAGCATACATTTATTATTTGTCAGAGGCTACACTCTGGGGTCGTGACATAACATTCGATCAATACGGCGAGACCAACCTTTTGATACGTAAGACTCTGGAAACCATATATACCAATTACTTTGAAAATGCTGATGCAAGCCGTTTAACGGAACCAGAAGTAGCAGCGCTTATCACATACCTTAAACGTCTATGGTTCTCCAATGGCATATACCATCACTATGGTTGCGAGAAGTTCAAGCCTGATTTCAGCCAGGATTTCCTCGAGAATCTTGTGCGCAAACTTCCACAGGACGCCTTGCCTATGCCTGCCGATGAACTACTTAGCACTATTTGCCCTGTAATATTCAACCCCGACCTTTTACCTAAACGTGTAAACAAAGCAAAGGGTGAAGACTTGGTACAGACTTCTGCCTGCAACTTCTACCACGGAGTAACACAGGACGAGGTAGAGGCGTTCTACGGAGAAATGAAGAAAAACGGCGGCAACAATTCTCCTTCATACGGACTCAACTCAACCTTGGTAAAACGCAACGGCAAACTGGAGGAGGACGTATGGCACCTTAACGGCAAATACGGCAAGACCATTGCACACATCATAGAGAACCTTCGCAAGGCTTCTAACTATGCCGAGAACGAGCAGCAGAAGAAAATAATATCATTGCTCATAGACTACTACACCACAGGTGACCTGCGCACCTTTGACGAATACTCCATAGAATGGCTGAAGGAACTTGACGGACGAATCGACTTCATAAACGGTTTCATCGAGGTGTATGGCGACCCTCTCGGTTACAAGGCTACATGGGAAGGCATCGTGGAATACAAAGACCTGGAAGCATGCAAGCGTACCCAAACCATCAGCAGCAATGCACAGTGGTTTGAGGACCACTCTCCTGTTGACCCTCGCTTCCGCAAACCTCACGTCAAAGGTGTCGTTGCCAATGCCATCTGCGCAGCCATGATAGGCGGCGAGGAATATCCGTCAACGGCCATAGGTATCAACCTGCCAAATGCAGACTGGATTCGTGCGCAGCATGGTTCCAAGAGTGTTACTATATCTAACTTTACATCTGCATACAACAAGGCAGCAAGAGGCAACGGCTTCCTTGAAGAGTTCGCATCAGACAGCGATACCATTGCCATGATTCGCAAATATGGAGACAACTGCGACGACCTACACACCGACCTGCATGAGTGTCTTGGTCATGGCAGCGGCCAGTTGCTTCCAGGCACCGACCCTGATGCCCTGAAGGCATACGGCAACACCATAGAGGAAGCACGTGCCGACCTATTCGGACTTTATTACATAGCCGACCCTAAAATGGTGGAACTTGGACTGGTGCCTGACATGGAGGCTTACAAGTCTAACTACTATACATACATTATGAACGGTCTGATGACACAGAACGTACGTATAAAACTGGGAGACGACATAGAAGAGGCACACATGCGCAACCGAGCACTGATAGCTAACTGGTGCTTTGACAATCAGGATCAGCAGTCTCGTGCCATAGAACTATGCGAACGCGATGGCAAGCACTACGTAATAATTAACGACTACCCTGCCCTACGCACCCTTTTTGCCAAGTTGCTCGCTGAGATTCAGCGTATAAAGAGTGAAGGTGATTTCTCTGCTGCCCAGCATTTGGTTGAGACTTATGCCATAAAGATTAATCAAGACCTACACAAAGAGGTTCTACGCAGATATGAGAATCTAAACATTGCACCTTACAAGGGATTCCTCAATGCACGAATGACACCTGTGAGGGATGGTAACGGTGAAATCACAGACATCGAACTTGACTACTCTGAGTCTCTTGCACAGCAGATGCTACGCTACTCAAGAGACTATAGTGTGGAGTGAAGACTTTTTCGTATTTAACTTGAGAATTCTGGCCTTCAAAATCACGAAAGCCATTTTCATGCTGAAATACCGCAAAATTCAGAATAAACGATATAGCTCTGTAATACAGAGCTATACAGAACTTTCAACTTTCGCAGCAATTCCTGCTTTTTGTAATTTGATAGCTTTTACCCTGTAATTTGATAGCTTTTACAGTGTAAAAGCTATCACTTATCTGTATAAAAAAGCGTAAATAGAGGGGTGAAAACTATCAAATTACAACCAGTACCTCCAAATTTTCTCTTTAACTTTATGTTTTTGTCACCACAATTCCCTCTATTTTGCATTTTTAGGCATGGTCTCAATCGTTCGCAAAAAAACATAGATTGAAAGGATAGAAACGCCATCACCTATAGTTTATTCACAATCGTAAAAAATATGGGGTATGGTTAATCGTTTTTTAGTTAGAGTTACTTACATCTACTCTATTAAAGACTTTACAAATTGTAAGCGGATAAAACAAATTGATTTGACCGAGCAAATAATTGCCCAATCAAATCAACTGTCTTACTTTGTTTTTCAAAATTAATATTTCACGAAGGCACAAGCTTTCTTCACATCCTCGTAAGTTATCTCGCTCAATTCCTTAGAAGATGGATTGGCTTTCTTTGCCACACGATTTGCCTGCTCGGTTATAGTTTGCTCAAATACATTACGTACATAACGACCATTACCAAAGTTTCTCGACTTATGTTCGTACACATACTTGAACTTTTCCCTGAGATACTTATCGGCATCGTCAGTCAGTTTATAACCGTATTTCTTTACACGACTCATGTATATCTCATACAATTCAGCAGGATTAAAGTCTGGGAACTCAATATATCGAGTAAAGCGCGACTGAAGTCCAGGATTAGAGTCTATGAACTTTTTCATCTCATTGGTATAGCCAGCCACTATCACCACAAGGCTGTCACGATCGTCCTCCATACGCTTGAGAAGCGTTGCTACTGCCTCGGCACCATAACCACCGGCTCCGCCATCAAGCAAGGCATAAGCCTCGTCAATGAACAAAATGCCGTTTAGCGCAGAGTCACAAACATGGTTAGTCTTGACAGCTGTCTGACCTACATACTCAGCAACAAGTCCGGAACGATCTGTCTCTACCAAATGTCCGCTTTTAAGAACGCCAATATCCTTATATATACGCGCTAAAATTCGCGCAACGGTAGTCTTACCCGTACCAGGACTTCCTGTAAATACACAGTGATATGATATCTTTGGGGTCTTCAGTCCTTTAGCCTCACGCTGCTTCTGCACCTTTATAAAGTTGGCAAGAGACTTAACCTCAGTCTTCACCTCTTCCATTCCTGTAAGAGATTCCAACTCCTCATAAGGGTCACCTTCCAACACATCCTGCACCTTCAGGGAGTCAGACTTAGCTTCACTCTGCCCGACCTGTGAGTCCGTAACCTTTTCACTTTCCTCCTCATCATCCACACATACGCCGACACACATTGCCAATAGAAACGTGAAGAACATCACGGCTCCACAACCAGTGAAGAATTTCTTCACTGCTGAAATTATAGAATCTTTCTCCATCTTAGTATTTTATGTTTTCCTATTTTATTCATTCAAAGTGTCCATACTTAATCATTATTGCTATTAACAAGCGCATTGAAGGCATCTTTCATGGACTTCTGCATTTTCAAAGCATCAATTCCTTCATAATCTTGTAGCTCATCTGGATAGTATGGCTCACTGGAAGTTCCTTGGGATTTCAGTTTTACATTAGACGAACTCATAGAGCCATCCTCGTTAAAATAGCAACGATACTCAACATTCACCGGGTCTCCTGCCCACCAGTTACTGCTCGTAGAGTAAAAGAATATCAAATTACCTGTTTTGCTACTGAACAGGAATTCCTGATATATATCGCCAAGAATAGCCTGCGGACGCTTGATACTCCTACGCACAAGCCAAAGGTCATAGCATGTTACGCCTGCATACTCTCCTTCACGCTCATTGGAGTAAAACTCTATAGTCTCTTCCACACGTCCTACCACACTTTCCATACGGTTAAACCTCGTTGTCAACACATGGCTGTATTCACTATCCTTTTTCTGTGCCTCCGCAAACTGTTGCGCCTGAGCATACTGCGTGCGCACTTCCTGCTGACGCATCTTCTGTGCCGGAGTCAAAGGCCGCTGCGCATATGTACTCGTTACCAATGACAATGCGCCGAATATAATTATCTTCAATAATATCTTATTCATAACTTTATGATTTTCTTTCATCTAAATCAATCATACCAAACATACCATTGTTCCCCTCCTCTTTCTTCCAGCATATCACCGTTACGGGACAATTGAATTATATTGACACTCTCAGGAGCCGGATGCACCAAGACGATATCCACATTTTCACCATCGCCCTCTGCTATGCACAGTACTGACGGTATGCCATACGTTCCATCGTCATCCACGTTCCAAACGCCGTAAAGCACATTGTCATCTTCTAACTTCCTGCGTTTCTCCCAAGTACAGATGATTTTGTCTGCCATACTCCATGCCACTACCACAAGGGCTTCATTGTTTGTTATCTCAAACTCCGTAACAGACACAGTTCTTCCATCATCACGAAGTTTTGCGGCCTGACAACTGTAAAGAACCTTCCTGCCATAGCGTTTTTGCATCTGAGCCTTGAAGTTATTACTCATAAATATAGTATCTTCACCATATTTCCAACGGTTATACTGCGGGAAGCGGTGAGTTCCCATATAGTTATTGTCAACCATCATCACCATTGCTTCAAATGGCTCATACCCCCAAAACATATTAGGTCCCTGCTTAGGATCACGCAACGAATATATGTACCCACTCACCTTACTCCATATAGAATAGCAAGCCATAGTGTTGTCAACACCTATATTATGTCCTATGGGATTACCAATCCTATTATGCCAATGTTTGAAACAGGCCCACTTATACTTGGCAAGTTCACTACCCTTAACCGCTTCAGACACAGGATACATGAACTTTGAATATGCCACAGCCCTGTCGCTATTCTGATAATCGCAATAACCGTATATGGGATCGCTATGCGTAAGTTTCAGATTTGGGCATGACATGTAGGCACCAGCCTCAACATATACACTGTTAGGATTTCCATACACTACGGATTCAAGGGCACGGTTTCCTGCAAAAGCATCCACGCCAACCATCTTGACAGAAGAAGGCAGGATAACCTCACGGAGTGGATTTGAAGACGATTCATAAGCAGATACCTGCATGGCATATTTACGCACTGTGCTGACTGTCTTTTCCGTACCGTCTGCCATGGTCAGGCTTTCTGGGATTCGTACGGTTCCACAATAACGTCCGCCCTTCGTCACTCCTAATGTACCATCGCTCATGACTGAATACAGATAACCGTTATTATCACCTACGACACCTGGCTCTTTTCTATATACACCAGACAACGTTGCCCCCATACCGAATATCGGTGCCCACTTATCATATTTCTCCGAGGCTGTCAATGTACCATTTTCCTTATCGAAGGTTAAAGTTAAAGTATAAGTACACTTCTCGAAACGACTGGTACACACCACTTTGTTACCTACGATGCGCTGCCATGCGCAATTGTCCGGATGAAAGTTAGCAGTATTTCCAGACGAAGTGACTGAAGATGCTTCAAAATATACGTTGCCTCCCTGCCCTGTAGATACATAAATCGTGCCTTCTGCACCATCCGGATGCGTATACTTGTATACACCTGCTATAGGATTTACCTGCGCCAATGACATTGTAGCCATCAATATACAGGATATCAGCAAAGCTATAGTTTTCTTCATCAAAAAATATTTATTGTGATTTGTTTGGGTTTTATATGTTGCAAAGTTAATCAATTTTTACGACCCTGCAAAATTTATGACACATTATTTCATGTAGTCGGTATATATTTGCAATAAAAAAATTACAGCCAATAATTTTTTTTATTGAAAAAAAAAATGTAACTTTGTACCCATGAAATATGCGGAATACATAAAAGAGATAGAGATTGATTCTCTGTGGAGTGGCAGAAAACACATACGCTGGGCACTTGACAGGCATGTGAACATTCTGTCAGGAGTGAATGGCGTGGGCAAAAGTACCATACTCAATAAAGTCGTAGGACCTTTGGTTACGACTAAAGGCGCTGCATTATACGAAAACGGAGTAAGGCTATCGCTAAGTCCCGAAGATGCTGACGCTATAAGGTTTGACGTGGTACGCTCGTTTGACAGGCCATTGATAAACCACGAAATGGTTGTACGCATGGACTTCAAAATTGCCACAGAACTTGACCTGCAACTATTTAACCTACAGCGTAGATACCTTGACTATCAGGTTAATCTCGGAAACAAGATAATACAGGTGCTGCAAAGTGGCACTCCCGACGCTGCAACCAAGGCACAGACTCTGTCGAACAACAAACAGCGATTCTACGACATAATAGACTCTTTGTTTTCCGAGACAAGTAAAAAAATCATACGTACAGAAAACGAGATTCGCTTTGAGCAAATGGGGGAAACACTTACGCCATACCAACTGTCAAGTGGTGAAAAACAGATCCTAATGATATTGCTTACCGTTCTCGTAGAGGACAACGAGCCTTACGTATTGTTTATGGACGAACCGGAGGTCAGCCTGCACATTGAATGGCAGAAGTCTCTCATACGCACTATCACAAAGCTGAACCCTAACGTACAACTTATACTTACGACTCATTCGCCAGCCGTGATAATGGACGGATGGACTGACTGCATAACCGAGGTCAATGAGATTACTCTGTAGTCTAATACGGTGAGGATTTGTCTAGAAAACTCTGGCATAGGAAAGAAGAATTAACAATCCCCATCCTAACCATTTATAATTAATACTGCATTTATCCGTTTTGTCAAGTTTAGGTAAATATATAACTTCAGACTACGTAGCCGCCGCTAACAAACTACAGGGTAAGAAGGCGCGCCGTCGTATCGTGGCTTACGTTGAAAGCTACGATGATGTATTGTTTTGGCGCATGGTGCTCTCTGAATTTGAAGATGAGACTCGCTACTTTGAGGTAATGCTCCCTACTCGCAACAATCTGAACAAAGGAAAGAAGCAAGCCTTACTATCACTTATGAAGCAAGGTGGGGGCAAGAATATGATAGCATGCGTAGATGCCGACTATGACTACGTAATACAAGGAGCTACATACCAATCTGAGTTCCTTATCAATAACCCTTTCGTCATTCACACCTACGTATATGCCATAGAAAACTACCAATGCTACGCGCCATCACTGCATAACGTATGCGTAATGGCTACGCTTAACGATCATCCTCTTTTTGATTTCGTACAGTTTCTTACGGAATATAGTCGTGCAGTATTCCCGCTTTTCATATGGAGTGTCATGATGTATCGAAGGAATTCATATTGTCATTTCTCCATAACGGACTTCAATACCGTAGTAACGCTAAAACATACACGCATGCAGCAGATGGATGAAGCTGTAGAGAAGGTAAGGCACAAGGTTCACGTGAAGATTCATGAATTGCAAAGAAAAATGCCTGGCCTGAAGGAGGAATACCTTAAGACAAAGGACAGTCTGCTAAGACTCGGTATCACCCCAGAGACCACATACCTATATATACAAGGGCATCACCTTTTTGACAACGTTGTGGCACCTACCATGCAAACAGTATGCGACGAACTGAGAAGGGAACGAGAGCGTGAGATTAAGAACAAAGCCCTGCATACATTACAAATGCAGAACGAGATGTCAGCATACACCAAGGCACAGAGCGACATCACTACCATGCTAAAAAAGAACCAGGGATACACTCGCAGCGAACCCTACAAAAGAATGCTCGAGAATATAAACAAGGTATTAATGAACTGTAAATAAACAATTAGAATAAATGCTGGATTTTACATTTTACTCACCAACGGAATTTGTGTTCGGACATAACACAGAGTCAAAAACAGGCGCTTTAGCGCTACAATACGGAGCCAAGAAGGTTCTTATCGTTTACGGTGGCGGAAGCGCCGTAAGAAGTGGACTGCTTGACCGTGTAAAGAAATCCTTAGACGCCAACGGCATTGAACATTGCGAAATGGGAGGCGTTCAGGCCAACCCTACTGACAAGAAAGTATATGAGGGCATAGAGACAGCTCGTCGCGAACAGATAGATTTCATCATTGCTGTTGGTGGCGGCAGTGTCATTGACACCGCGAAATCAATTGCTTGCGGCGTTACATACGATGGTGATTTCTGGGATTTCTTCATAGGAAAAGAAAAGGTCAGTGAGGCACTGCCCGTCGGCGTAGTACTCACTATTCCAGCAGCAGGCTCTGAAGGGTCTGGCAATGCCGTAATAACAAACGAGACCACGAAGCAAAAACTTGGAATAAAACAGCCTATGACACTGCGACCAAAGTTCGCAATCATGAATCCAGAACTCACTATGACTTTACCTGCATGGCAGACAGCATCGGGAATTTGCGATATGATGGTACACATTCTGGAGAGATACTTCACCAACACTCCTAACACTGAAATCAGCGACCGTATGTGCGAAGGTGTACTGACTGCCATCATCAATGAAGGCAGGAAGGTCATGCAAAATCCTAACGATTATGATGCAAGAGCAAACATCATGTGGAGCGGCATGGTGGCACACAACGGTACATGCGGTGTAGGATGCGAGGAAGACTGGAGCGGTCATCAGATGGAGCATGAGATTAGCGCTCTTTACAACGTGACCCATGGCGCAGGACTTGCCGTGGTAACACCTGCCTATATGGAGTTCATGTCTAAACACAATCCTAAACGCATAGCTCAGTTTGCACAGCGTGTATTCAATGTCACACCTGATTTCGGAACGGAAGAAGATATTGCACTCGAAGGTGTAAAGTTGTTCAGGCAATTCCTTCACGACGATTTGAAATTACCTATAACCCTTGAAGACCTGTTACCTAACCTGTCTCGCAACGAAATAGAAGAGGCAATCTCCGAATTCGTAAAACGACTTCACAAGAACAAGGGTGAACAATTTGGCCTATTCTACCCTATCACACCAGATGTAAGCACAGAAATCTACAAACTGGCTTTGAAGAAATAGGACACTAGTAATAAACAAGACGACAAAAAGGCCTGCTGAAGAATGTTTTATACAAACTTCAGCAGGCCTTTATAATTCTGCTACCTGCACAAATATATCTAATCCTATTAAAAAGTAAAAGGACTGACTTCACAGCCAGCCCATATACTATACAAAAACATTATGAACTTTATCTTATAACAAAAATACTTCTTTTTTCTGAGTGCAAAGTTACTAAGATATTCATAACTGTGCAATACCTAATTCATGGTATTTTTCCATAAGATACGCTTTTCTGTCGTCTTCAAGTCTTTTTTATACATGGGCAGAAATACTTTAAAAAGCACATCACCAATATATAGAAAGACAACCTAAGCATTATTCAATGTTATCTTCACACGCGATATACGCCTCTGTTCCTTCTTGAGTATCTCCATACTGATATCTTTATAGTTCAAAGATTCATGGATACTTGGGAAATCTCCCTTCAACTCAAGCAGCAGACCAGCCAAGGTATCTGCATCTTCTACATCCTCAAAATAATTGTCATCGAGGGATAGATGACGGCAGAGATCCACCAGCTTTGTCTTACCCTCAAAGACATATATATTATATGCCAGTTTAACATAGCTGTTTTCTTCCTCATCATACTCGTCACTAATCTCTCCCACTATCTCTTCCAGAATATCCTCAAGTGTGATGATACCACTTGTGCCACCGAACTCATCTACGACAACAGCAATATGCACCTTGTTTGTCTGGAATTCATGCAGCAAGTCATCTATCTTCTTTGTCTCTGGCACAAAATAGGCTGGTCTTACAAGACTCTGCCACCTAAAATTGCCCGGCTTTGAAATATGTGGCAACAGGTCCTTGATATACAGTATACCACGTACATTGTCGATGTTTCCCTGATATACCGGAATACGACTATAGTTTTTATCTATGACACATTGCAAGACATTCTTGAAAGGAGTGTTAATATCTATGTCGACAATATCCTGCCTGCTCGTCATAACTTCACGTACCATTTCATCAGAAAAACGTATTACGCCCTGAAGTAACTCTTTCTCTTCCTTGATCTCATTCTTGTCCGTCATCTCCAAAGCATGCTCCAGTTCATCAACACTGAGAACATGATTCTTTCTCTGCACGAATTTTTCCGCTATAATGCCAGACCCCAACAGCATCGTACCAATAGGCCAGAAGAATTGTCTGGCAAACAATATTCCGTCAACGACACGTCTGCAAAACGTCAATGGTGATATTCGCGAATACACCTTCGGAATTATCTCACCAAACAACAAAAGCAGGAAAGTAAGCAATATCGTTATGCAAAGAAACTGCAACCAGTACGCATCACCAAAGTCTATTATCTGGGCAAACACATAGTTTAGCAACATGATAATAGTGACATTGACGAAATTATTAGTAATAAGTATCGTTGCAAGTGTACGTTCTGAATCCTTTCTCAACATCAGAATCTTGCTGTCCCTGTCATTTTCATCATCCAATTCAGCTATGTCTTTTGGCGAAAGACTGAAGAAGGCAATTTCTGCACCACTAGCGAAACCAGACATTAACAATAATAAAACAGACAGCACCAGACATACTATCACAGTGATGCCTGGTGCTGTAACGTGTACCTCAGAAAATACTGATGTTATGCTTGTTATATCCACGAATAAAGTCTATATTATACGATTATAACTAAATGATAATGCTACATACTCCACACAACCGATCAGAATGGAGCTATGATTTCCTCAGTTGAATTGTTATCAACATTATCATTCCCCTTATTCTCTACATGAGAATTGTCAGGCTTTTGTTGCTGGTTTACAACAGACTGAGAACGTGGAGTCAGCAACTCCATATTATCAACTATTATCTCCGTTACAGTACGCTGTATACCTCTCTTATCATCATACTGACGATATTGCAGCTTTCCCTCCACATAGAGTTTGTCTCCCTTGTGTACATACTGCTCTACCACTTTTGCCAAGCGGCGATAAAAGACAATATTATGCCACTCGGTACGGTCCGGAACACGTGTACCATTCTGCAAGGTATAGCCTTTCTCCGTCGTAGCCATACGTAATGTAGCCACTGCCTGATCAGCCTCATAATACCTCACCTCAGGCTCAACGCCTACATTGCCTATCAACATTACCTTATTCATATACTTTCTACTGAATTTTGTTTTGGGAAACCAAGGAAACGGCAAGTAAAGTTCTTGCCTTTTGCTGCTGGAAACTGTGACCTCTTATCTACACGTGAAGACAAATGCTCTACTATCCTATTATAGCAGTCCTGCTGCGAATTTGCTATGCAATGAACGGTAAATGAAGTATCCCTGTATTCACATTTTCCCATATGATTCATTATGACACGCTTGAAATCAAGGGTACCTTCATACCATCCCACCAATGCTTCGTTAAGGCGTTTCTGCTCATTCGCCTTAGCCTCTGCCACGAGTGCACTTTTGCTTCTGACAGCCTTTTTTTCCTTAAAATCCTGCATTGTCTGCGCCTCTGTCTTGATAACAATAAAATAGACACGTGAACGCACCTTATATCTTTTAGGGAACAATACGCTACTGGCTACATAGTTTCGCAAGTCCTCTTCCAATTCCGGAGTTACCTCTATCTCTGACAGAGTAGATAGATAATCTATTGCCTCATCCACGTTGTGAACAAGAGTCTCATTATCAAAATATCTTAAATATATGTTCATTTCAAAATAATTATAAAATTATTATGATACTTGTGTTTTTGTATAATAAAATAGATTAAATTGATGATTGCTTAGGAAAATACTAAAATACGGAACAAAAAAAGAGCGGAAAACGGGACTCGGACCCGCGACCCCAACCTTGGCAAGGTTGTGCTCTACCAACTGAGCTATTTCCGCAAAATAAGTGAAGAGGAGGAGACTCGAACTCCCACGTCGCAATTGACACTACCCCCTCAAAGTAGCGCGTCTACCAATTCCGCCACCTCTCCAGTTTATTTTACAATACAAAGAGTAACATTTATTCTTTATATAGGTGCCCAAAACAGGACTCGAACCTGCACGTCTTGCGACACACGCACCTGAAACGTGCGCGTCTACCAATTCCGCCACTTGGGCATTTTAAATCTCCAAGAATAAACAATCTTCTTGTTGTTCCATTAAGTGAGCGGAAAACGGGACTCGGACCCGCGACCCCAACCTTGGCAAGGTTGTGCTCTACCAACTGAGCTATTTCCGCATTTCAAACTCCTTAAAACCTCTCTTTAAAAGACTGTTTTAAGGTGCATTTCCCTAAATGCGATGCAAAGGTACTGAGTTTTTTGCAACCATGCAAATTTTTGATGACTTTTTATTTGAATTCATGCAAAAAACTGCCCAAATTTGATATACATCAATCTAAACAAGACCTATTCTGCGTTTTTTCGTGTTATTTTAGTGCAATCCGTTAGCAAAGGCTATTGCATCCATTTTCTTCCTTCCACTAGGCTGCACCGTCATCAATTCCAATAAAAAGTCGGAACATTTCACGTAACAATGCTTTTTTTCCTTTACGAACGTGCCAACAGGAACACCTTCTGCCATTTCTTCACATTTATTGGTTTTATAGATCTTCATCTCCATATCAGAGCCATCCGGCATCTTCACTATCCCCCATGCACCAGGTATAGGAGAGAGTCCTCGTACGAAATCATACACTTCCTTTGCAGGCTTACCCCAATCTATACGACATGAATCCTTAAACAACTTCGGAGCATCGTGCAGTTTCTCTCCACACGCACACATGTCATCCTGCATTACAGACAGCACCTTTCCTTCTCCTTCTATTATCTTATCCACGGTTTCCAGTGCAGCCTTTGCTCCAAGTTCCATCAAACCATCATATACATATTCCACATCTGCATCATCCGGAATATCGAATTTATGCTGCAGTATCACGCGTCCTGTGTCTATATCATGATCAAGGAAGAAGGTTGTCACACCCGTCTGAGTCTCGCCATTTATAATAGCCCAGTTAATCGGCGCAGCGCCTCTATACTGCGGCAACAATGCTGCATGCACATTAAACGTACCGAATCTCGGCATATCCCATACTATTTCAGGAAGCATCCTGAATGCCACTACCACCTGCAAATCGGCATTATAGCTTCTAAGTTGCTCTACGAACTCCGGATCTTTCATCTTCTCCGGCTGCAATACAGGAATACCTTTCGACAAAGCATAGTTTTTCACTTCCGGAGCCCTCAACACCGAAGCATGCCTGCCCACCGGCTTATCCGGCTGCGTAACGACAGCCACTACATTATATTCATTCTCTACAAGTGCTTTGAGCGTACCAACGGCAAACTCCGGAGTACCCATAAAAACTATCCTTAAATCTTTTTTTGTCATTTCTTCTATATTTATATAGTATTACAACGACCTGTCGCCTTATCTAAATGATTAATCATTGCTCAGGTCCGCAACCATTTGTCTATACTGACTATACAGATGGACTCTTGAGATGTATCCATACAAATGTCCTTCCTCGTCCATCACCGGCAAAGACTCCGAATTATAAGTCTCAAACGCCTTCATTATGTCTTCCATTGGATCTCCAAGTCTCAGTTTCGTCGGAGGGGGCGTCATCAGCTGCACCACCTTGAAGTGATGGTACAGCTCCGTACGAAATACAATATGCCTTATTTCCTTCAAGACTATTTCCCCAACAAGCGCACCAGCCTTGTCAACAACAGGAAACACCTCTCTGTGGCTATTGCTCAGTGCATGCACCAAGTCACTAAGTTCCATATCTTTGTTTATGATAGGATAGTCGCGCTCTATCACCGAATCAAGCGTCATCAACGTAAGCACGCTCCTATCCGTATGATGCGTTATAAGCTTTCCTTGCCTTGCAAGACGCATACCGTATATACTATGGGGTTCAAATGCCAATATAGTAAGGTATGCACATACACTGACAATCATCAACGGCATAAAAAGCGCGTAGCCCGCCGTCAGCTCTGCTATCAGGAATACGCCTGTCAACGGTGCATGCATCACGCCTGACATCACTCCCGCCATTCCCAGCAAAGCAGCATTTTCTTCTGGCACGTACGCACCTATATTATACATATTCCATATACGGGCAAACAAGAAGCCTGCAAAAGCACCGATAAACAATGAGGGAGCGAACGTTCCACCACATCCTCCACCACCATTAGTGCTTGCCGTTGCGAACGCCTTTGTCAGTACCACGCATCCTATATACAACAATAGCATATAAGTTCCGCCACCATAGAATATGGAGTTTTGCATTACCCTATTCCAATCCGCAGTGTCCGAGCCATCCAAGAGAATATTTATAGAATGGTAGCCTTCACCATACAACGAAGGGAAAAGGAAAATCAGCACACTCAGGGTAAGTCCGCCAAGCACTAGTTTCGCATAACGATTTTTCATCCTTCCGAACACGCCCTCACAAGCAGTCATCATCCTAATGAAATACAGTGATATCAGTCCGCAGAAGATACCCAGCAATATATTTGACGGAACCCTGCCTACCTCCCACGGATGCACTAACTGGAAATCAAACAACTTGTCCTCACCCATGAAAATATAGGTAAAGCATGTCGCCGTCACACTGGCTATAAGTATCGGAGATATGCTTGCCATCGTCAAATCTATCATCAGCACCTCTATGGTAAACACCAATCCTGCAATAGGAGCCTTGAATATGCCGGCAATGGCTGCTGCTGCGCCACATCCTACAAGCAGCATCAGCGTCTTATTATTCATCCTGAATTTCTGTCCGAGATTACTTGCAATACTCGAACCTGTCAGTACTATAGGTGCCTCTGCTCCCACAGAACCTCCGAAGCCGATAGTTATAGCGGATGCAACGACAGATGACCAGCAGTTATGAGCTGCCAGACGACTACGCTTTGAGGATATGGCATACAATATACGGGTAATACCATGCGATATGTTATCTCTCACAACATATCTTATGAACAGCATCGTGAGCCAGATACCCACCACAGGAAATACCAGGTACAAACCATTGTAGCCCGTAACCGTAATAAGATTCCATACGAATTCCTGCGCCAGATGTATCATAGTATGCAACAGGTATGCCGCTATGGCAGCAAACATACCCACAAAGAAAGCCAACACCAATGTAAATTGGCGGTCAGAAAGATGGCGCTGTCTCCATGACAATATATCATCGAACCATCCCTGCAGCTCTTTCTTGCCATTCTTGCCAGTATTTGAAATAGAACTTAATTGCAACTACCTATTCCTCTATTATTTAAGGTGGGTTCTAAAAATTCCCACGAGTTAAATTAGTTAATTACATGAATAACATTATGTCATATTTTTGTTTTCTTTCGGTGCAAACTGTTAACTTCTGCGGTCACATAGCCCGCTATGCTCCCTTATCAGTTAACATTTTGCCCTCGAAACAAATTCAAAAATCTGACAGTGGGAATTATTAGAACCCACCATAAGTATATATTCTGCGACACACGACTCGTCGTTTCTTATGCAAAATTAGTGAAATTATTTCTCACAGACTAATGTCTGCATGACAAAAAAAGTTAAAAGTAACAGATTTGTTAGTAATAAGTTTGTTAGTAATAAAATTATTACTTACCTTTGCATCTGATAATCAGAGTAATAAAAGCATGAAGACAGAAAATCCATTCATATTTGGAAAGGCAGCCGAAGGACATTTCTTCACTGACAGGACGGAAGACGCAAAGCGACTCACTGCCAACCTCACTCATGGCATCAACACCATACTTATATCTCCGCGACGTTGGGGAAAGACTTCGCTTGTAAAGAAAGTGACGGCAGAAATTCACAGTCATGAGATAAAGACCGTGTTCATCGACATATTTCAATGCAAGTCTGAGTATGATTTCTATCATGCTTTCGCTTCTGCTGTAATAAAACAGACATCTTCAAGGATAGACGAGTGGATAGAAACGGCCAAAACTTTTCTTTCAAACATATCTCCCAAGTTCTCCTTTGGCCCAGACCCAATGAATGATTTCTCACTGTCATTTGAGTGGAGCCCGAAAGACAACACGGAGGTTGACATCCTGCAGTTGCCTGAAAGGATAGCACAGAAGAAAAACATCCGACTGGTTATTTGTTTGGATGAGTTCCAGCAGATAGCGGATTTTGCCGACTCTGGGAGTTTTCAAAAGAAACTGCGCTCTGTGTGGCAACATCAACATAATGTCACCTACTGCATGTTCGGGAGCAAGAAACATCTTATGGAGAATATCTTCAATGACAAAGGGATGCCTTTCTATAAGTTTGGCGACATGATGTTCCTCAAAAAGATACCTACAGAAGAATGGGTGCCATTCATCTGCGCAAAGTTTCAGGAAAGCGGCAAGAGCATAACTGTCTCACAAGCAGGAAAGATATGCGAAGCTACGGAAAATCTGTCATCCTACGTTCAGCACCTGTCGTGGGTTGTGTGGTATAAGGCAGACAAAGTGGTGACAGACAAGAATATCAATGATGCCATAGATGATCTTTTGGAACAGAACAAAGTCTTCTTCCAACGTGAGGTGGAGCAGCTCTCAGAGTTACAGCTGAACTTTATGAGGGCACTTGCCAACGGAGTGCCCAGCGGTTTCAGTCGTAAGGAGATTATAAAGGAATATCGCCTGGAGTCGTCAGCCAACATTCAGTCAATTAAAAAGGCCTTGCTGAAGAAAGACCTTATCGATATAGAAGGACAGGAAATAACGATCAATGATTCTCTGTTCAAGCTTTGGCTGAAACGCCAGCACTATTATGAATAAACGATAATTTGCAACCGCAAACTGTATTTTCATGCTTGCGCTTTGCTATAAACCATAAACTATGAACTATATACTGGAACTATTATGATATACTTCATTTCTGACGCACATCTCGGTTCGCTTGCTACGGAGCACCGCCGCACGCAGGAGCGCCGACTAGTACGTTTCCTCGACGAGATAAAAGACAAAGCCGAGGCCATATACATGCTTGGCGACATGTTCGACTTCTGGTATGAATATAAAGAGGTGGTGCCAAAGGGCTTTACGCGTTTCCTCGGCAAGGTGTCTGAGCTTACCGACATGGGTGTGGAGGTGCATTACTTTACCGGCAACCACGACATCTGGGCATACGGATACCTTGAAAAGGAGTGTGGCGTGATACTGCACCACAAGCCAGCCACCATCGAGCTGCATGGCAAGACGTTCTACCTTGCCCACGGCGACGGCATGGGCGACCCCGACAAGACGTTCCGCATGATACGAGGCATCTTCCACAGCAAGGTGTGCCAGTGGCTGTTCACGTGGCTGCACCCCGACCTGGGAATGAAGTTCGGCTTGAACTGGGCGAAGCACTCGCGCATGAAGCGTGAGGACGGCAAGGAGCCGCCATACATGGGCGAGGACAAAGAGCACCTCGTGCTGTTTGCCAAACAGTATCTTAAAGAGCATCCCGACACAGACTACTTCATGTTTGGCCACCGCCACATAGAGCTTGACCTGATGCTGACCAAGCAGTCGCGCATGATGATACTCGGAGACTGGCTGTGGCAGTTCACCTATGCAGTGTTCGACGGTGAACATCTATACATGGAAAACTACGTAGAAGGCGACAGATAACAAACATTGAAATAATGAGAGCAGTAATACAGCGCGTAAACCACGCATCAGTAACCATCAATGGCGAATGCAAGTCAAGCATAGGCAGGGGATACCTCGTCTTGCTCGGCTGCGAGAATGCCGACACACAGGAGGACATCGACTGGCTTGCAAAGAAGATTGCCAACCTTCGCGTATTCGACGACGAAGCCGGTGTAATGAATCTCAGCGTAAGGGATGTTGACGGAGAAATCCTCGTAGTATCGCAGTTCACCCTATGGGCAAGTTACAAGAAGGGCAACCGCCCCAGTTACCTTCGCGCAGGCAGCCATGAGATAACCGTTCCGCTTTATGAGGCATTCTGCAAAGCCATGACGGAGCAACTTGGCAAACCCGTACAGACAGGCGAGTTCGGTGCCGACATGAAGGTAGAGCTACTCAACGACGGACCGGTGACCATCTGCATGGACACTAAGAATAAGGAGTAACGACACACACGGGAACCTCAGTAGTTAAGAATTACAAATAAGTTTGTCAGACAGAAAAAGTTTTTGTAATTTTGCACCTGACAAGAAATAATCTGATTATTAAATACCATTATGGCAAACAGAATAAAGGAAATATTCGGAATAGAACAGCCTGTGATTGCAGGTGGCATGGCATGGTGCAGCGGTTGGCGACTGGCTGCCGCAGTAAGTAACGCAGGCGGACTGGGCCTGATAGGCGCAGGCACCATGAGTGTTGACCTGCTGCGCGAGCATATACAGAAGATTAAGGCTGCAACCACCAAGCCTTGGGGCATCAACCTGCCGCTGATGTATCCGCAGATCGACTCACTGATAGACATGATTATCGAGGAAGGTTGCAAGATAGTGTTCACCTCAGCAGGCAGTCCGAAGAAATACACACAGCGTTTTCACGATGCCGGCATGACGGTGGCCCACGTAGTGTCATCGTCAAAGTTCGCAAAGAAATGTGAGGAGGCTGGCGTTGACGTCGTAGTGGCAGAGGGCTTTGAGGCTGGCGGTCACAACGGCAAGGAGGAGACCACCACGATGTGTCTCATTCCACAGGTGCGCAAGGCTACCACGCTGCCACTGATAGCAGCCGGCGGCATCGCCTCTGGCCAGGCTTGTCTGGCGGCACAGGTGCTGGGTGCAGAGGGTGTGCAGATAGGCACGTTGTTTGCCTTGGCTGAGGAGAGCAGCGCAAGCGATGCCTTCAAGCAGGCTTGCACTAACCTTGAGGAGGGCGACACAATGCTCTGCCTTAAGAAACTGGCTCCGTCACGATTGGTCAAGAACGGACTCTACAACCGTATTGCCGAGGCTGAAGCAAAGGGTGCCGACGTACCTGAGTTGCTTGACATACTCGGTGAGAAGGCTACGCGCCGCGGCATCTTCGACGGTGACACAGAGAACGGCGAGATGGAAATCGGACAGATAGCCAGTGCCATAAAGCAGGTAGAACCTGTCAGCGTGATAATGAACAGACTTATAAAGGAGTATAACGATGCAAGAGCAGCCATCAATGCTTGATAACAAGAGTCAGGAGAGGTCAACCCTGCGCAGCGAGGGATTGGTAAAGATTTACGGCAAGCGCACCGTGGCCAACGAGGTATCGTTTCAGGTCAGCCAGGGTGAGATTGTCGGTCTGCTGGGACCAAACGGCGCCGGTAAGACCACCTCGTTCTACATGACCACCGGACTTGTGGTGCCAAATGCCGGTCATGTATATATCGACGACAAGGAGATTACATCCATGGCGGTGTATGAGCATGCGCGCAACGGCGTAGGCTACCTGCCACAGGAGGCAAGCGTATTCCGCAAGATGACGGTGGAAGACAACATTCTCTCCGTGCTGCAGATGACCGGCAAGCCTAAGGAGTATCAGATGGAGAAACTGGAAAGCCTCATCAAGGAGTTCTCACTGCAGAAGGTCAGGAAGAACTATGGTGACCGTCTGTCGGGTGGTGAGCGCCGTCGTACAGAGATTGCCCGCTGCCTTGCCATAGAGCCTAAGTTCATAATGCTCGACGAGCCTTTTGCCGGTGTCGATCCTATCGCCGTTGAGGAGATACAGCGCGTGGTATGGCAGCTGAAGCACCGCAACATCGGCATCCTCATAACCGACCACAACGTGCATGAAACGCTGAACATCACCGACCGTGCATACCTCTTGTTCGAAGGCCGCATACTCTTCCACGGCACCCCTGACGAACTGGCTGCCAACCAGACCGTGCGCGAGAAATACCTGGGCACGAACTTCGTACTGCAGAAGAAGAAGTTTGAGATACCCACCACAAACGCCTGACGGCACAAAGGAAATTTCCTGAAATCCTATAGCATCCTCTGGAATCCTATGATTCCTCAATAATCATCAACAGAAGAATGAGTAAAACGAAAGCACTGCCTATAAACGGCGAACTTGCAAACACATGGACACATCTCACAGGTGCGGTCTTTGCCCTTTCTAGTATATGGATGGCATGGCCCGCAGTATATAGGGGATGGCAGTGGGCATTCGGAGTAATATTCTTCATCTCCGGAATGTTCCTTATGTTCCTTTCCAGTACCATATACCACTGGGTATGGCCTGGCAAGGCAAAGCAGGTATTGCGTAAGCTTGACCATATCAGCATCTACGTCATGATAGCCTGTTCCTACACGCCGATATGCGTGGCAGTGATAGGCGGATGGCTTGGCTGGCTGGTATTCGGCATACAGTGGGCGGCAGTGATAGGCGGAGTGTTCTACAAGGTGTTCGCCATGGGCAAATACCCTAAGCTATCGCTTGCACTGTATCTGGTTATGGGATGGAGCGTATTGTTTATCATCAAACCCGTATGGGACCGTTTGTCAACAGCTGCAATGATAGCACTCATAGCTGAGGGAGTATTCTATACCGCAGGCACATATTTCTTTGCACACGACAACCGCAAAGGGTTCCATGCCATCTGGCACATCTTCGTACTGCTCGGTGCCATAGCACACTGGACTACGGTATTGCTAATCCTTCTTGAATACTAAGAACATAATGGATATATACAATGTAAGAAAAACTGAGATACAGGCTTCTGTACCTCAGTTTTTTTATTGTAATGTGAATTCGACGAAAACAAACAATGATAATAAAAACAACATTATGTTTGTAGTATTTTCGTCAAACTCACGTTTATTCAACGTAAGATTTGCGAAGTGCCAGCATACGTTTATACAGTTTCCTGAACCATACGAGCAGGAAGGCAAAGAGTATTCGCGTTGACAGGATCCATGCAGCAGAGACGCCGGCAGTGGCAAAGACGAGGGTGTCCTCCAGCATTGAGTGATTCATTATAAGATGATAGTTCACCTCGTTAGCCTCCTCGCGCGTTATCTCTCCACGCTCTTCAAGGTCAAGCATCATGGCAGAACCATAGCTGATACCGAGCACATTGCCCACAAGCCACAGGTACGAAGCATTCTCGGGCAATCCGAAGAAGAGCATCAACGGGCGCAGCGGTTGCGTAAGCATACGCATTATACCGAGCTTGTCGAGTATGCGCTGCAATACCATCAAGCCATATATCAGTCCGTAGATCATTGCGCACAGCTTCAGCGATGCCCACAGCCACTGCTCTACCACCTCCCATACGGAGACGATGCTGTCTGCCACCGGCATGGTAGTGAAAGGTTGCGGCATCTCAGGCAATACCAGGTTGAGGTACAGTGCAGCGAGAAATGCTCCCACAATCCTCAGCACTGCCATCTTGAACGGCTTGGAGCCTACCTTCTTCACCACCGCACACTCCATTGGCAGTGCATGGCATATCAGCACCATGATGGCTATGATGGTGGCCTGGCGCATGGTGAGATGCATGCTCAGCATCACGGCAAGACATGCGTATGTGGTCACCGAGGCTCCCGTAAGGAAGGCTATGGCAGATGCTCCCGGCAGTCCCATGTATTGAAACAGCGGGTTAAGGTACTGCGCCACCCACTCTATCACACCGTAATACTGCAGCAGTCGTACGGCAAGCGATATGGGTATCATAATCTTAAGCAGCCACAACGTAGTACGTGTGGCTGGCATAAAGGCGTCGCGCAAGATACTTAATATGCGTTTCATCTTATAGGTGGGTTCTAAAAATTCCCACGAGTTAAATTAGTTAATTACATGAATAACATTATGTCATATTTTTGTTTTCTTTCGGTGCAAACTGTTAACTTCTGCGGTCACATAGCCCGCTATGCTCACTTATCAGTTAACATTTTGCCCTCGAAACAAATTCAAAAACCTGACAGTGGGAATTATTAGAACCCACCTATAATCTTGTGTATCGTTACTCCTGAATATGTGTTTACCTTTAGGTTCACTGTGTCGGGCAACACGTTAGCGGGTATGCTGAACAACAGCTCCCTGGTGTAGTACTGCGGCATATTGTCTTGGTCATGGCACAGCGTGAGCCACATAGCACCTGAACCGTATGTGCTTACAGAGTCGCAGCGCAGCATTATCGACTGCACCGCCTCCGTCTCGCTGCTGCCCACCTTTATTCCCACCTGCATGTTAAGGTAGTGGTTGTTTGCCGACATCCACACTGCCGTCAGCGTCAGCGGGTCGGTAGGGGCTCCTTCCTGACCTTTCCACATCAGCGGTATGATGACGTTTACGTTCTTCTGGCCTACCAGCTGTATCGCCTCGCCGCTGCCGCCTTGCTTGTAATACAGCAACCTACGCAGCATGGTGTCTTTCTTTTCTGAATACGTAAACGACTCAGGTACCGTAAGGTTCACATTGTCGTCTGTCAGTATGCTCACCACCCTGCCCTGCTCTACAACGATATCGGCATAGTCGGCACGCATATACGACAACTCTCCGTCGCCCGTCTCATAATCCGTATAGTTACATGATGCGAGCAACAGGAGTACAGAGCACGCCACAAACCACTTCCTCCCGTCTCCTCTCAGCAGAGAGGAAAGGAATGTGCCGCTCATTCTGATATATGTCTTCAATATGCCTGACATTACACGTGCTTTAGTTCTCGCTCTTCTTCTCCCCTACTGCCACGAGGTAGTTCCTTACCGGATTGGCATACATCGTCAGCATACGCTCACGCAGGAACGGTATGTCGGGATTAGGTACCTTTACCTTTGCCAACTGGCCCGCAAGGTATTTCTCAAACTCTTTCCTATCCTTGTCCGTATATTTGTCGCTGTTGTCTGTGCCGTCGAGCTCGTCCATGGCTATCCAGTTGCATGGATAGAGGCGATAGCGTGAGTGTATCTCACGGTCTATGTGCTCTGCCACGAGACGGAACACCTCCTTCTTTGGCAGCGAACGGTCAAGTGTGTCGAGCCATGGGTCTATACATGGCGAGAGTTCATAGTGCACCCTGCCCTTCTTGCCCAGTATGCCGGTCTTCATGTTGTCGAGGTCATCCTGCTTCGACTTCTTCCATCCCTGCACGTCGCGCTTGAACTGGAACTCTTCTGCCTTCAGGTAGTCGCATGGGTCGTGCTCATACGATATCGTCAGCGGTGCTATATGCAGATGTTTCAGTGCGTCTATGATATTCTCCTTGCAGTCTTCCGGCGCTCCCATGGCAAACATCTTCAATACGGAGTCTTGCGTGCGGTCGTCAGAATCCTTTGCCCTGCCCTCGCGCTGCGCTATCCAGATGTTCTCGCGCTTTTCGTTTACGGCAAAGTGTATGTACTGGCTCATCAGCATCGAGGAGCGCATCATCTCGTGTGCCGTCAGTCCGCGGCGCACGGTGAATGCCTTGTTCATCCTGACGAGTTTCTTTATCCACGGGTATATGAGCAGGTTGTCGCCTATACCTATCTCGCATGTGCGCTCAAAGCCGCGGTCGTGTATCATGAGGTCGAGGTAGGCTGAGTCGAGCACTATGTCGCGATGGTTCGACATGAAGATATACCTGCCGTGTTTGTCGAAGTCTTTCGGATAGTCGAACGTAGCACCTTTGGTGCATCGCCATATAGAGAGGCGCACCACTGGCTTCATGAAGCGCACCTGAAAGTCCTGCGTTGACTTGACGCCTTTGAAGAGCAGTCGCAGCAGTCCGTTGCGCACGCTCTTTGGCAGCCACGGCGTGAAACCTTTCATCACGAGGTTAAACTGTCTGTCGTTGAGCAGTTCCTCGAATACTACGGGCATCTCTTCCGGTTCATAGGGGCGTATTTCGTCGAAAGAATGGATATTCAACCCCTCCCCTTTATCCCCTCCCGAGGGAGGGGAAGTATATGTATTTGACTTATTCTCTTCCATTATGAAAGCAAGGAATGCACGGTTATGTTGTCTTATTGGTTCTCCACTATCTCACTGAGCACCTCACCCATGTCGAGACCGGCGGCGCGTACCTGCTGTGGTATGAACGACGTAGGTGTCATGCCTGGCGTAGTGTTTATCTCAAGAATATTTATTTTTGCATCCGCCGACTGCGGGTTCTTGATGATGTAGTCAACGCGGATGATGCCGTTGGCATGTAGTATGTCGTAGATGGCTGATGTTATCTTTGCCACACGGTCGCTCACCTCCTGAGGCAGGCGCGCTGGGGTAATCTCCTCCACCTGACCGTTGTACTTAGCGTCGAAGTCGAAGAACTCGTTCTGGCTTACCACCTCGGTGGCTGGCAGCACTACCGACTTCTCCTTGGTCTTATACACACCCTGTGATATCTCCATGCCCTCAAGGAACGCCTCTATCATGACGGTGTCGCTCTCGCCGAAGGCAAGGTCGAGCGCCTTCTGCATCTCAGAGAACTCCTTCACCTTGCTCACGCCGAACGATGAACCGTCAGCTGCAGGCTTCACGAAGCATGGATAGCCCACGGTGGCCTTTATCTTCTCGTCGGTGATGCTTGCCTCATCGCCCTTACGCACCAATACGCTCTCTGCCACGCTGACGCCGAAGGAGCGCAGGTAGTTGTTGAGTGCAAACTTGTCGAAGGTCAATGCCTCCACCAGCACACCGCTGGTTGAGTAAGGCATGCCTATGAGGTCGAAATATCCCTGCAGCACACCGTTCTCGCCCGGTGCACCGTGTATGGTTATGTAAGCATAGTCGAACGTCTTTTTCTCGCCGTTCTCCACGAATGAGAAATCGTTCTTGTCAATCTCCGCCGTCGCTCCGTCGGGCAGGTTTACGTGCCAGTCGCCTGTCTTCAGGTCAACGATGTAGCAGTTGTACTTTTCTTTGTTGAAGAAGGAGTAGATGCCTGCTCCCGAACGCAGTGACACATCGTGCTCTGATGAATCGCCACCACAGATAATAGCAATCGTCTTTTTCATTATATGTTTTTATCTAGCTTTTTCCGTGCAAAATTACGCATTTTCTCGCAAACAGCCAAAAGTTTTATGAGAAAAAACACCCACCTCTTTTATTGTCCTATTTTTCCGTCTGCAAGAAAACTCATTTTAAGCGAGGAAAACGATACAGGTGGAGCACCTGTCCATAACCGACCTCAAATCAATTCTGCCTACCTTAAAACGCAAAATACGAGGTCGGCAAGATCAGAGAAATCGCTTTCACACGATTAATTTCCCTTCTTGAATGTAATATGATAGCTTTTACATTGCAAAAGCTATCGTTTTACGGTGAGAAAGCTATCATATTGCAACGCAAAATGGCGCCTTTTTCGACCTAAAAGCTATCATTTTACTGCAAAAACAGAAAACCCGACTGTTTTTTTACTGTCCGTTTTTTCGGATTTCGGCTATGCGTCGCACTCTCGTTTCGTGATAGCGAGAGGATATTTTTTCTGTCCTTACGGCAAATTTTTCTTGCAAAATTTATTGTCTATAAGATTTTTTTCGTACCTTTGCATGGAAATCAAATATTTCTAACAACGAACTAATAGGTATTATGAAGAAACTAACCGCAATCATCGTGCTGCTGCTCACACTGGGTTTCAGCACCAACGCCATGGCGCAGGCTAAGGGCAGGAGCGCCGTAGCAACTCCTGAAAGTAAGATTCTGGGCAGACACCCGCTATCGCTGCAATGGATTTCATGGGACTATTTCGGCAGCGTGGAGGTAAGGAAGGAGAACGGCCGCCTGCACTGCATAGGCTCACAACGCAGCAAGGAGAACAGTGACTACGTGATAATAGACGGCTACATCGAGATGATCGACGCACTGCGTTTCACCTTCACCGGCACAATCATTACGAAGATCTACCACATCAACAACGGACAGCCATGCATACGCGACGGCTACTTTGAGTTTGCATCTACGCAGGGACGCAAATACTGGCGACTACAGCAAATGGAGAATCCGTGCGACGGAGTAACTGACTACGTTGACATATATTTCGCCAAGTCGAAATAGGAGCAGCAAACAAGGCAAAAAGACTGACATTCTCATAGGGGAAGTGACAATGGCACTTTCCTAAACAAACTACGAACCCGAACTCTACAAGTATGAAGCAGTTTTTTCTTTTAATCATGCTGATGTTTACCATGTGCATATATGCACAGGAACAAACAGTCAGCGACTCCTTAAAAGCACGAAGAGCAAAAAGAATAGTTGACGTAAGGCCATCATTCCCCGGAGGAGAGGAGATGATGAAAAGATATCTGGAACTTAACACTCGCTATCCCGAGGAGGCCAAGAATGCCGGCATATTAGGACGCGTTTTAATAGGTTTCATTGTTGCAACCAACGGCAGCATTGACGGAGTAACCGTCTTGAGGCCTGTTCATCCCTTGCTTGACGCAGAAGCAGTACGCGTGATATCTGCCATGCCACGATGGTCTCCCGGATTGGTTGACGGCAAGCCTGTAAAGACAAGGGTGAAACGGTACGTGACATTTGGGGAAATAAGTGCAAGGCATGACACCGTATCCGCTGATACTTTGACAAAAAAGGGAGACGGGCGAACTTCAAAACCTGAAAAGTGGCCTTCGTTCCCTGGAGGGAAAGATGCTCTTACAAAATATCTGGACGAAAACCTCAAATATCCTGAAGATGCTCATAGGGCAGACATACAAGGCAGCGTAATCATTCGTTTCACCGTAGAGAAAGACGGCTCTATATCATCTCCGGAAATAGAAAAGCCTCTTCACCCGTCACTTAATGAAGAAGCTATGCGTGTAGTAAAGGAAATGCCACGATGGGAGCCCGGTATGAACAAAGGCAAGCCTATATCCGCAAAATATCATCTGCCAATCCTTTTTCAACTTAAAAGCTACCAAACGCTGCAAAAACCAATGTCAAAACCTGGAGTGAACCGGAATGTTTTTGGTAGATAACGAAAAGCAAATTAGGTGGGTTCTAATAATTCCCACTGTCAGATTTTTGAATTTGTTTCGAGGGCAAAATGTCAACTGATAAGGGAGCATAGCGGGCTATGTGACCGCAGAAGTTAACAGTTTGCACCGAAAGAAAACAAAAATATGACATAATGTTATTCATGTAATAAACTAATTTAAATCGTGGGAATTTTTAGAACCCACCTTTACTTTTTCCTACCTCTCAGATATTCCTTCACGCGGTTATAGCCATCGACGCCAAGGATGGTGATGCCACCATACTGGCAGGTCTTAGCAAGTCCGAAGAGCACCGTCCACAGCACTCCCTTGGCGGCAGCGCTGATAGGCAGCAGCATCTGGGCGAACGACAGAATGTAAAATGGTATGCAGCACAGCAGCACTATGACACCGGTACGGAAAGAGAGTGACTGCAGCCACAGCTTTATCTTCTTAAAAAGTTGTTTCATAATTCTTTATATCCTGATTACATTGCGTCCGCAAAGGTACAAAGAATAGTCCTAAAAACCGCAACTATATATATTAAAAAAACTGAAATGTACTTCGCAAATTTGTGAAGTACATTTTATTTTCTTAATTTTGCATCTATATTGAGAACTTTGATTTTCCTATGTAATATTAGAACTCATAACCATTTAAATACCATTCATATGAGAAAAACGCTGAATTTAATTCTTATGTTGTTTTTAGTAACAACATTGTATGCTCAGAACGACTCTATTACATACGCCTCGGTAAAAGGTATCAGTTTATACAAGGGTGTAACCGTTGCTGAAATTATTTCAAAACTGCAGACAAAAGGATGTACAAAAGTCTTATTAAACAGTCCTGAACTTAGTGGGGCTTCAATATTGAAGGGCTCTTATTCTGGCTTTGATTCGCAGTTTACGATTTTACCTTGCAAGCAAAACAAACAGTTGGCAGGCGTTGTTAATGTAAAATTACCAGAAAGAGATACTTGGACTCAGTTAAAAAATGATTATGATTATCTGAAGTCATTGCTGAGTAAAAAATACTATGCTTTCGCAACACAAGAAGGCTTTAATTCTTCATTCGTAGAAGAACATGGAACAAATAGTATCAAACTTGATGCTATAAAGGACGATGAAGGAGTGTTCAAGACAGAATTCTACCCTGTAAACAACGAAACTGGTTTCCTTTACGGTAGGATAATCCTCGTAATTTCACACATAACGGTAGACTATAACACTATGTATTATGTAAGTGTTTTATATCTAACACCATCTGATGTAGAAGAGCAGATTGCTGAATTAGGTGATGTATAAGATAGAATTATCCCTGTTGCATTAATATGAGCAACAGGGATAATTCTTTACAGAATCAATTGTCAAAGTCATAAGACTTATAATGAAGACTTTATCTTTTATAGTTACTCAACTTTCGCATTTGGTCAACTTCTGTGGAGTAAAGAAAGTGAAGGGAAGTTATCGCAGCTTTTCAGCCGCTTGTGGAGTTAAAGACTTTTGTTTTACTAACATTGAATTAATTGTCAGTAATTGTCAGAATTGTAGTTTTATTTCAACATGGATACATTTTCGCTGAGTCCACGTTATATTAAAAAAACTGAAATGTACTTCGCAAATTTGTGAAGTACATTTTATTTTCTTAATTTTGCATGTTATTAAGTAACGTAAGATGATTGCTGAAATCGCTGCTTACGTAACATCGTAGCACAAGGATAAACAAGGAAATTATGGGTATAACATCTATAGCAAGACTGGGATTCATCAAGAGACAGAGGGAACTGGAGAAGCATTTCACAGAGCCTGAGGCGCTGCAACATAAGGTGATGGGACGGCTTGTAGGCTGTGCCATTGATACGAAGTATGGCAGCGGACATTCTTTCGCCTCTATAAAGAGCTATGAGGATTTCAGAAAGAATATCCCCGTAAATACCTATGAGGAGCTGAAAGGTGACATTGACCTTATGCGCCACGGCGAGAAAGACGTGTTGTGGCCGGGTAAGGTAAGATGGTATGCTAAGTCGTCGGGCACTACAAATGATAAGTCGAAGTTCATTCCGGTATCTGCCGAGGGACTGAAGCGCATACACTATGCCGGTGGTTCCGACGTAGTGGCTTTTTATCTGCAGAACAACCCCAAGAGCAGGCTGTTTGACGGTCGCGCTCTGATACTGGGTGGCTCACATGCGCCCAACTACAACGTGGCTGGCTCGCTCGTGGGCGACCTCTCTGCCATACTGATAGAGAACATCAACCCACTGGTGAACCTCATACGCGTGCCCGACAAGAAGACAGCACTCATCAGCGACTTTGAGGTGAAGCGCGAGCAGATAGCGCGCCAGTGCCTTACGAAGAATGTGACAAACATAAGCGGCGTGCCGTCGTGGATGATGTCGGTACTCTCACGCGTGATGGAGCTCAGCGGCAAGCAGACTCTCAGCGAGGTATGGCCAAACCTTGAGGTATTCTTCCACGGCGGCATTGCCTTCACGCCTTACCGCAAACAGTATGAGCAGCTCGTGGGCAATCCCGACATGAACTACATGGAGACATACAACGCCTCGGAAGGTTTCTTCGGCATACAGAGCGACCCTCTCGATCCTGCCATGCTGCTGATGCTCGACTACGACGTGTTCTATGAGTTCGCACCCATGGAGGCCATCGACGACAACGGTCTGCTAACGGATGCGTCGAAGGTGGTGCCTATAGAGGGTGTGGAACTGGGCAAGAACTATGCCATGATTATCTCCACCTCATGCGGACTGTGGCGCTATATGATAGGCGACACGGTGCGCTTCACAAGCAAGAATCCATATAAATTCATCATAACGGGCCGTACGAAGAGTTTCATCAATGCCTTCGGCGAGGAACTCATAGTAGACAATGCTGAGCAAGGTCTGGCATACGCCTGTGACAAGACAGGAGCGGTAGTGAGCGAATACACCGCTGCACCTGTGCACAGAAGCGAGGGCGTGGTGCCGCATCATCAGTGGGTGGTGGAGTTCAGCAAAGAACCTGACGACCTGAACCGTTTTGCCGACCTGCTCGACCAGCGCCTGCAACAGCTCAACAGCGACTATGAGGCGAAGCGTTTCAAGGACATCAACATGGTGCGCCTCGACTTGGTGAAGGCACGCCCCGGACTCTTTCACGACTGGCTGAAGATGAAGGGCAAGTTGGGCGGACAGCACAAGGTGCCGCGACTGTCAAACTCACGGCAGCATATTGAGGAAATCCTTTCGCTTGCAGCGAAAGAAGTGAAGAGTGAAGAATGAAGAGTGAAGAATTTAAGTTACGTTTTATAGAATTAAACACGCAGAATGATTACTACTTTTTCATACAATACAATAGAAAAGTTCATAAATAAGTTATGCACACGGATGGCGCGTAACTTAAATTCTTCACTCTTCACTCTTCACTCCTCACTTTTCACTTTATCATTGCTGAGCACAGCAATGATAACTTCCTGCGCCCGCATGGGTTCGCCCGACGGCGGATGGTATGACGAGACGCCACCGAGGGTGGTGTATGCCACACCTGCCGACCATGAGACGAACGTAACGTCAAAGAAGGTGTCGATATATTTCAACGAATATATAAATGTGGAGAACGTAAGCGAGAACGTGGTGATATCGCCTCCGCAAATGGAACAGCCTGACATTAAGACGCAGGGCAAGCGCATAGTGGTGCAGCTGAAGGATTCACTGAAGCCTAACACCACATACACCATAGACTTCTCTGACGCCATAGTGGACAATAACGAGAGTAACCCTATGGGCAACTACACCTATTGCTTCTCTACCGGCAACCGTATCGATACGCTTGAATGCTCTGGCTACGTGCTTAATGCCGAGGACCTGGAGCCCGTGAAGGGTATCATGGTGGGACTCTTCGACACGGTAAAGACTGACAGCGCAAAGACCTTCATACGTGTATCGCGCACTGACTCAAGGGGACACTTCGTAATACGCGGCATAGCACCGGGCACATACGTTGCCGGGGCAGTAATGGACATGGACGGCGACTTTAACTTCTCACAGCGAGGCGAGGTGATGGCTTTCTCTCATCGTGAGATTACACCGTCGAACTTCCTTGACCACAGGCAGGACACCATCTGGTTGGACGAACTGCACATCAAGGATATCAAACGCACACCATATACTCACTTCATGCCTGACGATATAGTGCTGCGCTCATTCTTACATATACCTACGGAACGATATTTCCTAAAGGCTGACCGCAAGGAGGAAGACCACATCACATTCTTCTTCACCGCACCTATCAGTACCGACAGCCTGGAGAAGTTCAAGGACTCTGAAAACATCGGCATACTGCCATCGCTGCGACTACTCAATGCACCGGAGGGCATAGACGCCAACGGCGGTTCTGAAGCATGGAGCATAGCTGAATACTCGGAAAAGGGCGATACCGTGACGTATTGGTTGCGTGACACGCTGCTCATTAACCAAGATACGCTGAGCATAGAGATGACTACCCTGCAGACTGACACTCTCGGTTGCCTGCACATCACTACCGATACGCTTGAAGTCTTGCCGAAGACTTCTTTTGCAAAGCGCATGAAGCAGAAGAATGAATTGCATGAGGAATGGCGTAAGGATATTGAGAAGAAACTGAAGGCGCGCGAGAAGCAATTGGCACGCTTGAAGACCGAGGAAGAACGCATGGAAGTTCCGGAGGTGGACACCATTATGCCTCCTGTAAGGCTTACGCCGAAATACGAAGTGGCACAGGCTATGTCGCCTGACGGAACAGTGAGAATATCATTCCCCTACCCTATGCAACGCGTTGACTCTGCTGCCATACATCTGTATGTAGAGCAAGACTCGCTGTGGTTCCGTGCTCCGTTTGTATTCAGGCAGAGCGACAATCTGCCTACAATGCGCAAATGGGAACTGATAACGGACTGGATACCTGGTGCCAACTATTCTTTCGAAATAGACACACTGGCTTTCGAGGATATCTACGGACATACGTCTGAACCTTACAAGACGGGCCTGAAGGTAAGAAACCTGGAGGACTATTCTTCGCTGTTTGTCAACATATCGGGAGTGGAGGTAGCTGACTCTGCCGCCATATTGGTACAGATGCTTAACAATAACGGTACCGCGACACGCACTGCCAAGGTTGTAGGCGGCACTGCCGAACTGTACTATGTGGAGCCGGGCAAATACTATCTGCGCGCCATAATAGACCGTAACGGCAACGGCAAATGGGACACTGGCGACTACTTTACCGACCGTCAGCCGGAAGAGGTGTATTACAACCCTGAACTGATAGAGTGCAAGGCTAAATGGGATGTCACGAAGTCATGGAACCTTACCGCCAAACCTCTGTATCAGCAGAAGCCTTCTGAGATAACGAAGCAAAAGGGTGACAAGAAGAAGACTATCAAGAACCGTAACGCGGAGCGCGCCAAGGAGAAAGGTATACAGCCACCAAGCACATATAATTAATATATTATAATTAATATATAATGTGGGGAGATTAACATGCCCCACCTAAAGGAGAGAATATTATGAGAAGCATCATCAGAAACAAAAAAGGCATTGCGACCGTAGTTGTCGCAATGCTCTTAGGCATCTTCTCCCCTGCTACGGCAGAGGCGCAGTGCACATACAAGAATCAGGCCTTCGACGGATATGAAGGCATAAACTACAACCTGTACTTTAACTGGCAGTTCGTATGGATTAAGGCCGGCACGGCATCAATGGTTACCAAGCCGATAATGTATTACGGCAAGAATGCATACCAGTCGAGCCTCGTTACGAAGTCGTCACAGAAGGTGGACAGGTATTTTATGATGCGCGACACCATCATGGCTTACTTCTCTACCGACATGGTTCCTATTTATTATCGTAAGGGAGCACGCGAGGGTAAGCGCTACTACGTGGATGAGGTATGGTACACATACCCAAACGGAAAGTGCAAGACGACTCTGAAGCACCTGCATTCCGATGGTACACGCGACAAGAAGGAATATACCTATGCACATTGCGTGTCTGACATGCTGAACAGCTTTCAGCGCATACGAAACTTTAACACTGACGGTTGGAAGGTGGGCCATACCGAGAATATATACATAGCAGGTGGCTCCGAACTTACCAAGGCACGCCTGGTATATAAGGGCAAGAAGACCGTCAAGGCTGACAATGGCAAGAAATATCAATGCCTGATAATAACATACAACGAACTTGAAGACAAGAAGTATAAGGAAATAGTACGGTTCTATGTCACCGACGATAAACGCCACATTCCAATACGACTTGACCTTAACCTGAAGTTCGGCTCTGCCAAAGCGTTCCTAAGCTCCATAAAGGGCTGACACACAGCTCGGCACAACCGATATCCTTTCCTGATAATATCATATTCTTATACCAATAGGTCGTACACGATATAAGGTTAAACAATCTTAATTATTCGTTTAAATCGCTTGCGACATAAAATATTATTCGTAACTTTGCATCGTAAACGATATAAAACAATGACCTATATGGAAAAGATTTATGATTTCAAGGCTCTCACGAGCAAAGGTAAGGAGATTGATTTCTCTGAGTTCAAAGGAAAGGTGATGTTAGTTGTCAACACTGCGAGCAAGTGCGGATTCACGCCGCAGTTTGCAGGATTGGAGGAACTGAACAAGAAGTACAAGGACAAAGGACTGGTGGTAATAGGGTTTCCATGCAACCAGTTTGCCTCGCAAGACCCAGGCACTGACAGTGAGATAGAGGGATTCTGCCAACTCAACTACGGTGTATCTTTCCAGATTATGAAGAAGATTGACGTAAACGGCAATGACGCACACCCTATCTTCAAGTATCTGAAGAAGAAAACCGGCGGATGGTTCGGCTCTGCTATCAAGTGGAATTTCACCAAGTTCCTTATATCCAAAGACGGTGAAACCGTAAAACGCTACGCGCCTATCACCAAGCCAGAGAAACTGGAGAAGGAAATAGAGAAGATGCTGGCGGAATAGACCTTCCTCCTGGCACAGTAACACTTCATATCTACCATGCACGAAGAATTACGACTTGACAACCAGATTTGTTTCAGACTATACACTGCCTCAAGGCTCATAACGCAGCTTTACACACCGCTGCTCAATGAGCTCGGCATAACATACCCACAGTATCTCGTATTGATGGTACTGTGGGAAAATGATTTTCAACCTGTCAACGACATCGCGCATCGCCTGATGCTTGAAACCAACACCGTAACTCCACTGCTGCAACGCATGGAGAAGCAGGGATTGGTGGAGCGTCGACGCGATGAGACTGACAAGCGAAAGCAGATAGTAAGTCTGACATCTGCAGGAAAAGAAATGGAAGAGAAGGCTTTTGCCATAATACCGCAAGGTATGGGAAGCAGCCTCAGCGCTTGTCCGCTGAAGCATAGCGACTATACGCAGTTGGCGGCACAGCTGGACAGCATCATTGACTCACTGAAAACAAAATAAAGGTATAGCCAAACATAAAGTATAGCCAAACATAAAGTACTATAAGACAATGGACAGAGCATCACAGATAATACGCACGAGCATCATCGGCATCATCGCCAACGTGCTGCTTGCCGCTTTCAAGGCAGTAGTAGGAATACTTGCAAGTTCAGTAGCCATCATCATGGACGCCGTAAACAACCTCAGCGATGCTTTGTCAAGCGTCATAACGATAGTCGGCACAAAGCTTTCTCAACGACCTGCAGACACAAAGCATCCTTTTGGTTTCGGACGCATAGAATACTTCAGCGCCATCATCATCGCCGTGATAGTATTATCAGCAGGCATCACCTCTCTCATCGAGTCGGTAAAGAAGATTATCAACCCCACCGAGCCTACCTACACTACCACTACACTGATAGTAATCATAGTAGCAATAGTGGTGAAACTGATACTCGGCAGTTACGTCAAGCGCAAGGGTGAGCAACTGAAGAGCGATGCACTTACGGCATCAGGAGCCGATGCACTGTTTGACGCTATCATCACCGTAGCGACGCTCATCTCTGCAGGCGTCATGTTGTTGTGGCACGTATCACTCGACGGCATATTAGGTGCCCTGATATCACTCGTCATCATCAAGGCAGGCTTTGAGATGCTTGCCTCTCCTGTTGACGAACTGCTTGGCGCAAGGATTTCCCCGGAACTGGTGGAAGATCTCAAGAAAGAAGTGATGAAGTTTGACGGAGTACGTGGCATATTCGACATCATACTCCACAATTATGGTCCCGATACGCTAATAGGCTCATTGCACATCAGCATCGACGACACCATGTCTGCCTACGACATACACGGACTCACACGCAACATCTCCGAAAGGATACATGAGAAGTTCAACATCATACTAACCATAGGCGTATATGCCGTAGCCACCGGCAAGAACAGGCGTACAGACCTGCAAACCATCGTGGCACAGACATTGGCAAGACGCAGCGACATCTTACAGATTCATGGCTTCTACTACTATGAAAAGGAGCACAGGGTATCCATTGACGTAGTTCCAGACATCAGCATCCACGACGATATCGCATTCGCCGCAGAGCTAAAGTCAGAACTAAGCCAAAAGATTCCTGACGAAAATATAACTATAGTAATAGACCACAACTACAGTTAACATACCGTAGCCGTTACTTCTCTCAACTTCTGGAAGTTGAGAGAAGTATTTTTTTACCTAATTTTATCTAACTGATGTTTTCTTACGTATCCAGAAAGCGAATGTCATTATCACGGCATAGCAGACAAGCGGTATTATGAAGGCAGGGCGCATGTCGCCTGTGCTGTCTGCTATCCATCCCATCAACAGCGGTGCCACCGCACCGCCTACGATGCTCATGATAAGATATGACGAAGCCTCCTTAGTGTGCTGTCCCACGCCACGTATTGAGAGGGCGAAGATAGTAGGGAACATGATACTCTCACAAAGATAGCAGAGCAACAGCGCCAGTATGCCTCCCATGCCCGGTGCAAAGAGTATCACCATCATTGACAGCGTGGCACCAACGGCACATATACCCAGCAACGTCTCTGAGCGCATGCTGCCCATCAACCAACTGCCGCCCATGCGGCCAAACATAAACAATCCCATACAACCGAAGCCAAGCAATATAGATGCCGTATTGGCACTGATGCCGGCATTCTCCGTAGCATAGTTTATGAAGAAGCTGTTCAGACCTGTCTGAGCCGCAACATACAGGAACAGCGATATCAAGCCGAAGACAAAGGTGGTATGGGACCAAAGGGTTGAAGGTTGAGGGTTTAAGGTTGAAGGTTGAGAGTCACCATTCTCATTCAACTCTAAACTTTCAACTTTCGACTTTTCCTCTTCATCCACTTCCGGCAGGTTTATCTTAGTAAAAGCAAATGCTATGCACAATACTACGACACCTATCACGGCATAGGGCAATGCCAATAGCGATGAAGACACATTGCCATCCTCACCGGTAAACAGCAGCATGCCGCCTACCAACGGACCAACTATCCATCCCAGTCCGTTAAACGACTGCGACAAGTTTATCCTTCGCTCAGCCGACTCCGGATCTCCGAGCACCGTAACATAGGGATTGGCAGCCGTCTCAAGGCATGTCAGTCCGCAACCTATTATAAATAGGCACAACAGGAAGAAGTCAAACGACAGCAGGTGAGCACCAGGAATAAACATCAGCGCCCCCGTGCCATAGAGCAACAATCCCGTTATAACGCCTGCACGATAGCCATAGCGGGAAATTATCTTACCTGCAGGTATTGCCATAAGGAAATATCCTCCATACACTACAGCCTGAACCATTGCCGAGCCTGCCTTGCTTATCTGCAGCGAATCCTGGAAATGCTTGTTCAGTACATCAAGAATACTGTGAGCAAATCCCCACAGAAAGAATAATGACGTAATCAATACAAAGGGAATCAGAAATGACTTCCCATCTTTAGTTTTAATCAGTGACACGGTATTTCTAAGTTATGAGTTATGAGTTACAGACCCACCCCAACCCTCCCTGTGAGGGAGGGAGATGAGAATGGGGAAATAATTATTAATTTCGCTCGGTGCCTACGATGCTTTCACAAAGGATGATGGCAGACTAAAAGAATGCATAATCAGACCTTTTCCTCTGCAAAGTTAATTGTTTTTCTTCAAATACACAAATTGCTAAGCAGACTTTGCAAAAAACACCCCTTTTTCTACATAATTCACCCTCTTTTAACAGATTTTTAATGACAAAATCAATATAAAAGCCTCCATTTTGACAGATATCAAGGGAAAAACTCCGGAATTAACATAAATTAAGAAAGCTTTGTGCGTTAATTCAATATTTTTTAATAAATTTGCAACAAATTTGGCTTTTAAGCTAAAGGCTAACTAACGAATCGCACAACTTTACTATATAAATCTTTACTACAAAAACAACTTTACTATAAACAGAAATACACTAAGTATTTAAACAAATTACTAACATTTATATTAATTAACTAACTTACAAAATTTATGTTTGGTAAATCAAAAACTATCCGCTTGGCGCTTGCAGCAGGCCTGGTTATGATGGCCAGTTCATCATGGGCGCAGAAAGTCAGTGGTACGGTTAAAGACGCCAACGGTGATCCTGTCATAGGAGCAACCGTAATGGAGTCAGGTACTCAGAATGGCACCATTACCGACCTTGATGGTAACTTCACTCTTGACCTCAAGAACGGTGGAAGCCTTAACGTTTCATACGTCGGCATGAAGCCACAGACCATTGCCACGAACGGCAAGTCTTCATTTGAGGTAAAACTCGAGGATGATGCCACGACCCTTAACGACGTCGTTGTCGTAGGTTACGGCACCATGAAGAAAAAGGACCTCACCGGTTCTGTAGCATCTGTAAAGATGGAAGACATCGGCAAGGTTGCAGGTGCTAACGTATTGCAGGCTATCCAGGCCAGGGTGCCAGGTGTTGACGTTCAGCAGAGTTCTGGTGAAGCAGGTGGCAAGAATAGCATCAATATTCGTGGTATGCGTTCTGTTACAGCCTCCAACTCTCCGCTTATAATTGTTGATGGTGTAGAATATGGTTCTACAATCGACATTCCTGCTTCTGACATTGAGTCAATGGACATCTTGAAGGATGCATCTTCTACCGCTATTTATGGTACCAAGGGTGCTAACGGTGTCATCATTATTACGACAAAGCGTGGTAAGGCAGGTAAGACAAACGTAAACTTCAATGCTTATTGGTCATTCAACAGCCCGACATCTGCTGTCAAGGCTATGTACGGTGATAAGGAAGTGCAGCGTTGGACTGACCGTGAAAACTATCAGGCAGATTTCAAGTCAGGCAACTGGGGTGAATCAAACGTTGCGATACATGACTTCGGTAATGATCAGTTACCTGATAATACGTACGTAAGGGATTTGATTGCTAATGGTGATTATACTGATTGGTACGACTATATTTTCCAGAACTCAACGACACAGAACTATGAGATTGGCGTGCAGGGTGGTAATGAAAAGACAAACTTCAACCTCTCTCTTGCCTTGATGTCTGATCGTGGTCTGATGAAGAACGATAAGATGAACCGTTACAATGGTCGTTTCAACATTGACCATATCATCAACAAGGTGTTCAAAGTAGGTGGTAGCTTTGCATTCACATACAAGGATCACAATGCACGTAACGGAGGTGTGTTCAATGCTACACGTAAGATGACTTCAATTGCGCATGCTTATAGTGCAGAAGATGGCTCAATTATAAAGACACCTAATATTTATTATACTGCACATGTCAATCCACTCATGGATGAAGGTGAGAATTATTCAAGCAACATTGAGACTACACGTTTCCTTGGCAGTGCATACGCTCAAGCAAACATTATCAAGGGCATGGTGTTCAAGTCACAGCTTTCTGTTGATCGTTCAAACAGTCGTACTGGTACTTACCAGGATTTCGAGTCTGTAGGTCGTTTCCAAGCACCTTCCACAACTGCAATATCAAATGCTACGGGTGTTTCTACAAAGTACACTTGGCAGAACACTCTTAACTACAACCTTGCACTTGACGAACTTAATAGCCTTGGCTTCCTGCTCGGTCATGAGATGTTCCAGACTGTATCAGAGGGATTAAATCTGACAGGTACTGCAGGTAAGAACCATTTCTTCAATAGTACGTTCTATGATGTTAAAAAGATTAGTTCAGATGTGAAGTATGGTTCTGACTATACAAAGAGTGCCATGCTTTCATACTTCGGTCGTGTAAATTATTCATACGCTGATAAGTATCTCTTCCAGGCTTCTCTTCGTGCTGATGGTTCTTCAGTTCTTGCTGACGGTCATAAGTGGGGTTACTTCCCATCACTCAGTGCAGGTTGGCGTATTACTGAGGAGAAGTTCATGCAGAGCACAAAGTCATGGTTGGATAACTTGAAACTCCGTCTCTCTTGGGGTCTTTCTGGTAATGCTGCTGTTGATCCTTATCAAACAATGGCTACAGTGTATGCAACAACACCTAATTCTGCCACAGATTTTATACCTATGTTCATGAGCAACTCTGAACTTGAGTGGGAAAAGACATCTGCTTTCGACCTCGGTCTTGATTTCTCTTTCCTCAACGGACGTATTGGTGGTGCTATCGACTTATATTGGAGCAAGACATATGACCTGCTCTATTACAAGAAAGCTCCTGCTTCTTCTGTGTTCACTTCTGTTCTCTCTAATATTGGTGAGTCAAAGGGTCACGGTGTGGAAATTACCCTCAATGCAGTTCCTGTAATGAGCAAGGACTTCAGATGGGATGTCAATGCTTCTGCAACATTTGCAAGAGATGAGATTACCAAGTTGGCAGATGGTCTTTCAAAGAACATTGATGGTCAGACAGGTTATATCGTGGGCGAGCCTATCAGCATATATTATGACTATGAAGTAGGTGATTGCTGGGGCGTAGGAGAATATGCAAAGTATTGTGAGGATTATAAGGCACGTACAGGTAATGATTTCACCGCTCCTAAGGATGGTTACGGTACTCCTGGTACAATGAAGATTATTGACCGCAATGATGATGGAAAAATTACAGAGGATGACAAGCGTGTTTATAATCGTTCACCAAAGACTATACTTGGTTTAACAAACACAATTTCATACAAGAACTTCTCTCTGAGCATACAGATGATGGCACGTCTTGGTGGTTACTTCGCATACGACAAGAATAACGCTCTTGGTCTTGACGATAATGATGCAAACTGGGCTGACATCAACTATTGGACTCCTACAAACACTGCAACCAAGTTCCCTTCACCAGGTTCTACAGAAAAAGCTCAGAAGGCTATATATACAGAATATAAGACAGCATTGCTTTATGAGAAGGCAAACTACTTTAAGATTAAGGACATCACACTGTCTTATAACTTTGAGAAGGAATGGCTGAAGTCTCTCCACATGGCTAACGCACGTGTTTACTGCTCATTGAAGAATTTCATCACTATCAATGCTCTTGATAATGATAATTATGATCCAGAGCGTGGCGGTTCTATCAACTTCCCTCTGGCAAAGCAATTCGTGCTTGGCTTGAATGTAACATTCTAACTTAGAAAAATAAAAGAAAACAAAAAAATATTATGAAAAAGATATTAGGTTTAATGATGGCTGCTGCTACTTTGACTGGTGGCATGACATCTTGCTCTGATTTCCTCGATGAGGAAAATAAGACAGGTTCGACAGCTGAAAACACATATGGCACGATAGACGGTATTGAGGGACTTGTACGTTCATGCTATGCTGCTTCACGCGGATGGTGGGGCAAAGAGGCAGGTCTTGGCCTTACAGAGTGTGGTACAGACCTCTTCCTTGGTGGTTTTGATAATAAGCAATCATCACTTGTAACATATAATTTCTCGGCAAAGTCACTTGATGGAAACACTGCAAATGATCCATGCTTTGATCACTACTGGGAACTTCTCTACGATGGTGTTGACATCTGTAACAATGCATTGAAATATACAGAGTCAAACATCAATATCTCTGACACCAAGAAAGAGCAGTATTATGGCGAGGCTCTCTTTTGCCGTGCACTTTACTACTCTCAGATGGTTGCTACATGGGGACCTATTCCTTATAACACTGAGCCTATAACTTCTCAGAATATGAATCAGGTACGTGTTCCAGAGAAAGAGGTATATAAGAATATTCTTGACGATATTGATGCCTCAATCCAGCATTTTAAGAATGCAAACTTTATGAAAAAGTCTGACGGTGGTCTTCAGGCGCGTGCTACTTATTACGCTGCTGTTGCGTTGAAGGCTCGCGTAGCTCTCTATGCTGCTTCATGGCTGGGCAAGGATGCTATAGAAGGTCATTCTGACCTCTATGCTGAGGCTCAGGCAGCTGCAGAGGAGGTAATAGCAGGTTCTGGTGCTTCTTTCTATAGCCGCTACTCTGATGTATGGAACCTCAATAACGAGGCTGTACAGGATAATAAGGAGGCCATCTGGGGAGTTTACTATGACAATGACCTCTCTACGGCAAACTGTATTCCATATCGCTATAGTTCTACATTAACAAGACAAGATTCATACAACTCTCTCATAACCCGTACTGGTTATTCTCGTGGTGGTTCTGCCATGAACCTTATGTTCGTGTCAATGTGGTCAAACGGTGTTAAGCAGGACGGACTTGGTGGCAATTCTAATAAGACTGATAATGTGTTTATCCGCACCTTGGGTAATGCAAATAGTAATACCTTCGTTAAATCTGCTAAGACAGGTCAGAACGTAGATATTACTAAGTATTACTCTCCATACGGACGTGGCTTTACACGTTATCTGCCTTCACTCTACCTCTGGCGTACACTTGATGGTATAAAGGCTACCGACCAGCGTGCTGATGCTACATTGTTGACTCACTACAATGTGCCAAAGGATCTTGAGCAGAATGCGAAAGCTTTCTATCCAAACATGGGTCAGTTCATGACAGACCCTGAGGTGGCTTACGCACAGGATGGCAACTATTTCAACGCAGGTGACACTGCCATCTACTACTCTGCTCTTGATGGTGACAGCCCAGAAGGTCAGGCTCTGCAGGAGTGGGCTAAGGGACGCTATCGTCTGCAGTTCGCTACTGGTGGTGACATTCCAGTTTATGACAGCAATGATATGTCAAAGGCTGTAACTACAAAGGTAGCAAAGAAAGTTTCAGACGTATATGGTGACGGTCGTTACAACAATGCGAACATCGGTGGTTGGAAGTCTTATCCTGGTCTTAAGAAGTTCCTTGACGACCAGTACAATGCTAAATATCCTACACATGATATTACTTACCGCGACGCTATCGTGTTCCGCCTCTCCGAGATGTATCTCATCAAGGCAGAGTGTGAGCTCCAGACTGGCGGCGACGCTCTTGCTACACTTAACGAGCTTCGTGCTGCACGTGCCATCGACGGTCAGGACAACAGCCTCTCTGGTGACGTTGACATCAACACCATCCTTGAGGAGCGTGCTATTGAGCTTTGTGGTGAGCAGCAGCGTTGGTTTGACCTGAAGCGTACTCACAAGCTCGTAGAATATGTTCAGGCTCGTAATGGTGATGCATCTTCAAGTATCAAGATGATTCACTATTATCGTCCAATACCAGAGGCTCAGATGATGGCAGTTACAAACCGTGTTGACAAGGCTGTGATGCAGGATGCCAACGGTGTGCTGCAGTACAGTGCTACTGACGAAGGTTTCTGGCAGAACCCTGGATATTAATACAATGTTAGGTTAATAATATAATATCGGCACCGCCGCCACATTTTCTGTGACGGCGGTGCTTATACTGTTAATGACGAAAAAACACTAAAAAGGGAAATTTCGTCATTAATTAGAATACGCGATGCTTATCCAAAGTATCTAGGGAATTTGGAGAAGATGGTATTAGTTTTTTATTTAAATAGAGCATAATAAACACTATTTTTCACAATGTTTTATAGAAGTTCATGCTATGCGCTGATGGTTTCAGTAGCCATGATGACAGGCACCGTCAGTGCACAGTCAATAAACAGTAATGAAGACAATGACAACAGCGTAGCAGTAGGTTACGGCACGATGAGTAAGGAAGACATTACCGGCTCCGTCAGTTCAGTTAAAATGGAGGACCTCGGCAAGGTGGCTAATGCTAATGCCCTGCTGGGCTTGCAAGCGAAAGTTCCCGGCATGGACATACAGCAGGTTTCCGGTGAGGCAGGTGCCGGCATCAGCATGCTGTTGCGTGGCTATCGCTCTTTTATGGATAACAATCCGCTTATCATTGTTGACGGTGCAGAGTATCTCTCTGCTTTCGATATTCCTGCATCAGAGATAGAGTCTATAAACATCTTGAAGGATGCTGCCTCTACCGCCATCTATGGCTCCAGGGGTGCCAATGGCGTGGTAATCGTCACCACAAAGCGTGGCAAGGCAGGCAAGATAAACGTAAATCTTGATGCAAACTGGTCGTTCAACAGTTCTACGGAACCAGTGAAGGGCATGTACGGAAATAGGGAAGTGCAGCGGTGGATAGATAGTGAGAGATATAACTTTGACGCTATAACAGGGAACTGGGGGGCAGGTGCTTTTACAATTTATGATTTCGGCAATCTTGCCCTTTCTGATGGTACTTCTATAAAGGACATGGTATCAAATGGTGATTATACCGATTGGAGCGACCTCATGTTCCATAACTCCTTATCGCAGAACTATAACGTTAGCGTGGGTGGTGGTAACAGAAGAACAAACTTCAATGTGGCCCTCTCGCTGATGGATGACCGTGGTATGCTGAAGGATGACCAACTAAAACGTTACAGGGTACGTGCAAACATAGATCATGTGTTCAGTAGGATATTCAAGGCAGGCACCAACCTCTCATATACGTATAAAGACAATGATAAGCGTAATGCCAAGGTGTTTGACGCTATTAGTAAGGGGACCTCGCTTGCGCATGCATACGACCGTCAGACAGGTGCCATTATAGAGTTTCCTGATATTTGGAATGCTTCGTTCTTAAATCCTCTTTGGGATGAGAACGGCAATTATAGGCATAATATAGATACAAAGCATTTCTATGGCAATGTGTATCTGCAGGTCACACCTTTCAAGGGCTTCACGTGGAAGACGTTATTTAATCTTGATTACTCAGAGAAAGAAGAAAACAAGTACAGCAAGAGTCGTTACATTAGTTATACGAATTCTCCAGCAAATTTAGTCAGCGCAAGCAATATAGAGGGGTCTGTAACACAGTATCTTTTGCAGAATACAGCCAGCTATGATGTCAATTTCGGCGGCATGCATGACTTGAACATACTGATAGGCAACGAATACTCTCACCATAAAGTTGATGAAGTAGATAAAGAAATATCGTTAGATATTCCAGATCCTACCAATTACTATATTGTAGTAACGTCTTCCCCTGTGTCTACATCGTCATATTATGAATTTAAGTTTAAGAATTCGTTGCTATCATTCTTTGGTAGGCTGAACTACTCTTATGCTGGCAAGTATCTTTTTCAGGCTACATTGCGCACAGATGGTTTCGATGGTTATTTGACTTCTGGAAAGTATAAATGGAGCACATACCCTTCATTCAGCGCAGGCTGGCGTATAACTGAGGAGAAGTTTATGCAGAAGACAAGTTCATGGCTGAACAACCTGAAGCTGCGCCTCTCATGGGGTGTGTCTGGTTCAGGCAATAATACTCCTATGGCAGTGAAAAGATCTATGAGGTCTTTTGTAACATCATATCAACAATATTCGTTCCCTAATGACTATTCGTATATAAGCGTTCTCGATCTTACATATGAAAAGACATCAACATTTGACGCAGGTCTTGACTTCACTCTGCTCAACGGACGTCTCGGTGGTTCTATTGACTACTATACAAGCAGGTCACATGACTTGATATACAATGACGTTGCTCACTATATGAATATGTCTTTCCCTAGCTACAGTAACGTTGCAAAGACAAAAGGCCACGGCTTTGAGATTGCACTTAATGCCGTTCCCGTCATAACCAAGGACTTCAGATGGGACGTTAATGCCTCTGCTACATTTGCAAAAAATGAGATTGTAAAGTTGACAGACGGATTCAATCAAGTTGTCGTTAGCAGTTATGCAGCTATTATTGGCCAGCCCATTAACATGTATTATGACTATGAGGCTGACAACTGCTGGGGAGTCGGCGAATGGGACAGATACGTAGAAAACTTCAAGGCTGCTCATAACGGAGAAACACCAGCCGGCACTGATCTGGCTGCTTACGGTGCTCCTGGCACGGTGAAAATCATCGATCGCAATGATGACGGTAGGATAGATGAGTACGACAAGAGGGTTTACGACCGTTCTCCTAAGGCTATCCTTGGTATGACAAATACATTCTCATACAAGAACTTCACTCTCAGTATCCTGATGATGGCTCGCCTCGGTGGCTACATGGCATACGAGAAGAATGCTTACATTGGCAATGGATATAACAACTGGGCTGACGTAAACTATTGGACACCTTCCAATACTGATACGAAGATTCCTTCTCCGGGTGCAAATACTTTCACTGACCTTAGAGCTATAACTACCACATATAAGCCAGCCTTGCAGTATGAGAAAGCTGATTACTTCAAGATTAAGGACATCACCCTTTCATACAACCTTGAGAAGAACTGGCTGAAGTCACTCCGCATGGAAAATGCTACCGTTTACTGCTCGCTCAAGAACTTCATCACCATCAACGCACTTGATGACGGCTATGACCCTGAACGCGGCGGTGCCGTCAGCTTCCCTCTGGCAAAGCAGTTCGTGCTCGGCCTTAACGTGACATTCTGATCTTCAGACTCGCAACTACTCAATAAGTACTGTGCATAATTTTGCACACCTACTTATACTTAAACATCAAGATAACCTATCAGCCTCCGCACACATTCAAGATGTGCGGAGGCTTTATTGTTATATGTTATATGTTTTTGCAACCTTTTGGAAAAAAGATTTCAAAATCTTTGCTTATTCAGAAAAAGTTTGTAACTTTGCACTCGCATCTTCGCTATAAGCGACCATGAGCCTGCTATGCAGACACTCATTAACTACTTCGTGCGAAATATTGCACTCGCATTTTCGCTATAAGCGACCATGAGCCTGCTACGCAGACACTCATTAACTGCTTCGTGCGAAATATTGCACTCGCATTTTTGCTATAAGCGACTATGACACTTGAAAGTAAAAGAAATAATAATAACTATCGGACTATGGGGATGAACGTAAAAGAGCGCACACGCGAAGAGGTGCTTGCTTGGTTACAGCAGGCAAGAGAACGCAAAGATGCTTTCCAGCGTGAAACTAATGAATGGTGGCAAGCTCGGCAGCGAGGACTGAAGGAAGCAGAAGAGTCGGGGTATTATGATTTGGAGACGGTGTGATGAATAGTTTGAGTATTGACGCTATTAACATGCACTCGCCGTATATCGTAGGCTTTGATGGAAAGGCATTTATCTTTGTAACGGATAAGGGAATAACATACAGGGCGGATTTTGAGTTGGATACGAATCCGTATTTTACAGCTTACTGGTTTAATTTGGCAAATCCGGAACATATAAAATCACCGAACGATATAAAGATAGGACAAACGGTGATATGTATTATTGAGGAGTTTTTTCGAGTCAATTCTGATGTAATGTTGTATATGTGCAGCACAGACGGTGGGCAACAGGCCATGCGTAATCGTTTGTTCCTGCGTTGGTTTAGTGGTTATGAGCAGCAAAAGAAATATGCAATCAAAACTTCAGAAGTGAAAGGAGAGACAGTTGATGGTAAACCAATGAGGGAATATGTGGCACTTATAGTACAACGGAATCATCCTCTATTTGATAGCATAGTCAATCGTTTTGACAGTGAGGTTGCAATGTTTAATGAACTTAAGCCATAGTACTCTGTTTGATGAAATTAAAACTTACGTAATTCACTCACACATATTTTTTACTCATTTACGATAAAAAAGCTTTTTCAGGCATCCAGTGCTTTCATGACACTGAATGCCTGAACTTCGTTATATACAGATAGCTTGGCCAACGAAGCTGGTGACAGACAACTTTCCACAATGTGGTAGGTATTGGTTCCTAAGATTAACACCAACTTATAGAATCCACCGAGAAAAATTTCATTTCCTTTTGCTGTTTCAGAAAAAGTTTGTAACTTTGCACTTGCAGTTTCGCAAAAGCGACCATGAGCCTGCTACGCAGACACTCATTAACTGCTTCGTGCGAAACATTGCACACATGAAGATGCCCAGTCAATGCATAAACCTATCAGGGCACCATGCATCTTTATTCCAACCACATTACGAAATACTTATACTTTAACACTATATACCATAATACCAATAATATTATTTGCCATGAAAAGAAAGAAAATATTTACAATAATCCTGACAACAGTGTTTGCACTATCAGCAAATGCACAGGACATGATAAGGTTCTCACCGTTTCTTTCTGAGAACAACCCATGCAAGTGGGAGGCCGACGGGGTAACCCTGACTGCCACTGACAATAAAGGGAAGATGACGGCAGATGCCTCGGTACGCCGCTTTCATGACGGCCAGCGCTTCACTGGCAGGCTGAAGACCGGTGGCAAGTGGGACGCAGAGGACAACACACTGACCGTAACGGTATCGCAGCCTGGCATGCTTACCATCTATGCCAGCTCAGGCTCCAGCAATGAGGCACGTGCGCTGACACTGCTGCAAGGCGGCAAGACCATATCAACGGCTACGCTCGACAACAGGAATAAGACTCCCATAACTACAGCTGTGGAAGCCGGTGACATCACCATATCCTACTATGACGGCGGCATGAGCATCTATGCCATAAAGTTTGAAGCTGAGAAGTGACCGTTGTGGTGGAAAGAACAATGAAGGAGTAAAGACGGGTTATACAAATTACCACCTACAGAAATCCCTGCAAGCCGATTAAGGGCCTGCAGGGATTTTTTATACGTAATTGTTTGGCTATCTCGCTAAAAGTTATTACCTTTGCATATCAAAAAAAATCAGACTCTACTATGAAAAAGATATTCACAGCAATATTTACCATACTGTCACTCGCCACACATGCCGACGAAGGCATGTGGATGCCTTTCACCCTACCCGATGCCGTATATCAGCAGATGTGCGGATATGGTTTCAAGTTAGGCAAGGAGACACTGAAGCCATGCACAAACGATAGCACGGGGGCATGGCGCAAGGAATGGATAGGCTCCAACATAGTAAATTTCTCTGGCTTCTGTACGGGCGAGGTGGTATCGCCCATGGGACTGGTGATGACTAACCACCACTGCGGCTTCGAGGCCATACGAAGCCACTCCACCGTAGAGAATGACTATATGCTGAACGGTTTCGTGGCTGACTCCCTGAAGGACGAGCTGCCTAACGAGAATATGTTCGTGGCTTTCGTGATAAACCAACAGGAGGTTACCGACCGCCTCAAGAGCATGGGGCTCGACACCCTCGACAGCTACGGACGCGAGATTATCATCGACTCGCTGCAGGAGGTGCTTACCGACGAGGTCAAGGCTCAGGACTCTACATACTACGTGGAGATAGATCCTTTCTATGAGGGCAACGCATACTACGCCACCACATACCAGAGCTATCCAGACGTAAGACTGGTGTTCGCCCTGCCTAAGTCTATGGGTAAGTTTGGCGGCGAGACCGACAACTGGATGTGGCCGCGCCAGACGTGCGACTTCTCCGTATTCCGCATATACGTTGACCCCGTTACGGGCAGACCTGCAGAATACAGCGCCGACAACGTGCCATGGGGCACCTCTGTAGCCGACTCGCTGGCTGGAGCAGAAGGCCGCAAGGGATACCTGCAGGTATCTACCGAGGGATACAACGACGGCGACTTCGCCATGATATTCGGTTATCCCGGCTCTACCGAGCGCTACCTGTCAAGCTACGGCATAGAGCAGATGCGCAACTGCATCAACGACCCTATGCAGCAGGTGCGCGGCGTAAAGCAGGCCGTGATGAAGAAACACATGAGCCAGTCGGAAGAGGTACGCATTAAATACGATTCTAAGTTTGCCCAGAGCTCTAACTACTGGAAGAATGCCATAGGCATGAACAAGTGTATCGACTCCATCGGCATAGTGCAGATGAAGCGCGACTTCGAGCAGAGGCTCGCACAGTGGATTGACACCGTTGACATCAATGCCTTCCCCGTCAAGGAAGACTGGATGACCAAGCTCTCGCTGCAACGCCTGGCATCATACTACAAACGCCGCAAGGTGGCAGCACGCGCCTTCACGCTGTATGCCGAGACCTTCACACGCCGCGCAAACAACGAACTGTCCACCAGGGCCACACGATACTGCGACGGCATGCCGGTGAAGGGACCTGAAGGAAAGCCGCGCAAACAGTATGTGCAGTTTAGCGACAACAGCGACACATGGGACAGAGACCTCGACGTGGAGGCCATGGTGGCATTGCTGAAGAACTACCGCGAACAGATCACCATAGGCGGCTCTGCCGGATACCTGCCTTCCTTCTACGAGACAATAGACCACGACTTCGACGGCAGCTACCAGCGCTATGTGGAGAATATATGGGATAAATCCATACTCATGACTTCGGAGAAGATACCTGTAAAACTGCCTAAGAAACTGACACGCGACCCAGGCATAGAGTTCAGCATGTCGCTGATGGAGACTCTTGCTGACATACACATGGTGCTCGACTCGCTGAAAGACAGCATACAGGAGCAGGAACGCATGCTATGCGCTGCAAAGATACGCATGGAGCAAGAACTGCCACACTACAGCGACGCCAACTTCACCATGCGCCTCACCTACGGTCAGGTAGGAGGCTACAAACTGGGTGGCTATGACTCCGGCTACTTTACCTGTCCGCAGTCTATGATCAACAAGATAGACCTCTACGAGCGCAACAGCTCACTGGAGAACAATCCTTATGAGGAATACTTCGCCGAACCTGTGTTCAAGGACCTGCTTACGCAATACGACCAGCAATCCAAATGTGGCGATGCCGCCACACCGGGCAGTCCCGGCGCACTTTGCTTCCTAAGCAATACCGACATCACGGGCGGCAACAGCGGTTCACCGGTGATAGACGGCAAGGGAAGACTGATAGGACTTGCCTTCGACGGTAACTGGGACTCCCTGTCGTCTGACATCTTCTTCGATACCACACTGGCGCGAACCATATCGGTTGACATACGCTACGTATTGTTCATGATGAAACACTGGGGACATGCCGACCGACTCATCAACGAGATGAACGTCGAAGTAAAATAAGCCCTTCTTATATTTAGGATAAAAGAAAAAAAGCTATCATATTACCTTGCGATGTAATATGATAGCTTTTACTTTGTAATCTGTATGCTTTTACCGTGTAAAGTGATAGCTTTTACAAGGTAATTTGATAGCTTTTACAACGCACCTTGCAAAAGCCTCTATATCAGCCTATTTCACAACGTGGGTGCCAAGGGCGAAACTCTTCTCCATGCTTCCGGTGTTATGGAATATGTCTGCCTTCGCGGATATGTTGTCAAGATAGTTCACCAGCTGTGCCTCTGGTATGCACGGCTTCACCGGTGAGCCGTACTCCAGTTCGCCATGGTGTGCCAATACGCAGTGTATTATGAGGCGGCTCTCCTCGCTGTCTATGTTGGCAGCCTTTAGTATGCCGTTCAGCATCTGTGCCGACATGTATATATGTCCCAGCAGATACATGTACTTGGTAGGCTCACCATCAGGGGTGTACTCCTGAGTCTTGCCCCAGTCGTGGAACATTATGGCAAGCACGCAGCGCTCCAGCTTCATGCCGTCATCGTATGGCATGGTAGGATATATGCCCTCAAGCATGTGGAGCATCTGATAGGTGTGGTTGAGCAGTCCGCCGGGAAAGGTATGGTGCACCGCCGTGGCGGCAGGATACTTCAGGTAAAGGTCAAAGAGGCGTGCCTTCTGCTCCTGTATGACCGCCACGAGGGCCTTATCACTGCACATGCCGCAGAGGCGGTCTATGCATCCCTCCCACTCCTCACGGCTTATAGGGTGAGGCACGAGCTTGTAGAGTTCAGAGCCTTCCTCAGGGTCTCCCACCACCTTCATGTCCATGAAGTTGGCGGTCTTCTTGCCCTGATAGTCGCGCAGCTCACGCATGAATGATATCACCTGGCCTATGCGCGGTCCCTTGTCCTTAGGTGTGTCAAACACGCATACCTGCAATATCTCTTTCTCCGAACAAGCTATCTTTAGGTTGACATACGGCGAATTGTTCTTCGCTACGGCATCCTGACGTGCCAATACTACATATTCTTTCTCCATAGTGTATTTTTTGTTTATAGGTGGGTTCTAATAATTCCCACTGTCAGATTTTTGAATTTATTTCGAGGGCAAAATGTTAACTGATAAGGGAGCATAGCGGGCTATGTGACCGCAGAAGTTAACAGTTTGCACCGAAAGAAAACAAAAAGATGACATAATGTTATTTATATGATTGACTAATTTAACTCGTGGGAATTTTTAGAACCCACCTATAGGCTGATCATGGCGGGAGACTTGGCGACGACTCACCGAACGAAAGCGAAGTGGACGTCAAACCCCTCCTATATGCATGCAAAGTTACAAATAAAATTCGGAATAGCAATAGCTTTCCAATGCTTTTTTCAAAATTATCCGAAAGCCTTTTAAAAAAAACTTTTGGGCAGCAAAACACAAAAAACAGATAAAAGGTTTGGCAATATGGAAAAGTATTTGTACTTTTGCGTGACAAAAGCTATTATATGGAGAAACTTCTGCACTATACATGGAAGCACCGGCTATTGCCACTGGGCACGATGCGAACCACCGACGGACATGAGGTTGAGGTGATAGACCCCGGACTCTACAACAGAAGCGACAGCGGTCCGGACTTCTTCAATGCCAAGGTGAAGATAGGAGGCGTGATGTGGGTAGGCAACATAGAGCTGCACCTGAAGGCAAGCGACTGGTACAGGCACCGCCATGACGCTGACGCTGCATACGATAACGTGATACTTCACGTGGTGGAGGTGGCTGACATTGACGTAGAGGACTCCAATGGCAAACCACTCGCTACGGTAGAGGTGCCTATACCTTCCGACCTGCGAGAGAACTATGAGGCGCTGCTATGCACCGACCAGTATCCGCCTTGCTACAGCATAATACCGCAGCTGCCATCGCTGAAGGTTCACTCATGGCTCAGCGCACTGCAGACGGAGCGACTGGAGCAGAAGACCAATGCCATGGTCAGGCGCGTAAAGGAACTTGACGGGTCGTGGGAAGACGGCTACTTCGCCACACTGGCGCGCAATTTCGGCTTCAGCATCAACGGCGATGCCTTTGATGTGTGGATGCGCAACATGCCCATGCAGGCTGTGGCACACCATCGCGACGACCTGTTCCAGGTGGAGACTTTGTTTATAGGACAGGCTGGACTGCTCGACAAGGTTGACGAACGCTATGCAAAGGAATACAGATACCTTGCGGCGAAGTTCGGACTGCAGCCTATGGATGCCTCTGTGTGGAAATACCTGCGCACACGTCCGCAGAACTTTGCACATGTAAGGCTCATGCAGCTTGCCAAGATGTATCATGAGCGACGCACTGGCCTCAGCGAACTTCTGGCATGTGAGGACGTAAAGGCTATAGGAAAGTTGTATGGCATAAAGGGCACCAAGCTCAACCTGCTGATCATCAACACTGCCATACCTACCATCTTTGCCTACGGCAGGCACCACGCCAAGGAGCAGTTGTGCGAACGGGCATATAACCTGCTGGAGTCACTGAAGCCTGAGGAGAACAGGATCATACGTATGTGGCAAGACTGCGGACTGGAGGTTACGACGGCTGGCGACTCTCAGGCTCTCATACAGCTTAAGAAGGAATACTGCGACAAGAAAAACTGCATACGCTGCCGCTTCGGCTTTGAATTCCTCTCAGGCGAGTATCGCAACGCCTTCTTCAGCGAAGAAAACCCTTAAACCAGCGAAGCGCCTTGAACTTTTCAATTGTCAATTTTCAATTTTCAATTATCAACTAAATAAATGGTACTTAACTACATTTTCGTGGCTTTCTTCTTGATAGCCTTTGTCGTCGGAATTATTAAATTCGTCATAATGGGCGATGTTGAGGTGTTTCCGGCAATGATGAACTCTACATTCGACAGTTCAAAGACGGCGTTCGAAATCTCACTGGGACTTACCGGTGTCTTGTCACTATGGCTCGGCATAATGAAGATCGGCGAGAAAGGCGGCGTGGTAAACTTCATAGCCCGACTGCTGTCTCCTGTCTTCACGAAGCTCTTTCCTGACATACCGAAGGGACATCCCGTAACCGGCTCCATATTCATGAACATAGCCGCTAACATGCTCGGACTCGACAATGCCGCCACACCGCTCGGACTCAAGGCCATGGAGCAGATGCAGGAACTGAACGAGGAAGAAATAAAGCGCACCGTAAAAGACCCAGAGATGGCAGAGCAATGCAGGCAGACGGCTACCAACCCTATGATAATGTTCCTCGTGCTCAACACCTCGGGACTGACTATCATACCTGTCAGCATACTCGTTTACCGCGCGCAGATGGGTGCGGCACAGCCTACCGACGTGTTCATACCTATACTGCTCGCCACTTTCTTCGCCACACTGGCTGGCACCATCATAACATGTCTGTATCAGCGCATCAATATCTTCAATCGTGTGCTGCTGCTTACACTCGGTGGCATGTGCGCCGCCGTGGCTGGTATCATCTGGGGCTTCTCACAGATGGACAAGGAGACCATGGACCTCGTGTCCACCTCTGCGGCTAACATCCTGCTGCTTACTATCATCGTAAGCTTCATACTAGCTGGCATGCGCAAGAAAATCAATGTATATGATGCCTTCATAGAAGGTGCCAAGGAAGGTTTCCAGACTGCCGTGCGCATCATTCCTTATCTGGTGGCTATACTCGTAGGCATAGGAATATTCCGTGCATCGGGTGCCATGGACGTACTTATCGACGGCATAAAATGGTGCGTAGTGGCATGCGGCATGGACAGCGACTTCGTAGGTGCACTGCCTACTGCCCTGATGAAGCCTCTCTCTGGCAGCGGAGCACGCGGCATGATGGTAGATGCCATGACTACATACGGCGCCGACTCATTCGTGGGCAGACTGTCATGCATATTCCAAGGCAGCACCGACACAACCTTCTACATCCTTGCCGTGTACTTCGGCAGCGTGGGAATACGCAATACACGCCATGCCGTGACATGCGGACTGCTTGCCGACCTTGCAGGCATCGTCTCTGCCATAGCTATCTGCTATCTCTTCTTTGGATAGAAAACAAAAATATTCAAGATATCTTATACGAAATCAGGGGAAGCTGTTGCCTCCCCTGATTTCGTATAATCACCTATAACATACTATAATGTCCTCTCGCTTACTCTCCCCTCTCGCGTAGCTTTCTCTGATACTTGCTCTCACGTCGTGGTGGTACTTCCGCCTGTTCCGTTGCTTCCTGTACGTCAGCATCAACAGTGGTCTGACGTGTGCCATCCGAACAACCCTCAACTATTATCACGAACTCACCTTTGGGCTCATGGTCACGGAAATGCTGCAGGACGTCTGCCACGGTACCGCGAACGCTCTCTTCATGTATCTTTGAGATTTCACGGCATGCACTGACCTTGCGCTCACTGCCAAACACCTCGCATAGCTGCTCCAGCGTCTTAACCACTCGGCGCGGTGATTCATAGAGTATCATGGTGCGTGGCTCTGTAGCAAGTTCCTTGAGGCGTGACTGCCGGCCTTTCTTCTGAGGCAGGAATCCCTCAAAGCAGAATTTGTCGCATGGAAGTCCGCTGCTAACCAGTGCTGGCACGAATGCCGTGGCACCTGGAAGCGTCTGCACCTCTACGCCTGCCTCTACGGCCTCGCGTACCAGATAGAAACCTGGGTCGCTGATACCCGGAGTGCCGGCGTCGGTAATGAGGCATACCATTTCTCCACACTTCAGTCTTTCTATGACTGAGGCCGTGGTGCCATGCTCGTTGAATTTATGGTGAGCCATAAGACGCTTGCCGCTGATGTCGAAATGCTTCAGCAGCAAACCACTTGTTCGCGTGTCCTCACAGAGTATAAGGTCTGCCTCCTTCAGCAGCCTTACGGCGCGATATGTCATATCCTCCAGGTTACCTACCGGAGTCGGAATAAGATAAAGCATCGTTCTCGTATGGTTATTTCAGGTAGGTTCTATTCTGAGGCTGCGGGTGCATCGGCCTCTTCCCTCGTTACATATTTCTTCCAATATGCTATTATTATCGTAGTGGCAGGCAGGGCTATGATAAGGCCTATGAAGCCCAGCAGCGCACCCCATACCGACAGCGACAGCAGCAACACGGCTGGATTCAGTCCCATCTTCTTGCCCATGATCTTAGGTATCACTATCGATTCTATTATCAACTGCACTATGCAGAACACGGCTACCACCATGCCCAGCATCACCCAGTAGTTCTCACCTGTCTCGGCAGCCTTCATGGCTGCAAGGAATGCCGCCGGTATCAATGCCAGCGTATGAAGGTATGGCACCATGTCCATTATGCCGATCAGTATGCCCAGACCTATAGCCATAGGCAAGCCTATAATGGATAAGCCTATGCAGAAGAGTATGCCCATGATGGTCGCCACAAGTCCCTGACCTCGTATATAGTTGTTCAGCGCTACCTCTACGTCTCCCATCAGCTCCTTCCAGAACGGACGCACTGACTTTGGGAATATCCTGATCCAATTCTCTGACAGGTATTCGTAGTCATTAAGTATGAAGAACATATACAACAGTGTAATAGCCGAAGCCACGATGCTCATCAGCACACTCATGGTCTCTCCGAGGAAGTTAAACAGGCGAGGAGCCGTCTCCTTGAGAGCAGAGGCAAAGTTATCTGACTTCAGGAACTTCTCTATGCTGGCACTGTTCTCCGTCATCCACCACTGTATGGTCTCTGGGAAATTCTTTATGTTAGTGGCATTGTGCAGATACTGCGTCACCAAGGTGGTGAACGTGCCAAACTGCTTCACCATAGGAGGTATGATAAGCCACACCACACCGGCTATCACCGCCGTCACCATCACCATAGCTATTATGATGCTAATGGCACGCACCTTCACCTTCATACGATACTGTATGAATTTCACAAGCGGATAGAGCAAGTAGGCAAATAACCATGCCACTATGAAAGGCAGCAGCACCGCACTGAGATAGTTTATCACATAAAAGGCAGCTATCACACCACCCACCGCTAAAGCCCAACGTGCAAAGCGGTCAAAAGTTATCGGTCCTTCTATCATCTGCTATGATATATTTAGTTTTTTGCAATCGTCACAACTATTGTAACCATAGATAGATTACAAAATTACAAAATACTTTTCATATATCAACCTAATACGTTAAAAAACACTAACATTTTGATGTTTTTTCACATCCTTTCTTTGTCAATCCAAAAAAAAGCAGTACCTTTGCACCGCTTTTTGACACACACGTAGTCAGGAAGAATAATTTTTGGCTGACCCGCTAGCTCAGTCGGTAGAGCATCACACTTTTAATGTGGGGGTCTTGGGTTCGAACCCCAAGCGGGTCACCTTTATAAAGATGTAACTTCTCGTTGCATCTTTTTTATTTTCTCTCTATCTCCCCCCTCATCATCTACCGTCCCTTGCAAAGAAGCCACCGTCCCTTGCAATTTCGCACAAAGAAGCCACCGTCCCCTGCGATTTCGCCGCAAGGAAGCTACCGTCCCCTGCGATTTCGCCGCAAGGATACCACCACCGTCCCCTGCAATTTCGCCGCAAAGAAGCCACCGTCCCTTGCGATTTCGTCGCAAGAAAGAAGCCACCGTTCATTGCGATTTCGCACAAAAAAGCTACCGTCCCCTGCAATTTCGTCGCAAGGATACCACCGTTCCTTGCGATTTCGTCGCAAGGAAGAAACAAAAGATGCAGGCATCAAACGTAAGGACACAAAAAAAAACGCAGCTAATCTCACGACCTACTGCGTTTCCAGAATTTATCTACTAACCTAAACAATATCAATTTTAAGTGTTCTTGACCGTCTCTCCGGGTGGGTTGGTGGCTCTGTCGCCATCTCCCTTGCCCTTCGGACTTCGTCAAAAATTTGTTATCCTTTACTAAACAAATCCTTTTTTTACCTTTCGCCTCACGGCGTTCGCTAAAAACCTAAATCAATCTTTATATACTAACTAACCTAAACAATATCTCTGCCTTTTGATGTCTCTGGATTTTTGTTGTTCCAACTTTCGTCTTTACAACCTTTTTTCCTTTTGACAATGCAAAGTTACTAACTTTTTCTGTGTGCGCACACAGTTTTTGTATTTTTCTTTTAAATTTTGCCCTATTTTTGACTTATATCAACCTTTGTGTGCGCACACACCGCAAAAAACGGCATTTTTTGGCATTTTTATCGCATTTTGAACCTAACACAAAAAAAGACGCATGAGAAAACGAATTTCCACGCGCCATTTTAATATTATTGTTACATATTTCCACTTTATATATAATAGGTATATCACGGCAAGGTATAGTTCACATACCTTACAGAAGGTTTTCCCAACGCCATCAATGCAAACACCTTTTGGTCTGGTTCTATACCAAGGAGGCGCGAGGTCTTTTTCGTCCCCCACATCTCAAAAGCCGTCTGCACAAAGCCCAGATACACCTGACTGATACCGAGCGACTGCGCCATCAGCGACGCATTCTGGTAGGCAAGGTTACAATCCTGATAGCCAAAACGTGAATCCTTCGGCGCCGTGATAAGCAGTATAGCCTTGGCATTTATCGTAGCAGGACGCGCACCAGCCTTACGCTTTTCATCCATACGCATCAGTTCCTCCGCCTGCCCATACAACGTATTAAGAAAAGGCTTAAGCACAAACTTCACCGGAGGCAGCATCAGCAATCGCACCAAACGCGCAAAATAATCCATCACCGCATCCTCCACCGTCTGCAGCACTTTAGTATCACTGAGCAACCTCACTGTCACGTTGCGACTATTCTCTGCTGTCGGAGCACATCGCGCCGCATCCATTATCATCTCTATGTCATGCTGCGCCAGTTCCTCGTTGGTAATGCTTCGGTTACTGCGTCTGCTGCGCATCAGCTCAAGCAGGCTACCTGGCGATGGCAGACAATCCACGTTAATCTTATGCACCCTCTCTGGCGGGAAAGCCTCATGTACCATGGCACCATTGCCGCACACATCTACGCAGTGACCGCAGGCTATACACCTGCTAGCATCCAGCACCTCTACATCACCGCCTCTCACCTGCTGGTTCAGCACAAACGACGGGCATTCCACGCTGCATTTGCCACAGCGTGCGCACCTTTCCTTATCTATTCTTATATCATACATATTGCAAAGTTACATAAATTTCCGGAGAAAAACTATAGTTTCTCCCAATAAACATTCAAAAATAAAACAACATAAGTAGGTGTACATAATTATTTTTATAATGATTGTATTGCATGATGACGTAGGTTCAGTGCATGATACAAGGGCGTGTAGTGACTCCTACTCAACCGTTAGCAGGTGCTGAAGATGTATCGTCAGGTGATGCAAGGATTGTAAAGATAATTATGCACACCTACTTATCATAAATTATCCAAAGCGACACACACTCAGGCCACAAACAACCACAAAAAAGGAGGAAACGAAAAAAATCATACAAAAAAATTTGCATAATCAAAATAAAAGTAGTACCTTTGCACTCGCAAATCAAAAGATATGCACTGGACTTGTAGCTCAGTTGGTTAGAGCAACAGACTCATAATCTGGAGGTCCCAGGTTCAAGCCCTGGCTGGTCCACATTAAAAATCAAGCACTTACGAGTTTTTCGTAAGTGCTTTTTCTTTTGTTTGCGAATTAAATGCGAAAACAATCGGTTTGAGTTCGCCCCCATTTTAAGCAAGCTTTCGCAATCTTGTGAGACTGCGAAAACAAGTCGCTTGAAACCGATAGGGTTCTGACAACAATCCATCATTCTCCGGAAAAGTACTCCTTTGCCAAGTCAATGGCATCCAAACGGAGGTTTTCATCTTCCTCCTTCAAGATGGCATAGACGCCATCAGCCAGCCAGAGCGTCATCAGTTCCTTCTCATCAACCTTATACAGCTCCGCCAACTTGGGAACCTGGTCACGCCTTACACGTCGCGCTCCCAGTTCCATCTTGCTATACATAGGCATGTCCGTCCCCAGCAATTCAGCCAACTGACGTTGTTTCAACCCTCGCTCCACTCTCATGGCCTTTATCTTCGGGCCAAACATCCCATAAATTCTTTTATCCTTCATATTTTTGTTTTATCACAATAATACTCAAACCAAATTCTCGTTATAAGTGGATAAATTATACTCATTCACCTCTTTAAGAATTCTTTTAATGATATTGTATTCATGTTTAGGCCTTTTGCTTTGACCTGTAACCCATTGTCACTGGTAAGCAGAATTGGATTCTCACTTTTGAATTTTAATGCAACAGTCAAAATGTTGTTATCAGGAGAACGTTTATCGAAATCATTAGGTAGCAATGATAGGTCTGACAGTTCCATTCTGACATTGGACTTATCCATTGCTTTATTGATGTAACGCAAAGCAGCTTCAACATTTCTCTTTTCATCACTGGATAGTTTAATTTTTAATCTATCAAGTTCATCAATGACCTTTGCTGATAGGACTACTAAATATTTATCGTCAATTTTTGAAATAATATCAGGACAGTTCACGAAAACGTTAGTATCAATGATATATATGTTTCGCCTTGTACTGGACTTAACGGCTTTTTGTTTTGGAGTCTCAAATTTCGATAAGTCAATCTTGTCAATGACTTTAACTTGAAAATTTCCAGATGATATCACCTTTTGTTGAGGACTGGCTGGCATTTCACATCCCTGCTTCGTCTTAATCAGATAATTCTTAACTTCTTCAGGTATAAGTTCTTTGTATATTGTGGTGGGCAAAACAATGATAGTATTGTTTGTCGCTCTTGATGTTGCCACATTAAACAATTCGGGCTCTAACGAATACCTTATGGAGGCATTGGGTATGAGAAAAAAGCAAAAATGAACAGTAAGACCTTGCACCCTATCAATAGTATCTATTTTAATATTATCTGGGTAATCCTTTCCATCCCATCGTAAGGTAAAATACTTTTGTAATTGTCGAGTTGTTTCCCTGAACTTTGACAGAATGGCTATTTCTAATTTGGAGTTTTCCAGAAGAATACTCGTTGTCAGATTATATATGTATTCAAATGCATTTTGGGGATTCTTATCTCCAACTTTCATCTCAATTTCTTTTATCACTGCACCTCCCAACGGATCCAAATCAGAAATAGCAGTAGGCACTTTTTGATTCTCGGAAACGGAACGCAATTCATTGTTATAAAACACTCCTGTACATTCTGCGCCTCGTGCAGTCATTCGGTACGTATCACTTAGCATAAATGAAGTAAAGCTGAAATAACTACATATTGTTTGGAATCCCTTGACAATATCCGACCAATCAAACCTGTTGATTAAGTCCTCATTAGTAAGCACAATTGGCGAGAGCTGCTTTTGGTCGCCAATCAAAATAACCTTTCTGCCCAATTTCATTGATGCTGCAATCATTGGGAGCAGTGCTTGACTTGCTTCATCCATGATGACGTAATCAAAGGGAATGTCTGTGACATCTACAGCCCAACCACTTGACAAATAGAACGTGGCAAGAGAAAGGAAACCAGAAGAAGCGTTACATTTATTCTCCTTAATTTCCTGTAAATGCGGCTGCTCGCGCTTTTCATCAACAGTGAGGCTGGTCTTTGAAACTTTTCCTTTCTCGATATATTCCTGCAACTTATCTTTCTTAGCAAGTTCTATAAGAGCTTGATTTGTTAAGGCAGTAACCAGTACGCTTTTGTTCTCTTTTAATAAGCTTGCTGCCAACTGTGCCATTCTTGTCGTTTTACCTGTTCCTGGAGGACCTTGCACAACAACGCATTTCTCATTTGAGTGATTGTTTAGGATAATAGATATCAAGTCTTCTTTTGCCTTTATCTTTCTTGGATTCCATTGGTTGCTACTCTCGGTGAAATCCAGAATAGGTTTTGTCTCTTGATTCTGTTCATCCTTGACAATTTGGATAAGATTCAACAAGTATTGCAATGGTGGATCTTTTGGGCCAAACGCAATTATAGTCTTCCCTTGTTCCAATAATTCTGTGAACTGAATGGTTAGGTTCTTTATTCCTACCAAACAAAAAGCATCATCATCCGACTTGGATATCCATGCACACAAACAGTCAGAGAAGTCACGTTGATAATCTTCTCGGAGTTTGTTCCATGACAAATCGCCCCAATTTCTGAATTTCCCCATTTCTCCGTTCAGATATACGGCAGACCAAAACGAGTTCTTCCGAGGCATGTTTTCTGAATTCCGCACTTTAAAAATTGCGAATCCCGCTTCGTTGATTTTTTGGAACATACCAACAAATACCTCGCCATTGTCTTTTAGAACGGTAGCTTTTGTTTTGACAATCTGCTCATAACTTTTCTCTTGAGCCTCTAACTCTGTACAGAGAAACCTTACATACTCTTGTCTTTCATACTTCATTATAAATCCCCCTCTGTATTAGTGTTTTGAAATCCCTCGTTTTTCTTAAAGATATTTTTGATAGATTCTGCGTTTTCAGCAATATTGAAACTGCTAAAGTCAAAATGCAGCTCCTTGAAATAATGTAGAGTTGAGCAGAACGCATCAATGCGCTCCTCTATATCAAGATTCTCCGTGCTAAAGGAAAGAGAAATATTTGACTGATTCCTAACGAGGTCCTCCTTCTCTATTCTCTTGATATCATCACCCGTGTATATTAACAGATAGGCAGACTCCTTGAAAATATAATCCAATTCTTCTGGATTCATCTTGAATGGCTCATCTTGTTTTTTGTAGCTCTTCAGTACAATTAAGATAGGATTCTCATCTGCATCTTCCAATTCCACCGTTGAATAGTAGTATGGCGTGCCATCTTCTTGATACTCTCCATAATGTGGGGGAAAGTGCCATGATGGTTCTTCTTGCATAAGGAAATTCTGTGCTTCAATTTGAGCCTCATATTGTTTGGATTTTGGTATTTGAGAGTTATACCCCTTTTTTATTGTAGGGTCTTCTTCTTTTTTCGATGCCTCATCCTTATCAAATTGGGGATTATCTCCTTTTGGCTTGTCTTCACTTTCTTTTATGTCTTGTTTGCCTTCATCTTTTTTTACCTCCTCCGTCTTGGGAGGAAGAGTTCCATATATCTTCTTGTATTCTTCCAATTCATTTTTCAAATCTTCTATTTCTTGCTCACGACTCTCTACTTCAGACTTGGATACCAGGTTGTCATAATACAGTTGCTGCCAATCTTCCGCTGAAAAAGGAATAGATTTGTCTGATACTAATGAGTAAAGCGTATCTCGTACCTCACATAATTTATTCAGATATAGAGTTCTTGTACCATTATCGTAATAATAGTCATCTCTAACAAACGAACAAATCAGCAAATCATTATCATTTGTCTTCTTTAGCTGATAAGGCATCTGGCCATCATAAAGAAACACTGTGATAGAACTGGCCTGCTTCCAGTTTTCATATTCGGGCAAAGTATACTCAACAGAATTTGCTGATAGCTTTTCTTTGTCAATAATAACAACCAAATATTTCGAGTAGGCTTTTAATGCCAGCATCACAGCAATCTGATTGCTGCCTTGAAGTGGTAAGAGTTCTTTGGATTTCAGTAAATTGATGGTGGATGTAATATTATCCTTCATACTTTCAATCTCAGCACTGCTGAGCGATTCATCATTTACCAACGATTTCCTACACTTTATTAGATTAGTACGCTCGGTCTTGACACCCAATCCAACAATGTAGGTTAGTTTGTCATCCGTATCTGCCCATTTTTCAATTGCCTTAAGGACTGTTTCATCTTCATTAACATAATCATTGGAAATATATCCAGTGAAATAAGATGATAACCTATAGCCAAAACAATCCTGATATAGTTCTACTTTCTGTTCGTACATGATTGAAAGCAACTCAGATATCCAAGATTCAGTTTGTTCTTCCAAATTTACAGAAGGGACCCATCCTGCATACCAACCATGAACTTTTCTTGTACGATATATTCCCAATAAATATGTATAAGGGGTTAATCCGTTTGTCCTATCCACCTTTTGCCAAACATTTTGCGTACTCATAGGTTTCAGAGCAAGCAACCTGTTTAATGAAGTCAAATCAAATCCAGAAAGCGTATTTCTTATTTTTTGAACTATGCTTGTATCTGCATATGACGGCAGCAATTTAATCAGAGGAAGACGAAGACTCTTTCCTTCGTGATAATCAAAAGATATTTCATCACTCACCATAAATGAAGTAAGAGCTCTTTCTCCAATCCATATCTTTCCTGCAAAATCACGGAGTTCGTCATCGTTTAAGACTTGAAAGGCTATCGCTAAAACTCTATAAACTAGAGAAGTGTCGGAATATACTTCTTCAAGCTTCAAATCCATTTTTTCCATTTTCTGGAGAAAATATTTTTTCGAATCTACATCTTGGAGGATCTCGACCAAATCTAATACAGAGAATGATATACCATACTTATTAATGATGAACTTCGAAAATTCCAATGTCCATGAATCCTTGTATGTAATGTATATGTCCTTTAAAGGTGTCTCATTTGCGATTTCGCCAATATTTGGTTTCACAATATCCACAAAGATACGATCCTTTTCGACCAAATAAGGTTGTAGTTCTTCAAAATATTCTTTCTCATTAATAGAATAACTATACATCCATACAGGCAAATCATCAGAAAAGCCAGTCATTTCACCCAACCCTTTACAATGGGTATTTGTATTATTAGCAAATAAGGGTATTTGTGACAATAGAATGTCTGTTACACCTGTAAGCTGCTTTAGTACTATAAATAGCTCTTTTTTTTCAGAAGAATTTAGCGGTACAATACCCACTTTATCTTTAATCCTAGTAAATAAATCTATTTCTTTAGGTTGTGAGACGAGTGCCGCAAATGGAGAAATCTCAAAATTAGATGAACACAGGAACCCCATTTTAGTTAAAATAGGCTTGATTGGCTCTATTCTGGTTGTTATAATAATTCTGGTTACATCTTGAATTGCAGACTGTTTTGTCATCGAAATATCATCGAACTTAACGATGGGCAACGATTCTACAAAATCAGAAACGACTTTGTGATTGGACTTATCCTGGAAGATAAGCCAATCTATCAAAATTTTGAGTTCTTCTACTGAAGAATTTGATAACCATTTAAAAGAATCATCACGACTTGTGAAATGATCAAAAACATACGAGAATGTTGACTGAATGATATTTTTAGAATAGAAAATGGCAATAGGTAGCTCATCTATGTTATCAGAACACTCATACCCGCAAGCCTCAAATACAGGCTTTAGTACCGCATGCTGAGAGCGAACGACAAATTTGTTGGAATCATCTTCTACCTCTTGCTTGTAAAAATAAGATTCTCCAAATTTGTAAATCGGCAAATTATCAACCAATGACTCGATAGTAGGCTTTCTCTTCTCGGTGTTTATATCTACAAGCCAATTGTAGAATACTTTCTTTACCTCCTCGCTGGCTGAGAGGAACCATTTGTGAAAAGAATCATTATTATATATTTTTTCTAATACTGAAAGAGGCTTGCAAACTTCGATATCCTCAAAAAGAAAAGAATCCTTAAGGGCCTCCTCGTCATTTTCGTCGAATGGAAGAGATTTGTCAGGATTTACAATCTCACAAAACAAATCTTTACCTATGATTTTTGACAGGCCAGATTTATCAATCATTATATCATCTATCGCTATCAGCTCTCCTTTATGCCCCTTAACAAAAGGCTTGCCCGATATCGATTGAACTAATGCTTTACAAAAATCATTACTGAGCAGATTGTCAGTGTCGTCAGCCTTAGAAGGCAATAAACTCAATGCGCCTTTGTAATTACTAAGACTTTTAAGCCAGTCTAACAAAAGTCCCCCTATTTGAGTAAAAAGGAATCTGTTCCATATGTTCTTGAAATGGATTTGTTCACGACTTGCAGTCGTCAAAAAGTCTGCGTTAACAAGAAATTTGAATCCAAAATCATCTACTTTGGTAGGAAGGTATGTATACAATACTGCATCATCTACGGGGATGATAGTTCCATCTTCAATTTTTGCAGCAAAGGTTATTTTGGTTTTCGTCGCTTCTTTCAATTTGGCTGGGACTAATTTCTCATTCTGTATAGCATCCCGTGTTTCTACAGGAATGTCAATAATATAGTCTTTCGTAATCCAGTTCTCTGTGATGTTATTAGACGTAATTCCAACTATCCCAGATTCCTTTACTTGCTTATCAATTTTTATTGTGTCTCTTCCTTTAGATTCAAAGGAGATTTCGCCAACATTTCTCAAGAATAATGTAAATTGAGGATTTACAAGTAACTGAGAGATACTTTTATTATATACATCTATATTTTCACTACCAACATTCAGGGCAATTCCAACAGGTGCATTGAAATACGATTCCTCCTTTTGAAGTTCTTTAGGAAGGCGATAACGCTCCTCCCAAATAGGCTTTATTTGCCAAGGAATTTTATCCATATCCGCTCCATCTGGATATAAAGGAGAGTTTTTGTCAAAAGCAAATGAAAAATTGCCAGAATCAATATACACTGTATCCGCAACAGAGAAAACAGATTTAAATCCAATTCCCTTGTAACCAGTCTTCTCAATATCATTTTTCTTCGTACTATCTCCTATGCTAGAGATACTTTCAACATCAGTTTCGCTAAAAGGTTTTCCTGTATGTAGAAAAAGAAGATTCTCATCTAAGGCCTTAAGTTTGACATTTACAAGTTCTCCTTCTTCGGGCTGGTCATCTGAATTTTGCAACAACTCGAAAACGAATCGCTCTGTTTCTGTATAGAGATCGCCCATTAGGCGTACTAAAGCATTGGATGTGTTTATTGCATCAATTTCAGTATAACCAGTTTGTTCAAACCGATGCCTAATTAGCTTTTCTTTCTTTATTCTGTCAATAAAATGAATATTGGGAGTATCTATTTCCCAATTATCCAAAGTTAACATAAAAGGATTAGCTTGTTTTTCTCTTTGCGAGCGAGGTGCCAACTTAACATTGATTTGTAAAAACTCAGATGACATAAACTTCTCTTTACACATGGAAAAGATTCTTACTCGCCCGTATTTCTTTGGAAAAGGATAATATAATATATCCCCATTTAGATTCCGAACATCAACGAAAAAACCATAAGTACGATTGTTTTTGTCTTTCTTTTCCGATTTCTTGAAGGACGCAATGACCTTAAATGGTTTCAACAACTCATCTTCGCTCATTTTCCACCAACGAGCTAAAATTCTTATCAATTCATCATCTGTTTTTGCAAATATACTACTACGATTTTGTTCCATATCGTTCTACGTTTTTATGTAATTGATAATTATTCCTTCTATACCTTATGTGATTTATTCAAGACATGCATTTGTCATCACATTTCTGTTGTATTATGTTCTCTATTTATGCCACACTTCCATAATGCTGACTAAAGTAGTTGTATACAGCATCGCGGTAGTAATTAATGCTTTCGTCAGAATAGCTCTCGGGAAGTTCTTTCCAGAGAATGTCACGAATGGTTATGATTATAGATGCCCTGGTTCCTTGCTTGTCGAACGGATGATCCATCGTGGCCAGTTGGGCCTTTATTTTCTCTAGCAATTCCTTGGCTACAGTCTTTAACTTCTTGATGTCTTCCTTTGAAAGGTTGTCTTTCATCAGCACATCATATATGGAGAGTTGTTCGTCGTTCTCAAAGCCTTCTCGAATGTAGCGTTTTTCTTCCTCGGTCAGATCGTAGCCTCATTTTTCGTTGCTTATTTTAGAATATTAAACTTGTTATTATTTTCAAGACAGCTTTAATGTCGCAAATAATTCAAGCCCCTTCTCGGTCGGATAGTAAATTTAGTCGGTCAGATGACTATTTCAACATATCTAAGATTGTCTCTGGTGATGTTGACAATTCGGTTACAGCACATAATCCGGCACCAATATCTTTTACGCTGGCACCAAGGAGATATGCCTTATTGTCGATAATCAAGAAGCGGTCATGATTCCTGTGGGGTAGTTGCACAAACCTAATCTCAGGATATTGTTCGTTGTGTTTCTTTAGGTCTGTCAGGAATTGCTCGCTGTAGCGTGTATGAATTGTGGCTGTCACGCCATCTGCACGCTTTGTTAGCAAAGACAAAACACGATCGTCCACAAAATTGTCAATTAGCACTATCCTTTGTTGGGCTGTTCGTACTAAGTCTGAAATATACGACCAGGCATCCCACACGCATCCAGTCTGGAATATCTGCTCCGGCAAGAGCTTCGGAGAGAAATTTTCTATTTTCTCAATAATGGCATCAATTTTCTCGTCCGTCTCCTGTTGATGTTGCTCAATGTGGAAAATGCGCTGAATCATCTGAGCATTATTATTCACTAACCGTGGGATAGCCGTGAAAGCACGCATAATCTTGATATTGACACCAACAGCGGTCTGTGACCTCAGCACGCTACTAAGCATGGCTACACCATTGCGAGTGAAAGCATAAGGCGGCCTTCTTAAGCCCATTTTCGCAAAATTTGATGTCGCATTTTGCGATATCAAAATATCTGAGCCATAATTATTGTTAAGATTGGAGGTCACAATTTGTGACTTCCAATTAGTATCTTGCTGTCTTTCTACCGGATTGGAGGTCACAATTTGTGACCGCAATATTTCAAGTTCGCTTTTTGTTAACTTGAACATAAAGTCCTCTGGGAAACGATTTGTATTACGCTTAACAGCCTGATTGAGTGCTTTTGTTTCTACACCATACAGAAAAGCCAAGTCGAAGTCAAGCATTACCTGTTGCCCTCGTATAACTCGTATCATCGACTTAATGCTGATGTCTTCAGAGCTACTTTGTCCAACGGATGTTATCACCTCGTCATGGTTTGGGGACACTTCATTAAGGTTATCACATTTTGCGATAACCTCAGGTTCAACTTTTTCAGCAGCTATCTTCTTTGCCATATTGCTCTTAACAAATAATGTCTTTTGTTGGCTACAAAATTACAAAAAATATCTTGTATAACCTTTGGTAATGCCAGTAATTTGCCTTTTAATGGCTTACATTTATATTTTTTTGTGCAAAATATGTATTCATAAGCCTATTTTTGTGTTCAAAATGGGATGATGATACCAATTTTCATTCTCGTTATCGCTTTGCGCGGAACAACAACGAAGTGTCTTTCGAGAGAAAGAACGAAAACACCACCTTACACACTTTTCGATTATGATAACTTCTGCAATTTCACACTCAAATTTAAACTCTGGTTAAAAAAGACTACTAGGTGATACTGAAGAATTGAATATTTCGCAAAGTATTTTGTTTATAAATACCCCAGTTCGGGATAAGTATTTTAGTTTTTTAACGAACGATATATCAAGATAACCGCCTGATTATTTGCAAAATAGCGATATTTTTAGTAACTTAGTAGTAGTAAACAGACAATGAAACTAAAGAATATCGCTATGATTACCGAGGACAAAGATAAAAATTAAGATTAAATTAAAATAATTCGTTTCCAAAAAATAATATTTCGTTTCCCATTAAAAGAATTATGATTAATTATTCTAATTTCTTTCCCTAAATATCGCTTAGGCTTTAGAATCGAATTATGCTAATTAAAATATTTTTTTTCACGAATCATATTAATAATAATGTGTTTTCCCAATTATAAAAATTAAAAATTAATTCTTTGCAAGCAAAGCGTCACTGCGTGCCGAGCGAGAATAATTCGTGTCCAAAAAACCATAATAATTCGTGTCCACGCCAACCACGAATACATTTTTCCGTAAGGCGAGACCTGACATTTAGAACAATGCCTGACCACCGTTTTGCCGCCCCAAAACGTAAAAGCTATCCTTTTACCACGTAAAAGGATAGCTTTTACATCCTAATACGATAG
>JAEEGH010001036.1_pt1 | contig 83608 bp, 68 predicted proteins | sample 9134181 | NCBI WGS metagenome assembly JAEEGH01 (sample SAMN16246544, study PRJNA631951) | gut metagenome | biome: gut microbiome; feature: rumen; material: DP-attached | host: Bos | place: Iran: Karaj | collected 2018-10 | reverse complement strand
TAAAGCGCATCGCCTCTCAGGCGGTGCGCTTTCTTTTTGTACGTACCCTAATGGGTCCTCAATAATGTTTTCGTACCTATCGAGAGCAATGCTAAACAGTGCAATGAATATCCTGCTCCAACACACTAAAACGACAAAAGCCGAGGCTATTGTTGACCTCGGCTTTCTGTTTGTTGCTGTGGCTCATGTTTACAATATGCCGGCGAACAAATCTTTATACGCGCTTTTGGCATGTGGATAGATTTGCGTGTGAGTACCGGTGCTGACTGTGTCGTAGCCGTGGGTAGCAAGGAAAGAAAAGAGTTCGTCGTCAGTGGCAAAGATGGCATCCATCCAGTCTTCGATCCACGTTCTGAGCGTGGTGTTTCCACCTACGGTATCGGCCAGCAAAGTCTCTGGGATGTATATATTGTAAGGGGTAGAACCGTATGAACTAAAATTTTCACCCCTGTAGTCGTGTGGCATAGTTTCTTGACGCACTACGGTAATATCTTTCCAATGGATGGTGTCGATGTTGATAAAGCCCCAGTCGCGCAATAGTGCCAGAGCTGCACTATAGTTAGCCTCGTGGTCGCTGTTCAGGTGGTGTATCATTTCAAGGCTAAGCACATAATCGCCTTTGCCATGATATGGCTCACTCCATCTATACCATCCAGTTGACAATATCTCGATGCAAAGAGCCACTGATGTGACATCGTCGTGCAGACGCAATGTATCGTTTGGATTACACATAGTATCTTTGGGGAATGCGTCGGCTTCCTTTTGAGAGGAAAGCCGTTTGCCATCGACTTTTAATGTGAATTCCTCCGTCTCTACATAGTAGTGCGTGTCACCCCTCTTTCGAATACAAGCACTCATTGAAATAAGGGCAACCATCGACGCACATATCATCATCTTTGTTCTCCACTTCGCAATTGAAACGCCCATGGGTATTTTATTCATATTAATATCATTAACCACCAAAGTAATCACTGATATTAACGCAACAGTGTGGTTTCTATTGCCCCCGACAATCTTTAAAACGACGAAAGCCGAGGCCCTCTGGTGGTCTCGGCTTTACGGCTTATAGTTTGAAAGAGCTCTTACTTGGCAGGCTCCCACTTGCAGCGGACGGGCGACACGATAGCACCCTCCTTCTTCAGTTCGGCGAAAGCCTTGTCGACCTCCTTGCGGTCGAGGCCTGTAATCTCTGCGATCTTGCCAGCGTTGACGGGCGCACCGAACTCGCGCATGGCTTTCAATACTTTCTCTTTCATGGCTTACATCATTGCAGTGAGGAAATTCTCGTAGCCGAGCTTTTTGATGTAGTTGAGGTACTGGGCCTCCCATGCCATGTGCTCCTGCTCGCCGTCAATCCATTTCTGGATGAGCTTCTGAGTGGGATAGTCGTCAGAGAAGGCGGCGGCCATCTCGCTCATCATCTTGATGGCATCCTTGCCACCCTCGTAGTCGGTCTCAATCTGCTTCTTGGGGTCATCGTAGAAGGGGAACTCCATGGTCTTCATCAGTTTCTGCAACTCAGCGGGTTTGTAGCCAAGCTCCACCAGGCGGTTCAACACCTCTTCGGCCTCTTCCCATTCCTCTTCGGCTTCCTCTTTCCATTTGTCAGCCAGTTTGTTCCAGCCCTGCAGACGGTCGTAAGCCGAGAAAGCGAAATGCTGTTTGCTGTTTCCGAACCAAGCGGCGCCAAGCATGGCGAAATTCTTCAATGCTTCTTTTTTTGTCATAACTATATGATTTTAAAATTATTTATTTGGATATTAAATCTATTAATTCTCTTTGCAAAGATACTCCAGATTTCCCCAGGAACAGGCAACCCAATAGAAATAAAAACTGATTGAAACGAAACAATACCAAAGAAAGTCGTATCTTTGCAATCCAAAACGGACGGGAGATGTACAGTTTATCAGAAGGATTACGAATATTAATTGGCGAGGAGGCTCTTTTTGAGGAAGAGCCGAAGGTCTACTGTACGGAGACGACTCCCTCGCTCACCCTCCGCGCCAACCTGCTCCAAGATACGATGGCCTTCTACACCTTCACGCTCGTAAGGCGGGGATGGCTCACCATCGACTACAACAATCAGAAGTTCACCCTCACGAAGAACGACCTCTATCCCTATGCCCCAGGGATGCCGCTACGCATCATTGCAGCTTCACCTAATTATCGAGGCATCTGCCTGTTGGCCGACGAGACCTTCACCCTCCGCTCGTCGAATATGCACAATGCCATCCGTGCCGCCTACTTTCCGCTTGTCGAACTGACCGAACCGAAACTGCAACTGAATTCCGACGATGCCGCCCATCTGTCCGACCTGATGCAGCTGGCCATCCACTACTTGACAGCTCCGCATCCGCAGCGCGACGAGAGCCTGCGCCTGCTCTACAACCTCTTTCTGAACGACCTCACCGCCACCCAGGAGCGCAGCATCAGCCAACATCGGTTTCCGAAGCGCGTCGAAGAGATCTATCTTGACTTCCTGCGGCTGCTTTCGCAGAACTATGCCGAACATCGCGACATCGCCTTCTATGCCGCCGAGCTCAGTATCACCACCACCTACCTCTCGCGCATCGTGCGCCAGGTGTCAAGCCGCACCGTGATGGAATATATCGACCAGATGCTGCTGATGGAAGCCTCATGGCTCCTGCAGACCACCACACTCTCCGTCTCGCAGATCGCCGACCGTCTGCATTTCGCCGAGACAGCCTCCTTCGCCCGCTTCTTCCGCCGTATGAAAGGCTGCACGCCCAAAGAGTATAGAAATATCCATGCAGCCACAAACTTGTATGACAATAGAATAGCAACTGACTAACGTTCAATCAATGTTGGCTTTGTGAGACCTTGTGTTCGTACCAGTCTTTTATGATCTCGTTGCTGGAGGTGAAATGTCTGGCAGACGGATAAAAACTTGTTTCCACCAGCTTCCGCAGCATCGGTTGGCACATGATTTCTTCGCCTGTTTCGTCTCCGATGCGTACCATACGGTTTACTATGGTTTTATGCAGAGTCCTTTTTATCAGCAGCCTTGACAATTTGGCTGGCTTGGCTATGCCTCCGGCTTTCTCGGTTGGTAGTCCCATTTCTGCGAATATCTGCCTGACACAGTCGTTATAGAGGCCGCAGTTTCGTAATTGTTCGTGATGTGCTGTGCGGAACAGGTCGGTAAGGGCGTTGTCCCATAAAGGAAGTAGTGACGCATGGCCGAAATGGCCATATACCTTCGTGGAGTTGACTATCTGTTGCGCCTGTCTGTTCTGCATTATGAACCATTGGTATGCAGAAAAAGCTGTGCTGCCGTCTGCCAACGTGTTTTTGAAATAGTCATATACCTCTTTGGCAACGGTGTATTCACAACGGTATTCAAAGTTGCGCAATAGTATCGATGCCGCTAGGTTTTTTGCTGATGTTGTCGGTGTGATGTTTCCTTTGTGGATATGGCTGCCTGCAAGGAAATCTCCCGAATGCCCGGGTATGAATACCGTATCTGGTTCTATCTCACCTTCGGATATCATCTTCCTCAGGCCGAAATACTCATAGAGCCATACAAAATTCGTGTAGTCGCCAACACGCCTGTAGTAGTTCTCGAAATCGGGGTCTTCGAGATAGTTGGCGTTTTCTTTGCTCAACTCCTGTCCGTCGAGAAGTATATATCGGAAACCCAGTGCCTCCGCTGATGCTCGGGCAAACCGCTCTTCGTCGCTACCATGTCGGCCGATATGGTAGCAAAGGGCATCGTCGATGCCCTTTCGTTTTAGCATTGTCGCTATCAGGCGTGAGTCATAACCGCCGCTTATCGGTATTGCCACATGGCGTCCCTCGATGGCTTCGTGTGTGTGGCGGAAAGTCTCTTCTATGCGTTCACGCAGCTCCTCGGTACCGATGTGCCTTTCTTCTTCTCTGCGGCATAAAAACGTCCAGTATTGCTTTGTTCTGGCCTCTCCGTCTTGCCATGTGACCATCGCTCCAGCCGGTATCTGGCTGATATTTTCTATCAGGGTCTTCCCTGCAAAGGTATTGCCGCTGGCGCGATATTCCATCAAGGCGACTCGGTCTATGGCTGCTTCCTTGCCGCTCATTCCGTATGGCTGGTCTCCAACCATGCAGTCGTCATAGTACAGCGGTATCGAGCGTATCCTGTCCACCGCAGCCGCCCGAAGGTTCGCTTTTTTTACCACGACGGCAAACTGCCCGTTTGCCTCTTTCAGCATCTGCGACAAAGTTTCCGCTGTCGAAGCAGAAGAAAAGTGTCTGGCCAACTCCTGGCCAGACACTACATGGTTCTTTTCATCGTAGCAGAATCCGCATACCGACACTCCGTCTGCCTCGTGCCATGTGTTTCTTGACAAGTCAAGTTTCATGTGCTGTAAGTTTAGATGGAGCGTCCAAGGGGGTGTTTGCTTATCGTTATTTCGCCGATGGCATGAAGACTTCCGATTCTGAATATACCACCTCTCCTCCGCGCTCCGCCTGCAGGAACCCGCGGATGATGTATATCGGACCTTCGTACATCGGAACGTTGAAGCTGATGGTGTATGAGCCGTCGTCGTTGCGTTCCAGCATGTTGACAGAGTCGTCAAACTCGTTCGGGCCGGTGATGTGGTCCATCACGTTGAACACCTCGTCCTCTATGGTCGGGTCTTCTTCATCTTCCTGGTCGGCATATTTATAGCATAAGCCACAGGCATAGGGCACATTTCCGCCACCAACGTTGATGGTTCCTATAACTGTAAGCACCTCGTTCACATAGTCGTAATCAGTGTCGTCAATCGTCACCGATACATCGCCATTGTGTCCCGGCACATCGACGGGGTCCAGATAGAAACGCTGGCTGTAGTAGAAGTTGCCCACTCCCGAGGCGTTCACCAAATACAGGTATGCTCTCGCCTCTTTGCGGTTGTCTGCCTTCACGTGCGACACTACGGTGAACTCCGTGCTGTCGCTGTTGACGTTTATTATACGGTGGTAGCACCCGGTCTGGTCGTTCGAGCCGTTGAAATACTGTGGCAGGTTGTTCTCCGCTCCCACGGGGAAACAGCCTATGCCGTAGCTGTACTCTTTCCCCATATTCTCGTCATAGAAAGAACTCAGCGTCAGCCCCGAGGTCTTGATTTTCGCTGTCCAGGTGACGGTGGCGAACAAATAGTTGTTCTCGTTCGACCACTCTGTCGTGTCTATGGTGAACTCTACATCCGTCTGGGTGATTGTCGGATCGTCCTGATTGTCCGGTGTTGGTGTGTTCTCGGTCGGGTCGCAGGCGGCAAAGGTAAACATCATGGCCAGCGCTGCCAAAAATCTCATTGTGTGTTTCATGATAAATAATGTTTAAGGTTCAATTTAATTAAGTGTTCGAAATAAAATTAGTTCAGCGGTATCAAAGTGCCTACCACCACGTTGTTGTTGGCCTCCGTCTGGCTTTCTACACGCGAAACGCCGCGCTCTGCTCCCGTCACGGGTGTCACTATGGTGACTGTTGCGCCGTTGGCCAGGATGAGGCTCTCCACAAAAGCCTTCATGCCGTAGTCGTAGGTGCAACTACTAACATTGAATGCCGGCACCTGCGAGCGGTTGCAGGTGACCTCTTCTGTCTGCATGGTGGCGAGGTTGTAGATGGTGAAGCTTTGCAGGCCCTCGCCCAGATGGGGTCTGTAGCAGAAACCTTCGGCGTCGAACTCGCCATACGTTGGCCAGTCAGCCGGAAGGCTGCTCTCGGTGATTTGGTATGTGTTCGAGTTGAAGGTGTAGCACGTTGAGCCTTCGGTCCATGAATAGTTCTCCTCGTCGCTAATGTACACTGTCTGGTAGCCGTTATTGCCGTAGTAGTCACCAAAATAGCCGTCGGCCACTTTGGTTGCTGTGGCTGGGTTGCCATCGGTGTTGACTAGGTAGATACCGGTATTTGTAGAAACGAAGAACTTGCCGCCGATGCAGCGCATCGTAGGATTACCGTCCATGGGTATGCCCTGTATGCGTGGCAGTGTTCCGTCTGGTGCCATAATGGATGCCACATGGGGGATATTGCTGCCATAACTTATACAAGTGCCAAGGTGTCCGTTGTTGTCGGTGATGGCGTAGGCGATGTTTATCGCCTGTTCGGCTGTGCCGGGCATAACATCTATGACGCTGAGAGACGAGCCGTTGTCGTGCAGGCGCGAGAGGCCTCCATAGTAGGTTCCACTTGCAAGGAAGATGTCGCCGTTATGCTGGCAGATGAGGCCCAGCTTACGCAGGCGGTCGCCGGTGATGTCGCCATCGAGAGGCACGCCGTCAAATCCTCCGATACCAACAACGCCCGCATTGCCGTAGCCGGGCACGTTGACTATGCAGAGGGGGAAGGCATTGATGCCGGTGATGTCGAATATCTTGCCGTCGCTCTTGCGAATGAGGAAGTTCTCAGTATATTGGACACTGTGGTCCACCATGCCGCGTATACGGCTCTGCATGCTCTCGCTAAAGCCGCTGTAGTCGTCGCAGTAGTAGCGGCAGCCCACCAGCCAGATGTATTTCTCGCCCACAGGCACGGCCTGACAGACGGTGATGCCTATGTTCCGCTGTATTTCGGTCACCAGGCCTTCGTCGTCGCACTGGTAGTTGTAGGCAACCAGCTGCATGTTGCCGCTCTCGTCGATGCTGTACAGCATCTGCTGCGTGTCCTGACCTTTTGCGTTGCCGCCTGCCGACCCCAGGGCGAGATACTTCACCCCGCTGAGGTTGATGCCGTCCAGCTTGAAGGCGGCGTCACCTTTGTCTTTCTTGCATGCCGACAGCGTGAATACCATCGCTGCGGCAAGCACCAATCTGATAATGTTTTTCGTTTTCATTGTGTTAATTTTTTATATTGTTCAAAACGTGTGTGTTCTTATTCAACCTCCAGCTTCACCTCCCCTTGGCTCGAGTGCTTTATCTTGTTGGGTTTGGTGTATCCCACTATGTTCGCGCCGAAGTACAGGTGTGCCGCCTTCATCTTCGTCACCCGCATGTCCGACAGATAGTCGAGGGTGAAGTACAGCTGGAACACACGTCCGATGTTGAAACTTATCGAGGCCGACGGACTGAAGAAGTCAGGCCGCCTGCCGTCAAAGGTGAACGAGTTGGCCGCCGCCAGCTCCAGCCAGTCAAACAGGTTGAAATGCACCGACAGCGTCGTGTTCTGGCGGAAGATGACTTTGCTGTTTTTTCCTGGCTCGAATTCCCCGTGGAATATTGCGCCGAACCTCAACATGTTGTTCAGCGAGTACGAGGCCCCTAGATACACCTTCGTCGGCACCGCATACCAGAACTTCTCTCTCGTCATCGCTGTGTCAAGCAGCGCCATCAGCGAGTCTTTCAGCGTGTTTGTGTATCCTGTGTCAACTCCTCCGTTGCTTATCACTCGGTTAAGGTCTATTCCCTCAAACGACACCGTGTCGTTCCCCTTGGTCATGAGCTGCACCGGGTTCTGCGTCCAGTGCAATCCGGGTCCCAGGTCAACAATGCTGGCCGAGAACACAAAGTCTTTCCACTCGTATTTCGCGCCCAGGTCGAAAGTGAAGCCCATGCTCTTCGGCAGATACTGCTTCACGTTGTTCCAGAGCGTGCTCACACTGAATGTGCTGACATCCATGTCGCTAAACCCTTTCGAGGCGTTCATCAGCGGCACTATGCCCGCCGAGTATGCATACAGGTCTGTCGTCGCCATAAGTCGTGTGTCTGCCGAGTCGGTAATCAAATGCAGCCCCAGTTTGTCCACGGCCATCATCTGAAGTCCGTTCAGCAGGTTCAGCCGCGCCCCCACCGTCGCGTCCGTGTTCGGTATCTTCATCGCAAATCCCAGCGAGTAGTACATATACGTCTGCAGGCGGAAGATGTTGTCGTCACCCAGGTTTATGTCCGTGATGTTGCCCTCGCGTCCGAATTCACCGAAGTTGCCGTCCGTCAGCAGCCTCAGCGTGTTCAGCGGCAGCGTCACCGTCGTGTTCATCTTGAAGCCGCTCCCGAAGTTGAAATACATGTCTTTTATCCTGAATCCGAACCCCATCATGTCCATCCCGAAATTCAAGCCCAGACGCGCTCTCATCTGGTTCTTCACGGTCATCTTGTTCATGATCGAGTCAATCCTTATCACCGCCCCCTCGCTGTCGTGCATTATCACGTCGCCAAAGCCCAGCGGCAGCGAGAAGTCTATGTCAAACCGTGGCATGGTGACATAGAATTTGGCGTTGTTCGGAAACATAGCCGGGTTCAGCTTCGTCGCCATCGGCGAGCGGAACGAGTGGTACATCACGTCGTTGCTGCTGTACAGCTGCGCTTTCACCGGCACACTTGTGGCAACCAACATCACGATTGCCGCCATTATTTTGAGTCCTGTTCTTTTCATAAGTGCGATAGTTGTTGGTTCTTACTTGTCGGTGAGTTGTCGGTTGATGCTCACGTGTGCGCCCGCCGAAACAAACAGCCTCAGCTTCAGCATGTCCTGCTCTCTAAGTATCACATACGGCCTGTGGTTTGGGTCGTTCGGATCCACCACCGCTCCCGTTGACATCGACTCTATGTGCATCTTCACCTCCAGATATTTCGCCTTCGACAGGTCTTTCAGCATCTGCGACGACAACGGGAACTTCAGCTCCGAGTTGCTGTGCCCCACCGCACGGTTCGCTATGTATGCCGTCCCCACGGGGTCGTTCGGGTTGGTGTATGCTATGTTCGCCGGCACCTGCTCCACTCGCGGCGACTCTATGTAGTTGTCGCCCTTCAGCAGGTTGTCCGTCACATACGTACGTTTGTCCTCCGCCATTCCTCTAAGCTCCAGCTTCAGGTTGAACGGCATCGAGTTCTCCGCCTTCAGCACCAGGTAGTTGCACGTGTCGTCCTCCCTCAGCGCTATCGATATCCCGTTCTCGTTATACGAGGTCTTGTCCGTATATGTCGCCAACCCCGAGCAATCCGCCTCGATCGTGTCTATCTCGTTCATGTTGCCCACATACAGCAGCGCCGAGTATTCTATCGCCGCGCGCGTCTTCACGTCCATGCTCTCCACAAATAGCCGGTCGTCAAGCGTCAGCAGGCTCGGGTCGATGGTTGCCAATGCCGCTTGGTCGGTCGCAACTATCGACAGCGCCGTGCTTATCTCCATCCGGTACGCGTCTTTGTGTATGATGCGCGATATGTCCTCGTTGTTCAGTATGCGCAGCGTCCGCGCCTCGTCGCTCGTCGCCTGCGCCAGCTGCACCAGGCTCAGCCTGCTCCCGTCGCTGATGTTCACAATCGGTATCTTCTTCGTGTATTTCGTCCCGTCGCCGTCGTTCACATAGTATTCGTCGCTCTCTTGGCACCTCTGCATCTCCTCCGCCGTCATCGCTATGTGCAGGTCCATCGTCATCGTCAGCGTGTCCATATACACCTCCACCCCGTACTTCGACAGCGAGTCCGTCGTCCCCGTGATGTTCGGTATCAGCGCGGCGTCAAACGTCACAAACAGGTTCTTCAAATCAATCTGGTTCTCTATCAGGTAGCGCCCCAGCTTCACCGGGTTGCTGTGCCTTATCGTAGTGCGGTATATCTCGTAAGGCTCGTCGCCGTCCTTACGCGCCGCCCGCTTCACACTCCGTTTGCTGCTCGTGAAGTCCAGCGTGCTCTTGTTGTGGTATTCCGCATACAGCGTCAGCAGCCCCGACTCCGCGTTCGTGTTCACGCTCACATACAGGTTGTCGCTCGAGTCCATCGCCCTGATAAACTCCACCAGGGTGTCCATGTGCGCCTCAAAGTATGCCAGCGGAAAACCGTATGTCGGGTCAAAGTCCCCCTGCACCCGCAGGTTGCTCATGTCGAAGTCTTCCTTCTTCACGCAGGCCGTCGCCACCAACAGCGACAACGCCAGCGCCGCGATTGTCTTGTATTTCATGTTGTTGTGTTGAATATGATTATCGGTTATTGAAAAAAGTGGTTGTCGGTTATCGTAGTCATTTATTAGAAATGACACAATATGACGCTGCAAAGATACGAAAAAAATCCCACATCTCCCAAATAAAATCTCAAACCACCCTCAAAACCCCACCAAATCCACCCAAACCAAACCCCACCCTACCCCCCCAACCCCAATCCAATACCCCCCCCAACCCACAACGCCCATAATGCCCACAAACCCCATAACTCCCACCAAAAACTCCCACAGTAGGAAAAAAGTAGGAGCAACACCGAAGGGGTATAGAAGGAGTCTCGAATGAGTCTCGAATGTGTGTAAAAGGAGTATAGGAGTTGATACGAACTATATACGGCGTCGATACGGCGTCGATATGGCGTTGATACGGAGGGGAAAGTCTTTTAGCACTGTGCTCTAAGCTGTTGCAGATGCGGTTTTTGCGCCTCTATTGACAGCGGCATTTCATTAATGCCACTCAACCAATTGATAGATATGCTCTTGCAGGAATCCATATTTATCGTCTCGATTTTACAAAGATACACCATCTTTTCACATAAATACAAGCGAAAAACAAATTTTTTTGCACCCTATTTGTGACTTTTTCCCCACCTCGGCCAACCCTGCCTCTCCGCCGCCGTTTCAAATTGCTTTTGCAATATGGAAATAAATTTTTATATTTGCAATTCATAAACAACCCAGACACACACATAAATATTTGATAATGAGACCCGATTTTTCTAAAGTAGATTTCAAATCCAACGAGGCTGCACCTCAAAGCTTCGAAGAGTGGGAAAAACAGAACAACATCGAAAAGAGCTGGCGCACGCCTGAACAGATCGACGTCAAACCTGTCTATGGCAAGGTTGACCTCAACGGCATGGAACACCTCAACTATGCCGCCGGCATCGCGCCTTTCCTCCGCGGCCCCTACAGCACCATGTACGTCATGCGCCCCTGGACCATCCGCCAGTATGCCGGATTCTCCACCGCTGAGGAGTCCAACGCCTTCTACCGCCGCAATATCGCTGCCGGTCAGAAAGGTCTTTCCTGCGCCTTCGACCTCGCCACCCACCGTGGCTACGACTCCGACCACGAGCGCGTCGTCGGCGACGTCGGTAAAGCCGGCGTGGCCATCGACAGCATCCTCGACATGAAGATACTTTTCGACCAGATTGACCTCGGCAAGATGTCCGTCTCCATGACCATGAACGGCGCCGTCCTCCCCATCCTGGCCTTCTATATCATCGCCGCCGAAGAGCAAGGCGTTTCGCAGGATCAGCTGCAGGGCACCATCCAGAACGACATCCTCAAGGAGTTCATGGTGCGCAACACCTACATCTATCCCCCACTGCCGTCGATGAAAATCATCGCCGACATCTTCGAATACACCTCGAAGAACATGCCCAAGTTCAACTCCATCTCCATCTCGGGCTACCACATGCAGGAAGCCGGCGCCACCGCCGACATCGAGCTCGCCTACACCCTCGCCGACGGCCTTGAGTACCTCCGCGCCGGTGTCCAGGCTGGCATGAGCGTCGACGACTTCGCCCCTCGCCTCTCCTTCTTCTGGGGCGTCGGCATGAACCACTTCATGGAAATCGCCAAGATGCGTGCCGCACGTATGCTTTGGGCCAAGATAGTCAAGCAGTTCAACCCGCAGAACCCCAAATCTCTCGCTCTGCGTACCCACTGCCAGACCTCTGGCTGGTCGCTCACCGAGCAGGACCCCTTCAACAACGTCGGACGCACCTGCATCGAGGCTATGGGTGCCGCCCTCGGCCACACCCAGAGCCTCCACACCAACGCACTCGACGAGGCCATCGCTCTGCCTACCGACTTCTCCGCCCGTATCGCCCGTAACACTCAGATCTACATCCAGGAAGAGACCAACGTCTGCCGCGTGGTCGACCCATGGGCCGGCAGCTATTATGTCGAGACCCTCACCCACGAGCTGGCTCATAAGGCTTGGGCTCACATCCAGGAGGTCGAGAAACTCGGCGGTATGGCCAAAGCCATCGAGAGCGGCGTGCCTAAGATGCGCATTGAAGAGGCTTCCGCCCGCAAACAGGGACGTATCGACAGCAACATCGACACCATCGTCGGTATCAACAAATACCGCCTCGACCACGAAGACCCCATCGAGACCCTCGAAATCGACAACACCGCCGTACGTAACGCTCAGATCGAGCGCCTCAAGAAACTGCGTGCCGAGCGCGACAACGAAGCCGTTAACGCAGCCCTCGACGCCCTCACCGAGTGCGCCCGCACCGGCAACGGCAACCTCCTCGCCCTCAGCATCGACGCCGCCCGCAAGCGCGCCTCCCTCGGCGAGATTTCCTACGCCCTCGAAAAAGTATATGGCCGTTACAAAGCCAAAATCAATCTTATAAGCAACGTGTACAGCTCACAGACCAAATCCAACGACCGCTTCAAGCTCGCACAGCAGATGACCGACGAGTTCGCCAAGCGCGAAGGCCGCCGCCCACGTATCATGGTGGCCAAGATGGGACAAGACGGTCACGACCGCGGCGCCAAAGTCGTCGCCACAGGTTATGCCGACATGGGATTCGACGTCGATATGGGACCTCTCTTCCAAACTCCCGCCGAAGCAGCCAAGCAAGCCGTTGAGAACGACGTCCACATCGTCGGCGCCAGCTCCCTCGCCGCAGGCCACAAGACCCTCCTTCCGCAGCTCATCGAAGAGCTCAAGAAACTCGGTCGTGAGGACATCATGGTCGTCGCCGGTGGCGTTATCCCTCCGCAGGACTATCAATGCCTCTTCGATGCCGGCGTAGCCGCCGTCTTCGGCCCCGGCACCCCCGTAGCCGAGAGCGCCATCAAGATGATGGAACTCCTCAACGCCGTCAAAGAATAGCGTTTCTCGGTTCAAGCGTAGCTGTCTGGTTGTTGGTTGCAAAAGGCAATGGGTAACAGACAAAGCGACATATCATACTTTGTATCGTTCTGCGTGGAACAATACAAAAACGCCAAGCACCTGTCAGGAGTGGAGGCCATGTCGCAACTCGACAGCTATGGGGTGTTGGATTATCTTGCCGACAACTATGATGTACTTCATACACAAGGCCACCGTTGGCTACTTGACGATATAGACGAATTTATCGAATCTCAAAAACGGGAACATCATGACACTCTACCACGGTAGCCTTGAGCGTATTGAACACCCAGAAATCAGATTGCCAAACCGCACTTTGGATTATGGGGCTGGTTTCTACGCCACCACATCCTACCGGCAGGCTGAAGACTGGGTACGGCGACGTAAGGCCGACTCCGCCGTCGATCGGGGTTTTGTCAATGAGTATGAGTTGAATGTGGACTTGTTGCGTGGACTTAAGTGTCTTTTTTTCGACTCCCCGACAGAGCATTGGCTCGACTTCGTGATGAAGAACCGTACCGACAGACGTTTTTCTCACGATTACGATGTGGTCTATGGCCCAGTGGCTAACGATCGTGTCTATGCCGCCTTTGCTTTGTACGAAGGTGACCTGCTCAATAAGCAGAGCCTGATATCTGAACTTAAGACCTATAAGCTTATTGATCAATATCTCTTTCATACTCCGCAGGCATTGCGGGCAATTCGTTTCATCAAGGCCACCACTGTACAGCTATGACTGATATTACGCAGGAAAACCTCTATCTGCTGCTGCCGTCCAAGGTAAGCCGTGTCTCCGACATGCTCGCCGAGGATGCAGGGATTGGAATTCTGGACGCAATTCGCCGTGTCTATCGCTCCGATATGTACCGCCATCTCGAAACAGAGTCAACAAAGTTGTGGCACGAAGGCCCGGTCTCACTCTACTCCGAACTGACATTAAGACAATAGACCTTCTTGGCATAGCAAGTCAGAGCTCATCTCCCCCCTTAATCAAAAATCCCTTAACTAGCAATGAAGGGATTTTCTTTTTTCTCCATATCCAATTTATTTAGTACCTTTGCACCCGTACAGAAGAGAGGCACACAATGAGCAGGCGTACAAAACGATTAAAAACAGAATGTTAACTAAAATGTAGAAACCCACGATAAAAAAATAACCCCTTAGCGTTTTAGCTTATCAAAGGCAGAGTTCGAAACCTGGAAAATTTCAAAACACAATGCCGAACAACGAGAAAGCGAAGACGCTCGCGGTAAGCCGCGAGCTTTCTTGTTTGTACGGCAGGTAATCCAGGACCTCGAACTCAGCGCAAAAAGTTCGCGGTTTTTTTTTTGTTGACCACTTGAAAAAACAATGAACACAAATAAATGAATATAAAAAAATAATTCCTTTTTATTATGGCAGAATACAAGCAATGTCCCAACGGACACTATTATCAGGGCGACCATTGCCCTTATTGTAAGGGAGGAAACGCTGCTGGTGCAAGTAAAACCCAGATTTACGGTATGGATGCTCCGGCTTCAAATGAGACAGTGGCTGCAGGTATGCCGCCAGTATCTCAGCAGCCAGTGTACAACCAGGGACCTTCTGCCCCGGCGTCCAACGGTGGTCAGAAAACAGTTATAGGTGGCGATGCCGCTACAGTGGTTGGCGGTGGTGCAGGCAATTCTGGTTATGGCCAGCAGCCTAATTCCGATGGACGTACGATAGTGGACTATCGACAGTCGCAGCAAACGGGCAACGGTTCACCGACATCAGGTCGTACGGTTTTCGGCGACTTCGATGAAACCGGGGTTATGGGTGGTCCCGGCGGGAAACCCGTTTTCCGTGAAACTCGCAAGTTCGTGGGTTGGTTGGTCAGCTACACGCTTGACCCGCTAGGTGTTGATTTCAAGCTCTACGAGGGACGCAACATCATAGGACGCGACATGGACTGCAATATTACCATCAATGACAATATGGTGTCCAGTAAACACGCTGTGCTGCTTTACCGCGCTGGGAAATACTCTCTTACCGACAGTCAGTCATCGCACGGTACTTTCGTCAATGGCAACGACATCGACCTAGAACCGTGTTATCTTGCCGATGGTGACGAGATAAGAATTGGCCAGACTATGCTTAAGTTCCGTAGCTCGCTCTGATTTGTTTAATAAAATACATATGAAAAGGTTCATATCAGCAATACTTTTTCTTTCGCTGGTAGTTTCGCTTTCGGCGCAGATTCAGAGAGGATTGAAGGAGACCTACAACGTAAAGGAATTCCCCACGGTTTCGTTTGTGTGGAATACGGCGAATCCCGATGTGATGGACTCCACTCAGTTCGCTCTATATGAGAATGCGTTGCCTGTCGATTTCCATGTTGCTGCCGTTCCGGTCAAAGACACTGTATCTGTGAACAAAAGTATTCTCATCTTGTGGGAGGATATGGCCAGTCATGGTGGGCAGAGTGAGTTCACGCGCAGCTTGTTGACGCGCTTCCTTGCGGAGTGTGTCCTTTCGAAGGGCGACCGTTTCAATGTGGCTGTGTTCAACCGCAAGCACGACAACGACAACTCTGTGCTCCATCTTCTGTCTGATAGTTTCATTTCCGATGGGCACAAGTTGGCCGAGGCTGTTAAGGGGTACCATCGGAGTGGCGAGTATTTCGGCTCATATCCGCAGCAGAGTGACCTCTACCTTGCTATCAACGACGCTGTGGCTCTGTTGCAGAAGGAGCCGGCCGAGATGACAGGAGTGATTATAGTGGTTTCTGCTGGTCTCAACGTGAAGGCGTCGGGAGCCAGCACTGAGATGGAGACTGTGCGTCATAACGCGCTTCGCTCGAATATTCCTATATACTACATTAACTATCCAATAGCAGGCAACGCGCCCGAGATGGCGATGCTGTCGCGAAGTACTTACGGAATTGCTGTCTCGACCACCGATGTGGGCAAGGCATACGATGCTTTGAGCGAACAATACCGCGACATGGACAGGCGTTTGCGCGGTATAGACTACCAGTTTGTGTTTACTGCGAAGGGCGAGCGAGATGGGAAACCCCATACCATGCGACTCACGGTTGATAAGATGCGTCAGCCGTTGCCGCCTTACCTTGCACCGAATATGACCTTTGGCATGTGGATGAAGAAGAATTGGTGGATAGCGTTGCTGGGATTGCTACTTATGGCTGGCATTGTAGTGCTGGGGTTTATGTTTGTCAGAAAGAAAAAACGCGAGCGTGATCAGGCAAATCAGGACATGCAGGAGCAGATGCGTCGTGAGCACGAGGAGAGCGAGCGCCGCAATCGTGAGACGGTTGAAGCCATGCGTCGCGAGCAGGCTGCGAAGGAACAGGCTGCACAGGCTGCTGCCGAACGGGCAAAGGCCGCCGAAGAGGAGGAACGTCTGCTCAAGTTGATGCAGACAAAGAATCTGTATCCGCGCCTGCAGTGCGTGGCTGGCAGCGAGAGTTTCTCATATACGATTTCAAAAATTCTCACCACCATAGGACGCAATCCCGACAACGATGTGGCCTTTGCGATGAACAACGACTCATTCAACAACCAGACCGTTTCGGGTCGCCATGCCGACATAGTGTTCAACGGCACAGCATTTGAAGTTGTCAATCGCAGCCAAACCTATGCGCAGGGCATCGTTGTCAATGGACAGTTTTATCAGCAGTACACGCTCCGCAACGGCGATATGATAGGACTTGGAGAGGCGGTTATTAAGTTCTATGTGTGATGTATAATCAGTGAATAGACAAATGAGATTATTCCAAAATTAATAAAAAAATATGAGAGTCATTACGGTGGGTAGAAGCGAGGAAAACGACAAGGTAATCATGGATCCTTGTACCTCACGTCATCATCTTCAGATAATACAGCATGACGACGGTCATTTCACGCTGTCGGACTTCGGGAGTTCAAACGGCACCTTTGTCAACGGGCAGAAAATCTCTGGAGAGATTCCTTTGACGGATATGGACATAGTGCGCATAGGCAACACCACGATACCGTGGCGGATGTATTTCGACGAGGACGAGCAGCCTAGCGAAGAGGTTCAGCCGCAACCCGAAAACCGTATGCAGACTATGATTCCTGAGAAGAACGAGCGTCAAGGAACGGTGTCTATCGGGAAAAAAAGTAAAATATTCATATCACTATTGAGCATCTACATTGTGGTTGCAGGAATTCTGGCATACATAAAAATCTCTAGAGATTATGTGCCGGGTCTTTTTATAGGCAGTATTGTTGGCGCCGTTATGATTATTCTCGGTATATGGTTGAAAGCAAAATCAGACAACCGACAAGTGTTACTAACACAACCGAATGGTGAACAGCCTGGATATTTGGGTCCATTTGCAAATCTGGGGCAAAACTTTGTAAGACGTTTCAAATTCCGAGAATCCGAAGACACTTATGTCTGTTATACTTTTTTTATGCTGTTTTTACTTTTGTTTCCAACTGGATGTTATCGTATCAAATTCATATCATCCAGTGAATTGAATGTATATGGTTCGGAGAAGATGCAATCGTCAGAAGTTTTGTGTATATATTTGATATTTTATGGTTTAATATTTTGGCTGGTTTGTATGATGATGGGATTAACTATCTATTTTGTTTGAATGGGGTAAAAATGGGTAAATAAAGGCTATGTCCTAAATGTCTCTATTGTGATTTTTAATGTATAATTGGTCGTATGGCAAAGAAAGAAGAATGTCTCCAGTGTAAAAAAGCCAAACAGAGTGGATACGGTATAAGGTGCTCGTATTTTGGCCGCCAACCAAAATATGATGAATTTGAATGTGCTCATTTTGATATTGATAAGAATGCCATAGTGAAAAATGGAAAAACGAGTAGCTATAAACAATGTCCTAACGGACACTACTATCAAGGAGACTACTGTCCGTATTGTCAGCCGACACCAAAGTTGTCCCATGAGATTTTGTGTCAGTTGATGCGAACCAGTCTATACAATTTTGAATATAAACTTATACCAATATATGTTGATATTCTGAAAAGGGATATAAAAGATGATTTTGAAGTTAAACTTGTAGATGCATCTTATTGGCAAAAAGATTTTGAGGCAATGTCTTGGCCACAGTTTGTGGTTTGGGACGACATCTCGTGTGAAATAATAGGGGATATGGATACGGAATGCATCTTTTTATATGAGTTTCCCAAGCCATTTGATATACCATTGGCAAAATATGGAGCCATCTATGTGAACAAACAGAAGCAGTTATATAACTATTATACACTAGAACAGTCGTTCAACGGATATGTGTTGGGTTCTAAAACTACGGATGGGCATATCAATTTCGGCCATCGAGAAGACATGTCAAAAGATGAGTTTATCAAAGAGATATGCAATGTCATGAAGGTTGATGACATTTCTCGACTGGATTGGAGATTGGCGAAAGAAAAGAAATTGATGGATAAATCCAGATATGACAGTATGGGTGGGAGCAAAGGAGACATTGAATACAAACAATGCTCTAATGGACACTATTTTAAGGGGAACCATTGCCCGTACTGCAACTGCCCCCCCAAGGCCCCAGAACCTTTGTCTCGCCCAATAGGACCAGATTTCACCCATCCTTATGTTGAACTACTGGATGATTCATTTCCTCCACAAATTCAGGGAATAAGAAGACTTGTTGGGAAGCTTGTTAATGCGAATAATTTAGACGAAGAATATAATATATATGAGGGTCGCAATATAATTGGACGCGACATGGACTGCAACATCACTATCAATGATAACAAGGTCTCTAGTAGGCATGCTGTGTTGCTTTACAGGGTTGGAAAATTCTCGATTACAGACAGTCAGTCGTCGTACGGCACTTTCGTCAATGGCAACGATATCGATTTAGAAACGTGTTATCTTGAGGATGGCGACGAGATTAGGGTCGGTGATACCACACTCCTGTTCAAGGATTTAAAATGTGATAAATAAAAGGTGTTTAACCAAGAATAAAATATAATGAGTCTAATCACAAGAAACGAAAGCAAGATATTCGCCAAGGGCGTTATCGGGAATGTGCGCAAGGCGCAGGAGGACTGCCACGGTTATAAGTTGGGCACTCCCAACGGGGATCTCTTTGTGGTATGCGACGGCATGGGAGGTCATGTGGGTGGTTCCACCGCCTCGCGTATCGCCGTAGAAAGTATCATCAGCCACATTGACCAGGAGCAGTATGCTACGCCGGTGGAGGCGCTCAACGGAGCACTACAGTTTGCTAACATGCAGATTCTCGGTCATGCCGACACTCATCCGGAACTGAAGGGAATGGGCACGACGGCATGCATAGTGCTGGTCAGGGAGGATGACGTGTGGATAGCCCATGTGGGCGACAGCCGCATCTATCTCTATCTCGGCAAGGAGCAGCAGCTGCATCGCATCACCAAGGACCACTCCTTTGTGCAGACCTTGGTGGATGCTGGCGAGATAACCGACGACGAGGCCGAGCACCATCCCAACAAGAACCGCATACTGAAGGCGCTGGGTATAAAACCCGAACTGCAGCCTACGTTCAACCACGAGAATATGCCCATCCATCCGAAGAATGGCGATGTATTTCTTATCTGTAGCGACGGCATGAGCGGCATGATACCCGACAGCACGATAGAGAGTGTGTTGGACGAGGAAATGTCCTTGCATCAGAAAGGTGAGCGGCTGATAGAGTTGGCCATGATAGGCGAGACGGTACAGCCTGGCGGTCAGGATAACTGCACGTTGGAACTGATAGAGATTGACAATAGCCCGTGGAAGAAGAGTGAGTTTATGAGTTATAATCCTAAGCGTCCAGCAAAGTCGAAGACACCGAAACCGCAGCTCGTGGCACCGAGTTTGGGAAATCCGCAGTCTGTTGCCACGCAACCGAAGACCAAGAACAGCAACCGCACACTGAAAATCCTTGTAGGGGTGGTAGCTGTGCTGCTGGTGGGCTTAGTTCTGGCGATAGTGTTGCTTTATACAAGGGGAGATAATGGCGTATCCGAACATAACAAACTGGCAAAAGAACTAAATGAAGTGACTGAAAATTATTTGAATCCTAAGATTCGTACAAGAAATTCAAAGAATAGTGAATTAAAAAAAACAAATGATCCGAAGAAAAAATCGGAAATAGAGGATAAAATTAAAAAACTTGATAAAGAGATTGATGGTTTACGTGCACGGCATGACACTATAGCAAAAAAATTACGTGATATAGATTCTAAATATAGAATTGAATTGAAAAGAAATAATTCAAAAGCAGTTTCAAATTAGTAATATTTCACAGAGTGAAGAAGAAATAGAAAATACAAATTATAATTTTTAACATTTATGATAATCAAGACAGTAGGTAGAAATCAGGACAACAATATTGTAGTTAATGACGGAAAGGTAAGCCGTACGCACCTTCAGTTGGTGCAGGACGATATGGGGAACGTCTCGGTGGTGGATTTAGGTTCCGCCAACGGCACATTTGTAAACGGAAACCGTATATCAAGCGAAACACGGCTAAAGCCAGGCGATGTGTTGCGAATTGGTGACACAACTCTTAATTGGCAGTCCTATTTCAGCGCACCGCAGCCTGTGTCGGTACCACATCCGTCTTCGACTTCACCAACTCCACAGTCGGTAAGACCTTCGAAAAAAAACTCGAAAGGCAAGAAAACGTGGATCTATGTTGTGGCTGGAGTTTTGATGTTGCTTGTTGCGGGTGGGGTGGTGTTGATTCTTAATAAGAACCACAAATCGGCAATTGATAAGGAACGTAAAATAGAAGAGACCAAAAACCTTGAGCTTGAGGCCTCGAATGCCGAGCGTGACGCGGCCAAGGCTGCTGCTGAATATGAGGAAGCGCAGAAAAAAGCGGCTATCACAAAGTCAGTGAAAGACCAGCGCAGAGCCGACTCGTTGAAGGTGGTTTACAAAAAGTCATTGGAGGAAGCGGATCGATTGAAAAAAGAAATTGATAAAATCAAAGCCGAGAAGGACAAAGCGGAGAAGGCTAAAAATGAAGCTTTGAAAAAGTCGGAAGAGATGGAGAAGGCAAAGCGTAACTCGGATGCGATAGCGAACGAATACAAGGGGAAAAACAAAAAACTTGCAGATGATAATGAAGCCATGAAAAAGCAGTTGCGTGATGCCAATGCTGCGAAGGAAGCTGCAGAGGCTGCTGCGGCAGATGTAAAAACGGCTAATAAAAAAGCAAAGGAAAAGGCAGAAAAAGAACGTGATGAGGCCAAAACAAAAGCCACAGACGCAGAAAAACGGATAGAACTGACGGAATCCTTTTATAATGAACTTAACAATGCCCGAGCGAAGGGTAGGTTAAAGGCTGTTCGTGAATCGTTGAAAATTAACGTTAAGCAAAAAAAGTCCGACGATGAACAATATAAGGAAATCGTCAACCAATTCAATAAAGCAAAGAATAACGAAGAACGCCAAAAGATTATCAATGCCATAAAGGCAGCAAGTAAAGGTAAGAACAAAGAAAAAACAGTTACTACGGATGCGACAGAAAGCACAGAAGAGACAACAGAGTAACCTATTTTAACGGTATTCATATTCAACCTTACCGCAAGTGATGAACGACTTTCCCATACTGGCCAACTACCATATAGACCACCTTATAGCTGAGGGTGGAACGGCGCGTGTGTATTGGGGGATAGACAGGCGCAGCGGATTTGCTGTGGCCATCAAGGAACTAAAGTTGCGTCACATGGACAATGCCGCTATACGCGACAATTTCCGCAACATGGAGACCCAGTTGATGCTTTACGCACAACATCCCAACATACCGAAACTGGTGGAGTTTGTGGATCAGAAGAGTACTGGTCAATTGTATTTGATTATGGAATTCATCAACGGCAAGAGTCTGGAGAGTTACATTTACCGCGAGATGGGGCTGATCCCGGAGCAACGTGCGCTGCCCATCTTTCTGGAGGTGCTCGACACAGTAGGGTTCTTGCATCACGTGAGGATACCGCACCTCGGTATCTACGATGGGGTGTTGCATTTGGACATTAAGTCGAACAACGTGATGCTCACGCCAGAAGGAAGAGTGAAAATAATCGACCTGGGTATAGCCTCGCGTATGGGCGATGGAGGCAACGGAACGGGTTTCGGAACACCGGCATATATGCCGCCAGAGCAGTCGGAGCGAGGCCGCTGCGGCCGTTATACCGACATATTTGCTCTGGGGGTGATGCTTTTCGAGATGTTGACGGGGCATTTGCCTTTCACATCGAACAACCCCAATCCACGCCAGTACATAGCAGAGGTGCGTAACAAGATAAAATACGAACCAGTGCCTCAGATGAACCGGTTCTATCCGCCGCTCTCACCGGGGCTTCAGGTCATAGTGGAGAAGGCGATGGCGAAGGATCCTATGCAACGGTATCAGACTTGCGGTGAGTTCGCCAACGACATAAAGAGGTATTTTAAGAGTTGAAGATTATTTATTGTCTAGTCACCATACTCTATTCATTTAATTAGACATTATGAAAGAAATAACAATAGGAAGGGAATCCGGCAACAGTATAGTAATAGCCAATGCAATGGTGGGCCGTCGCCATGCCAAGATAGTGATGGACAAGAGCGGGATGTGTGAGTTGGTGGATCTTCAGAGCACCAATGGTACATACGTGAACGGTCGCAAGGTGAGAGGCTCGGTGGCTATAAAGCCGGGCGATAGGATAATGGTGGCCAACGTACCGCTGCCTGGAACTTGGAAGTCAATGCTGGACCAGATGCCCGATGACGAGCCGGCACCTGTGATTGTGGAAAAGCCTGTGGAAAAACCTGGGCCATATGTTGATCCAAAGAAAACGGATTTTCTCTATGACTTTGACAAGGATGTTGCGGGATCGTTTTCTTCAGAAACTGAGAAACTGAAACATTTCATAGTCGATTTTAGGAGTGCGCAGATACCGTCTCGACGCCACTCCGTAATAAAAAGATTCTCGGAGGATGTGCTTGATCTGCTTATTGAACGTTACGACTTTGTGGGTTCGCAGATATCGGGACTTTTGAAGAAAATGCAAATTGAGAGTACGGAGTTCCAGAAGAGGTATGACGCCGATATGAAGAAACTCGACAACACCTACCAGTATTATCTGGTCAACAGCAAGAGTGAGGCCGAGATGTCGGAGGGTCTTAACAAGGTAGATGTGAGAAAGGGCGAAATGAAGCAGCACTACGAGGAAATGCGCAAGACGGTTTTGCCGCTGGTGAACTCGCTTATCAACGCATACTACACGAAAAATCCTCCTTTTTTCACCGAGCGAGTGGCGTTAGCCCCGTCTGATTCACCGCTATGGGAATCGATGTCCCGCCGAAACGATGAAATTCAGAAAACGTTTTATATGGGTGAAAAGTCGGCCCAATACGGCATATTGCAGGAAAACGTCGTGCTGAAGAAGCGGGTGTATGCGCAGAGCCTGTATGGTGGTAACCTGCTTTTCAAATATGCCAAGAGTCAGCGTCAGGTATGCTTCGATGCCGTGAACACGCTGATAGGCAGGATGTATGCGGCTGCACCGAGTGGCAATGTGAAAGTGATAATGGTTGACCTGGGTGAGATGGAAGGTACTTGTGGTACTTTCAAGGGATTGAATAAAGGAGTGTATAAGGTGATTTCTCGCTACGATGAGTTCTCCAACACCCTAAACGAGGTGGCCACGCGAGCGGAAAGCATCATCCAGAACCTTCTGCAGGGTGACATAACGACCATAGCCGAATACAACGAGAGCAAGAGCGAGAAAGTAGATTACACTCTGCTTGTGCTGAAGGACATCCCCACTGGATACGGTAATGACTTGGGTGCGAGGTTGTCGAAACTGCTGCGCAGCGGTCCACGGGCTGGTATCTCGGTGTTGGCTTTGGTGGATGAGGATGAGGCGACTCGCACGGAAGAGTTGCAGAAGGTTTATGGCCAATTGAAGAGTGCTTTCAACTCATCACCGTGCGAGGTTTATGACTTCACTGGTGCGGCTGCGGAACGCGGAATCGCCGCCCGCTATGAAGTGCTGACTGGAACGGTGTTGTCGGATATAGTGGGCAAGGTAAACCAAGGACTGGAGGTGAAGACCGAGACCATACTGCGGTTCACCGAGTATATGCTTCCACAGAAAGATTGGTGGACGGGGCAGAGCGCAAACCGTGCAGACCTACCGTTTGGTTTGGGCAAGGACATGAAGACTACCGCGCTGCAGATTACGCAGGAGAGCGGACAAAACACAGCGGTGGTGATTGGCATACCGGGATCGGGAAAGAGCGTATTCCTTCACACCATTATAGCAAGCGCCATAACCAACTACTCGCCAGCCGAACTGCAACTATACCTGCTTGACTTCTCCGGAGTGGAGTTCAACGTGTATGCGAAGCATAAGCTGCCTCATGCCCGCGTGATAGCGCCAGAGGCGGAGCGCGAGTTTGGACTGAGCATACTGCGCGAGGTATTTGAGGAGGGCAACCGCCGCATGGCTATGTGCCGTGAGAATGGAGTGACCAACATAGTTGAGTTGAAGCGCGTGAACCCCGATGTACTGGTCCCGAGACTGCTTGTGATTATCGATGAGTTTCAGAAGATCTTCGAGATCGACAACGATAATATCAGCAAGGATGCCAACGCCAAAATACACGCAATAATACAGGAATACCGCAAGTTCGGCATCAACCTGATTCTGGCCACGCAGAAGCTGCCGGCTAAGGGTGTGGTGCCGTATGACCTGATAGCGAACAGGGTTGTGTTCAAGAGCGATCCAAACGACTTTGATAACCTTATCAAGTGGCCGCGCGGCACATCCTTGCCGCGTTTGCAGACGGGTATGTGTGTGTATAACAACGAGTCGGGAGCGGAGATGTCAAACCACTTGACACGGTCGTACTTCATCAATGCCTCGAAGGAACTGGAGACGCTGTTAGACGAGATTTCGGTGTTTGCCGAAAGCCATCCGTCGATGCTTGGCGACCACAAGTTGCGCACCTTCCGTAGCGACGAGCTGCCGAAATTTCAAGAGCGTATTGTTGCGGAGCGACATGTTGAGCAACAAGAAGCTCCTCGCGAGGTGGGTGTTTATGTTGGTGAAAGTATTGCTATCGCACCAAGCCATGTTTATGTGCCGCTTACGAAGGACAGCAACAACAACATACTGATTATTGGTGGTCAGCCAAATGTGGCGAAGAGTATTGCCTATTATACCATGTTGTCGGAGATAGCAGCTCATACCGAGAAGTCATGCAATGTCATCCTGATGAATTTTATGGTGGAAGACGATCCTGCACAGGAGGTGTTTCAGAGTGATATGTTTGCCGCGTTCGCGGAGTATGGCAATTTGCAGGAAGCGAAAAGTTTGGACGAGGTACGCGATTACTTACAATTTGTCAAAGATGAGGTGATTGATGCCCGCAAGAGCGACCCAACCTTACCAATGACACATTTCTTTATAAATATCTTCGAATTTCAGAGAGGACGTATGTTTGATGGAGCAGGGAGCCGTGGTGATATGCAGTCCGAATGTGCACGTTTATTGGAGTATATAATTAAAAACGGTCCTATGGTTGGTGTTTTCACAGTGTTGCAGGTTGACAATTTGACCAACCTTGGCAGATTGACTTATAACGCACAAAACTTCTTCAGTCACCGCATTGCTCTTCAGATGCAAGAGAGAGATTCGGATAAGGTGGTTGGAAATTCGGCAGCGAATAAGCTGCTGGTGATAAATCGCCCGGCCACCAACTACCGAGCTTTGTACTACAACAATGTTAATAACACAATGACCAAATTTAAACCGTACAGATAATTAACAATTAGTGATGTAAAAAAATGGCTAATAGATAATTTGTTGAACGAAACCTTTAATAATATGAATTTAACTGTGGATGGAGGTGTAATTGATCCGATTCATGATTCTCGCTATCTGATTGAATCGGCTATGATCACATTGGATAAATTATTAGCTCAAATAGAATTGAATGCAACCCCAATGGAATATGATGAATTAAGAGGTAAAGAAAAAGATGTAATAGAAAAGGTAAATTCTTTAAAGGATGCCTTGTGTGAATATGACAATGCATTATGTAAGATGCAAGAAAAAATTGATGCCTATTTGGATATTAACCTGACAATTTGAGTGTATTAAAAGTTGTCAAATTTTTAACTAAAAAATAATTATTATGCAATTAACAGTAAGTAATGACCCTGAGGCTATTCATAGCTATCGTCAACAGATCGTTGGAGCTATTGAGAAATTAGAAGGTCAGCTAAAAAAAACAGAATCTGCGGTCAATACCGTTGCACAAGGGTGGAAGGATAACCAGTTCCAGCAATTCCAGCAGAATTTTGATGAGGACAAGGCTCGAATACCGGAGCTTTGCAATGTGTTACGACACTATGACGAACACATTTTGTACGATCTGGAGCAAAAGCTTAACAATTATCTGGATGTAAACATGCACTTGTAAAAACGGCGGTAATGGCGTCAACAAAAATATATATTCGTGACGTAAACCTGTTGGAAGAACTTCAGGACAGGATAGTATCATCAGGCGAAGCAATGTCTGGCATAGACCGGAATGTTGTCAGCAGCCTAGACAGTGTTATGAGTACGTTGGAGAGTAATCTGGCAATTGTCAGACAAAAACTCGAATCAGCGGAATCGAGACTGAGTAATGCTGAGGCGGCATTGGCAGCCTGTGAGTCACAGGTGATAATGACAACTATGGGACCCATGCCACCAGATTGTGGATGCGAACAGTCGGAAGTTGCGGCAGCCAATGCCGAGGTATCGAAATGGAAGGGTCGATATGAGCGAGGACAGCAGATTGTGAGTGAGTGTAGAAGCGAGATTGCGGAATACAACAGTACCACTGGTGGTCATGGTTTAATTGTAAATATGACCGAAAACCAGACCCCCAAGGCATCGATGCTTCTGAGCGATTGCCTCGCCAGACTGCAGGATATTTTGAACGCCAATATGCAGTGACAGCTGAAACTAAAAATAAAGAATGGAATATGGGAACAATACCTGATTTTGCGCTTCAGGTTCGGGAAGTCGAACAGAATTTGGCGAGTGAGTGGCAGTATGTTCAATCTGGTTGGCAGGACAGAGTGGCCGATAGTTTCTGTCACGGTGTGATGGAACCATATATGAGGAACTTTCAGCAATATGTAACAGGTGAGGGTATCAACGGATACGGCATTGCTCAACTTGTGCAGCAAATGGAACGGCATTTAATGGATATGGATGCCTTGATCGATTAAAAAATAAATAACAATTAAAAAATAGATAACTATGGCTAATGCAGCAGTAAGTTCAGCCGCTTTAAGTGAACTCGGCAATGATTTAACGCAATTATCCGCAACATTGCATGAAATTTTTGAATTGATGAATGCTGATATGCGACAGGTTAATGCCGCATGGCAGGACGACAAGTACGAGCAGTTCGTACAGGGCTACAGACCTCAAATAAACAAATGCGAAGAAATCTCCATGCGCTACAGAGATTGGTGTACCAAGGTGCTGGCTCCAGAATATGAGCGTGTGGTGGAGATAGAAAAAACAGACGTCAGCGGTGGCAGCGCAGGCGGTTATACGAGTGGTGTCGGTGATGCTAGTGCTGTAGCGGCAACAGCAGCTCTCTCTGCGAGTACAGGAATTGGAAACAAGTTTAATATGCGAAGAGCAAATAATGCTCAAAATCATACGACTAAGGCTGAACCTATTTCCAATGGCTGTGGGTCTGAAACAAGTCCAACTTCTTTTGGATTAGCTTGGATGGGAAGGCAGTGGGATTCCAAGCGCACGGCAATGAAAAATCCAAAAGAATTTTCATCAGCGTGGGATTTCCATGGTAAAAGCTGTGACGCACATGATAAATGTTATTACAATGGAGAGGGTAAGGAAAAATGTGATAATGAATTTCAGGATAGATCGCCAGTTATGGGTTCAGCAGTGAAGTTGGCGGATGAAACAAGTACAAAATCGTATGCAGAAGCTCAACAGGACAGGAAAATAAGTCAGCAATTGCAGTCAACATGGGAGAATGAAAACCAGCAAAGTTTAGATGCTGAAAATTATAGAGTCAGATCTCGCAATGAACAAGATGATGTTAATGATCATCTTCGAGAAAATGGCATACAAGGCGTATTTGATATTTTAAATAGTAAATAACAATGGCAAGTATAGGAGTAAGCTCGGTCGCTTTAAACGAACTACTGAAAGATTTATCGCAACTGTCAGTATCACTGCATGAGGTTTACGAGCTGATGCATGCTGATATGCGACAGGTGAATTCTGCATGGCAGGACGGTAAATACGAGCAGTTCGTGCAGGGATATAAACCACAAATAGACAAATGTGAGGAAATTTCGGTACGCTATAAAGATTGGTGTAACAAAGTGCTTACCCCGGAACACGATCGTGTGGTGGAGGTTGAAAAAACTGATGTCAGTGGTGGTAATGCCTCTAGTGGCGGTGGTATGTCTAGTACTGATACTGCAACAATGGTTGGTGTAGGAACGGCTGGCGCTATTGGACTTGGTGGACTTGGATATGCTGCAATGAGAAGTTCAGGAGGTGTGTCGAAGAACTTTAATATGAGTGGAAACTCTGCAGCCAAACATGACAGTGTCTATTATGGCGGCATGTCAAGCGCACAGGCCAAGTGGGAAGAAAAACATCAAATGAGTCTGGATACGCAGAATTACTATATAGACGAAAAAGGGAATGCTGTAAGAAAAACGGCTGGTGCAGAATCTGCGGTGAATGGGGCGGTACCTCAAGACGCTTCGGGAAGGCGTATTGTGCCTAGACCGGGCAAAAAAAACACAGGTGTTGGATCGAATGAACAGGTCAATCCACAAGTGTCTGCCAAGCAAAATGTGAATGGAGCCGAGAGCGAACCTAATGATAAAACTGGCAATTTCAATCAAAATGGCGACACCGAAAAAATCCCAGATGCATCAGGAAGACGTATTGTGCCGCGTCCAGGTAAAAACGGCAATGGTGGTGTATCAAATACACCTGCGGAATCGCAGAGGCTTGGCGTCGATGAAACAGGTACCACATCGAAGGAACTTGGTAGTGTTGATGAAAAAGTTGCTAATACGAGTCAATCTGGAATATCAAAAGAGCATACCGATGGCAGTATAAATCAAGGTCGTCAGGTAGAGTCCTCCAACAAGATTGATACAGAATATGATAAAAATCATAATTCTAATGAGAAACGGAATTTTGGCAATGGGTTTGATGGGAACTCCGAAAGTAATGTTTCCGGCAAGCCTTCGGCATCTGGAATAAACCCCACACCATTCCCAGATGTCAAACCCGTAGAGAATGGTACTCCTTCCGAAACGCCACAGGTGCCTGTAAGTTCTGTGGGTGAAGGTCCATCTGGCAATACTACAATAAACGAGACCGTAATAAACAACACAACAATAAATAGCTACACTGAAAATAACACCGTGGTAAACAATACAATAGTAAACAATACCACTGTGAATAATGCTGAAGTGAACAACACCGCTGTAAACAATACTACAGTGAACAACACGGCGGTAAATAATGTAACTGAAAACAATATCATAGAGAACAACGTAACAGAGAACAACATATTGAAAAACTCCGTTGGAACTGACAATATGTTGAAAGAGTCAAAGGCACCCGAAATACCGAATACTCCATTCCCTGATGTGAAAAATAATCGTGAATCGGCAAGTCCAGGAATACCGTACACACCATTTCCGGACGTGAATGGTGAAGGTAAAACAAATAAAGAGTCTGCTAGCCCCGGAATACCGTACACACCATTTCCGGACGTGAATGGTGAAGGTAAAACAAATAAAGAGTCTGCTAGCCCCGGAATACCATACACACCTTTCCCTGATCCAGAACCCGATTCACCGAGGCAAAATATAGCCAGCGGTTTCAATATGGGAGGACGCGGAAATAGACAGGTTAGCTCAAGGCCACGTCCGGTAAGGGGAAATGTAATATCTATCAGAGAGAATCCAAGGGGACGAGAAAACGGAACAATTGTTGAAGGAAAGCCTAGCCGATCGATGATTGCAAATGAAAATGTTAATCCAGAAACAGACTCACCAAGGCAGCAGAATCCTTCTGTGAAAGAAAATCGTTCTAACAGAAGACCCCCCAAAAGACGGAAGGATCGTTTTGGACGGTAGTTGCTATTATTCACGTTATTGGTGAAGGTTAATGCATCGGTCTAATTGCTATTTACTAATCACAAATTTATGGACATAGAAATAAGAATCGGAAGGACTGTTGATGGGTTGAATGCCATCCGTGTGCCGGCAACGTGCCAAAAGGTAAGTCGCAACCATGCTATTATACGTTGGCGCGACGGCTCTGTAACCATTGATGACAATGGTTCATCCAATGGTACATTCGTCAACGGACAACGGGTTACAAGTGCAGTTATCACTGAAAACGATACGGTGACTCTTGGCGGATTTGCAAATGACCCGCAAGGGTACAGGGTTGATCTGCGGTCGGTATTCGCAATGTTCCCTAACGTCAGAACGGCTGCGAATGCATACGGTACACCGTCGCCTTACGGCAATCAGATGTCGTATAACGCACCGTCATCATACGGCAATCCGGCTCAGGGGCAGGCGACTGACCCCAACCGCACCGACTATAGTGCTGACTTTCCACGCCTGAAGCAGGCATATATTGAATACCACGAACAGATGTCGAAGCTAAAGAAGAAGGCGAGTAACAAGATGCTGCTGCCAAGAATATTGATTTCAGCGGTACCAGCGTTGTTGGGTGCGGTGGTATATTTTCTCTCTAAAGATATGACCATGCGTATTGTGGCAATGTCGGCAGGTCCGGTGCTGAGCGGATTGCTCGGCACTCTGATAATGGGCAGGGGAAGTTCTTCGACCGAGAAGATGAACGAGAAAATCCTCGATCTTCAGCTCAAGTACCAGAAAGAGTACAAATGCCCGAAGTGCGGGAAGGAGTACAGCATGGACTTGCATTGGAAGAAATTGCAGGCCGAGGGCAAATGTCCCTATGGCTGCGGTGCAAGGTTTTCCTGATCTTATTCTTCATAGGTATAGATGCCAATCACTAATTATTAATCACCAACTATATAATGGACGAGAACAAGACCGGTATATACAAGGAGCTACAGCCTGGTATGGAACTTGGCGGCGGCAAGTATGTGATAGAAAAGAAAATCGGCGAAGGAGGCTTTGGCATTACCTATAAGGCTATACAGAAGGGGCTGAAACGAAATGTTTGTATCAAGGAATACTTCTTGGCGGGTCGCTGCGTTCGTAACACACAAGCAAGGACTATACAACTGCAGGGGTGTGAAGTTGATATTTTCGAGAAGTATCGCGAAGCCTTCGTGAAGGAAGCCCAGACACTTGCTGCGTTGAACCATCCTAGTATAGTAAGGGTTATTGACATCTTTGACGAGAACAACACGTCGTATATGGTGATGCCGTTCATCGAGGGGAAAAGCCTGCAGAGTATTGTGGAGCAGAAGGGTGTGCTGTCGTATCCCGAAGCGGTTAACTATATGGCACAAGTGGCCAACGCTGTTGGATATATCCATGAGCACCATATTCTGCATCGCGACATCAAACCAGACAACATCATTATTACCGCGGAAGACAAGGCGGTACTGATAGACTTCGGTTCAGCAAGAGAATTTGACGAGGATAAGGTGCAAGCGCACACCTCGATGCTTACACATGGGTATGCTCCACCAGAGCAATACACCATCAACAGCCGCAAGGGTGGGTACACAGATATATACGCAATAGGTGCAACACTCTATTTTGTGCTGACTGGGCATGTTCCTATCGAAGCGGCAGCCAGAATAACAGAGCAACTTAAGGAACCTAATCAGCTCAATCCGAAAATCCCCGATGAGGCCAACCGCACCATAATGAAGGCTATGCAACTGAAGTCGCAGGATCGACACCAGAGCATTGCCGAGTTCATGAACGACCTGCTCAACAGCGATGCTGGGGGGGGCGATGACAGGTTTTCGAATTCCAAGAGCGGGGCTACGGCTCAGAGAAAGGTCGATTCGTCGGTAAAGACGGCGCCAGTCTCAATAGATATAGAACAACTGATTGATGCGGCATTGGCCGACGGTGTGGTAACTAAGAAGGAACGCGCCATACTCGTGAAGCGAGTCAAGGAAGCAGGTGGCAATGTGGACGAGTTCAACATGATTCTTGATGCCCGTATATACCAGTCTTCGGCAGCTGCGGCCAAGAACGAAGCAGGAAAATCTGAATATAAGGACAAAAAGAAATCGAAAAAGCTCTTAATAGTGGGCGTATTTGTTGCGGTGCTAGTGGCAGGAGTCGCGGTATATTTCGCTTTCTTACATAAAAGCCCACATGAGAAAGAGGCACTTGACAAAGTTGAAGAATACAACTCAATTGTTTCGCAGTGCAACATGCTGATAGGAAGGGGCAGTGACGCAGACCCGACAGCGCTGCTGGAGGCTCGAAAATTGCTTGATTCGGTCGTACGTCCGATGGATCAGTCGTATGTTGATGTGGTTCCGGATGTTTACCATCAGTCAGTGGAACTTGAGGGGAACCTCTATCCAAAACTGGAGTCGGCGGCAAAGGTGTGGGCCAACGATGCGCAAGAACGCCTTAGTCGCGGTGGCGATCTAAACATAGCCTGCGAATGTTTGGAGTACTCTCTGTCGCTGTGGGAAGACCCTCATGTGCGCAGAGTGTATGAAGAGGCCAAAGAAATAAAAGAAAAGTTGAAACTATAGACTCTCGCCAATTAAGTATAAAGGCAATTAACCCATTGTACTCATGAAAACAGTTAGAATAGCACTCTTTACTTTGTTCACCATTTCAGGCCTACTGCTTGTCGCGCAACCCAAGCCGCCATGCCATTATGACGAAAAGATGGAGCTGGGCGGCTCATTGTATGGCAAAGGACAATACAAGCAGGCAAAAAAAGCATTTGAAGATGCCGGATGCCCGTCGAATACACCGCTGGAGAAAACACAACGCCATAAATGGATACAAAAGTGCGTGGATGCGCTCAAGGAGCAACAAAAAAAGATGAATACAACAACGACAGTAAAATCCACAGTTACCACAACCACACCGGTTGCAAATAAACCGGTGCTGAAGCCAGAGGCCAAGGTGTCATCTGTCAGTTATATGGAGGCGATGTGCAGCAATTCCATGCGCGGGGCGAAACAGAGTGTGATAGTCACTGCAAAAAACCTTGAGAACCAGAAAATAACTGTGCGTTTAGCAATCACGTCCTCTGATGGTGGCGAGAAACCGCTCGCCAGTCACAAATTGTCGCGAGAATATACGCTTGCGGATGGCAGATTTGGTATGGAACAAGAGTTTGAAGTTTCCGAGCAGGAAGACTATATCACAGCCGAATATTTTTTACCATTTTGTGTTATGGACTTCAACAAAAACGAGATAATTCAGGATTTTGTAATAGATGTGTCTGTCATCCAAAGTGATAATGGTCAGTTGCTCGCTAGGTATAATGAAGAACAGGTCATAAGAACCCACTCGCTTACGTTCAAGGGACGTACCGGTGATATTGAGTTAGTGGCAGAGTCAGATGGCGGTGCAATACGACTTAGTGAGTTTGCAGGATGTGGTATTCGCTCGTTTAGGGATATTGAAGTTGCAGGCCTGCCTTATTGGATGAATATGGAAGAAAAAATTATTCGTTTGGTCGCCAACCCATCCAAGAAGGAAAGGTCGGCTACTCTTTACGCAACTCCTGCTATAGGTGGGAACACCGTAAAAATAATCGTTACCCAGAAGGGAAACTAAAACGCAAATCATAGACAATGGAAGAGTACAACGACGAGATATACAAAGAACTGCAGTCGGGCATGGAGCTCGGTGGCGGTAAGTATGTAATAGAAAAGAAAATTGGCGAGGGAGGCTTCGGCATTACATATAAGGCAATACAGAAAGGACTGAACCGCATAGTTTGTATCAAGGAGTATTTCCTGGCGGGGCGTTGTGTGCGCAACACTTTCAACCGCACGGTGCAGCTGCAGGGCATCAATGAGGAGATGTTCGAGAAGTATCGTCAGGCATTCGTGCGCGAGGCCAAAACTCTAGCTACATTGCGGCACCCCAATATCGTGGAGGTGATAGATGTGTTTGATGAAAATAACACGTCGTACATGGTAATGCCGTTTCTTGAGGGCCGCAGTTTGCAGAGCATTGTAGAAAAAAATGGGCCTCTACCAGTGCCCGATGCGGTAAACTTCATCGCACAAATTACCAATGCGGTGGGTTATATACACGAACGGCACATACTGCACAGAGACATAAAGCCAGACAATATCATGATTACTGCCGACTGTAAGGCGATTCTGATAGACTTCGGTTCGGCTCGGCAGTTTGAGCAGGACAAGACACAGGTGCAGACTGCCATGTTGACGCATGGCTACGCGCCGACGGAGCAGTACACGGCTAATAGCCGCAAGGGTTCATATACCGACATATATGCGATAGGTGCTACGCTCTATTTTGTGCTGACTGGGCATGTGCCGCTCGAGGCTGCTGCCCGTATGACGGAGCCGATGGCGGAACCTAAAGAAGTGAACCCTGGCATACCAGATGAGATAAACCGCACCATCATGAAGGCTATGCAGATAAAGGCCGAGAACCGCCACCAGACGGTGGGCGAGTTCATGGACGACCTGCTCAACATCAAGCCGTCAGAATTGGTTGATGAGACTATAGGCGGGAAAACCGTTATAGTCGAGAAGACCAAGAAATGGATGTGGTGGGCAATAGGAGTCGCTGTACTGGCTGTTGCTGGGTTGAGTGTTTGGCTGGCTCTTCGTCCCAAGGTTAAAGTGGGAGAGGTGGTTGTCAAAACAGAGGATTTCACAGGGATGGGAGTATATCCGATGATATGGGTTGAGGGTGGTACGTTCATGATGGGGGACAGTGTGCAGAACGGAGAAGATGAAGACTGTCCGCCTCATAGTGTCGATTTGGATGGTTTTTGGATAGGCCAGTTCGAGGTTTCACGTGGGTTGTGGCGGAAAATAATGGATAATGACCCTTCTGAGTGCTCGCAAAAGCCAGATGGATCTTCTCTGACTCAGGAGGAAGTAGATGCCCTTCCTGTGGAAAATGTGTCACATGATGAGGTTGAAGAATTTATTGCTCGGCTCAACGAAAAAACAGGCAGAAAATTTGCATTGCCATCAGAGGCACAATGGGAATATGCAGCGCGTGGTGGTAATAAAAGCAAGGGACATAAGTTTGCTAATGGACAAGATACTCCAGGAGGTATTAAGTACAAGCAGGATTCCCCATCTCGTACGATATCAGATTCGAAACCTAATGAGTTGGGTATTTACCATATGAGCGGAAATGTGGCAGAATGGTGTAGAGACTTTTATGCTGATGATTTTTACTTAGCAAAATTAAGTAAAAGAAATCCAGTAAATAGTATGGAATCTCCGTGGTTTGTAGTAAGGGGTGGTAGTTTTGATGATGATGATGAATCTCTTGAAAATTTAACCGTATTCCATCGGGGATATGGAGAAACTGAACAATATGATATTGGTATAAGATTGATTATGGTTAAATAAACACATTATTAACTTAAACAAAAAAAAATGAAAAAAAATTTACTTTTATTACTCATTGCTATGGGTATATGTTCTACAACAATTGCCCAAGTATCTCAAGAAACCGCAAAAACATTGGCGGTTACAAAGCAAAATGAATTGCTATCCAATATAAAAAAATTGGTGGGGCCAGAAAAGTCTAAAAGCAAAGTGAAATGGGGAGAAGCCAAGAAGGACAATCAATTCTTGATTGCCGAAACATTCAAAATGGGGAAAAGAATAAACATCAGTCCAGAGTGCAATAAATGTAATATTAGCACAGTACATAAGATTATTAAGAAAAAGAAAAATTTTGATGTGAAGAGTATAGATTGGGTACCGATAGATAACAACTGTAAGGTAGAACCCTATCAAAAAAAGAATGATAAAGGGAAAGTTACAGAAAAAGGATACAATGTTGTATTTAAGGTACGGCAGTTCCATTCTGTAATAGATGGCCCGTATTATATTGATAAGAAGGGTGACAAGAAAACGGTTAAAAGCGATGCCAGATATGATTTGACGATGACATGGAAAGTGGCTGACAAAAAGAAACCAGAGGCTGTATTAATGTCTATAAAATCCACACCAGTCAGCAATGAGAATGAGCTCAAAGCCAATGCAAACAAAACTGTGAATGCTGTGATATCTAAGTGGTATGAAGAAAACGTGCCTCCATATTTTGCCAACAAGGTAAACGGAGACGTACTACTTACCCCTCAGCCTGAATCTACTCCAAAGGTATCAGTTCGTATCGCAAATCTTCAGAAAGAAGTGACAGTTAATGATAATCTCCCATCTGTTCGTGTTTATGTAGATCCAAGTAAGTATATGTCTCCAGACTCTTCGTATGTGAATAATGCAAAGGCTGTTTATACATTCAATCCTATTGCATTCAAGGTTAGGTTCACCGACGAAGACTACGCAAAAGCGGAAATTGTGTCTGTGGAATTTGATGATGGAATTCTCGCCAGACCGCATACGGTGGATGCGAACAAGGCGAATACGGCAAAGGCGATGGAAATGGCCAAGCAATCTAAGGATAGAATTGTGAGTGCATTTGAAAACTATACACAGAACCCCAGCAAGGAAAATGCTGACCAGTTTATGTCTTTGTTCACGAAAAATGCAAAAGTTGGTGTGGCTGTGATAACAAAGAACGGAGAGGTGAAGAATGAACCAGAACGTAGTGTTTCTGATTATGTTAAGAGACTTAAGGGAGCATCCGTGAAAATTGAGCAAGTTTGGGAGCCCAAGAATATCGATGTTACAAATGATCCGTGGTCAGCTGATGTCGACTTTCTCCAGAACGTCGTGCGTGATTCTTATTGCGACCACACTAAAAAGTCGATGCATCTGGTTAAAGATGCGAACGGTGAGTTTAAGATCGAAAAAATAACAGTTGTAGAAAATCCAACTCCATGTGAGCAATAAACAAACCGAATAAACAAACCGAATAAACAAACTAAGGGACTGATTATTGAAAACCAGTCCCTTTTTGTTCACCTACAAGATTTGGAATGCGGCATCTTCCCTTAAAAATACGATTCCATCCTCCCGACGATGAAAGCCTGGTTTACAAAGACGCCTATGGCACCTCCTATATGTGGGACAAAGTGCCGCAGGACATGAACCTCGATCTGCAATAGGAATAATTGTGGTTTTAATTGATATAAGTTGTGATACCTGATAATGCGAGAATCGTCGACGGTCAAGATGATATCCCGTATAATAATACCATGATTAAAGTAGGGTCAGAGTCTGTGAATGCAAGGAGTATTACTGATTTGTTGATTGACGAGGGATTGGAAAAAGTGCATAGGGAATCATAGTAGCAGAAGAGCCTGCTGTAGGGGGGCTGCTGGTTATGATCGTATGATGTAGGGGGCTGCGTTTGGGTTTATTCTGCGTCATCTTTTTGGATGGTACAGGGTACGCAACATAAGCCGGAAAAAGTTGTGAAATCACCCCTGTGTTTTTGGGGAAAAGCTGTAAAAATCACCATCTAAAATCGGAAAAAGTTGTAAAAAATAGCCTCTAAAAATGTAAAAAGTTGTACTTTTGTGACGTGGAAAATCATTTGATATGTTGAATAGAAAGATACAACTTATTTTAAAAGAGTACTTTAGTTCGCATAGGGATAAGATTCTTATCGTTGATGGCGCTCGTCAAATTGGGAAGTCGTATATCATACGCCATGAGGGTAGGGCTTCTTTTTCCAATTTTGTGGAGGTGAATTTGATCAACGACCGTGACGGTGATCGTGTCTTTGCGGATGTGAAAGGGGTGGAGGATTTTTATGTCAGATTGAGTTCTTTTGCGGGGCGCAGGCTCGGTTCAAAGGATGATACCCTTGTGTTCCTTGATGAGATTCAGGTTTATCCTGAAATGCTTACGTTACTAAAATTCCTATGCGACGACGGTCGTTTCAGCTATGTCGCCAGTGGGTCGTTGTTGGGGGTTACCTTAAACAGGACCCTTTCTGTCCCAGGTGGCAGGATTGAGTTACAGCACATGTACCCTTTGGATTTTGAGGAATTCCTTTGGGCTAACGGTGTTGGTGATGAGGCTATATCCTATATGCGCGGTCAGTTCGATAAGCGCGAAGGTCTTAATGATGGCCTGCATCGCCGCATCATGGATTTGTTTAAGTCATACCTTCTTGTCGGTGGGTTGCCGCAGGCGGTGAATACGTATTTGGCCTCGCAAAATATCTATCGTGTGCGCAAGATTCATGAGGAAATACACAACCTGTATAAAGTTGATGCCTCGCAGTATGACATTCAGGAGCGGTTGAAAATAGGCCGTGTTTATGATCTCATACCATCGAATATGGAGAACCGTAAGAAGCGGCTGCGCTTTAATGACATCGAGGACAAGAGTAGCAAGGCGGCTCGCGACTATGTGGATGAAATCGAATACATTATCAGCTCTGGGGTGGCTTTGGAAGTGCGAGCTATTTCGAATCCGGTGTTCCCATTGGTTGCATCCGTTCGCAAGAATCTCCTCAAACTCTATATGAACGACGTGGGACTGCTGTCACATATATTGTTTCATACCAATGTGACCGCTATCAAGGACAATCACGTAAGCGTTAATCTAGGCTCGGTCTATGAGACGGTAGTTGCCATGGAACTTCGGGCTCACGGACATCCGCTTTTCTACTACGACAATAAACAGAAGGGTGAGGTGGATTTCATGATCGATGACTATAACGCACTTTCGATACTTCCACTTGAAGTGAAGTCTGGAAGGGACTACACTATTCACAGTGCACTTGACCGTTTTGTGAGCAATATCGATTACCATGTCAAAAATGCTATAGTGCTGTCAAATGATGCAACTGTGTCTATTCGGGATAAGATGTGCTATATGCCGATTTACTATGCTATGTTTCTTTGACTCGATGGAATAAGCGGGTGTAAATGAATGTCGCTACTGAGGTGTTAAAAAAAAATACTATATTTGCATAGTCGCATAGGAGTGTGCGATTGTGTAAGTTGTTTATTGTTAGAAAAATAAATACGAAGATGTATAATTTTTATTATTGTAAGAAAGCGCTGGCGATGCTGTCTCTGGCGTTTGTTGCCATTCTTATTCCAGCTAAGGCGATGGCGCAGGAGGTGAACATCGACACCATCATGAAGCACATCATAGAGCTCTCGTCTGAACGCTATGAAGGCCGTCAGGCTGGAACCTACGGCTACAACGCTGCGGTGAAATACTGTGCTGAAGTGCTGGCATCGTATGGTGTAGAACCTGCCGGCGAAAACGGCGGTTGGCTTCAGGAGTTCGACGTGGAGTGCAACGAGATTGACAACTGCACTTTCCACACCTACCTCCCTGGGGCTAAAAACCACGACACCTACTCGCTTGGTCGCGACTTCTCGTGCGCCGCCATGACGGGCCGTGGCTATGCCGACGCCAACGTGGTGTTCTGCGGCTACGGGCTTGACGCTTCTGCCTACGACGATTATGCCAACGTTGACGCTCGAGGCAAAATCGTGATAGTGGCAAGCGGTGTGCCGAACTTCCTGCCTAGCGACATCACAGACCGTTATGCCTCGTTGCGCGACAAGGCTCGAGTGGCAAAGATGCACGGCGCCGTCGCTCTGGTATCGGTCAATATGTCCACAACGTGCGCTGACTATGAGGTACAGTGCCGTGGCTACAACGGCAAGCTGCCTCATCTCGCCACCTTCCCCATCATTCAGCCTACGAAATACTGTGCCGAATCGCTCTTCCGCGGCGAGGAGATGCCTCTCGACGAGGCTTTGGCAAAAATACAGGAGGACCACAAACCTCACTCCTTTGCCTTCAACAAGAAATTTGAGATTGAGACAAACACAAGATATCGCGCCAGCGCTCCAACCTACAACATCGTGGGTATAATGCACGGCGCAAGCAAGAAGGTGAAGAATGAGTATATAGTCATCGGTGCCCACTTGGATCACGTGGGTCGTCAGGGTGAGACCTGTTTCTATCCTGGTGCCGACGACGACGCCTCGTCGGTGGCGGCATTGCTTGAAACGGCACGTCTGCTGTCGGAACTGCCTGCCGACAAGAGACCGGCCCGCAGCGTGGTATTTGTGATTTTCTCTGGCTCTGAGCAACTGGACAAGGGCACATACGAGTTCATTGACCACTTCCGCTATCAGGGCCGTATCGAGGCTTTCCTGAGCATCGACTGCATCGGCACGGGCGACAGCATCGACGTGCGTGGAAACGCTCGCTACCCAGACCTGTGGGGCGTGGCTTGCCACAACGACTCGCTCTACACCCACGCTATGGGGCGTGCCAAGAAGACCATAAAGGTCTATGCCACCGCAGAAGAGCTGGCTGAACGCGAAAAACAGAAAAAACTGGAAGAGAAGGAAGCAGCCAAAGACCCCAAGAAGATGAAGGCTCTGAAGAAAAAGAAACCGACTGGCAACGAGAAGTTCTCTGAGCAGGTGGTGGAAGGTTTCCAGACGATGCCTTCGGGCGACGCGCTTGCTTTCCAGCCGCTGGAGATTCCGTCACTGGTATTCACCACCTTCAACGGGAAGCAGCATACGCATACGACTTACGATATGACGGAGAACATCAACCGTGTGACCCTTACCAAGGCTGCATCGCTGGTGTATCACACACTCTGTGACCTGACGAGAGGCTACTACCGCGGTCGCACCTACGAGTCGAAACTGCAGGTGTACGGCCCTCTGATTGATGATTGACATACTTTTACCCGCGTAGTAAGAAAACTCAGAAATTAGAACTAAAAATTTCACCTTCTCCGATGTGGACGTTATATAAGAAAGAACTTTCGGGTTTCTTCTCATCAATTGTGGGCTATTTGGCCATAGTTGTTTTTCTCGTACTGATAGGGTTGATGCTTTGGGTGTTCAGCACTCCGTTCAATGTGCTCGATGACGGATTCTCCGTAATGGATGGATTCTTCTTCATCGCCCCGTTGCTCTACCTCTTTCTTATCCCTGCCATAACTATGCGTATGTTTGCCGAAGAGAAACGTGGCGGCACCATGGAATTCCTCCTTACCAAACCTCTTGGCGACACAGCGATAGTGTTGTCGAAGTTCTTGGCGGGACTGACACTGGTGTTCATCTCGCTGCTGCCCACGTTGGTGGTCTATTTCACCATCTATGCGTTAGGCGATCCCGTCGGCAATATCGACACGGGCAGCGTCTGCGGTTCATACATAGGGCTCCTGTTTTTGGGCGGTGCCTTTGTAGGCATTGGCCTCTTCGCAAGCGCCATCACGAACAACCAGATTGTGGCCTTCATCGTGGCAGTGGTGCTTTCGGTGTTCATGTACCTGGGCTTCGAAGGTATTTACCAGATGGGCTTCCTCGGCAAGGCCGATTTGTTCATCAAGTCGTTGGGCATGCGTCACCACTACGAGTCCATAAGCCGCGGGGTGATAGACACGCGCGACCTTATATACTATCTCAGCGTCATCGCCATTGCGATAATGGCAACTCGCATGGTTCTCCAGAGCCGCAAATGGAAGAAGTAGTTGGCGGAGGGCGATAAGTTGTCAGTGGTAAGTAATTTGATAATTCCGGTATCTGATGTCTCTCGATAAAAATAAACTTAAAGAAAACAAGAATAACGACAGCCGCAAACGGCAGAGTTGGTTCGAATTCGGGATTGCTTTGCTGGTTGTGGTGTTTGTGAACGTGATAAGTGCGTTCCTTTTCGGCCGACTCGACCTTACAGACGACCACCGCTACTCGCTGTCGAAATCGACCAAAGAACTGTTGAAGGGTGTCGATGAGCCTATATTGTTCAGGGTATATCTCGATGGTAATGACCTGCCGGCCGACTTCAAACGCCTGCGCAACGAGACCAAGGAGATTCTCAACCAGTTCAGGGCTTACAACCGTAATGTCGATTACGAGTTTGTTAATCCGGGCAATCTGCCGAGCGACAAGGAGCGCAACGAACTCTACAAGGACCTTATCTCGCACGACATACAGCCTTCTTCGGTCAGCCAGCACAGCAGCAACGGTGTGTCGCAGATGGTTTTGATTCCAGCGGCGGAGATTACGTATAAGGGCAACAAGGCATACGTTCAACTGCTGCAAAGCCAGCAGTATGTCTCGGAGTCGGACGAGGTGAACAACTCGATCCAGAACCTCGAATACCAGCTCTCTAACGCAGTCCGCACGCTCTCGCGCTCGATGAAGCCGGTTGTGGCCTTCTCTATGGGGCACGGCGAGCTGCCTATGGCAAACCTCTATGAAATTCAGCGTTCGCTGTATGAGAACTACACTCTCGACACTGTTACATTGAACGAGAACGTCAACGCATTGCGCAAGGTGGTGAGGGGTTCTGATTCGTCATACACCTTCCTGCCAAAGTACGATGTGCTGGTAGTGGCCAAGCCGACCAAGACTTTCTCTGACAAGGATCTATTCGTTCTTGACCAGTTTGTGATGATGGGTGGCAGGGTGCTGTGGCTTATCGATGCGATGGATGCCGACATGGACAGCCTTGCTGTGAATCCGCAAGCAGTGTCGGTACGTCTGCCTTTGGGTATGGACGAACTGTTCTATGCCTACGGTGTCAGGATAAACACCGACCTGGTTATGGACATTCGTTGCCGACCCATTCCGATGGTTGTCGGGCAGGTGGGCGACCGTCCTCAGTACAACTTCACCCCATGGTACTACTTCCCGGACCTTATCCCTGTGTCTGACCATCCGATTGTGCGCAATCTGGACATCATAAAGAGCGACTTCGTGAGTTCGATACAGTTGCTTGACAATTCCGACGATATTTCAAAGACGGTGTTGCTTTCGACATCTGAATACTCGAGGGTGAAGAATGCTCCTGTCATTATAGACCTCAACGAAACACGTCAGGAGCCAGACCAGAGGCTTTACAACCGCAAGAACCTGCCGGTGGCCGTACTGCTGCAGGGCACCTTCCGCTCCATGTGGGTGCATCGTCTGCCTTCGGGTTTCACCAAACTGCCGGAGATTGGCTACCGCGACACAAGTCTGCCTACCAAGATGATTGTGGTTTCGGACGGCGACATCATCAAAAACCGCTACAACCGCAACGACGGCACCACCTATCCGCTTGGCTACGACAGCTATACCAATACAATGTATGCCAACAAGGAGTTCCTGCTCAACGCCATCAACTATCTCGCTGGCAATGACGACGCGATGGCGTCTCGTGGCAAGAGTGTGCAGCTGAGGAAACTTGATGTGGTGAAGTCGAAGAATTCGGCTGTGACGGTTAAGATTGTCAATATCGTGGTGCCGGTAGCGCTTCTGGCGCTGGCGGGAGTGATAATCTATTTTGTGCGGAGGGCGAGGTATATCAAACGTAAGTGAGACTATTAAAGTCCAGGAAAATCCATAAAAGTATATGAAGAAGAAACGCAACGTCATTATATTAGTGGTCACATGTGTACTTGGTATTGTGGCTGCGCTTTTGGTTCTGTTGCTGAACCACCGGTCAACCCTTGACGACTTCGCCGTCAAGAATCCAGAGACCATCACTCGTATTTTCATGGCAAACAACAGAGGTCACCGTGTGTTGTTGACTCACGATCTGGAGAATACCAGTGATTCGGCATGGATGGTTGATGAAAAGTACTATGCAAGTCAGCCTATGATCGAGATGCTTGTCAACACAATGGCAAGCATGCGTATCAGAGAGAAAATAAACCGAGCCGCATTGCCCAACGTGGTCAAGGACCTCTCTGCCAACAACGTCAAGGTGGAAGTCTATCAGATGGTCTATCGCATCGACTGGTTCAAGGGCAAGTTGAAACTTTTCCCGCACGAGAAGAAGACCGTGACGTATTATGTGGGGCATGAGACGAGGGATATGATGGGTTCGTACATACTGCGTGACGGCGACAAAGAGCCTTACGTTATTTACATGCCTGGGCTGCGCGGTATGATTAACACAAGGTTTATTGCCGACCCAATACCATGGCGCAGCCATCGGATAATGAAACTTGACGTGAAGAATATAGAGCGTGTCGAACTCGACATCGCTGCCGCTCCCGACCAGTCCTATTCTGTGGTGCGTGAGGGCGAGGGATTCTATTTCGAATGTGGTGAGCCTCGTATGAGGGCTGAGTCGTTCGACACTGCACGGGTGGCTCAGATGCTCTCATCGTTCACCAACCTCAACTTTGACGAATATGCTATGGCGGTGCCAAAGGTGGAGATTGACAGCGTCTTCTCGAAAGCGCCGAAGACGGTGCTCACGGTGACCGACCGTGCTGGCAACCGTCGCGAGGTCAAGACCTACGTGAAATACACCAATCCTGACGACCTCAAGGCTATGCCTGACACGGCGATGTACCAAGTGTTCGACATCAACCGTCTGTATGCTATCATTGACTCGAAAGACACGGTGCTGATTCAGTATTTTGTATTCGACAACATACTCCAACCTGCTTCGTTCTTCCTGGGCAACGAACGCTACCATGTGGCGTTATAGCTGCCACTTACCCGTTGTCAACTGTCTATTCAACAATAACGAATCACTCAATCTTGAACAAGCCTCTTATACTTATCACCAACGACGACGGTTTTGCGTCTAAAGGTCTTCGTGTACTGGATGAAGTTGCGCAGGAGTTCGGCGATGTTGTGGTGATGGCTCCGGAACGTAATTCTTCCGGTATGGGCCACTCCATAACCACCAACCGTCCTTTGCGTGTGCGCACCATAAAACTCTCCGACGGGTTGCAGGTGTATGCTTGTGACGGAACGCCGGTTGACTGTGTAAAACTCGCAACAGAATATTTCTGTCCGCGCCAACCTGACCTTGTGCTTTCAGGTATCAACCACGGCAGCAACTCGTCTGTCAACGTCATTTACAGCGGCACGATGGGTGCTGTCGTCGAGTCAACCATCAACGGTTTCGATGCTGTCGGCTTCTCCTACCTCGACCACAACGACGATGCTGACTTCTCGCCTTGTGTGCCATATATCCGACATATAATCGGTAAGGTGCTGGAGGATGGTTTGCCCACCAATGTCTCTCTTAACGTTAATTTCCCGAAGTTAAAAGTTGGAGAGTTGAAAGGACTGCGTGTATGCCGTGAGGCTCAAGCCAGATGGGCCGACAGTTTCGAGAAACGCATCGACCCGAACGGTAGGCCTTATTGGTGGCTTACTGGCAAGTTCGAATGTGACGATGCGGTGGAAGGCACCGACGAGTGGGCTTTGGCCAACGGATATGTATCAGTCGTGCCGATTCACCCCGACTATACGCGGCACGATGCCATTTCGGAGGTGGAAAACATGCTGTGCAACTGAAACCATGAAAAAACTATTCCAACAAAACAGTGTGTATATCGGCATCCTTGCCGAACTGCTTTCTATCGTGGTCCCTGCGGTGCTGCTTTATGTGGTGCTGCTTTTGCTCAATATTACGCCGATGTCGCGCATTCGCTGGTTTGCTGGGGTCTTCATCCCGGGCATATTGGTTGTGCGCGCCTACGCCAAGAAGAAAGAATTCCCCAAGGCTACAAAGGCCTCTGTCGTTACCTTCTTTGTCTGCTTCATTGGTTTTATGGTTTATCTTGGAATGACAAGGCAGCTGCTGTGATTTCTACTAACTGTCAACTATTGACCACTGCAAATTTAACATCAAAAAACTAATCTCTTGAAGTACTACATCATAGCAGGCGAATCATCAGGCGACCTTCACGGCTCAAACCTCATGAAGGCGATCTTCAAGTATGATGCGCATGCCGAGATTCGTTTCTGGGGAGGCGACAGAATGGCTGCGGTGGGAGGCACCTGTGTCAAACACATACGAGAACTCTCTTTCATGGGATTTGTAGAGGTGGTGAAGCATCTGCGTCAGGTGCTGGGCAATATAGCCTTCTGCAAGAAAGATATACTTCAGTTTCATCCCAACGCCATAATATATATTGATTTCCCGGGATTCAACCTACGTGTTGCCGATTTCGCACACAGGCATGGCTTCAAGAACTTTTACTATATCTCTCCCCAACTGTGGGCCTGGAAGAAAGGTCGCATCCGCAAAATGCGTAAGATAATCGAGCGACTTTTCTGCATACTCCCCTTTGAAGAGGATTTCTACAAGCACAACAACTTCCCGCAAGCCAAGTATGTCGGGCACCCTCTCCTTGACGCAATAGATTGTCATAATAGTCAGACTGACCCGATTAGTCCGACCAACGATAGACCTCTTATTTCCCTCTTGCCGGGCAGTCGTCGGCAGGAACTCTGCAACACCATGCCTGACATGCTCGCCTTGGCAGCCCGTCATCCTGAATATGATTTCGTCATTGCGGGCATGGACATACTCGGCCACGAGCAGTACTCTCGTTATGGAGCGCTGCCCTCCAACGTCAGCATACTCTACAATCAGACCTACCGGATTCTTTCTGAATCCCATGCCGCCGTTGTGTGTTCAGGCACCGCCACACTCGAAACCGCGCTGTTCAACGTGCCTCAGGTGGTATGCTACAAGGCTAACCCTGTTTCAATCACCATAGCGCGTTGGTTCGTGGGCAAGCGGGTGCGGTTCATCTCCTTGGTCAACCTAATAGCCGACCGCCCGATAGTGAAGGAGCTGCTGCAGCAAGATTTTAACCAAACTATGCTTGAGGAAGAGTTCGTGAGAATTACAAGTGACGAAGCCTACCGTTCAAAGATGCTAAAAGGATATGCCGAAGTGCGTCATATTCTTGGCGGCTGTGGTGCGTCTGACAGAGTGGCTTCTGCTGTTATCAGTTCGATTGAAAGGTGAAATACAGATTGCTCATATCTCTGTTCTTCTTTACTGCCATGACCGCCATGGCCGACAAAGTGAAGGTGCGTATTTTCTCGACAAACACTATCACGTCGGTTACCGTGTCGTTCGACCTCGGCCAATATAACGTCTATGCAAACGACTCTGTGTTGTTGGAATCGACTCTCGGCGAAGGCGCCTCGCTCACACTCAAGCCTTCTGGTGGAAAAGTGTCTATTGCCTCTGACGGTTACAACTACGGCATCTTCGAGAAGATACGTTTTCAGGCAACAGACACCGCTTGTATTCTATGCATAAACCCCTCCAACGTCAAGCAGCGCACCTACGAGGGTAATCTGATAGTCACTGCCACGAAGCAGAACTCGCTACTACTTATCAACGAGGTGGAATTTGAGACCTACATTGCAGGCGTGGTGCAGTCAGAAATATATGGCGACCTTACCGACATATTCCGAGTGCAGGCCATCATCTCGCGCACATGGGCGCTCAAAAACATCAACAAACACCAGAAGGACGGCTACAACTTCTGCGACCACGTCCACTGCCAAGCTTATCATAACCGTTGCGTCCGTCCCGACATAATGCTTGGCACCATGCAGAGCAGCGGTGTTACCATTGTAGATAACGAAGGGCATCTTATCGAGACACCGTTCCACTCCAACAGCGGCGGTCAGACCGCAAACTCAGAGGATGTGTGGCGCAACGCTTTGCCCTATCTGCGTTCGGTCGAGGACACCTTCTCCTTCCGCATGCGTCAGTCTGACTGGACCAAGGTCCTCAGCAAAGACCAGTGGCTCGGCTATTTTGCAAAGAAACATAAAATCAACACGGAGGACGCCGCTGTGCGCGACTCGTTGCTATCGTTTACTCAGGTCCGTCGCAAAGCTCGCATAATGGGAGTGCCCCTTACGCGTATCCGCACCGATTTTCAGCTCAAATCCACTTTCTTCAGCGTGGTTTACGACACCGTCAGTGGCAAGGTTACCCTCCGAGGACATGGCTACGGACACGGTGTCGGTCTCAGTCAGGAGGGCACCATACGTATGGCACAGCTTGGCATCGCCTATGACAGTATCATCAGGCATTATTATTCAGGCGCCAGGCTTAACAGTAATCCCGACTCGCCAAAGAACTACGTGGAAAATTATATCCAGCAAATAGAGAAAATCATAGAAGACGACAAGCAGCGCACTACGCAGGTAAAGTCGAAGAAAGACGACTGGCTCGGACGCCTCTTCCGCGTGCGCGACCGCGAGGAACGCGAGGAGATCTATGACGAAAGCAAGCAGGACAACGAGACAGACTGGCAGTTCAAGTTCGGCGACGCCGACACCACAGCGACAATAAAGCAGGCTGTGCCTTTGGAGCGATAGTCAAAACCTTACTTAAGAACGACAGGCTTCTCAGCTGGTTGTATGTATCCATAGGTGGTTCCCTTGTAGTCAAAAGTACTCCTGACGTGGTCTCCAAGCTGTTTTTTCGTGGCCTATAGGCAGTTCCTAAAAAGGTGGCAGGAAAAATATGAGAAAGGAGACTAAGAAAGATGTACTACTTGGCGTAGCGGGAATAGATACCCTCCATTGTGTCAACGTTACGCTCCCAGTCGTAGAGGCGCAGTACACGTTGTCTGCCTGCGCGGCCCATAGAGATACGCAGCGACTCGTCGGAAACGAGTTTTTGGAGGGCCAGGGCGGCCGAATGGCTGTCTTCTACAGGAACGATGAAACCCGTCTCGCCGTCAGCGACGACCTCCTTGAAACCATCGGCAGCGGAAGCAACCACCGGGCACTCACAGGCCATTGCCTCGACGGCGACGACTCCGAAACTCTCCCGACGCGACAAAGAGACTGACACATCGAAGGAGGAATAGAGTGTGGGCAACTGCTCGTTGGGAATGTAACCGAGGAATTGAACCTTGTTGCTGATTCCAAGGGTGTTGCACAAAGTCTGCAGCTCTTGCCACTGCGGTCCGGTGCCGGCTATCTTCAACAGTAGGTTGCGGTCTGGAGCCATGCTGCAGAGCTCGGCAAAAGCCTTTATCAAGAGGTCAATGCCATAGACATGACGAAGGGTCTTGACGTTGCCGATGACGAACTGGTCGGATTTGGATACCGGTTGAGGGGCAAAGCGCTTGGTATCAACACCGAATGGGGTAATGGAGATATCTTTGTCGGTGTATTTTCGAGTCTCAGCGGCCATGCAGTGGCTGGTGGAGAGTATGGTGTCGGCTTTTTTGAAAGTGTATTGGAGCAACCTACGGTAAACGGTGCCTGCGTTAGGATATTCGTAAACATCGCTGCCCCAGACAGACACAATGAAAGGGTGGAAGCCAGCCAAAGCGCCTATAAGCCCATAACTCGAGGCGTAGTGGGCATGTAGTATGTCCGGTTTAAATTCCTTGATTTTGCGCTTTGCTGCGGAGAGACCGCCAAGGTACTGGATTTTGCCGTTAATCCACTGACGACGGCGAGAAATCTCGTCAAGGGAATATCCGCAACTGTAGATGGTGAGGTTGGGTATGCCGTCATAGGGGGTGACATCGCTTTTGAGGAGGCCGAAGAGAAACACAGTATGTCCGCGCTGGCAAAGGGATGTGACCCAGCGCCGTGTGTGGATACTGATGATTTCGGAAAGAATGAATATGCGCATACCTATGGTTATTTGTTTATTCTGGTCAAAGAGTCTGCAACTTGTCTGGCACGAGCCTGCCATGTGTTAGAGGATGCGATAGCTTGCATCTTTTCGCGGCAGGATGCAAGCAATTCGGGCCGGGCCGTCAAGGTGGTCAGGGAGGCTCGCACAGAGTCCACAGAGTCGTCGCACACAACCCCTACTCTGTTGCGTTCTATGAACGAACCAGTCCAAGTACACGATGGAGCGAATACGGGCATGGCGTAGCCCATCGTGTCGAAAAGCTTGTAGGGCACTGCAAACTGGGTATAGTCGTTGGTGAAAAACATGGCGAACAAATCGGCCTGAGCATAGAGTCCGTCAAGGTCCGCGCCATATTTGTGCACTATGTTGATATTGTCAGCCATAAGTGGGGTGTAGTCGCTGGAAACAGCTTTCCAGTCGTCGGGGCGGCAGCACACAGTGAGCGACACATTTGGAGTCTGCGACACGGCTCTGAAAAGGGTGCGCATGTCGTAGATACCACCGATACCACCGATGTAAAGCAGTCTCAATCGTCCGTCGAAAACATGGGGATTTATTGGATGAATATCACAACCCGCTGGCAGTTCCTCCACCTTGCGAGGGAAAGAGAAAGGTATGTGCTGCAACATCTCTAACGAAGGAAGAAAGAGCATGTCGAGCAACTTGACGTATTGGGAAAGGTCGTAGCGGTAGAAATATTTGGCAACTCGCTGCTTGAAGTCTTTGTTTTTGTTGATGAAACACCAATGGATGTCGCGATAAAAAAGTCCGATGGGTATGCCATTGCGCTTGCAGAATGAGAAGAAAGGGAAGTCGAGACATGGATGGGTAGGCATGTGGTGGCTCTCCGTAAGCAACGTTGGCATCGTAGATGATTCGCTGTAAAGGAAATCGTACTTTACTCCATTACGGATATTGCGTTTGATGGCGGTAATACAGCGCTTGCGCTCGGCGGCGCAGCCTTCGACAACGTCAACGGAATAACCAATGTCACGGAAAGCCTGCTGCAACTTCATCGGACGTATCTGACTGGCAGAGTGCAGCGATGGGTCGAGCTGCAAAGGGACATGGAATATCATTCGCGCAGAAGCGCTGGCGTTCGATTCGGTCATTTTATGTGTTGTTGAAAGATATAACCCTTTAATTCCATGATGAATGGACGGTTGAAGAACCAATAGATGGCGAGATAAACAATACCAAACAGAGCAATCAAGGCAAGGCGTAGGTAGAAGTTGTCCAGGAAATGCAAGGGAAAAGCAGACAGGCCGGCAGCCAGAATTGCAGCCACGAAGGAAAAGGCTATGGCACCGAGATACTGTCTCAGAGGCAACTGTATCATCTTGTAAACCATCATACGCCAATAAGCGACCATGAAGACCGCAGCGAGGGCAACCTGAACGTAGGCGAGAAGTTGGATGTTGTAGAGGCAGGCCACATAAGTGGCTGCAAACGTGAAGACGACACGGATGAGGGTCCAATAGAAGCCCAAATCTGTGCGTCCCAGCGAGACCATGAGGATGGAAGCGGGATTGCCAATCGACTGAAAGAAGCCCCAGAGAGAGAGGACACGGACAAACCACGCCACCGCCAGCTTGTCCTGACCATAGCACAACAACGTCAGAGGGTCGGCAAAGACGAACAGGATGGCAAAGACGGGCACATTCAAGAAGGATAGGATGCTGAGAATCTTTTTATAGGAAATCCGCATGCGTTCCTTGTCGTCCTGGAACTTGGCGAAAGCGGGAGCTGCAACAGAGGTGATCATGGGGTTTATGACCTGGACAACCTTCATCACCAGTTCTTTGGCAAGGTTATAGACACCGAGAAGCTCTTGGCCGAAGAAGCGGCCGATAAGGAAGATGTCGGCCTTTGCTGCCATATAATCAATCACCTGCATACCAAGCTGATAGCTACCAATCTTGAAGAGGTCGGTGATTTCGGAGGGCTTGAAATGGAACATTATGCGGTATGTCCGCAAACCGGAAACGGCATAGGTGCCCTGCATGACAACAACCTGCAGGAGTGTGCCGTAAACTATGCTGTAAACTCCTAAGCCTTTGACGGCGAGAAACACAGTGACCGCCGCACCGAGGAGAGTGCTGACGATGCTGACGATGGATATAAACTTGAAATCGAGCTCTTTGGACTTGAATGTAAAGAACATCTTGCCAAAAGATGAGATGATGAGCTGAAGTCCTATCAGGGGAATTATCTTGTTTAGCTCAGGCTCGTGGTAGTAGGTGGCAACCAACGGCGTAGCTGCACACAGGATAGCATAGACGATGCAACTGAGGATGAGATTGAGCCAGAAGACAGAGGAATACTGCTTGCGCGATATGTCCTGCTTGTGGATGAGCCCGGTGGCCAGGCCCATGTTGGCGAATATCTCGGTGAAGCCAAGCACCATGGTTGCAAGAGCCAGAAGTCCGAAATCGCTCTTTGAGATAAAACGAGCCACAATGAATAGCTTCAACATCTGGAGGAGAGCCACGGTGGCGGTTCCCACACCGTTCCATTTCACGCCTCCTACGGCTTGCTCTTTCAGCGACATAAGGGGGCTCCTTTCCTATTGTTGTCCACATGACAGGCGTAGCAGACAATGAACACAAACGACAGATACTGCCCCCAGAGAAACAGCGACGAACTGGGGGAAAAAAGAAGGAAAAGATAGAACAGGGGGAGGATCCAGAACTCATTGCGTCCGGCACGGGCCATTGTACGCATAATATAGGCTATCAAGAGGATGTAGGCCAGGAATGGAACAAGACCAGATGTAAGAAGTATCTGAAAAAGATACGAATGGGTGTTTGTGAGCCCATGGAAGAGGTCACGGTTGTCTTGTAGCGAGAAGTAGTAACGGTCGCCCCAAATGCCAAAGCCAAGTCCGTAGGAGTCAAATAACGACTCAAAAGCTCCGGCATAGAGATGAAAACGATATGCGAGCGTATTATCAGAAACGAGCAGATATATTCCTAATGCAACTACGAGTACTGCTACTACAGACATTACTTTCCAATACCGCTTAAGCCAACCACGGAACATAAAAAGCAGAAACAATGCCTCGACGACAATGGCTGTGCGGCAAGCAGACAGGACAAATACCACCGTCGCCATGACGATAAGTGCAATGTCAACCCATACCTTAGCGCTGGAAATCATATTCCTGCGATAAGAAAGACAATAAAGCAATGACAACGCAACCAGAACAGCATAATCGTTGGGATTGTAGCTTAACCCGCTTGCCGTCCGAACAGGAATAGACAAAGCTGCAGATGCCGGCAAGTGCCATCCCGTAGCGAATTCGATGCAGCCTAAAACACACATGGCTGCAATGTATGCTGTATTCAAAAGGTAGAACAGCCGCAACGACTGAGTGCTGTCAAATAATGCAAATGTCAACAAACTATAGATAAACAGGCCGATAATCACGAAGTCAATGAAACCACTGTCGGATGCGAACGTCGTGTAAGGAAACGTCATGACAAAAGTCAGGACGGAGTAAACCAGGAAATAAAGCAAAGTGAAATAGTAAACCTTTGACTGCCGGGAATGGTGTATAAAAAGCAGGATACCGACAGCAAAGAGAGACATCACCCGTATCAACACCAGCTTGTGCGAGAACAAAAACAAATAGCCAGCGCCCCACGCAGACAAGCACAGCAATGTCAAAAGAATATTCAAGACAATGGTGCGATATCTACTCTCGGCAAGATTCATCTTTACGGTTTTTGAGATTCGATATCAACAGACAGAAAGCTGCTGCAATACAAAATGAGAATACTATGGATAGCAACAGAGTGACAACAAAACGATGAGCCTTGGGAGACGAGGCCACATAGGGCTGGTCAACGATGTCTGTGACGAAAACAGTATTTATTTCATCCCAATGATAATCAGGCACTTTAGCTTCAATCAAGCTTCCCCCAGAAGCCCTCTCCAAGATGGATGAGGGATACTCGTCATAAGTTCTTTTCAGCAAGGCCACCGCATAGGACATCAGACGAAGCCCTGCGGCAGTATCATCGACATATAAATGCAGAAACATTGTGTGTTGAGGAGTCTCGTAGAACTTATAACAGCGGTTAAAATTGTCCTCGGACAACATATTCTGCGAGGCTGCCATCATTTTTCTTTTGAAATCCTCGCTTCCAAGTATCCGACGCATCTTATAGCACGGATTTATTGACGACTGCAATGTTTCGGTTGAAACCATCTGTACAGGATAAACCTCAGAGACAATGTCGCTATGCAGATAGGTCGGGACAGTGAGAATCCTTGTAACAAAAACAATCGCGGCCAAGCAAAAACCAATGATGAAAAACAACTTTGACTTGAAAACGGACAGTATGGAATATCCTGCGTCGGTCATTTTTAGAAAAGGTAATATTTTGCACACATGAATTACGACCTACTGATGTCTCTCGCGATGTATTCGATTTTGGTCATCATTATTATTTTAACGTTTTGCAAAGATACTAATTTTATCAATAACGTTGTCTAATGATTGATTTTTTCATGTTTTTCAGGCTTTGGTAACCATCTGTTATACAAAATGATGTAGGTTATTGGTTTTGGTCCCCTTTTGGTCCCCTTTTCATCCCCTTTTGTGTGAGGCTATATTATCGCCAACGCAGGGCCAACGAGAAACCGAGGATGCAACGTGCCAACGGCCTTGAATTGTGGATGCGTTGAGGGCATACGGATGCCGTTAGGAATAAGCATATAGGAACCGGGCACGGACAAGGAAGAACAACATAATACGATTTTAGAAAATTAATTCGTACTTTTGCAAACATGATGTACGCAATAGCCGCCGCTGTAATTATCGCAGCCGAGCTTATTTATTTCGCCATAGCCAAACATTTTGGCATAATGGACTGCCCGAACGAACGGAGTTCGCACACACGTCCCACGTTGCTGGGTGGCGGTGTGGTGTTTTTTATCTCAATCCTATGCTATTCACTATTTCATCATCTGGCATACCCGTGGTTTCTTCTTGCGACGGCCATGCTGGCGGTGATATGTTTTGTTGACGACCTTCATCCGTTGCCCAGCTTGCTGCGCATGGCTGTGCAATTTGCCGCCACACTGCTGGTGCTCTTCCAGTTTCAGGTGTTCGACCTTGCTGTGTGGAAAATCGTTATGGTGATGATTATAGCCGTCGGCACGGTCAACATCTACAACTTCATGGACGGGGTGAACGGGATGCTTGCAGCCTATTCGCTTGTAGTTCTCTCAACATTGGCATTTGTCAACATTAACGTGTCGCCATTTGTTGATCAAGATATTATCTGGTTTGCAATCATGGCGGTGGTGGTCTTTGGATTTTTCAACTTCCGCAAAAAGGCTTACTGTTTTTCGGGCGACGTGGGCAGTGTGGTGATGGGCGCACTGGTGCTGTTTTTGCTGGGTAGGCTTGTCCAAGCCACACCAACCGGAAAGGTGGAACTGGGATACCTGGTGTTTATCGGCGTATATCTTGCCGACGGAGGCTTTACGATCTTGAAGCGCATGCTGCGCGGAGAGAACGTACTGCTGCCGCATAGAGAACATCTATACGAAACGCTTTGCAACGAGTGCAAGATACCGCACCTGTATGTTTCGTTGGGTTATGCTTTGGCACAACTGGTTATCAACGCCTTGTTCTTTGTATTCCCCGACCATACACTGTATGCCGTATGTGTCGCCGTAGTGCTGCTTCTCTGCTACAGCGCCTTTTTCTATTACATAAAGCATCATTCGCCACAAAAATGAGAGGTCGGTTATGAGGAGTCTCGGCAGTTTATTCAAAAACATTCACCCCCTACAGGCCACCGAATACGCCCTGTTGATTGTTGTGGCTGCGGTGTTACCGTTCTCCTGGCATATATCCTTCTATCTTCTCACTCTACTGGTTATAAATGCCATCATTACGGCCATTGTGACCAAGCGGCTGGGAATACGGAACTTAAGAAGACTTGGTTGGATTTCCCTTGTAGCCATGGGGGTTCTCCCGTTGGTTTATCTCGTCTCGTTGATTTATACCAGTAATATGGCAGAAGGCAAGGCGGAGGTTGCCAGAAAGATGCTGCTGTTAGCATACGCAATAACTTTTCTGTTGTTCGACTGGTCGTTTCTCTCCCGCAAGCATATACTTGGTATTCTACAATTCATGACGGCGGCTTTGCTGGTTCGCTTTGTTATCCGCCTTGGGATTTCAGCGCACACAATAGCGTCTGGCGGGATGCCACTGTCACAATGCGTGGGATTCTTCTTCGATCCTATGCATCACGGCTACCTTTCCATGTACATACTTCTTGCAATCAGCTACTTGGCTTATATCGCATTGTATCAAGAAAACACTAAAAAGTTTTTCTTATATATTTCAACAACTGTTTCCATACTTGCCCTGACGGCTTATCTGTTTATCCTCCAATCACGGTCAGGATTGTTGGGCTTATCAATAGTTGCCATTGGTATTATTCTGCTGATATTCCTCGAATTAAAGCGTTATAGACTTGGTGTTTTTTTATCATGTATTGCTGTGGCTGTTGTGTTTGCGGCATTGTTGACACCATTGTCACATCACCGGCTGGCCGACACTCTTGCAAAAGTCATCACCCAGGACAAATCAGATGAACGATACATCATTTCCAGAGCCTCCCTCAATGTCGTTAAGGCAAATTTACCATGGGGTGTTGGAGCTGGCGACCGAATAGACGAACTGGTGGACGAATACCATCGTATTGGTGCGGAAAAACAATATTGGCGACGATACAACCCCCATAACCAATATGTTGATACGCTTATGACGACAGGCATAGTAGGTTTGTTAGTTCTGCTGGCTGTATTCATCGTTCCACTCGTTGACTGCATCCTCTCCAAAAACCACCTTTTTGCGTTTTTTCTGCTTGTTATTGCCACGTCTGCGCTCTTCGAGTCAATTCTTGAACGACAGATGGGAATCAATTTCTTCTGCTTTTTCTATTGCCTCTTTATTGTTGAAAACAAAGAATATAACAAAATAGATACATGCTTAACTTCGCACTTATCGGAGCCGCTGGATACATCGCACCACGACACCTCAAAGCCATCGCCGACACAGGCAACAACCTTATAGCCGCTTACGACAAATTCGACAGCGTAGGACGGTTGGACAGTTCATTCCCAAAATGTGCATTTTTCACCGAACAAGAGCTCTTTGACCGCTTCTGCAACAAGGTGAAAGGGACAGACCGAAATATCGACTGGCTTTCGGTCTGCACCCCAAACTACACCCACGACGCTTTCATCCGTTACGGCCTGCGCCTCGGTGCCGACGTTATCTGTGAGAAACCGGTTGTGCTGAACCCATGGAATGTCGATGCGCTCGAGAAAGTGGAAGCAGAGACCGGACACAAGGCATACAATATCTTGCAGCTGCGTCTCCATGACCGCATTGTGGCGCTGAAAGAAAAAGTGGCTGCCGGCCCGAAAGACAAAGTCTATGACATAGACCTCACATATATTACCTCGCGTGGCAACTGGTACTACACATCATGGAAGGGCGATGTGCACAAAAGCGGAGGGGTTGCCACCAACATAGGCGTGCACTTCTACGACATGTTGCAGTGGATATTCGGTCCAGTGCAGGAAAATATCGTACATGTGATGGATTTTGACCGTGTGGCCGGATATCTAGGACTTAAACAGGCACGAGTTCGTTATTTTCTGAGTATCAACGCTGACTGTCTGCCCGAAAACGCAGTACAAGGCGAAAAACGTACTTATCGAACACTTAATATTGACGGGGAGGAATTCGAATTCAGCCAGGGATTCACCGAACTGCATACCAAGAGCTATGAAGAGATACTTGCCGGTCGCGGTTTCAGAATCAGTGAGGCAAAACCATGCATACAGATAGTCCACGACATCCGCAACGCAACACCGGTAGGGCTGAAAGGCGACTACCACCCATTGGCAAAAATGCCACTCTCGAAGCACCCCTTCGGATGGGACGATATGAAATTCTAACTCAATATTATGCCTATGCTTCAAATGGTTGACCTACATGGTCAATATCTTAAAATAAAAGACGAAATAGACAGCGGAATCCGTTCGGTAATAGACAGCTGCGCTTTTATCAATGGCCCCCAGGTGAAGGATTTTGCCACACATTTAAGTGAGTATATGGGAGGCTGTCACGTAATCACCTGTGCCAACGGAACCGACGCATTACAAATCGCACTAATGGCGCTCGGGTTGAAGCCCGGCGACGAAGTGATAGTGCCAGCCTTTACATACGTGGCATCGGCAGAGGTGATAGGCCTGTTGCAGCTCACCCCGGTGATGGTGGATGTTGACTATGACACCTTCAACATCTCTATTGAGGCAATGAAGAACGCCTTGACCACCAAGACAAAAGCTATTATACCAGTACATCTCTTCGGCCAAAGTTGCAATATGGAACCCATCCTTGAATTTGCAAATGAGCACGGGTTGTATGTTATCGAAGACAACGCACAGGCCATAGGTGCAGAATACACATTCAGTGATGGACATAGTGCCAAGACTGGCACGATGGGGACTATAGGATGCACGTCGTTCTTCCCTTCCAAAAACCTTGGATGCTATGGCGACGGTGGGGCTTTATTTACCAATGACGACACCCTTGCCGAACGTATCCGTATGATTGCCAACCATGGACAAAAGGTAAAGTACCATCACTCGGTTATTGGCTGCAACAGCCGATTAGACACAATTCAAGCTGCCGTTTTAGATGTCAAGCTGAAACATCTTGATGAATATTGTGCAGCAAGATATACCGCAGCACAATACTATACCCATGCAATCAGACAGATAGACCCAAGGGAACAGTTGTTTATCACACCTGTCGAAGCTCCATATAGCACGCACGTCTATCACCAATACACAATGAAAATAAGGGATGGACGTCGCGATGAATTAAAATCTTTTCTTGCTGAAAGAGGAGTGCCCAGCATGATCTACTATCCACTGCCATTGCAGGATCAAGAAGCATTTAAAGATATCACTTACTACAAGGGTTCGCTATCGGTATCCAAGCAATGTGCATGCAGCGTACTGTCTCTACCAATGCACACCGAGTTGACCAGCGACATTCAAGACACTGTGATAAACGCTTTGAAATCATTCCTTAACACACTCCAATAAATCCCTTCGTCATGAACATCTTAATGCTCAGTCATTATGCAGGTGCACCACAATATGGCATGGAGTACCGCTCATATTACATGGCACGCGAATGGGTAAAAGCTGGACACAGGGTTATGATTGCAGGAGCTTCGTTTTCGCATCTTCGCAAACAACAGCCCCCCCTGGGAAGGGAGAATATCGACGGCATTGAGTATGTATGGCTAAAAACACGAAGCTACGAGGGGAATGGCATAGCTCGCGTTCTTACCATGGTACAGTTCGTCCTTGAATGTTATCGCAACAAACGGCTTTTTATTGATTTCAAGCCCGATGTGGTGATTGCCTCCTCTGTTTACACCTTCGACATATACCCTGCGCATTATTTCGCAAAGAAATGTGGTGCAAAACTGATATACGAAGTCCACGACCTCTGGCCTCTGTCGCCAATGGTGATTGGAGGATACTCAAAATACCATCCCTTTATATGGCTTTTGCAGCGTGGCGAAGACTATGCCTATAGACATGTTGATTTGGTTGTCTCTATGCTGGACAAGGCCTTTCCACACATGCAGCGGCATGGACTTGACGAAAAGCGCTTTGTCTGTGTGCCTAACGGATACCTGGCAGCGGAATGGGAAGACACAGACTCTCAGCAACTTCCACAACAACACATGGAACTGTTTCAATTGCTGCGTTCAGAAGGCAAGACCATCGTAGGATTTGCCGGAGGTCATACCCAGTCGACAGCAATGCAAATATTTGTTGAGGCCGCTGAAAAACTACGAAACCACATGAATCTTGCATTTGTCACCATCGGTCAAGGTCCCCAGAAAGAGGAACTGATACAGTTGGCAAGCAGCAAGAACCTGACCAATATACATTTTCTCCCTCCCATCCCCAAACCACTTATTCCAAGAGCAATAGAATACTTTGATATTTGTTATATGGGTGGAGTACATTCCATACTGCATAAATATGGAACATCTTTCAACAAGATGACCGACTATATGCTGTCGCAAAAGCCCATCGTCATGTCCGTCGATGAACCTGACAGCGTGGTGCAACGCTGTGTTTGTGGTATCCAGGTTGAAGCTGAGAATGTCGAACAAGTAGCAAAAGCCATTCTGGATATTGCTAGTCTTTCCGAAGAAGAACGGACAGCAATGGGTCGCAAAGGCTATGATTATGCTGTCAAGCATCTGGAGTATGCAACTCTTGCCAAGCAATTCCTCCAAAATATCAAGTGATGCAACTCTTTACCGACAAGCTACACTGTATTGCCTACGCCACCGATGCAAGTGCCTATCGGGAAATGCCAATGGGAGTGGCGTATCCCGAAACGGTGGAGGATGTCAAGGATTTGTTGCGGTTGGCACGGGAGCGAAAAACATGTATTATTCCTCGTGCGGCTGGAACATCCATCGCTGGACAGGTGGTAGGCGACGGCATAGTGGCCGACATCAGTCGCCACATGAACAAGGTTCTTGAAATCAACACCGAAGAACGTTGGGTGAGAGTGCAACCTGGTGTTATCCGTGACGAACTGAACTTGACACTAAAGCCTCACGGACTTTTTTTCAGCCCCGAGACCTCTACTAGCAACCGCTGCTGTATAGGCGGCATGTTTGGCAATAATTCCTGCGGCTCACATTCATTGATTTATGGCAGTACTCGTGATCACGTTATTGCGGTAAAAGGTGTTCTCTCCGACGGTTCTGAATTCGACTCATCCAAACGCAACGGAAGTGACCTATGGAAACAAGTCTATAACCAGCTAGAAACATGGCAATCAGATAATAAAATCTGCCAATTGCTCCTTGCAAACTACCCTGACCGCAGCCTTCGCCGCCGTAGTTGTGGTTACGCCATCGACGAGGCGATACTTCCCTTAAAATCGGGCAATCAAGCAATCGGGCAATCAAGCAATGATATTGATATCTGCAAGCTCCTCGCAGGTTCAGAAGGCACGCTCGCCTTCATCACCGAGCTGAAACTGTCGCTCGACCCGCTGCCATCTGACAAGACAATGGTTGTATGCGCACACTGCAATTCCCTTGAAGACAGTTTCCAATCTAACCTCGTGGCACTGCGGCACAACCCGGTTGCAGTGGAATTGATGGATGGGCAGATACTCGAACTCTGTAGCCACAACAAAGAACAAGAGCGCAACCGTTTCTTTGTCAACGGCAATCCAGCCGCCATCATCATCGCTGAGTTTAACGGTGACAAAATGGAAGAACAAGCGGCAGCATTCGAGAAAGAAGTTATAGAGAGAGGTTTGGCCTATTGCAACACTCGTGTATATGGCGGCGACATTCAGCGTGTATGGGCATTGCGTAAAGCGGGACTCGGGGTGTTGAGCGGCATGAAAGGCGATGCTAAACCGATAGGGGTTATCGAAGACACTGCTGTCTCGCCCGAACGCCTGCCGGCATATATGGCAGATTTTCAAACAATGCTTAACCGCCTGAATCTAACCTGTGTATTTTATGGCCATATAGGTACTGGCGAACTGCATCTGCGCCCAATCTTGAACATCAAGAACCGTCACGACCGCGAACTCTTTCGTCAAGTTGCATACGAAACAGCTGAGCTTGTCAAGAAACATCACGGAAGCCTCAGCGGAGAACATGGTGACGGTCGACTGCGAGGCGAGTTCATACCGTTGGTTTACGGCACTGAATGCTATAACCTTATGCGGCAGGTTAAACAATGTTGGGATCCAGACGGTCTCTTCAATCGAGGCAAGATTATTGACACTCCGCCCATGGACACCTGTCTGCGCTACGATATCGACCAAGCTTACCTATTAAATGACATAAAAACGTACTTTAACTGGAAATCAGATTTCAACGAAAGCATAGAAAAGTCATACGAAACATCTTCGACTTTCAATATTCAGCATTCGACATTTGACAACCATCGCGCTCTGTTGTGCTCCATCGAGCAGTGCAACGGAGCTGGTGACTGCCGCAAAAGCACTCTTATGGGTGGCACGCTATGTCCTGCCTTCAAGGTGTCTCACAACGAAACCATGAGCACACGTGCCCGCGCCAACATCATCCGCGAGGCTCTTATGCATGGTATCAACGGTTTAACAATCACCGCACCCGAGGTCAAAGAGGTGTTAGACAGTTGCCTTGCTTGTAAAGGATGCCGCTCTGAGTGTCCATCAAATGTTGATATGACTCGAATTCGCGCCGAATTGCTGCAGCAGATACACGACAAGAAAGGCACACCGCTGCGTTCGTGGATGGTGGCTCGCATGGCTTATGTACAGCGCTTGGGACATCTGGTCGCTCCTATATACAATCTGATGGCAAGATGGAGTCTATCCTCGTCCGTCATCAAACACTTGGTCGGCTTCGCTGCGGAACGCAGCATCCCCACACTTAGCAACAAGACGATGAGAAGCCAATGGGTTTCGTATAGCGGCAAGCGGTCAATTGGTATGGCACCAACAATCAAGGTATCAAAAGGCTCCGTCTATCTTTTTGCCGATGAGTTCACAAACTACATGGAGGCGGATCTTGGAATCACCTTTGCCAAACTGCTGATACGTCTGGGATACAATGTCATAATACCACAGCATGTCGAAAGCGGACGTGCAGCCATATCGAAAGGGTGCTTGAAATTAGCAAAGAAATACGCCATCCGCAATGTAAAGATGCTTGCCGACCGGGTTACCGAAGAGCGACCTCTTGTTGGCATTGAACCCTCTTGCATACTGAGTTTCCGCGATGAATATCCCGACCTTGTACCGGAATCCCTGCGTCAAATGGCAAAACGACTTGGAAACAATGCATTGCTTTTTGATGAATTCGTTGTGCGGGAGATGAAGAAAGGCAATATCACAGCCGAAAACTTTAAAGATACCTCCGTAGAGATATGGCTTCACGGCCACTGTCACCAAAAAGCCCTTGTCGGTATAGAGAAGACAGTTGAGATGTTCTCATTGTTACGCGGTGGCACCGTCCACCGCATAGCTAGCGGTTGCTGCGGCATGGCCGGTTCGTTCGGCTACGAGAAAGAGCACTACAAGACATCGCTCGCTATTGGTGAGATGATACTCTTCCCAACAATCAGGTCAGCGGTTGCCCAGCAGCAGGTGGCTGATAGCAAGGGGGATTGTTCGCTCGTTAATCATTCAAACAGTCAAGCAATGTTTGTTGCTGCTCCGGGCACCTCCTGCCGACAGCAGATATTAGACGGCACAGGCGTAAAAGCGGTGCACCCGATAGAAATCTTGTACGCTATGCTGAAGTAGCACGGCTGTATGTAAAAATGTTGAATTCATAGAGATTATAAACAAACAATTCTGTTTCTTCGAGACTTTCGAAAAATCAGTCATTTGTTATATAAGAGCTATTATTCAAGAAAAGAGAAAACAGGTTTCGGAGTATGGCTTTGTAGCATATTCACCCCAACTCTCACTTAACTCTCACTCAACTCCCACCTAACTCCCATCTTCCTCGCTTTGGTTTTAATGTTTAATCGTTGAGAAATCGTATCAACGCCTATATCATTGCCTTAACAGTTCTGTAGTAATGACCGATGATGCACATTGATATTCTTGTTTACGATTCTTTGACTATTCTTTTTTCAGTTTGTCGTAGCGCTTTCGGGATTGTTCGGTGTATAGGCTTGTGGGGTGTTCCAGCAGTATCTTCTCGTACTGTTCTTTTGCTCGTTTTTTGTTTCCCAGATGGTTTTCGTTTAGCTCGGCCGACATCATCAGGGCGTCGTCGCCTAACAGGCCGTCTCCGTAGAAGTTGATGAGTTTCTGAAGAAGTTCGTCTGCCTCGCTGTATCGCCCTTGTTTCAGTCGTATCTTTGCCTTCTGCATCAGCACATCATCCAGGATGGGATGAGAGAGGGTTCGGTGCTCTATGTTGTCGAAGGCATTCCACGCAGAATCCAGCATATTGCGGTACAGTAGCAGGTCGGCTGCTGCATAGAGTTCCAGCATTGTGTATGTGCTGTCGTCTTCCAGATTATCGCTTATCAGCAGCGAGAGTTCCATCGCATCGTTGGCTATCAGCTTGCTTGTAGCGCTTCGCAATACTTCCAGTTGCGACTTGGCCCATTCAAATTCGTTGGTGAAGTAGGAGAGTCGTGCGTTCCGTAGTTTTGCCTGCGCCCCTATCATGTCGTTCTTGTTAGCCTTCTCCACCTGCATATAGAGTAGCGATGCGTCCCAAATCTCGCCTGCAAAGAGCATTAGGTCTCCGAGTTCGAGCTTTACCTCGCTTGCCTGGCTCGCCGGCAACTTTGGTATCTCCAGTGCGTCATACAGCATGTCGGCTGCTGTCTGCACTTCGTTGCCGTAGTAAGCCGTGAGCTGTGCATAGTTCCGCATCAACTGCACGGTTTCAACTGTTTTTCCAAGACTCGTTATCGCTTTCTCGTAGTCGGCCTTAAGAGATTTGTATTCTTTGGGAGTCATCGAGTAGTTCCTATCGACTTTGAGCCACTTTACGTTCAGAAGGCCTACCAGCGCCGTATGGTAGAGCGGACTTTGGGTGCCTTTCTTCAGCAGGTGGTTGTATCCCTGTTCCGCAACGTCGTAGTTTCCGTTGCTCTTCGCTATGTCCGACACTTTTAGAACCAGCTCTCCACCGTTTTCCGGGAAGCGTGCGTCCACAGCCTTCGCCTGTGTCATCGCGAACTCGAAATCCTTTTCCTGCAGAGAGAACCATATCATCATCTGAAGCCACGTCTGATTGGAGGGTTCTTTTTGTATTTTAGATACCAAAGCCCTCCGAAGGCCGTCGGCCAACTCGGTACCGGTAGCTTGACTCAAGTTACGCTGCAATGACACTTGCACTGAGTTCATCGATCCCGGTGAACCTTCAAGAAGATCCAGATATTCCTTAGTCATTGCCTCGTAGTTGCCTGTGGCGCCGTATATCGAGGCAAGTTCGTTGAAATAAAGGAATTTGTTTTTTGTTAGTTCGCGAGCTTTCAGGTAGCATCTTGCTGCATAATCATATTCGTTGGCCGCCACAAATGCATCGACCAATTCCGTAATTTGTCGCTGGTCGTATTTCATCTTGCCAAGTGCCTCGTCGTAAGCTTTCTGTTTCTTCTTGGCGTCCTTCTTCACTGCTGCTATCTTGCCTAAGTCAACATATAGGTACAGCTCTGATGGCGCTTTCTTCATACGCCCTTCCACCAGTCGCTCCGCTTCTTTGTAGTTTTCTAGCGCCATATACGACCTGTACAGCATCTGGTAGTAGTATTTGTTGTTTGTCTTTTTGTACAACGGCTCTGCTATCTCGATAGCCTGACGGAACTCGCCGTTATTGAAATGATATTGCGCCAACTGCTCTTTTGAACCCTGCCCGTTGACGACAACCGGCACCAATACTGCTATTGCAACAAGGGCAATGCCGCTCAACCGCGACATCAGCTTACAGGTTTTATTGTTTCTATAGAATCTATACGCCATAAAAAAAACCGGACGCTTTTGCCTCCGGTTCCTCTGTTTTGTGACTAAGCTGGGATTCGAACCCAGGACCCCATCCTTAAAAGGGATGTGCTCTACCTGCTGAGCTACTTAGTCGCCGCTAAAAAGCATTGCGTTTTGTCCCTTGTTTTGTGACTAAGCTGGGATTCGAACCCAGGACCCCATCCTTAAAAGGGATGTGCTCTACCTGCTGAGCTACTTAGTCGCCCCAATTTGAGTTTGCAAAGGTACAAACTTTTTTCCACTCTATAGGAAAAAACGTTCAAAATATTCCCATAATATCCCATAACACACACATAATCCACTAGATGTATGTATGTGTCAAACTGTACTTATGGTATCATTTTTCTGCGTTTTCACCTTTCTTGCGTCTATGAAACCGCATGCTGATCCGTTCTCGCAACTTGATATACCATCGCATGTTGCTCGGCGACGAGTCTGTAGTCGCATACACCGTGAGGAATATACCTATGGGTATGAACACTAGTGTCGCCACCCACATTCCCCATTCGTCCATGGCCCCGCCGCGCACCGACTTTTCATCTATCATGTCTATCACATAATACAGCACGAAGAACAGCACCGAGGCCACCAGTGGCATGCCCAGACCTCCTTTGCGAACTATCGATCCGAATGGTGCTCCTACTAGAAATAATACTATGCATGCTATGGAGAAGGTATATTTGCGATACCAAACCACGTAGTGCCGCGCAAGGTATTCTTTGTCCGACTTCATCACCTGCGAGTACACCTTGTAGTCGCTCATGATTTGGTCGCTTATTGCACGTGCGCGATTCAGTACCCTGAGTCGTTTTTCTTGCTTCAGCGATGCGATTGACTTTGCGTAGTCGAAGGGCGCCGCTTTCGACATAGCACTCCCTTTTTTATCTTTTAAATGGGCATAGCGGTTGTATATCGACATTTTAGACATCGTCGAAGCCGTAAAATCAGCATATCTTTTCACCGCGTCTGTTTTTATCTGCCGTGTTGTCGAGTCCAACTGCTTAACGTTCATCATTTGGCAGTTTGAGCGGAAACTTTCCTTGTCCGACTTGTCAAAGGCAAACGACGACAGGTCGAATGTCAGCGTCTGCTCCTTGAAATCCACTGCTGTGAAAGGTCTCGACTCGCGGTTCTCCCCGTCGGTTTCTTCAGTATAGGAGTGTCCGTCATGCAACGTAAACACTAGGTATTGCCCGTCTGGACTTGTCTGCATCGTGCCTTTCTCGGCAAGTATTATTGACGATTGCGATGGACTTTGCGTGTGGTCGTATATGATAATGTCCTTCAACACTCCCGTTTCGGGGTCTTTTTCGTTTATGCGTATCACGTAGCCTTCTATCTCGCTGTAGTACTCGCTCGGCCTTATGTTCACCGCTGGTTTTTTTCTCGTCACATCGTAAAGCGTCATTCTGTATCGTAGCGTTGCTGCCGGAAGCACGTTGTTGGCAAAGAAGAACGCCACCAGCGTGAGCAACGTCACCACCACCGCCATCGGCATCATGGCTCGCCTCAGCGAGATGCCACCCGCTTTCATTGCTATCAACTCGTACTTCTCTCCAAAGTTTCCCATAGTCATGATGGAGGCGAAAAGCACTGCTATCGGCAATGCCATTGGTACAAAGGTTGCCGATGCATAGAACAGTAGCTCCGCAATAACTCCAACACTTAGTCCTTTCCCCACCATGTCATCGATATACTTCCATACAAACTGCATCAACAGCACGAACACCGCTATGCTGAACGTCAGCAGTAACGGTCCGATGAACGAACGCAGTATGTGTCGGTCTATCTGTTTCATTAAAGACTTGTCGGTGTTGGTCACAATGTCCATAAAGGCTTAAGCCTCAAGACATGGTACTTAAAGTTTAAAAGAAACCTTGTATCAGTCGCCAGATGTCGTTCCCATTGGCTAGCACCAAGAGCGCCAGCAGAAGTGCCATACCTACATTCTGAGCGATGTTCAGAAACTTGTCGCTAGGTTTCTTACGCGTCACCATCTCCCACAGCGTGAACAATATATGCCCTCCGTCAAGACCTGGTATCGGTATGATGTTCATGAAGGCCAGTATCACTGCCAGCAGTGCCGTGACATCCCAGAATGCCAGCCAACTCCAATGGTCGGGGAAGATGCTCCCTATAGATATGAAGCCGCCGAGACTCTGCACGCCGTTTTTGGTAAACAGTAGCTTCAAACTTGTTACGTAGGTAGCCAGCGTTTCCCATCCGTGCTTAATACCTGCCGGGATGGCTTGTAGCACATTGTATGACTTGTGTTCAACCGGGAATACTTCAAGCGGTGTCTTTAATTGCACACCGATTTTCCCTGTCGAGGGCACTTTCATCGTCAACGCCTTGTACACTCCGTTTCTGAACAGCCCGAGCGTTATTGAGTCTCCGGCGTTTTCGCTCAACGCTGCACTGACCATGCTGAATGTATAAAGTTCTTCACCATTGACGCTCACCACGCTGTCGCCTATTTCCATGCCTGCCTTACTTGCTATCGAACCCGGCACAAAGTCTTTTACCACAAACGGACTGCAGATGTTTGTTATTAGTGCTTTCGGATGCTCTTTAAGCACTCGGTCTATGAAATCGTCCGACAGTTTCATTGAGAAAAGGCTGTCACCTCTTTTCACCGTTAGTTCAGGAGTTGTCTTGTGCAGCAGGCGCTTCTGCAACACGGCATAATCGTACATCTCCTCTCCGTCAACGGCATAGATGATATCTCCGTTGCGTAATCCTTCGTCAAGCAGTATCTGATGGTATTCATAACCAAGTTTGGCGTTTCTCAACGGTAACTCGTCTTTGCCCCAGTGTGCAAAAATGAGCGTGTAGAGTAGTAGTGCCGATACGAAATTCACCAGCACACCGCCCGAGATTATCAGCAGTCGCTGCCATGCTGGTTTGGTGCGATATTCCCATGGTTGCGGCTTACTCTCCAGGTCTTCGGCTTTTTTTGTCTCATCAATCATCCCAGCTATGTCACAATAGCCGCCCAGCGGTATCCAGCCTAGACCCCATAGCGTGTTGTCTGGTTCTTTCTCTTCCCACTCTTTCGGTGTTGTGGCATTGAAGAACAGAAAATGCCATTTCCCGTCGAATTTCTTGGCTTTCAGTATAGAGAACTTCCAGTTAAAGAACATGTAGAACCTTCGTACCCGTGTCTTGAATAATTTTGCAAAACCCAGGTGTCCGAACTCGTGAGTTATGATAAGCAACGAGAGGCTGAGAAATAAAGCAAGTACTTTCATATTGAGTTAAAGAGGTTTATAAAGTATAGAATGATTACAATCGTCTATTCGCTGATCCTTACCTGCCGGTCCGTCTCAAAAAGATCGTCAAGGGTCGGATTGGCTATGAATGAGGCCGTCTGCATTTTCCTTTCAACAAAGTCTGCAATCTCCAGAAATCGTATGCGACCTTCTATGAAGCGTTGCACTGCCACTTCGTTTGCCGCATTCATGATACACGGCATATTGCCGCCCTTCTCTATCGCCCAGTAGGCCAGATTCAGGCAGCGGAATGTTTCTCTGTCGGGTTTTCCGAATGTAAGCTGTCCATATTTTTCAAAGTCCAGACGTTGCAGCGGGCTGCTGTTCCGCCGTGGGAAACTGAAAGCGTACTGTATTGGTGTCTTCATTGAGGGTATGCCCAGTTGTGCTTTCACACTGCCGTCTTCAAACTGCACCATCGAGTGTACCACCGATTGCGGATGTACTACCACCTCTATCTTCTCAGCCGGAACGTCGAATAGCCAACGAGCTTCTATTACTTCCAAACCTTTGTTCATCAGCGTCGCCGAATCTATTGTCACTTTGCGCCCCATCGACCAGTTCGGGTGATTCAGAGCCTCTTCCAGCGTTACACTTTTCAGACTCTCTCTGCTGCGTCCGTAGAACGGTCCGCCCGAGGCGGTGAGTAGTATCTTCTCCACAGGCGATTGTTCGCCTACAAGGCTTTGGAATATTGCCGAGTGTTCCGAATCTACTGGTAATATTGGTGTGTGGCAGCGTGCCGCCGTATCGGTAACAATTTCCCCCGCTACCACCATGGTTTCCTTGTTGGCTAGAGCCACTGTTTTTCCAGCTTCTATGGCTTTCAGTGTGGGTTTTAGTCCGGCAAACCCTACTATAGACGCAAGCACCATGTCGATACTTTCCATCTCCATGGTTTCCTCTATTGCCTGATCCCCGGCATATACCTTCACTGGCTCACCTGCGAGTGCCTTGCGCACGTTGTCGTATTTGCCCTCGTCGGCTATCACCACTGCGTTGGGTTTGAATTCCAGAGCTTGCTCTATGAGCAGTTTGTCGTTCGTTCCAGCACACAGCACCTCCGCAACATACTCATCGGGATGCCATCGTATGACATCCAGAGCCTGTGTTCCGATCGAGCCGGTGGAACCTAATATGGCAATATGCTTCACTGTAGGATAACTTAAACTAATTATTAGCTGCTGACTTTTAATCACTAAAACGATACATACGTGAGTGGATCAACAGTCTTGCCGTTAATCCATAGTTCGAAGTGCAGGTGTGGAGTCCCTGAACCTGCAGAATGTCCCATATATGCTATCGGCTCTCCTGCTCTCACCATATCGCCGTTGTGTTTCAGCAGTGCGCTGCTATGTTTATACACTGTGATGATATTGCCAGGATGTTGCACGGCAATCACATATCCGTCGTCGGCTGTGAAACCCGCGTAGAACACCGTGCCGTTCGCAGCCGATTTGATTATATCGTTCATGTTGCCAGCTATATCAACTCCGTTATGACCTTCCTTGCTGTTATATGCCGTGATGACTTTCCCCTTGATTGGAGGGAAGAACAGTTGCCCGCCGCTGGCCGTCGGCTGGCCGTTAGTCGTTGTTTGCTGCCAGCTGCCTATTGCTTGCTGTCCACTTTCAGCCTTTTTAGCCTTCGCCATATCTTCGCGTAGCAAGCTGTCGGCCTTGCTGCGTTTGTCCTCTTCTCCCTGCACCTTGGGTCGGCTCTCGTTTTCTGCTGTGTCGGTTATTTCTTCACCCGCCACAATTGAACTCAGCACTGCCATCATCTCTTCTTGATGCTGTACTTTCATATTGAGTGAGTCAAGTAGGAGCACATTGCGGTAAGTCTGGTCAACCATTTCGCTATTGGTATATCCCGGTATTATGTTATGCAGCGGTGTAAAAGCGATAAGCAGAAATGTGATTATCATAAGCACTATGCCTACAATTCCAACTCCGACAAAGAGATTGAGTGCTGATAGGCGGAACGACCAATGCTCGCGGTAGTTTTCGGCGTCCATAACCACCAAGCGCTGCTTCCGCTTCATTTTGACATACAAGATGTGCAACTTTCGCATGAATGGACTTTTCCATTTATGTGGTGTTCCGTCGCCAGGCTTAGCCGAAAACAAAAGGCGCAACCATTCGGTCACGCCCTTTGTAAACTGCTTTATTTTCTTGAATGCCATTCTATTAGTTTCCTGTGGTATTGAAACTGTTAGAAGAAACGGCTGCGGTTGTCTTTTATCTTGGTAGCATTCTGCAGCACCTGGATGGCACTGGATTGTTTGCGGCCGTAATCCCGTATCATCATGGTCTTCAAACTCTCCACATCACTGCGCTCGTCTGCTTGACGGCCAATGACTTTGATGAAGTACGTTCCCTGAGCTCCTTTTATCGGGCCTGACACTTCGTTTTCCTTGGCCATGGCCACGTGTGCCTGCACCTTGGGCTCCATGCCAAAACGGCCGAGATAGTAGTCTCTCAGTCCGACGTTGGTCAGCGTATCGACTGTTGTATTGAGCTTTGCGGCCAGTGCGGCAATGTCTTTGGTCGATTTCGCAGCCTCGCCCGCCTGGGCCATCAGATATTCGGAACGCTTCTCCAGACGCACCTGCTGCTCGATGTCGGTACGCACCTTGTCAACGGTCAGGTTCTTCTTGTTATAAACCTCCTTCAGGGCCACAACCACGTAGTTGTCACCACATGAGTAAACCTCTTCCGACACATCGCCCACTTTACGCTTCTTATCGAAGGTCCACTGCATGATGCTTCGACAGTTCTCAAGTCCGGGCAGTTGATCCATCATAGGGGTGGTCATGGCTTCTCTTACCGACAAGTTATCCTTGGCTGCCGATGCAATCAGCTCCTCTTCAGTGCGATTCTGCCCCACAAACCAGCTGGCTTTGTTGAATATCTGGGTGCTGGTATTATTGCTGGGGGCTATCTCGCGAACCACCTTTGCTACACGATATTTCCGGTTCGGCGTGGTCTTACCAGTCACTTTCACTACCACGTATCCCATATTGTCAGGGCGTTTGTAAGTGAACACTCCGCCTTCGGGGGTATTCACTATGTCGTCGTTGAGGAAACCGTAGGTTGTGCCGTCAAGTGCCCAGCCCATGTCTCCTTTGTTGCTGTTTTTCTGCGGATCGTCTGAATAGCGAGCCACGATATCTTCCACATTGGCATCTTTCGCCTTAAGGAACATCTCTACGGAATCAGCCACCAATTTGGCCTCTTCATCAGTGCGAGTTACACTTTCAAGGCCGGCGGTGCTGTTGAGTATCAGCACCACGCTGGCACGGACGCTGTCAGGACGCATTGCCGATCCCATCACTTTGGCCATCACCCATTCGGTACCCACCTGGCGAGGTGCAATGAAGCCACCCACTGGGGTCTTCTCGATAAGGGTGTCCAACCCTCTTACTTGCGACGCTTTCACATAGGTTGTGTCGTAGCTCTGAGCTGGCTTCGAATTGCCATAGACAAACTCCGATACATTGACATCTTCAACGGTCTGGAACTCTTTCCAGATAGTGTCAACCTCTTCTGCTATCTTTGCAAGGTCTTCTGCCGACGGAACGATAGGATAGGTGATAAACTCTATCTTGCGGATTTCGTCATACACCCTGAGACCCATTCCGTTCTCTATCTCAGCACGATGTTCGTTAAAGTAGTTCTTGTAGTCTTCCTCTGTAGGGGTCGAGTTCTCCTCGCTAACATTCTGATATGAGGCCATTGCCACTACCACATCGGAGCGATTGGCTGCCAGTTTTGCCTCGTTTTCAGCCAGTGCTGTGGGCACATAGAATGCTTTGCTGATAAGGTTGTTGTATTTCTCCTGCAGGCGGTTGCTCTCCACTTCGTGGCGCATTGCCTGTATGTCGTGCTGCATCGCAGGTTCAAGCTGGTCATATTGGTCGCGGAAATATCGGGCCGCTGCCTGTGCATTGTACTGACCGGTGCTCGGGTCGGTGAACCACTGGCGCATATACGGGTGAGTGTATGTTCCATCCTCATACATCATCGAGCTGGCCTCGTCTTCTGTGATCATCAGACCCAGTTTCTTGTACTGCACTCCCATGAGGGTGTCCTCCACCATGCTCTGCCACACCTGTTCGCGCAGACGGTATTCTATGTCGTTAGACACCTGGTCAACACCCTGGTTGCGCATATAGTTGGCCTTAAGCTCGTCATAGCGCTCGTTGAAGTCTTGGATGGTGAATGTTGCCTTGCCGATTTTGGCCACTTCAAATTGACCAGCTCCGCGGTTCTTCTGCAAGTCGCCTATGATGAAGGCTACTATGGCTATACCAACGATTGCCACGGCAATTCCTGAATGTTTTCTGATACTTCCAATTGCTCCCATGTTATAGAGTTTGTTACTTGTTAATATTCTTATTTAAGCGTGCAAAAGTACTAATAAAAACTTGACTGACACTCTTTTTACTCAAAAAAAGTGTCAGTCAAGTTGTAAAATGCTGTGATATTGTATTCTACGCTTACAGCTCGGCATCAAACACAAAAGGTAGCAGGTCAACTGCACTGTTGTATTCACGCACTCTTCCGTCATCCAATGCCACCAAAGTCCTCAATGGCTTTCCCTGTCGTTGCTCTTGTTCAATCATTACCTGTCGGCAGGCTCCACAGGGCGAAGCTTCCGCTGCTTTGCCGTTGCTGTCCACCGCTGCGATAGCCAACGCCACTACCTCACATCCTTTTCCCGTTTGTGCCGACGCAGTGAACAGTGCCACCCTTTCCGCACATAGTCCCGAAGGGTATGCAAGATTCTCTTGGTTGCTACCTGTCACGATGTCTCCACTTCCTAGTTTCACGGCTGCTCCTACACTGAAATGCGAATATGGCGAGTACGAGCCTTCTGTGGCTTTCCGTGCTGCCGCTATCAACTCACGGTCAGTTGCGTTCAGCTCTTGTTCCGATTCGTATTCTTGATAGTTTATAGTCAGAGTCTTTTGCATAATCTTTTTTTTGTTTTTTATAACTCTCCCCACTTGGGTACTTCCGCAACTTGCTGCAGAGTGCTTTCCTCCGTCACCTTCAACACAAGGCTCTGCTTCCCGTTGGTTAATAGCAGCCATGGCACTTGCAGCACCGTGTTGTACCGGCAGGCTTGGTCGGCCACCTTTTGTGTTATCGCTACGTCCGGTCGCTTGCACTCAACTATCATCTTCGGTGTCATTTCGCCATTGTAAACCACTATGTCGCAGCGTCTGACCATCCCGTTCAGTGTGATAGCACCTTCCACCTGCATCAGTTCCAGTGGAAATCCTTTCTTCTCATGCAGATACCCTATCACCGCTTGCCGCACCTCCTCTTCGGGGGTCTGTGCCACCCACTTCCGCCTCACTGGGTCGAAAACCTCTCCACTATGATTCAAGCATTCTGGCATTTTGACGATTAATCATTATTCCATATCGTAGGCATCCGTATCCTGGGTGGCCTGCTTCTTCTCTTGTTTAAGTCCGTTGTTTATCTTGTAGGAGAATCCCAGCGTGATGGTGGGTGCTATGCGGTTGCCTCTGAACACTCTGTTCATCTGGTCGTTCACCGTGGTGTGTCCATAACGTCCGGTACAGAACACATCGCTTACCCTCAGGTTGATGGTTCCTTGGCGTTTCAACACGTCTTTCTTCACTGCCAGATCAAACCACACCGACCCTATCATCGTGGTCTGTAGGTCGTGGAATCCTGGTCTGAACTGCCCCGAAAACTGTATCGCCCAGTCTTTTGGCAGGTTCATGTACGAACTCAGCTTGCCGCTCACCCTGAACGAGTTGTCGCTCTTGTTGTCCAGCAGTGATGTTCCTTCGATATATTCGCCATATAGGTTAACGCTCAGATTCATCTTCCACCATTTCAGTATCTGCTGGTCCCATATTATTTCCATTCCGTAGTTGATGCCTTTTCCCAGGTTCTGCCACGTCGAGGCCCAGTAGCCGTCGTAGTCTGAGTTGTATAACATCCATGGTGCGTAATATGCTGCCGATGCCGAATCCCAAACAAAGCCGTACATTGTCATCTTGTGGTCGGTCTGACGGAAATAGAGTGAAGTGAAGATGTTGGTCTGCTTGAACCCTACGTTATAAGAAAGCTCCAGTGCGTGTGTGTATTCTGGGTTGAGTTGTGGATTGCCGAAACTCATCTCCTTGCCTTGCCTGATGTTGATGTAGGCGTCCAGTGATTGCATTCTCGGTCTCCTCACTCTCTTGCTGTAGCTCAGCTGTATGCTCTGCTTGTCGGTGATGTTATACGACAAGTGTACCGTTGGGTACAGCTGCATGTAGAATGTATCAACCATCACGTGGTTGTTGTGGTAGTAGTCCACTCCTTTCACACTGGAATATTCTCCTCTCAATCCCACCTGTGCCGAGAGGTTCTTCACTATCGTGCCGCCGAAAGTGGCGTATATGGCATGTATCTGCTGCCTGTAGTCCTCGTTCACCGACGACTGTCCGTCGAGCAGATTAGTTGTATCGTGGGTGTTTAAATAGTAGTCCGACTTAAGAAGCCCTTGGTTTATCAATCCTTCATAACCGACCTCCAGTTTGAATCGGTCTGCAAAAGGATGTGTGTAGTCCAACTTGGCGTTCAGTGAGTTTCCGCCTCTTAGGTTGTCGGTCACTCTCCAGTAGTAGTTGTCTTGGTCTATGCTGTCCACGTCATACCTCATACACTGCCCGCCACCGCCTGTGCCGTGTCTGTGGGTGTAGGTAAGATCTAAGGTCAGTTGCTGATCTTTCTTTTCAAATTTCTTGATAAAAAGCAGGTACGCCGTCTGGTTCAGTCGTTTGGTGAAGTTCGTATCCGTCTGGCGATAGTCATATTGTCCGCTGTTCAGTATGTCGTCGGCATCTATATAGCTGAACCGTGTCCGCTTGCCTCCATTAAAAGTGTACGACAGCATCAACGAGGCGTTGTTCTTGAAATAGTATTCCGCCCCTACCTTTACGCTCGTCATCGTGTTCTGGTGACGGTTATATTCAAACAGACTGTCGTGCGATATCGTCGCCCCGTTGCTGTAACGCCAGATGTCCGTCTTGCTTCTGTTGCCGCGTCCTCGCATGCCACCGTCCACATTCAGGAAGAAATTCCACCGGTGTGTCGCATAGTTCAGGTTTATGGTTCCCATCGCTGTGGGGATGAACTTGGTGTAGTTTATCTGCGGATTCATCGTGCCGTCGTTATATCCCGCCAGGTTCGGTATCTGGAAGGGTAGTGGTGCCCCGAAATTCGCATTCACCGTTCCAGTCAGTCCCAGCGAGCCGCTCGTCTGCTCTTTCAGTTTGATGTTAATGATGCCTGACATCCCTTCGGGGTCATACTTTGCCGACGGGTTGGTTATCACCTCCACGTTCTCTATCGAACTCGCCGGTATCTGCTCCAGCAGCACGTCCAACTCGCTCCCCATCAGCTCGTAGGGCCGTCCGTTGATAAGCACTTTCACGTTCGACGATCCTCTCAGCGACACCTCTCCGTCGTTATCCACCGACACACTTGGCACATTGTCCAGCACATCCGTCGCCGTGCCGCCCCCTGTCACTATGTTCTTGTCCACGTTGATGACTCGCTTGTCCAGCTGGTATTCCATCATCGATCGCTCTGCTGTCACCTCTGCTGCCTTCAGCACCGTCGCCGACGGCGAAAGCTTCACAGTGCCCAGATTCACTGTCGCCTTCCCTGTCGTGAATGTCACTTCTGTAGGATGGTAGTATGGTTTGAACCCCATCAGCGTGATTCTCACTATATATGTCCCGTACGGTATCTTCTCCACCTCAAACGTACCACCCTCCAGCGACACGTTCCCGGCCACCAAACTCGAGTCCGTTGTCTTCAACACCGCTATGGTGGCATATTCTATAGCCGCCCCTCCCGACTTCTCAATTACCTTTCCGGTCAGCTTGCCTTGAGCCGACACCTGCCCACAGAAGGCTATCATCAGCAATAGGGTTATATATCTCAAGTACTTCATAACGCTAAAATTTTTGCATTCTTTATCACCTGCAAAAGTACTTTCATTTTTTCAGGGTTTTCCCCTTGAAAAAACATATTTTCCCTAAACCGCCTCTTCCTCTCCCTCCATCCAGCACTTCAACACCTAGCAATACCCCTCAACCCATCCACATTCAACCTCTTCAAACGATTGCCCTGTCCGGGCTCGGACAATCAATTGCTCTGTCCTGGTACGGACCTCACCTTGTGTGGCATCTCAAATGGGATAGGCAGCGACAGTTCTATAAGACCGCCGAACTCCTCTCCGTCATACCAAGGCACTTGGTATATCAGTTTCTTCATACCGTTCTTTTCTATCGTGTAGGCGTTCAGCTTCTCTTCGTCCAGCAGCTCTTTCAATATTGCTGCCGCCTGGGGCGGATGGCAGTCAAAGAGGTTACGACCCACTATCTTGTGCCCATGGCTGTTCACGTCTGCCGACGTCTGGTTCATGTCCAATATGTTGCCATCTTTGTCGCACACCGTGATGGCCACCTTTTTCAGCCCTTCAAAGTATTTGTCCATATTCTTTCGTTTTAATTTGTTCTACAAAATAAGCGGTCGGCCAGCCTAAGCCAGCCGACCGCCCCTATTCTATTGTCTCTTCACTCTTCACTATCTAGCATTCAACGCAGCCAAAGCGATGCTGTACAACTTCGTGTTGATGCTGTCGCCGCGGCTCGTCAGCACGCACGGCACCTTCGCTCCAACCACCATGCAGGCCAGCTCGGCTCCGCCGAACTTCGTGCAGGTCTTGTAGAACACGTTGCCGCTCTCGATGTTCGGGAACAGGATGCAGTCGGCATCGCCGGCCACCTCGCCGCCCACTTTCTTCGTCTGGGCGCTCTCCTTGTCGATGGCTACATCAAGTGCCAGAGGTCCGTCGATGATGGCGCCCTTTATCTGGCCTCTCTCGCCCATCTTGCTGATGATGGCTGCCTCAACGCAGGCGGGCATTCCCGTCGAAACCTGCTCTGTGGCGGCCAGCACAGCCACCTTCGGCTTTGCTATCTCAAGGCTCTTAGCCGTGCTGATAAGGTAACCTAGGATGGCCTGTTTCTGCTTCATGTCTGGAGCCGGCACGATAGCCACATCCGAGCACACCAGCAGCTTGTGGTACTTCGGCACCTCAAACACCGCCATGTGGGTCAGCATGTCGGTCTTCTTGCCTGGCATCAGGCCTTTCTCCTTGTTCAGGATGGCACGCATATATTTGTCCGTGCTCAGCAGACCCTTCATCAGGAACTTGCCGTCGCAGCCGCCTTCGTTCACCAGCTCCACTGCCTTCACTCCGGCCTTCGTCTCGTCGGCTTCCTGCACCAGCTCAAACTTGTTCACGTCTATGCCTTCCTCCTGGCACACCTTCTTTATCGTCTCGATGTCGCCCACCAGCGTGGCGTCCACGATTCCGCGGTCCACAGCCATGCTGACTGCTCCGATGGTGTGAGAGTCGTTGGCGTAAGCCGCGATAAGTCTTTTCTTGCCTTTGGTCTTAACCAATTCCAGCAAATCGTCAAGTTTTGTAATCATTGTTTTATATGTTTTTATTGATGTTATGTGATTCTATTTTCTATCCGTCAAGGACTGCAAATATACGAAATAATTTCTTCATAGCAACACCTCATCACAAACGCCATTCCAGCTATGTAGCCGTTGACCCATTTGCCACGCACTCTTTAAACTTCTCAAACCCTTCGATCTTCATTATCCCCACCACCTCATTCGTACTTAGATAGTACCTACCAAGTACCTACAAACCTCCTACAAAGGTCCAACAAAACACATACAACAGTCTTAGAATAGACCTACAACCCAAATACAATATTCTGATTCCCCGCCACTTATCAATTATCAATCTTTGTAATCAAATGATTATCAACACCTTCTATTACACTAGCCACATCTGTCAATTCACTAATAGCAAATCAATCGCAGACTTTCATCCTTCTTTTCCACCATTTATTCCCCACGCACTGGCAATCAACCATTTCACCAACATCCAACCTCGTTTTAAAATAAATGTGTATCTTTGCCCTCGGTTTCAAAAGGAAACCACGAAGCGTTATGCCTCGGTTCTGATTGTGCAAGTATTACATGATAAAACCAATGAAGAAATACTACATCAACAAAAACGGACGCCGAATAGGCCCATTGACCGTTAAGGAGGTTTTCGAACAACACCCGACATTAGATACTTTAGTCTGGTGTGAGGGTATGGACAACTGGGCAAGACTTGAAAACGTGGAAGAACTCGCCTATGGTTTTCCAAACAGACCTACTCCACCACCTATTCCAAATGCCAATTCTTTCGTGAACGAAATGAAACAACCAGAAACCGTTCACAAGAGCTCTATCAATAAGAAAGGTCTTATACTGCCCATTGTCATTGTTTTGGTTGTTGCAATTCTAGGTGTCGTTGCTATAGTATGCTACAATAACTACAACGATAAGAAACTTCGAATTGAACAAGAACAGATTGAGCAAGAAAATATTGAAAGGCAGAAAAAAGAACAAGAAGCCGAATCTGCTAAAAAGAAGGATGAGGCTCTTAAAAAGAAAGCAAAGATACAACAGCTGAAAAATGAAGCCAGGGTCATTATAGGCCAGGCCGAACAATGTTCAGAAAGATTAGAAGAGGCAAAGGAGGTACACCCTTTTCGAACAAGAGTCGAGAAGAACAGGGAAATAAAGGACTTAAATGATGAATTGAGTGGCTATGTATCTCGGTTGGCAGAGATAGATGCAGAACTTGTCAAATTGGGAGAGGAAAGTCATTTTTAAGATAAAAACATTTTATATGGAAACCACGAGAACTTTATTATACACTGCAACCGCTGTTGAGGTACCTTCGGCCCCAGTAATCAAATTGCGAACAAACAGGGGTATGCTTAAATACATTTTGTTATCATTTATTACTTTAGGGATATACGGTATAGTCGTTATGTCTCACATTTCTACCGAGATTAACACCATAGCATCTAAACATGACTACCGCAATACAACTCACTATTGTCTTATGGTTTTCTTGTTGTCCTGGCTTACTGCTGGTATTTATCCTCTTGTATGGTGGTCAAATATTAGTTCTCGGATAGGTTATGAACTCTCCTATAGGAATCTTCCCTACAAATTTGGAGCAGGTCACTTTTGGGGATGGGATTTCTTCGGCAGTCTCATTCTTGTTGGTCCATTCATCTTCTTGCACCAATTCTTTAAGGCAATGAATATTCTTTGCAGGCACTATAATGAGCGAGGATAGTTCGTCGTGTTCATAAGCGGAACTACAACGTTGCTCCGTTAGGAGTTTTTCACCGTTTTATTAGTTCCGTATACTTTACCAATATCATCCTCACTCGTGTGCCGGAGGCACACCTTCCTACTAACCCCACACTCCCAGTGTGGGGTCAATCCACTTGGCCACTCCACCAGCGTGCCGAAGGTACGCCACTTCCCACCCAAAACAAAAACATTCTTCCCTTACTCCTCATCCATCTAACATAATTCTCGTATCTTTGCATCTCAATTCTACCTATTCCCTTTTAAACATTTAAGCTTTTAAGCGTAGCGAACCTTTTTAACCTCCTTACCCCTTGCCTTTCTTAAAGAACATACTCTCCTCCCGCAGCCTCTCCATCGTCGGCCTTGAAAAGAATACCGGTAAGACCGTCTGTCTCAACTACGTCCTCCGCCGTCTCCACGAACTCGGCGTCTCCACCGCTGTCACATCCATCGGCGTCGATGGCGAACAGACCGACAGCGTCTATGCTACCGCCAAACCTGAGGTGACTCTCTACGAAGGCATGTATCTTATCACCTCCGAGCGACACTATCTCCAGCGTCGCTGCGTCTCCGAGATCCTCGACCTCTCCAACCAGCGCACCGCCCTCGGACGGCTCCTCACCGCACGCATACTCTCTTCGGGCAAAGCCCTCATATCGGGTGCTGCCGCCACCGCCATACTCGCACAGCAGATTGAACACTTCAAGCAGCAGGGCATACAGCTCACCGTCATCGACGGCGCCCTCTCGCGGCTCTCCCTCGCTTCACCTACCGTCACTGACTCCATGATACTCGCTACCGGAGCCGCCGTCTCGCCCAACCTCCAGCAACTAATCTCCAAGACCCGTTTCGTCTGCCGCCTTATCGACCTCCCCGAGGTGGAGCCAGCCATACGCACCGCCCTTTATCAGGCTACTTCCGGCCTCTGGGCTCTCGACTCCGACGGCCTCGCTCACGACCTCAATATCCCGTCTGTCTTCATGCTCTCCTCCGCCAACTCCGACCTCTTCCGTTACGGCACCACACTCTTCGCCTCTGGAGCGGTATCTGACAGATTACTAAAGATTCTCGCAGCCAAAGAGGAGATAAAGCAGATCACCCTTATCGTCCGCGACTTCACCAAGCTCTTCGTCACACCCGAGGTCTATAACGATTTCGTCCGTCGTGGTGGCTCCCTTATGGCGTTGCGTAAGTCACACCTCGCCGCCGTCACCCTCAACCCAACCTCTCCTCACGGCTACGCCCTCGACTCCCACACCGCCACCCAAGCCCTCTCCGACGCCCTCAACCTCCCCGTTTACGACGTAATGAAGATAGAGCAATAACTGCATTTGTCTAATCACCAATCACTAAAAGGAATGCTCCTCCTCGACAAGCCTCTATTGTCAATTCACTAATCACTAATCACTATTCACTATTCACCAACATCATGATCCTCCGCGATAAACTCCAATCCGATCCTGGTTTCCAGTACATTATCGACTCCCTCAACCTTATCTCCGCTGCCGGCCGTCGTGCTCTCCTCGACTTCCCGTTCCTCACCACTCCTGAGGCCGTCAACGCCGAACTCGACAACCTCGAAACCGTAATAGATGTCATCTCCGTAACGGACAACCTTCACACCGTCTCCGAAATCAAGCACCATCTCATGTGCCTCCACGACTCACAGGGCACTGTCGCCAACCTCTCTCAGCATTCTGTCATCAACGAGGTGGAGCTCTTCGAGGTGAAGAATATAGCCTATACTGCAGCTGCGGTATCCCGCTCGGCCGAGCCGCTGGGCTTGAAAGAGATTTTCTCTCTGCCCGACCTCTCCGATGTCTTCTCTCTCCTCGACCCAGACAACACTGGCCTTCCTCATTTCTACATTTACGACTCCTACCATCCAGACCTCCCCGACATAAGAAAGCGTCTCAAGCAACTTCAGGCACGCACCGACGACCCTGAGGCCGCCACCCTTTATGCCGACCTCTTCGCTCAGCACAACGACATCCAGCATTCCGTCGAGGCCAAGCTCTCGCAACAGCTCTGGGCTTCCGCCGACCGCCTCGCCCTCGCGGTGAAACGTTTGGCCTATATCGACCTCCTCTTCGCCAAAGCCGGCCTCGCCTCCGCCTGGAATTTCACCCGTCCCCAGATAGCCCCCGCCAAGCAGCCAGCAGAAGAACCCCAAGTAATCACCCAGTACAAAGGACTCTTCAATCCGCGTCTGCTCCATCGCAATCAGGAGCATCGTCTGCGCTACCAACCCATCGACATCATCGTCCATCCTGGCCTCTACCTCATCACTGGCGCCAATATGGCGGGTAAGACCGTTCTCTTGAAAACCCTCGGCATAGCGCAGCTACTAACCCAGTTCGGCATGTATGTCCCTGCCGAGTCCGCCACCGTCTCCCTCGTCGACGACGTCATCTTCTGCATAGGCGACGAGCAGAACGAGATGAACGGCCTCTCTTCTTTCGCATCTGAAATAATAAAGATATCCGAGGTGGTGCAGCTCAGTGCCTCCCAGCGCCTTCTCATCCTTATCGACGAGCCGGCTCGTACCACCAACCCCGTCGAGGGCAAGGCCATCGTGCAGGCTCTCTCCGATATACTTATCTCCCGCAACTCATTCTCGCTCATCACCACTCACTATTCCCAGCTCGGTGTCCCCTGCCGTCGTCTGCGTATTGCTGGCTTCCGCGAAGACCTCGCAAACGCCACCCTCTCGCCAGAGAACATCAACCTCTTCATGGATTATTCCCTCGTCGAAGACAACTCCGACACCGTCCCCCAGGAAGCTCTACGTATCGCCACTCTCCTACGCTGCGATGAGTCCCTCATCCAAAAAGCCCTGCAACACCTCAAAAACCAATAGAGTCCAGTCTGTATTATGAAATTGCGAAAAAAGAGGTCCAAAGTCCCTATAGAATTGATCGCTGTGCGTCGTGCCGACCGAGAGATTGACAAAATGATTCATGGCGACGGTTTTCATGCTCGCACCCGAGTGAAGAAGAGCAGGAAACTATACACCCGGAAACACAAACATCGCAGAATAGAACAAGACTTATAAAAAACGCTCTACCGAAGTTGGTGATGCACTTTAGAAGGGTGGCTACGACATACTTTCTCACATACAAGTGCAGTATCATCGGCAATCAGCGACTCCTTTTAGGTCATAGTCAGCGCGTATCTTGTCGAGGATGAGTTTCACAATGATATGTATTTCGGAGTTCTCCGTGTAGTCGGCCTTGCAGACGAAGTTGACGCGGTTCTCCTTTATCAAGCGCTCGGCAACCACCTTCTTCTTGCGGTTACCATAGACGGCGATCGAGTGGCCGCCCTGCTCCCTGACAACGCTCATGCAAGGGACGTCGGTCTCCCCATCGCCCATGTATATAATCCGCTCGAAGGGGATGGGGCGGTCTTCTTTGGCCACAAACTCGTTGATCTTCTTATTGTCACTTATTTCCTGTATCCCTTTACTGATCTTGAAGAGAAACTGCGTCTTTGTAGTGTAATCCACAGCCACTGCAGGCCAAACGGCAACTCCATCAACGTCGTAGAGGAACGAGCAGGCATAGATGTTATCGAAACGTTTGGCTATAGACGTACCCTCTATCATCTCTTTCAATCCCGAGGAGTTGATGTAGTGCTTGATGTTTATCCCACGAGCTTTGCCGTATTGGTTGATGAGTTCAAACCACTCCTCGACGCCTTTGAAAAGTTTGACCATTGAGCCAAACTTTTGGAACGAGTCGCGTTTAAGCGAGATACCGCAAGCCTTCGCCTCTTGCAACATCAGATACATATAACATAGTATCCCACTGGCATCGTTGGTCGTAGCCATCTCAACGGTCTTCTGCCAAAAATCGTCGGGGTTCTTGCCAATCGCCTGTACAAAGCCGAATTCCTGCATGTTGCCCGGCGAGAGAGTCCCGTCGAAATCGTATATCAAAGCCACATCTATCTTCTTACTGGTAGCCATGTTTCGTATCTGTTATTCGTTCAAATAAAATATATGCAAACTTACAAATAAAATATGGAACGGCAAAATAATTGTTCCACATAAGTCAGCACCGGGTCGGATAAAAGTACCCAAGAGGTACCGGTGAGACAAAAAAGAAAGGAGCATCGCTTTTTGGGTGATGCTCCTTG
>JAEEGH010001035.1_pt1 | contig 83814 bp, 70 predicted proteins | sample 9134181 | NCBI WGS metagenome assembly JAEEGH01 (sample SAMN16246544, study PRJNA631951) | gut metagenome | biome: gut microbiome; feature: rumen; material: DP-attached | host: Bos | place: Iran: Karaj | collected 2018-10 | reverse complement strand
GCATCGCCGCGCTCGAAGGTCTTCAGGGCGATGCTCCAGTCTTTCATCACGAAGCGGCAAGGCAGGTTCAGTTCCTTCATCACAGCCTGTATCACATCGATATTGCTGCCCGAGGGCTGTCCCTTGTTGTTCAGAAACTCATAGGGCGCCTTGTCCCAGTCGCAGACAATGACGACGGGTCGCTGCTTGGTGTACGTGTCGGATAGTTGCTGTGCCATTGACCTGATGGCAGTGGCGCTGAGTAACCATATAATAATATATGTATATAGGCGTTTCATGGGCTAAGCGGTTTTCTTGCGTTTAATGACTGAGGCGTGACACGGAATCATGATGTAGATGGTGGTGCCCGACCCCTCTTCCGAACTGATCTCGAAGGTGCCTCCCATCTGGCTGACCAGCTCCTTGGTGATGGCCAGGCCCAGACCCTTCGTGTTGTGGGCGCCACCCAGTTCCTCTTCCTGGATGCGGGTAAGCTCGGCCTCGGGGATGCCCTCGCCTGTGTCGTCGACCGAGATAATCAGACGTCGGCCGATGTAGTCGTAGCGAGCCCTGACGGTACCCCGCTTCGTATGCTGCGCGGCATTGCACGTCACCTGTTCGATGGCGTGACCGAGGTTCTCGGCATCGATGTCAACGGTCAGCTGCTCGTAGGGATTCTCCACGATGTAGTGGGTGTCGTCATTCATGAACTTCATCCAGCCCGTAGCGCACTGCGACTCAAACAGCTCGGCGAAGTTTTGCGGCTGCCGGTTGATCTCGACCATCCGTGCCTCCAGGCGCGACAGGTAGAGGATATTGTCGACGATATGCAACAGATAGTCGGCATTCTGCTGGATGACCTTGCACAGCTCCTGCTCGTTGGCCGAAGCACTGTCGTCGCTGATCTGCGCCACGTGTTTGGCCACGGCACTCATCGGATTGCGGATCTCCTGCACCATGTTCTTCACGAAACTGTTCTTTGTCTTCTCCACCTCCTGCACCTTCGCAGTCTGCAGATCCATTTGACGCTCAATCCAGTCCATCTCGCTGATGTCGCGTAACATGCCACAGTATTCCTTCACCTTGCCGTCGTTGTTGTGGCAGGGCTCTAAGCGGAAATACAAAATCAGGGGCCTACCGCCCGTCGAACGGAGGGTGGTCCTGATGTTATACTCTATCACCTTGTCCTCATAGTCGTCCATATCGCTTAACAGGCGCATGGCCTGTCGCTGTGACTGATCGTCGACCAAGGTCATACAACGCGTCTGCGTCAATGCATGCTGGATGGTGTCGGTACCCCGATAGATAGTCAGTGTGTGGGAGTCGGGCGAGTAGGTGACTTGGCGGATGTCGGTATCGCTGATGGTCGCGTTGAGAATTTCGGTATATTGTCGTTGCTCGTCGCGCAACGCGTCAATCTTCTTCTGAACTTCTTGCTCCAGGTCTTTGCTGTTGACCAACGTGGTGATGTCGCGGCAGAAGGCGAAGATGCCCAGCATCTCGCCAGCATCGTCGTGGATGGTCATCAGGCGGAACTCGGTTATCATGTCGTGACCGACGGTCTGGGTGGCCTGATATCCGTCCACGTCTTCCAAATCCTGCATGTCGATGTTGAACATCGAACGGATATCGACGCCCTTTTCAATAGTTTCCTCAGCATTGCATCCGAAGATGTCGCAGGCCTTGGGGTTGATGTTGACGAGCTGGCCGTCCTTGTTGAAGAGAATGATGCCCAGAATCGGGGTGTAGAAGATGGACCAGTAGCGCAGTGTGCGCTCTTCGTCGAGCCGCTTCTGCTGCTGTTCCTCCGTCACGTCCTTCTTGGTGCCGATGATGACGGTGGGGTTGCCCTTCTTGTCGCGGCTCAATACGGACAGCACGATGTGATAGTCGCGGTCGTTGGTGTCGCCATCTTCCATGTCCTTGGCACGCAGGTTCAACTCTATCTCTATCTCTCTCTCTTCCTCATCGGTATTTCTGGTCTCAGCGAGTTTGTCCAGGGCCGACTTCAGGCTGACGAAATCCTCACGGCTGTATCGCTGCGAGAATTCCTCCATCGAGTACGTGTAGGCCACCTGTCCGTTATCGTTATGCCAGGAGAACTGGTTCTTCTTGATGTCGTAGGTCCAGATGTTGACCTGACTGGTCTGCAGAATCAGCGCCAGACGATTGTTGCGCTTGATGTTCTCGAGTTTTATCTTCCGGTTCTGGATACGGTAACTGATGCCATAGACAGCCATGAAGACGAGTAGCAGCAAGCCGCCGCCCAGCAGATACCACAGCAGCTCCGACTCTCCCATATTCTGCCGCTCGGGATAGAACCACTTGTCCTGCAAGGGTTGTATCTTGTCGTTGGTGTTGAGTCTGGTATAGGCCTCGTCGAGCTTGTCGAGCAGTTGCTGGTTGTTCGACATAAACTTATACTGCCCGTGCTGCATATTGACGGGAGTCAGTTCCAGGTTGTCGATGTGATAGCGCTGCATGAGCCATTTCAGCGAGAGCGTGTTCCACAGGATCTGTCCCTCCTCTTTGGCGCTGACCTCCTGAATGGCTTCGCTCATGTCCCCGACGGGAATGGCATTCTCGCCCCACCCGTATTCCTGCATCAAGTGATAGGCCAGCGAACTGTCGCAGACGATCACCTGGTGGTTGCTCAGGTCGCGGAAGCGCTTGATGACCACCTCCTTATTCTTTGGCGTCACCACACTTTGGGTGAAGAGCGTGACGGCATTCTTCGAGAATTTACCAAACTCGTCGTGGAATCCTACGGCCAGACCCAGCATCAGGTCCGACTTGCCGCTTTTCAGGTCACGGAAGGCTTCCGACGACGGTTTCAGCCTGATTTCGTAGGGAATGTCCAGTTCCTTCATGATGAGCCGGACCAAGTCGACACTGAAACCGTCCGGTTCACCGTTGTCGTTCAAGAATGAGTAGGGCCACAGGTCCCATACGTCTTCATAAATCAGCGGATGACTTGTTGAGAAGACCCGTGTGTTGTCTGATTGGGCAAATCCTATTGACAATGAGAGATGTACAGAGAGCAGTAGCATCATTGCTCTCTTGTACCATGCCAATTTATCGCAAGTGGTTCTATGCATATCGTACATCTGTTAGAATAACACTTAATCGCTGCAAAGATACAAAAAAAATGCTTTTAATGGCATTTTCAAATAGAAGAATTTGCATTTTCGCTCACTTATTCGTAACTTTCACCCTTCTTTGACCTGAAGGTACAAAGCGATAAATCGATGAGGTGAAGTTACTTTCGCTCGAAAATGCAAAAAACACAAGTCTTTCTTTGCATTTTGCTCACTTATTCGTAACTTTGCAGGCGATAACGACAAAACTAAATTTTATGAAACGAATTATCAATCTTATCTTAGCCCTTGTGTTCATGTGTATGACCACACTGACGGCCTCAGCCACAGAGTACATTACCGACGTGATGCTCATCGGCGCGTATGCACAAGCAGATTATAATGCGCTGGTAGCCAAGTACACGTCCCAAGGTTGGAAAGCCACCAACTGGGACCTGAACAAAGGTATTGCGTGGGGCAGTGGCGATGCCATCCTGCTGCTTTATAAGACGGCGGAAAGCACCGACGGCTTTAACCACGAGTACATCACCGACTTCTACATCCAGAACCGCAGTGCCGCCAAAACCACCCAGACGCTGAACTTTATGGGCCGCACCTACGACCTCGTGCCTGTCTCTGATGACAGCGACAGCCACTTCAAGGGACAGTACGGCGACCTGAACAGCCATACCGGTGCCAGCACCGACCCCATCCACCTCTACTATACCAAAGAGACCTTTGCCGACAACCGCGTGGTGACCGGCATCACCTTCAACGATACGAAGAGCGGCGGCGTGGGCTGTGAAGGCAACATCAAGACCGGCTTCGACCTGAACGCCGGCTGTTCCGCCCTTACTTCCCAGCAAATCTACATGCACCTCACCACAGCTACAGCGCCGGTGAAGGACTGCTACATCTCCGAAGTCAAGCTTGTTGGCGCAGGAAGCAGTGATGAGCTGGATACCTATCTGAACCAGTACGCAGTGGACGGCTGGAAGGTCATCAACTACGACCTGAACAAAGGCATCAACTGGGGCGACGGCGAAGCTATCTACCTGCTCTACAAGACCACTATCAGCCCCGACGGTCTGAACCACGGTTATATCACCGACTTCTACATCCAGAACCGCAGTACCTCCAATACCACCACTACGCTGAATTATAACGACCGCCTCTATCAAATTGTGCAATACGTGGGCAGCAGCCACTTCCAGAGTCAGATGGGTGACTTGAACAGCGGCACCGGTGCCAGCACGGACCCCATCCACCTCTATTGTACTACCGACCGATTCCTCTCTGATGGTCGTACCGTCAACGGCATTTACTTCAACGCCACCCAGAGCGGTGCCGTGGGTAAGGAAGGCGGTTCCACGGGCTTCGACCTGAATGCCGGCTGTTCCAGCCTCACTTCCCAGCAAATCTACATGCATATTACTACCGCCACTACTTACAGGAACTCTCCAACGCAGTCCTGTTTGGATCTCTTTGAGCCACAGGTCAGGGGCTTCAGGGTGAAAGGCTGGGCCTTCAACCCCGATGAGCCTGACGCACAACTCCCCATCCGTGTAGAGATGAGAACGGCCAACAATCAGGTCTACAGAGAATATCATTTTTCAACCGATGTCCTGCGCACCGACGTGAACGACGCATATACTCTTACCGGCAACCACGGATTTGACAAAGAGTACACCATTGTTGACATCCCCGCCGGCACCTATACCATCAAGGTCTTTGCCAGCAACCTGGCCGACGGAGAGACGCAAATAGGTTCTACACAATCGTTGACCATCACCCGCAACAAGCCCGCTTCTTATCTGGACTTCGTTGAAGGAGAGACAAATAATGTACGCAATATACGCGTGCAAGGCTGGGCCTACGACCCTGATGTACCCAGCGAGTCTGTTCCCATCCGTGTGGTGATAAAACGTACAGATGGTACGGTCTTAAAAACAGTTAACCTGAATGCTGATGTTCCGCGTCCCGACGTGAACAGTGCAAAGGGCATTAGTGGCAATCATGGTTTTGCGGCCACTATCCCCATTGATGGAGGCATCGTTACTGTGAGTGTCTATGCCGACGACCTTACTTACGACGACGAAGTCCAGGTGGGCACAACGAAGACGGTGGATCTCACCAAAGTTGTGACGTTGACTTCTTCGACAGGAGAAGTGACACTCTACGACGGCGATGGGATAACCGGCACAGGTGGCGATGAAACGCGTATCATTATTGCTGCCGGTGCTATGGTCACACTCAGCGGCGTAAACATCACTTCCCCTTATACCACCGGTAAAAAGGTATACGAAAGCACTACGGTTTGTGCCAACAACACTGACCGCGAATGGTCTGGCATCACCTGTCTGGGCAGCGCCACCATCATCCTGGCTGATGGAACCAGCAACTACGTGCAAGGTGGCGGCACACGTTACTCCGGCATCCAGCCTGGCCCTCCGGGCACCGTACTCACCATCCGTGGCAATGGCGCGCTCGAAGCTTGTGGCTGGCCTCATGGGGCAGGCATCGGTAGCATCAACGATGGTTGCTGTGGCGATATTGAGATAAAAGGTGGAAACATCAAGGCTTATTCCTATAGCTATTATTATGTGTTATTCAAAGGAAATCCTTTTCGTGCTGCAATAACAGGTGCCGGTGCAGCCATCGGCACAGGAACTGCGGGTTCGTGTGGAGATATCGTTATCACAGGCGGCACCATCTTCGCAGAAACGGCCGCTGGTTCAGCAGCCATTGGCTGTGGAACGGGAGGTAGATGCGGTAACATCATATTCGGTAATAGCGGACTCAGGATTGAGGCCAAAAGATCATTCGAAAACACTGAACCATACACCGTCGGAATTGCATCAAACTCCAATAACATAACCAGCACCTGCGGCACTTTGACCATTGGCGGTGTAAAGACGGACTACATCACAGATAATCCTTGGACCTATGCCCCTGTCGACAACAACCTCACCTTTACTGTCAACTTTGATGCCAATGGCGGCAGCGGTTCTATGAATAATCAGGGCTTTGTTTATAACGTACCGCAGATACTCAACGCCTGCGCATTCACCCGCACACACTATCACTTCAATGGCTGGAACACCAAGGCTGACGGCAGTGGTGTCAGCTTTACGGACCAGCAAGAGGTTTACAATGTGACCGGCCCCTCTGAGATGTTGATGATGTATGCACAGTGGGAACCGGACAATTACAGCATCACATACGTCAATGCCGTAAATGGTACGGACTATATTGTCAACACTAACCCCACCAGCTATACATACATAACTGGCACCATCAATCTGACCGCTCCAACCAAATTTGGCTATGAATTCGTGGGATGGACATGGGAAGGTCAGACGACTCCAACTAAGTCTGCCGCCATTTCTCAGGGATCCACCGGCAACAAGACATTTACTGCACACTGGGCACGGGCAACAGCACTGGAATTAACGCAGGATATCGGTGGTTATACAATGGTTGACGGTCAAATCATCACAGGAAGCGGCGGCGCCAACACCCACATCACTATTGCCGATGGTGCCACAGTAACGCTGAATGGTGTGGACATCAGGTCCATTGTAGATGACACTGATCATAGTTGGGCAGGCATCACCTGTCTGGGTTCGGCAACCATCATTTTGGCCGATGGTACCACAAATTACGTTAAGGGTGCGCACGCTCATAAACCGGGCATTTTCATTGGAAATGGCCATACACTTACCATCAAAGGTAACGGCACGCTCAATGCTAAAGACGGTGGACAAAGTGGCTCTGGTATCGGTGGTGATTACAATACCCCCTGTGGCAACATCGTCATCGAGGGCGGCACCATCATTGCTACGGGTAGTAGCTGCGCTCCAGGCATAGGAAATACGTCAAAAAATGGAACGGGGGGCGACATCACCATCAAGGGCGGTACGGTTACGGCTGTTGGAGAATTCTACGCAGCGGGTATTGGCAGCGGTCAAAATTGTAATTGCGGAAATATTACCATCACCGACGGCATCACCAGTGTTACTGCCACCAAGGGAGGGTGGGATTCACCTGCTACCATCGGTGCGGGCAAGGGTGGCACTAGCGGCACCATCAACATCAGCAGCGCACTCACCAGCATCGTCAGCGGCATCACGCAAAGCCTGTTCCATCAACTCACACTTACAGACAATGCCGACAACACAGCGGCTATCAACGGCAAGAACGGAAGAACCTGTAAGACCGTGACGCTCTCAGGTCGCACGCTCTACAAAGACGGGGCATGGAATACGCTGTGCCTGCCGTTCGCGCTCGACCTAACGGCAGACGGCTGTCCGCTAGCAGGCGATGGTGTGACAGCCATGACGCTCAACACCACGACGAGCGGACTGAGCGGATCGACGCTGACGCTGAACTTCACCAGTGCCACTGATATCCCTGCTGGCACACCGTTCATCATCAAGTGGGACAACAAGGGCACAACTATCGAGGAGCCCGAGTTCACCAGCGTCACCATCAGCAGCGCCACCACCAACAACACGCAGGCATTCACGGGCGGTAGCTTCAAAGGCAGCTTCAGTCCCGTCAGCTTCACGGCCAATGACAAGACAAAGCTGTTCCTCGGTGCTGGGAACAATCTGCACTGGCCCAGCGCCGACATGACGCTCGGTGCCTGCCGTGCGTACTTCGACCTCGGCACCAGCAATGCCAGCGAGTTCGTGCTGAACTTCGGAGACGGAGAGAACGTAACAGGAGTTAACGAAGTTATCGAAGTTAACGAAGATAACGACAATAGTTGGTACACGCTGAGCGGTACGCGCCTCGAAGGCAAGCCCACGCAGAAAGGCCTGTACATCCACGGAAATAAAAAGATCGTAGTGAAATAAGAATACAAGAATACAAGAAAACAAGAAAACAAGACAATAGCTATGGCGAGCAAAAGTTTCAGAGAGGTAATGGCTTGGCAAAAGGCTCACGCCTTTGTACTGGCATTCTACAAGACCAAGATGTTTTTTCCCGAGGACGAGAAGTTTGCATTGGTACCGCAGTTCCAAAGAGCAGCTGTATCGATAGCGGCCAACATCGCCGAGGGCTATAAGAAGGTGTCTAAGGCCGACAAACTGCGCTTCTTCAACATTGCACAGGGCTCTCTAGAAGAGTGCCGCTATTATATAATATTGTCACATGATGTGGGCTACTACCCACAGGATGTGGCCAACGAAATGTGGGTGAAAATCGAGGACGCTGCAATCACACTCCATTCCTACATCGAGGCCATTAAAGCAAACAAGGGAATTACGGATGAAATGGATTGAAGAAGACATGGAGACAAGAAGACAAGAAGGCGTTGGTGAGTACCAAACGTCCAAGACGATAAACATGCAGGCGCGAACCGTCAGCAGCAGAACTAATGTCTTGTATTCTAGTATTCCTGTATTCCCGTATTCAAAAAATTAAAGCTATAACAATATGAAGAAAGAATATATGAAGCCCTCGATGGAGGCAGTAGAGATTAAGAACGAGTGTCAGATCTTAGCTGGCAGCGTTAACAACGTCAACGGCAACGTCTTCGACGGAACCATCACCGGCAGCAACGAACCCGGGCGCGCCCCGGAATTCCAGAAGATGCAGGACCTGCTGTTCGGCGAATAAAGAAAACAAGAGCGTGCTGATTCTGTACCCTAACCCTTCAAGCCCTGAAGGGTTAGGGTTCAGCACTCGAAGCCTTAGGGTTCAAGCCTTGAAGCCTTAGGGTTCATTTTATGGGGGATTTGCAACATGGAGTTTGCAAAGGAAGGGGGTTACATCTTAAATAATATTTAAAAAGCAGTTTGGCACTTGCAGATTGAGAATTATTTCGTATCTTTGCATGCAATTGATACAAATCACAAAAAAGAAAAGGATTATGGCATTTTTAACTAACGACAAATTGACCATCGTCGGCGCTGCCGGTATGATTGGTTCAAACATGGCTCAGAGTGCCCTGATGATGGGTCTGACAAGTAACATCTGTCTGTACGACGTATTCTCTCCCGAGGGTGTTGCCGAGGAGATGCGCCAGAGTGGTTTCGACGATGTGAATATCGTGGCTACCACCGATGCCGAGGAGGCTTTCCGCGGTGCTAAGTATATCATTTCTTCCGGTGGTGCTCCCCGTAAGGCTGGTATGACCCGTGAGGATCTGCTCGCCGGCAACTGTAAGATTGCTGAGGAGCTCGGTCAGAACATCAAGAAGTTCTGCCCCGACGTAAAGCACGTGGTGATTATCTTCAACCCCGCTGACCTCACTGGTCTGGTAACACTGCTGTACTCTGGCTTGAAGCCCGGACAGGTAACGACCCTCGCCGGTCTGGATACCACCCGTCTGCAGTCGGCCCTGGCCAAGAAGTTCGGTGTGATGCAGAACGAGATTACCGGTTGTGCTACCTATGGCGGACACGGTGAGCAGATGGCAGTCTTCGGCAGCCACGTAGTTGTTGCAGGCCGCAAGCTGACCGACATCATTGGTACTGCTGAGTTCCCCGCTGAGGAGTGGGAGCAGATGAAGGTCGACGTCACCAAGGGTGGTGCCAAGATTATCGAGCTCCGCGGACGCAGCTCGTTCCAGAGCCCCTCGTACCTCTCAGTTGAGATGATTCGTGCCGCTATGGGTGGTGAGCCCTTCCGCTTCCCCGTAGGAACCTATGTCAAGACCGACAAGTACGACCACATCATGATGGCTATGAAGACCACCATGACCGCTGAGGGTGCTAAGTTCGAGGTTCCCCAGGGTACTGCCGAGGAGAATGCCAAGCTCGACCAGAGCTACGAGCACCTGTGCAAGATGCGCGACGAACTGGTGACGCTGAACATCGTTCCTCCCATCTCAGAGTGGAGCAAGATCAATCCCAACCTGTAATTGAAGGATTGCCGAAAAAACAAAGTCCGGATAACGCTTGGTTATCCGGGCTTTTTCGTTCGTACCCCGACCCAGAATCGAACTGGGAACTAAGTCTTAGGAGGACCTTGTTATATCCATTTAACTATCAGGGCAACGGTTTTTCGTACTTTGCAGGTGCAAAGGTACGAAAAATAAGTGAAAAGTGAATAGTGAAAAGTGAATAATTTGCTTCCGCAGAGGAAAAAGTTCAAAGTTCAAAGGTCAAAGTTCAAAGATAATTGTTACCTTTGCAGCAGAAAATAACATTTAAGACGTAAAAAATGGGAAAATTAGTGATTAACTCGTACGACGAGTTTGCCGCCCACCTGGGCGAAGAGTTAGGAAAGTCGGAGTGGCTGGAAGTAGATCAGGATCGTATCAACCTGTTTGCCGACGCTACGCTGGACCATCAATGGATTCATGTGGATGTAGAACGTGCCAAGGAGGAGAGTCCGTATAAGTCGACCATCGCTCACGGCTATCTGACGCTGAGTCTGCTACCCTATATGTGGGACCAGATTATTGAGGTGAACAATATCAAGATGCTGGTGAACTACGGCATGAACGACATGCGCTTCGGACAGCCGGTGATTACAGGCAGTCGTGTGCGTCTGGTGACTACGCTGCACAACATCCAGAACCTGCGCGGCATCTGCAAGGCGGAGATTAAGTTCACCATCGAGATTGAAGGCCAGCGCAAGCCCGCCCTCGAAGGCATTGCGGCGTTCCTGTATTATTTTAACTAGGAGAACCTAGGAGAACCTAGGAAAGCCTGTGAATTCCTAGGAGGACCTAGGACAAATAAAAGCAGCCCGCTCGATTAGGAGCGGGCTGCTATTATTAATATAAGGTGTAATCCTTATGCCTTGGCAACCTCAGCGTCTTCTTCGCGGATGGTACGACCCATCACGAGGAAGGCAGTAGGAGCAGCGATGAACAGTGACGACAGGGTACCGAAGACAACACCCAGGATCATTGCGAACGAGAAGCTGCGGATGGAGTCACCACCGAGGATGAAGATACACAGCAACACGATCAATGTCGTTACAGAGGTGTTGATGGTACGAGCCAGCGTCTGGTTCAGCGAGTCGTTGAACAGCTGCTGACGGTCGCGCTTGCCATAGAGCTGGAAGTTCTCACGGATACGGTCGAATACCACCACCTTATCGTTGATAGAGTAACCGATCACCGTCAGGATAGCACCGATGAATACCTGGTCGATTTCGAGCGACATGGGTACCCAGCCCCACAATACGCTGTAGAAGCCGATAACCACCAATGCATCGAGAGCCAGCGCGATGGTAGCACCTGTAGAGTATGCTACGTTGCGGAAGCGGAGCAGGATGTAGAGGAAGATGGCGAAGAGGGCGATGATGACGCTGACGATAGCACCGTAAGTGATATCCTTAGCCACAGCAGGACCAACCTTGGCCGAGCTGATGATGGAACCACCCTGGCGAACATCAGGATTCTTGAAGTCCTCGACGTTCTCCTGGCTGATGAAGCCGCCCTTCTTCAGTGCGTTATAGAGAATGGTCTCAGCCTGGTCGTCAACCTCAGGATTGTTCGACTCGATATCCCAGTTGGTAGATACACGGATGGTCTTGCCATCGGTACCCAGGGCAATTACAGAGGTGTTTGCCTCCTTATTAGCATTCTCACCAACAGTATTGATGAAAGCACCAGCGAGGGCCTGACGGACTTCCTCAACGTGAGTCTCCTTGTCAAGTGTCACCACATAGTTACGACCACCAGTGAAGTCGATGCTCTGGCTCAGGCCACGAACAAAGAACGAACCGATGAATACGATGGCAGCAACACCCCAGATAGCGAACGACTTCTTGTACATACCCATGAAGTTGTACTTGGCATTCTGCATGAGGTTCTTTGAGTAGCCAGTGACGAAGGTGAGGTCGAGCCACTTGTCCTTCTTCAGACGGTTCTCGTAAACCAGACGGGTCAGGAACACAGCGGTGAAGAACGAGCAGAAGATACCGATGATCCAGGTGGTAGCGAAGCCCTTGACAGGACCTGTACCGAAGAACAACAGGATGAAACCGGTAATCAGAGAGGTAACGTTCGAGTCGAAGATGGCGCTGAAGGCGTTAGAGTAACCCTTCGTCACAGCCTCTTTCATACCCAAGCCGCGCTTCAGCTCTTCCTTGATACGCTCGTAGATCAGCACGTTAGCATCCACAGCAGTACCCAGCGTCAGCACGATACCGGCGATACCAGGCATCGTCAGGGCAGCCTGGAACGATGTCAGAATACCCAGCGTGAAGAACAGGTTGAAGAGCAGTGCGATATCCGAGAGAATACCAGGGATGAAGCCATACAGCATAATCATGTAGATCATCAGGAGCACGAAGGCTACGACGAACGAGATGACACCCTGCTTGATAGACTGAGCACCCAGTGAGGGACCAACGACCTCTTCCTGTACGATACGGGTCGGAGCCGGCATCTTACCAGAGTTCAGCGTGTTAGCCAAGTCCTTGGTGTCCTCGATAGTGAAGTTACCAGTAATCTGCGAGTTACCACCGTCAATCTGAGTCAGGATACGGGGAGCAGAGTAAACGGCGTCGTCGAGCACGATGGCTACGCCACGACCGATGTTCTGCTTGGTAATCTGGCTCCAGCGGCGAGCACCGTCAGAGTTCATCTGCATTGATACAGAGGGGTGACCCATCTGATCGAAGTCGTCCTTAGAAGAGGTAATCACGTCACCCTCCAGCGGAGCACGGCCGTTAGGCTCGGTAATCTTCAGTGCATACAGAGCGAAGACATCGCCCTTGGTGTTCTGACCACCAAAGTCCTCAGGCTTGGCACCCCAACGCAGCTTACACTCGGCGGGAAGCACAGAAGCAGCTACGTTAGAATAGATAACCTTGTTGACGTCAGCAGTATCGCGAGCGTTAGCATAACCAACGATAGCCAGACCCTGGGGAACGGGCTGGAACACAGCGAACAAGGGGTTCTGCTTCAGAGCCTCAGCCTTGGCCTTGGCATCGCTGACCTTGCTCTCCTTCTTAGCCAGTTTAGCAGCCAAGTCGGCAGCAGCAGCCTTCGTAGTGTCGGCAGCAACATCAGCAGCAGCCTCGGCAACAGCAGTCGAATCAGCAACAACGGCAGTTGTGTCAATAGCAGCAGCAGCATCACCACCCAGAACAGCATACTTCTGGTTCAACTGAGCCAGCAGAGGATAAATCTCCTGAGAATTATAGGTCTCCCAGAACTCCAGGTTAGCAGAACCCTGCAGGAGCTTACGAACACGCTCAGGCTCCTTGATACCAGGCATCTCGACCATGATACGGCCAGACTGACCCTCGAGCTTCTGGATGTTGGGCTGAACGACACCGAACTTATCGATACGGTTACGGACAACGTTGAATGAGTTGTCAACGGCTGACTGCACCTCAGCGCGCAGAGCACTCTCCACCTCAGAGTCGGTAGAACTGGTGCTGACCTTGCCCTTCATCTGCTGAGTAGCAAAGATTGCTGCCAAGGGACGTCCGTTAGCATTCTGTTTCCAATACTTGATGAACAGGGAGATAAAGTCGTCCTGACTGGTCTCCTCTTCCTTCTTTGCCTGCTCCATTGACTTCTTGTAGGTAGCATCGGTCTTGTGGTCGGCCAGCACATCGACAACGTCAGGTACTGACACCTCAAGAATAACGTTCATACCGCCCTTCAGGTCAAGACCCAGGCCAATCTCCATCTCACGGCACTGCTTGAAAGAATAAATTCCGCAGTACACCTTTTCGTTCATGATTGAATCGAGGTACTCCTGACCAGCTTCCTCGCCCATGGCCGCTGCCTTGTTTTCATGGTAGCGGGTCACAAACGAAAAGGAGAGGTAGAAGCAGCAAACGAGAATCAAAACGATTGCGATAAATTTTACAATTCCTTTGTTTTGCATTGTTGTTTATTTATTATTATAATTTATTATTTTGCTTTTTTAGCCTGCAAATATACGCTTTTTTCTTCATTTACCGAAATAATTCGGCACTTTTCATACATTTTTTAATGCTTTGGCCTGATTTTGAGCCAACAAATGAGCGGATTATGGTCACTTGCGTCCATTTCGCCATCAATTTTGCAATAATAGGGCTCTAGCTTTTCATTACAGAAAAAGTGGTCAATTCGGAACGAAAACGCTTTCTGATTATATGACAAACCGATACCTTTTCCAGTCTCGACAAAACAGTCGGTCATCGCCTCGGCCATAGCATGACGAGAGTAGGATATGGGATTATCGTTGAAGTCGCCGCATACAATAACGGGATACTGGTCATGTTCCTGAACATAGCGACGGACAGCACGGATTTGTCCGGCACGCTTGGCATTAGCCTCTGCCAGTTTAATCAACAACATTTTCGACTCTTCGCGTACGGAGTCGCGAGACATTTCGCCCTTTAGTATCTGGCGGTACTGTTTACGGTCGTCACTGCTCAGATGGCAACTCTCAAAATGATTGTTGACAACTATCAACGTGTCGTCGCCCACCTTCAACCACCAAGCCACACTGCCATTGGCCTCCGACTGATAAGGTATGCATTCTCGTCGAATAATCGGATACTTCGTATGAATACCCAAAGCATTGAAACTCTGTGAGGTATTCGCTATGACCATCGTATCGTTATGGGCAAAATGCTTCTCGTAGTGAATAAACGCATAGCGACGCCATGTATCCACATCTTCCTGAAGGCAAACGATATCGGGGTTTTCTTCAAACAGATAGTCGCGCACATGCTCAAAACCGTCTTCATACTTATAGTTGCCCCCATAGGAGCAGACATTATAGGAAATAACCTTCAGCGCCCCCTCAGGAATATCCTTTTGACTATTGATGGGCATATAAATACTAATAGGAACGTATGCCAACAGAAAACCACACACGGAAATCCATACCATACGCCACTTGAAAATCAGCCAAAAAAAGATGAAAGCCAGATTAATCAGCAAGAAAATGGGTAGCGTCATACCCAATGTCGAGAGCAAAGGATGATCCGTGGGGTTCAGACGGTCGCTATAGCCTACCAGTAACATGACAATGACGGAGGCGACATTCGCCCCCGCTATCACTTGAACGGTAAATTTCTTCAACTGTTTTATCACGACTGGTGGCTTTGGTCAAACAATTTCTGCTTCTCCTCCTTTGTCAGACTATCATAGCCACTCTTGCGGATCTTATCCAAGATAGCATCGACTTCCTCCTGATTCTGGCGCTTACGGGCATTATACTCCTCATCTGTCTCACGACGGCGTTGGGTTTCTTCAGCATGCATACGGTTGTTCCGCTGGTCCTGTTGGCACTGGTCATAACGACGCTTCATGTTTTCGAAGAACTCCTGGCCGCGACTGCGTCCGAAACGCTGACTGGAATCCGGGTGTTTCTGCCAATAACGGATGAGCAGGAAGCCAAACAGCATACCACCCAAATGAGCCATATGGGCCACTCCGTCACCAGGTCCACTCATTGCCGAGACAAGTTCAATGACAATATATCCCGCAACGAGCCACTTGGCCTTAATGGGAAACGGGAATGGAATGATAAACAGCCGTTCGTTGGGAAATATCATACCAAAAGCCAACAAGATGGCATAGACAGCACCCGAGGCTCCAATGGTAGTCCATAGGTTAATATAGGCATCGGTAGTCATCTGCACACCACCGGCATTCACGTATTGATAGGCCGCGAGACCCTCTATAGAGTAACTGACATACTGCACCAGTTCCTGAGCAACACCAGCACCAATACCACAACAAATGTAATAAAAAATGATTTTTTTCGGACCCCACACGCGTTCGATTACCGCACCAAACATCCACAAGGCAAACATATTGAAAAAAATATGCGTAAAACTGCCATGCAGAAACATGTAAGTAAAGAACTGATAAAAATGGAAATCACTGGCCAAGAAAAAATGAAGTCCTAACAAGTTCGTCAGGTCTACACCTCGTAATTGTAAAACCCATGTTGCCACAAATGTCAGAAAGTTGACAATGAGCAGGTTCTTGGTCATCGTGGGAATATTGTTCATTTTACTTCTTATCTGTTAGTTATGTCATTTGGCTCACGTTTTAACGATGATGCCGTTTCGGGCGCAAAATTACAAAAAATATCCGTGTTTGAGCACAAAAATGGGACAATACACACTTTTTTTTATGAAAAAACTCATTTTTTTCCTTTTTTTGTTTGTTTTATGAATTCTTTGTCATATATTTGCGTCAGAATTTGACTTAAACATTTTTAATTTAACTTTTAAAACTACAAAATTATGAACAAGACAGAATTAATTGAGAAGATTGCTGCAGGTGCAGGTCTGACCAAAGTTGACGCAAAAAAGGCTCTCGAGGCTGGTGTAGAAGCTATCAAGGCAGCTCTCGTAGCAGGTGACAAAGTACAGCTCGTAGGTTTCGGAACTTTCGCTGTTAATGAGAAGCCCGCCCGTGAGGGTATCAACCCCGCTACCAAGCAGAAGATTAAGATCGCTGCTAAGAAGGTTGCTAAGTTCAAGGCTGGTCAGGAATTCGCTGATGCCGTTAACAAGTAATCTTTGTAAATAAATTTTCAAGAGGCCTCATCTTATTGATGAAGCCTCTTTTTTTTGTAACTGACCGTTAGCGATTGGCAGCTTGTCAATCGCCAACGTTTTAAAACCGAATCAGGGCTGCTTGCCAATGTAAGCCAAAATACCACCGTCCACGTAGAGCACGTGACCGTTGACAGCATCGGAAGCGTGGGAAGCCAGGAACACAGCGGGGCCACCCAGCTCAGAAGGATCGAGCCAACGTCCGGCAGGTGTCTTGGCACAGATGAACGAGTCGAACGGATGACGGCTTCCGTCAGGCTGACGCTCACGGAGAGGAGCAGTCTGTGGGGTTGCGATGTAGCCCGGGCCGATACCGTTACACTGGATGTTGTACTCACCATACTCAGAGCAGATGTTACGTGTGAGCATCTTCAGACCGCCCTTGGCTGCAGCATAAGCTGAAACTGTCTCACGACCCAGTTCTGACATCATCGAACAGATATTGATGATCTTACCCTCACGACGCTCCATCATCTCAGGAACGACGGCAGCTGAGCAGATGTAAGGAGCCACCAGGTCGACGTCGATGACCTGCTGGAACTCGGCACGCTTCATCTCGTGCATGGGGATGCGCTTGATGATACCGGCATTGTTCACCAGGATATCAATCTGACCAACCTCAGCATGGATCTTGTCGACCAGAGCCTTCACAGCATTCTCATCCGTCACGTCACAGACATAACCCTTCACGTTGGTAATGCCAGCCTCCTTGTAGTTGTCCAAACCACGCTGCAGGGCAGCTTCATTGATGTCGTTGAAGATAATGGTCTTGATGCCTGCAGCAACGAAAGCCTTGGCGATGTTAAAACCAATTCCGTAAGATGCACCAGTAATCCATGCATTCTTACCTTCTAATGAAAATAGATTTGCCATAATAGTTTGTTTTTAGAGAATAGTTTTTTGTTGTCCAAGGCGGATTCGAACCACCACAAACAGAACCAAAACCTGTTGTGCTACCATTACACCATTGGACAATGTGGCTGCAAAGGTACAAAAATATTTTGAAGTACCAAAATTTTGCAGCCAAATATTACTTTACGATTAACAAGTAGTAGTTCTTCTTGCCCTTCTGAGCCAAAAGATACTTGCCGTCGATGAGGTCATCAGCGGTAACGGGACGATTCTGGTCGGTCAGTTTCTCCTTGTTCAGCGAGACACCACCACCCTGCACCATCTTGCGCATTTCACCCTTTGAGGGGAATACGGGAGCGACAGTGGTGAAGAGCTCGATAGCGGGCTGATTCAGCTGATCCTTTGAAATCTCGAACTGGGGAACACCATCGAAGACATCGAGGAATGTCTGCTCGTCGAGTTTCTCCAATCCTTCCTTGGTAGACTTGCCAAAGAGCAGATTAGAAGCTTCGATAGCAGCATCAAGGGCCTCCTGCGAGTGTACCATGACAGTAACTTCCTCAGCCAGACGCTTCTGCAGCACACGACGGCCAGGGTCCTGCTTGTGCTCCTCAACGAGGGCATCAATCACTTCCTTCTCCAACGAGGTAAAGATCTTGATGTACTTCTCGGCATCGTCGTCGCTGACGTTGAGCCAGAACTGATAGAACTTATACGGCGTGGTGCGCTTGGGATCGAGCCAGATGTTTCCACTCTCGGTCTTACCGAACTTCTTGCCGTCGCTCTTGGTAATCAGCGGACAGGTCAGCGCGAAGGCCTCGTTCTCATAGCCCAGCGTACGGCGGATAAGCTCGGTACCAGTAGTGATGTTACCCCACTGGTCGTTACCACCCAACTGCAACTTACAGTTCTTATGCTGGTAGAGATAGAGGAAGTCGTAGCCCTGCAACAACTGGTAGGTGAATTCTGTAAAGCTCAGACCGTCGCGAGCTGTACCATTCAGGCGCTGCTGCACGCTGTCTTTAGCCATCATATAGTTCACCGTGATATGCTTACCCACCTCACGGGCAAAGTCCAAGAACGTAAAGTCCTTCATCCAGTCGTAATTGTTGACCATCTCTGCTGCGTTGGCATCCTTCGACTCGAAGTCGAGGAACTTCGACACCTGAGCCTTGATGCACTCCTGATTGTGACGCAGCGTCTCTTCGTTCAGCAGGTTACGCTCCTGCGACTTGCCAGAAGGATCGCCAATCATACCGGTAGCACCACCCACCAGGATGATGGGCTTGTGACCGCAACGCTGCAGGTGACGCAGCATCATGATACCACAGAGGTGGCCGATATGCAGAGAGTCGGCCGTAGGATCTGTTCCCAAATAGGCTGTTACCATTTCTTTCTGGAGCAGCTCTTCTGTGCCAGGCATCATCTGTGCCAGCATGCCGCGCCATTTCAGTTCTTCAACAAAGTTCTTCTTCATATTAATGTTCTTTTCGATATTTCGTTATTACGTTATTACGATATTACGACCTTTCGATGCTTTGAAGCCTTACGGCACCGGGTCATAGCCCGAGCCACCCCATGGGTTACATCTTAAGATTCGCCAGATGGCGAGATAGAGTCCCTTTATCGGACCGTGTTTTAACAATGCCTGGCGAGCGTACTCGCTACAGGTCGGTGTAAAACGGCAAGACGGGCCAAGCAGTGGTGATATGCAGATCTGATAGAACCGGATGGGCAGAATCAGCAGCCACGCTATCGTTCGCGACAGGTAATGGAACAAGGTCTTCATAGCTTTTCTGCCATTCTTTGCATCAATCCGACCACTCTTGACTCCACGTCCCTTGAAGGGCGATGTTCGTCTGACAACCAAATAAACGCCAGCAACAGTTGTTCGTGCTCTGCCAGTGCCTCATACAGCAGTTGTTTGTGCTGACGAAAGGCTTCACGAACCTGACGTTTCACACGATTTCTGTCTACGGCATGCTTAATCCGTTTCTTAGGAACGCTGACGAGAATCTGAACAGGTGCATCGCCTTGCGCGCGTTCCTTTTTAATATATACTGCTCTTAACGGAAATGCAGCCATCGACTGGCTACATCCTCCTCCAAAGAGCGTATCTATCAGCTTCTGGCTGACCATGCGCTCCCGCTTCTTCAGACAAGGAGCTATCATTGTCGCGTAAAGCTTGGGTTAATCTTCTTGGGTTTCGAGCAAATAGTGCTGCAGAGCTCCCGTCATCGAAGGATACTTCTCCGTGGGGGCCTCCAAGTCGAGGCGCAGGCCTGCGTCGCGAGCAGCCTTTGCAGTAGCTGGGCCAAAAGTGGCAATAGCAATGTCACCCTGCTTGAAACCGGGGAAATTCTTGGTCAACGCCTCAATACCGGCAGGACTAAAGAACACGAGCATGTCGTAGTCGAACGTCTTCACTTCCTCAGGAGTAAAGTCATTGCTGACGGTACGATACATCACACACTCACAATGATTCAACTTCTTGGCGTCAAGCATCTGGGCGATAGCGTCATTGTGAACGTCGCTCATGGGGACAAGGTATTTCTCAGCCTTATGCTTTGCCATCGTAGGAACAAGATCGTCAATCTTACCCGTCGTTCCGAAGAACACCTTACGCTTGCGATACTGCACATATTTCTGGATATACAACGAAATAGTCTCTGTGACGCAGAAATACTTCATATCCTCAGGAATAGCCAGGCGCATTTCCTTGGCCAGTGTGAAGAAATGATCGATAGCATGGCGCGAGGTGAATACAATAGCTGTATAGTCGAGAATATTCACCTTCTGTGTGCGGAATTCCTTGGCAGAGATTCCCTCAACCTTGATGAACGGGCGAAACACCAGTTCTACACCAAATCTAGAGGCAATGTCAAAATAAGGCGATTTCTCGCTTGACGGTTTAGGTTGTGAAACCAAAATCTTCTTTATCATTCTTGTCCTAAAAATTTATTTTCAAACTATTTGCCGTAAACACCAACGCACCCCAAAAAAGGAGCAAAGGTATGATTTCGAGGGTGCAAAAGTACAAAATAATCTGCAATTTAACGACATTTTGTCGGAAAAAGATAAGAAAACACTTAAAAAGCTCCAAAATTTTAACGATTGCCAAGACTATCAGGACATAAATCACAGCATTTCGGATAGATATATTGAAAAATGTCCATATGACAACCAAGGGGAAGAGCAATGCACCTTCGACAGAGGAAATGTAAAGAAAAGACCTCATCCATTGTCGGTTCTTTTTACCATCAAAGAACACCATGTTGACTATCGTATACAACAAGGATTTCACCAGGAAATAGACAACCGATATTCCCAGGAAGATGGCAATCAGATGATATTGGGAGTCTAGAAGAAAAGTTTCACCAATAAAGTGGAGTGTATAGAAATAGAATAGTATCGCCAGAAGCAGGCAGTTCAAGAAGGCCAGGAACGTCTGGAAACGAATCTCCACAGCCGTTTCTGTGATTTCCGTCAGGCCTTCTCGGTTGGTATTGAAAAAGTTCTTCGTCTGGCGTACGACGAAATTCCTTGTATTTGAGAATGCTATCGTTGCCAAAACAAACAACAGCAATAGCAGCGAGACAATGACGTTATCGTGTTGTACCGAATAAGGAACGGGGTCTCCAGGCACGCCATAGCGTCCTCCGGGCAGTTCTGGATGAAACAGTGAGTCCTTAGAAAAGAAGCCCTCCCGATAATACTGGGGCAAGTTAACATCCATCATATTGTGCCCCTTGTCGTGACCAGGCAAGTGAAGGGTGTCAGGACGACTGCTCCATCGAATCTCCGAAGGCTTGAAATGTGCTTGAATAGCCGAGTCCTGCTGGGCAGGAGTAGCGCTCTTGGGCAACCAGCTGAGCACCATTTTGGGTGTCAGTACAGTATGGTGGTGAACAGCGGAATCCCCCTGTACACCACCACCCTCTTGTCCGAAAACGCTTTCTTGCTGCAGTGCCATTATCAATGATGAGAACTTAGATACCAAATGCCCGTTTGATATCGTCTACCCTATCCCGTTTCTCCCATGTAAACAACTCCACATCGATCGTTTTGGTCTCATGATACCGGCTGGTGAAGGTCTTCTTTACCACCTCCGACTGACGCCCCATATGACCATAGGCAGCCGTTTCGAGATACATGGGCTGGCGCAGCTTCAACGTGCGTTCGATAGCTTTCGGACGCAGGTCGAAGAGCTGTTCAATCTTCTGGGCAATCTCGCCATCGGTCATGTTTACACGCGAGCGGCCATAGGTGTTCACATAAATGTTCATGGGCTTGGCCACACCAATGGCATAGCTCACCTGAACGAGCATCTCGTCAGCCACCCCTGCAGCCACCATATTCTTGGCAATATGTCGTGCGGCATAGGCGGCACTACGGTCTACCTTCGATGAGTCCTTGCCCGAGAAGGCGCCGCCACCATGGGCGCCCTTGCCACCATAGGTGTCGACGATGATCTTACGACCCGTCAGACCTGTATCGCCATGAGGTCCGCCAATCACAAACTTACCTGTCGGATTCACGTAGTATTTAATGTCGTTGCCGAACAGCGACAACACACTTTCAGAGTGGATCTTCTGCTTGACACGGGGAATCAGGATGTTGATGACGTCGTCCTTGATCTTGGCGAGCATCTTCTCGTCCTCGTCGAACTCATCGTGCTGCGTGGATACCACGATGGTATCGATACGCTCGGGAATACCCGCGTCGCTATACTGCACCGTCACCTGACTCTTGGCATCAGGGCGCAGATAGGTCATCACCTTGCCTTCCTTACGGATTTCCGCCAAGGTGCGCATGATGAGGTGAGCCAAGTCGAGCGACACAGGCATCAGGTTCTCTGTCTCGTTAGTGGCATAGCCGAACATCATGCCCTGGTCGCCAGCACCCTGTTCGTCTTCGTCGCCGTTATCGACACCGCGATTGATGTCTTCACTCTGCTCGTGAATGGCTGTCAGGATACCACACGAATTGCCGTCAAACTGATACTCCGCCTTCGTATAGCCAATCTTCTTGATGGTATTGCGGGCGATGGTCTGCAGGTCGATATACACCTCACTGCGCACCTCACCCATCAGCACTACCTGACCTGTAGTGACAAACGACTCACAAGCCACACGGGCATGTTCGTCGTAAGCCAGAAACTGGTCGAGAATAGCGTCGCTTATCTGGTCGGCCACTTTATCAGGATGGCCTTCGGACACTGATTCTGATGAAAACAAATAACTCATATCCAAAATTTTTTGCAAAGGTACACACTTTTTGCCACATAGCAAAATAAAACGGCCTACACTTCATGAGAGTAGGCCGTTTTTTTATGAATTAGCAATAAAAACTACTCTTCGGGCATCATCACAACCTCTGCGCGGTTGCCTGACTTAAGCAGTTCCTTGGCAAAGGCGGCGATGCTCTCAGGAGTCTGGGCATTCACCAGCTGCTCATAGTCCTTGTCGAAATTGACACCCTTATAGCGCCACATATCGATGGTCGTTATCCAGTAGTTGTTCTGCTTCAGCTGATCAGCATGATTCTTGATCATATACTCCTTCACCTTAGCCAACTTGTCAGGATCACATCCCTTGGTCAGTGCCTGCACCTCGTCGCGCATAATCTGCAAGGCGACATCGGCCTTCTCGGGCTTCATGGGGCAATAGACATAGAGGGTGGTACTGTTCTCGAAGTCGTCGGTGCTGAGGTTTCCACTGGCACCTACAGTATAGGCGGCGCTGGCGTCCTCACGAATCTTCTTCAGATACTCCATCGACAGGATCTGTCCGGCTATCGAGGCCTTGATGCTGTTCTCCGAAGTGAAAGGTATATCTTTCGTATACCATAACATGACGGCAATCGACCTCGGAGTCTCAGCCTTGTGCTTGAAGCTGTTGATAACTTCACCCTTGAAGTCGGTATCGATGTACGCAGACTTCTCCACCTTCTTCTGAGAAGGCAGCGAACCAATATACTGCTCGATGAGGGGACGGATGGTTTCCTCGTCGTAGTTACCTACGATGTCGAACGTATAGGCAGCGGCATTGGCCGTACGCTCCTTGGCAATCTGCAGAATACGGTCGTAATCGACCTTCTTCAGGTCATCCAGGTCAAACGGCTTTACACGGGGATGGTGGTTACCCAGCGTCAGCGTCAGTGAGTCAGAGAAGACAGTCTCGGGCTGCAACAGGCGGTTTCTCAGCTGTACCTCAGTGGTCTGCATCAGGTTATCGTACGACTTCTGGTCCTTGTTGATATTGGTGAACATCAAGTACACCAGCTGCAGCATAGTCTCCACATCCTTCGGCGTCGAGCTACCGCTGATATACTCGCGATAAACGTCCATCGACATGGAAGCACTGGCAATCTTACCAGCCAGAGCCTTCTCCAGTTCTGTATGCGAGAAGTTGCCCAAACCGCTGGCTCCAATCACGTCATTAAACATCTTCAGGTTAGGCAGCTCCTCATTGCCATACAGGCCGCTGCCACCGTAGCCATAGCCACGCAGCAGCACCTGGTCTTTCTTCAGGTCGGTCTTCTTCAGCACAACGATAGCACCGTTCGAAAGGGTCAGCTCGGTATAGTCGAAGAGGTCGCTCTTCACCTCTTTCACGATAGAACCCTTCTTGGGCAGCTCGGTCATCAGGGGCTCGTCCTTCACATTGTCCACATAAGCCTCAATCTCAGCTGTACGGGCAGTGGCAATGGCTTTCTTTAGACTCTCCTCTGTAGGATATACACCATTCTCCTTCTCGGTGTTGAAGTTCAGCACCACCAGATTGGTGTCGCTCTTGGAAACCAGTTCCTGCATCACCATATTGACAGCCTCGAGAGGCAAGACGGGAATCAGCTGCTTCATCGTCTCATGGGTGTAGTCAATGCTGGGAATCGGCTCTTTGTTCAGGAAGTGCTGCACATACTGACCTACAAACTGGCTGTTGAAACGCTTGTCTTTATTAGAATACTGCTTGTCGATATTGCTCTCATAGTTGGCCTTGAAACGGTTGTACTCCGTAGGAGTGAAGCCAAACTCAGCAGCACGGCGAGCCTCGGTGAGGACAGCAGTCAGGGCAGCCTCAGCCTGGCCGTCCTTGGGCAGGACATCCAGTCCGAAAGCGTCGACCGAACGAGACAGCAGATATACTCCGTCGCCTGCACTAGCCTGCAGGAAGGGACTCTCGGGCTTCTCGGCATACTCGCGCAGACGGTCGTTCAACATGCTGATGGCTGCATCCTTGATGTAGTCGGCAACCATATAAGCCATCGTACCCTTCAAAGAATCGGGGAACGACTCGTGCTTCATCATCAACGAAACGATGTTGTAGCGCTGCTCCTTATCCTTGTCGATGACGATAATCGCCTCGTTATTGTCAGGAACGGGTTCCGTCGTAACCAGTGCACGGTTCTCAGGCAACTTAATGGGCGAGAAGAGGTCCTTGATCTTCTGTTCAACCTTGTCTACATCCACGTCACCGACGACGATGATGGCCTGATTGTCAGGACGGTACCACTTCTCGTAGTAAGCCTGCAGGAAGGGACGCTCGAAGTTGTCGATAACCTCCATCAGTCCGATAGGCATACGATAGCCGTACTTCGAATTCGGATACAGCTTGGGCAGGTCGCGCTCCAGCATACGCATCTGGGCACTGGTGCGCAGGCGCCACTCCTCGTGAATCACGCCACGCTCCTTCTCAATCTCCTCCTGCTCCAGCAGCAGACCGTCGGCCCAGTCGTAGAGGATCAGCATACATGAGTCGATGATACCCTCGCGAGTGGTGGGGACATTACTGATGTTGTACACCGTCTGGTCGATACTGGTATAGGCATTCAGGTCAGTACCGAACTTCACGCCAACGCTCTCACACCAGCGCAACAGTTCGTTGCCCTTGAAATGTTTCGAACCGTTAAAGGCCATGTGCTCCAGGAAGTGGGCCAGACCACGCTGGTCGTCGTTCTCCTGGATAGAACCTACGCGCTGGGCAATATAGAACTCAGCACGCTGCTCAGGCCAATTGTTGTGACGAATGTAATAAGTTAGTCCATTGTCCAGTTTACCCGTGCGAACATCGGGGTCAATGGGAATCGGCGGCATCTGCATTTGTGCCACCATTGCTGTCGTGCTGAACAACATCAGCGCAGCCATCAACACTTTCTTCAGTTTCATTTCTTTTTGGTTTAAAGTGGAAAATTTCTGCAAAGTTAACAAAAAAACTCTTTCCACCCACACGTACCTATATATTATTATGCTTTTTTTACAAATCAATATTCGTTATTTAATATATAAAAGAGGCTATGTCGCTGATGACACAGCCTCTTTGGGGTGTATTAGAAACCTGTTGGATTATTAGAATCCGAATCCGAACAGTTCGTTCTCTATACCCAGTCCAGGAGAAAGGATATCCTCAGGATCGTCTACCTCTATAGTATCGTTCAAAGGCAGAGAGCCTGTCAGTATCGGCTGGAGCATGTCCAGTTCTACAACATCCATTTCTGGGCAAATATATGTTTTCTTCATATCTTTTTTCTTTTTTTATGTTAGTCGCTTTCAGCGAGAAATTGTTCAAAATTTAATTCAAAATTAATCAAAATATTCTGTTCAATTTTGGGGGCAATTTTGTTGAATTTCCACGCGTTAGCGTGCTTTTACTTTAAAATGACTTTCTTACCATTCACGATGTACAGACCCTTCGTGGGCTGAGCTACGCGCTGACCAGCGAGGTTGTAGTACTCACCTCTTACATCTTCCATCTGACCTCTTACTTCATCAATGCCAGTAGTCTCACCACCGAAACCAAGGAAGTCAGGAGCACCAGCAGCAACCTTCAGATAACCCTTACCTGCAGGAACTTTCACGCCGTTAGCAAGCTTATAGAAACCAACCTTACTATTCTTGTTTGCCAGAACATAAATGGTACCATCGCCTGTAATTGATCCATCAGAATACAGCAGGTCGTTGTCAGATAAATCAGCAGCACTTTCGAGGGTAGGAATCTTATACGTTCCTGGTTCAGCCTCGATGATTACAGCTGTTTTAGCAGGAGCGGCAGTAACCTTTGTCAACTTGACATAATTACCCATAACCTTTGCAGAATAAGCTGTGACACCACCCAAACCAATAGGTTTGCTGTAGCTGAAGGTGGTCCAGCCATCAGAGCCGACAGTGACACTACAGAGGTTCTTTACTTCATATACCTTGATGCTTGTAAGTTCGAAAGTATTGCCTTTGTCCTTTCCTTGACCCCAGATGTTCCATAAGAGTCCCTGCTTTCCTGCAAGATCGCCTTCAGTTGCTGCAGGAGCTTCAATGGCCTCTCTCAAATCCTTGATAGTGTATGTGTACACATTATTACCCTCGTTCTTTAAAGCAAAATCAGGAACACTAACTGCTCCATTAGCACTTTGAATCTTACCAATACCCCAACCGATATATTTATTATCAGTTACGATAGTTGCATTGATTGTAAATTCCACCTTTGCAGAATTAGAGTATGAAGCAATATCGTTGTATTCTACAAAATTAGAAGCAAACGGAACATTCGCAGCATCCTCGTATTCGACCTTCTTTACCAAATAAATACGACTAACCTTAATAGTAGGATTGCTTGTACCACCTTGAATAGAAAGTTGCTTTACTCCCGAAGCCTTCGCGTTATTCTCAATATCAATAGTTACTGTAGTGGTAGATGAAATTCCTCCAAACGACTGTGAAACTTCAGTATCATCACTAAATTTAATAATCACTTGGCCCCATCCGCCAGAATAGCTGTCAATGTCAACACACAGTGAAGAGGCGGAATGCGCAAAGTAGAGCCGTGAAGAGATTAAACATCGCCAGGAAGAGCCGCGAGCGGTCGGCCACCTCCCGTCGTTTGTGCAGCATTACAATGCCACATGTCAGGCTGATGACCAGACAGAAACTGATGACGGATATGCTGATAACAATATGCATTAATCATTAGATATTAGTACGTTTTGCAAATCCACATTTCCAGGAATTTGTCAGCAACGCTGTATATCTTTATACGTTCCGCATTTGTGTATGTCAGGAGTTGTTTTTCCAGCAGGGCACCAATGGCATACTGCACGGAGCTGGGGGATTTTAGCGCATGCTGCTTCACGAAGGCGACAGAGGTAACACCGCTGGCCTTGCCTTCTTTGGCAATGGCAATCAGCGTTTCTTTCTGCTGGTAATTGAGTTGGTTCATCACCGAGGCAAATGAACGGCCTTTCTCCTCCAGGATGTCGCCAAGTATCTTGTAAATGTCGGATTCTTCTATGGTCTTATTAGGGTCTATATAGGCGAATGCGTTGTGGAGCACATTGTGAACGTAATAGGTATGTCCTTCGAAAAGGTTGTAAGCAAGAGCTGCAGCTTCGGGCGTAATAGTTCGGTTGGCATTTGTGAACTGTTCTTCAGCGAAACCTGTATAGACATCCTTGGCGATGCTGTCCAGATAAATCTGCTCTGCGCTGTTGTAGAAGGGTTGGGCTGCAGAGTTGAACATATTCTCAAGAACATGCCGATTACTGCCGGCATAGATGAACAGGCAGTTGTTCATTTTCTGAATATGGGTGCGAAGTAAGGCCTCTACGTTTTTCTCAGGATAATTCGCAATCTGCTGGAATTCATCAATGGCGAAGATACAAGGCTTGTCGGCCTGCTCCAAATAGCGGAAAATCTCTTCCAATGTCAACTCGGGAGCGTGAATGTCACCTAGTTTGATATTGAAAGTAGGCGTATTGGATACCGGGTCATAGCCGAAACATCCAGCCAGGGAATGAAGTCCCGCCAGAAATTTGTCAAGTACATTCTTTCCTTTGGGTACCAGTACAGAGTATATCTCCTTACTAAGGAACAACACAAGCTCATGCAGGCTGGTTGTTGCGTAGATATCCGAATAGAACGTATAGTAGTTGTCCTTAACAGACGGCTGCTCGAAAACATGGCGTATCAATTGCGTCTTGCCCATTCTTCGGGGCGAGGTGAGCAGGATGTGTGCCTTGTTACCAAGTGTACGTATGATCCACTGTGTTTCTTTCTCCCTGTCGCAGAAATAAGGCTCAGGGATGATGCCGGTGATATAGAACGGATTCTCCATAATACTGCTTTTGGGTGCAAAACTGCGGTTAAGCGAGGGCAATGATGCTGGCATCAATGCCGAGCGTGAGCAGTCTCGCAGCCTTTCGGCTGCAAAGGTAAGCAAAAAAAATCAATTATACAAATTCTATAATAGAAATTCTATAAAAACACGAGTGATCATATAAGGGTGTGAGCATTAGTTGCTTTTGAAGGGTTGTGGTCCGTCCGTGCGGGCTACGAGGCCGAAAGGGGGTTCGCAAGGGGGCGCGCAAGGTACAACACGCCTTTGCACAGGGAGCGAGAAGGCACCTCACAACCTTGCGGGCACACGCAAAATACCTTACGGGCATACCCAAAACACTTTGCGGGCACACGCAAAACACCTTAACCGCCTACGCAAAATAAGAACAGTCTATTTTTTCAGCATGCGACAATTGTCAGATTGTAGCAGGGTTGTAGCAGGGTTTTTCAAAACCCTGCTACAGGCTAAACGCCCTGTACATAAGGGTTTCAGGGGAATTGTAGCTATCATAGCATAGTTTTTCTTTTTTATCTTTGTAGTGTACCAAATGTAGATAAAAACTGCCGAAACGTTGTTTAGGTTAACGGATGTTAAAATTGCACAGAGCAGGGTGACAGGCACCGTGTGAGCAAGCAAAAACGGGAAGAAGGAAGGGACATTTACGAATTCATTGAAAAATTAGAAACGAAAAAGAATATTGAGATTATGGAAAAAGAACTATTGATTGAGAAAGCTCATGAGGGCTAACTACTATGAGTACCGCAACGGCACGCGCCTTATTCCCCCCGCTTTGCAGCAGGACATCCGTGACCTGTTTCGCGAAAACGGGTGGTCAGGCGACGTGGAGTTCGACGGCTATGTAGAGGATTACAACTGGTAGAACATAATAAGGTGGCACACCTTTGGCAGGAGTGCCACCTTATTATATATATGCGCGCGAGGCTTAGTTGAAGTAGTACTTCACACCGAGCTGCAGGCGCCAGCACTGGCCGTAGCTGTGGTTGTAGTCCCACGCTGTCTTCAGGTCGGTGTTCATGCGGAAGACGGGCTGTGCACCTTTCTTGATGTCAGCAGCATTGGCAACGGTCAACAACTTGAACTGGTTGTAGGTTGTTCCAGGAATCTGCTTGGCTACGCCCCACTTCGAGTTCAGCAGGTTGCCGATGTTCTCGACGTTGGCAATGAGCTGCAACTTATGCGTGGTGCTTCCAATCTTCAGATCGAAGTCGTGAGCCCACTTGAAGTCAAAGCTGTGTACCCAAGGAGCACGTGCTGCATAAGCACCAGCATACTCGCCACGATGGCTGCTCAGGTAGTCGTCCTGCTCGAGGAACTGCCAGAAAGCAATACGGTCGGCATCGGTAGAGAACTTGATTTCCGAATCATCGCGCGGGATATACATCAGGTCGTATGCCAGACCATCGCCATTGATGTCGTTGGCATAGGTGTAGCTGTAACCAGCGGGAGAATAGCCGCTATAGAACAGCGAGAAGTGGTCCTTGCCATACTTGTAGCTGACGTTGGCAATAACACGGTCGGGAGTGGCATAGCCTGAATTCATGACTTCGAATGCATTCGGTCCGTTAACGGTATACTGAGACTGCCAAGCAGACTGTGCATTAGAACCTGGCAGACCCGTCACTTCCTTGTTCACAGTGTGGGTATAGGCTGCGGTGACATACAGGTTCTTGAGAGGTTCTGCATTCAACTGTACACTGGCTGTCCAACCATAACCCTTATGGTTATTACAGAGAACGTAGGTGCCCTTTGAGGTATACTTATAGTCCTTTGCTGCCGGATAGATCAAACGATTGTCAGCTCCAGTCATACGCATCCAGGTCTCGTCCGCTGGTTTCTGATCCCAGTTGTCCAGATGAACGGCATTGATATTCTTGGTATAAGTGAACTCACCAGTCAGCGTCAACGGGAAGTTAACAGGCACCTGATAGTCGACAGCGATGCTGGTCTTCCATACCTGAGGCATCTTGAAGTCTGGATCCACAGCAGCATAATATTTCATGCCCTGTGCATAGTCCTTCATGACAGCTTCCATCTCCCGGACATCGGTCTTCACGTCGCCAGCAAACTGCGCCATAATAGTGGGATCTGTAGAGACATAGGTGGTCTGAATCATACCCGACTGGCTCGGCATATTGGTAAAGAACACCAAGGGCAGACGTCCTGCAAAGAGACCCGTACCACCACGAACCTTCAGCATCCTGTCGCCAAAGACATCGTAGGTAAAGCCCACACGCGGAGAAATCTGCCAGTTGCTGTTCGGCCACTGACCGGTATCGACGTGACGGCCTCCAAAGTCAACGGCATACAACTCGTCATTGCGCACAGCACCGCTATTCTGGAACAGCAGGTTGTCGAAACGAATGCCAAAGTTCAGTTTGAGTTTGTCGGTAACGTTCCAGTCGTCCTGCAAATAGAAGCCAATCTGATTGAACTTCACCTCTGACGACGGCTCAGGATTACCATTATTACCCACAGTCAGAGCAACAGCTGTCGGAGCAGCACCACTCATGAAGTCCTCCATGCTGGCATAACGATAGTAACCCGTACCCTGACGCACATAGTTATTCAATGCCTTCTGGTGCTCAAAGTTCAAACCAGCCATCAGCTTATGACTGCCCAGATAGTAGGTAAAGTTGTCGTTAACAGTCAGAATCTGGTTACGCACACGATTCTGATAAGTAAAGAGCTCATAACCCAGCGTTATGTAGGGTTCTTTACCATTCATAATATCAATCATGGGGAACATCGACGAATTGCTGCTACGTGGGTCGTCCATGTCAGAATAGGTTGCCAACAGCTGGTTAGAAGCCTTGTCGCCAAAGCGGCTGTTCAGGTCGAACGAGAACGTCGTCACCTTGTTATCCTGGCTATAGAACGAATTGGCAAATGCCATAGCGTTGATACCTACGCAAGCAGAACTGAGATTACCTGCATCACGTGAGGTTGCCGAGGGTGGAGTCCACTTTGTATTGTTGGTGTGGTTGAAACGCACTGCCAAGTGGTGACTCTGATTGATGTTCCAGTCGATACGAGCCAGATACTTGTTGTTCTTGATGCCACCAGGATAGGCAGTGGGAGAACCGGTATCGTATCCATACTTATCCATGACATATTTGGATATCATCTCCATGTCCGCCAGCGTTGTACGCGAGGTATAGGTCTTCTGGTCGCCTGCTCCTTTGGTCGAGCCATCTAAATCCGGATGCCAATAAGTGGGGATGTTCTCAGTCTCTACACGCTCAATATTGGCAAAGAAAAACAGTTTATCCTTGATGATGGGTCCACCTAAGGTGAAACCCCAGGTCTTCTCCTCGGAAGGATTCGGCTCCGAGTTCTGCACGCCGTCCACACGGTTGCCGTGCATATCCTCGCTGGTATAGTAGAAATAAGCTGTGCCTTTGAAGGTGTTCGTACCCGACTTCGTTACGGCATTGATACCACCACCGATGAAGTTCGACTGACGAACATCGAAGGGAGCCACCACCATCTGCACTTCGTCGATGGCATCCATTGATACGGGGTTGCCACCACCAGGCAGGTTGGAGTTCAGACCGAAGTTATTGTTCAGGTTAGCACCGTCGAGGGTAAAGTTAGCCATCTTACCATTGCTGCCAGCAAAACTGTTAGAACCTCCATAGTATGGAGAGAGCTTCGCAATATCACCGATAGAACGGCTAATGGTAGGCAGCTCCTGGATGGTACGGTTGTTAACGTTGGTCGAAGCACCCGTCTTCTCTGCGGCAAACTTCGAAGCCTTACCACTGACCACAACTTCTGCCAGCTCATTGGCATTCTCGGAAATCACTACGTTAAGGTTATACGTTTCACCCAGCTGCAGGTAGATATCCTTGAATGTTCTGGTGTCGTAACCAATGTAGCTGATGGTAACGGTGTACGGGCCACCATTACGCATACCTTGGATATTGAAACGACCATCCACATTCGTGATTGCAGCATACTTGGTACCCGAGGGATCGTGAACAGCCTGCACTGTGGCGCCAATCACCTCTTCCTTGGTATCCTGCATGGTTACCTTTCCGCTCAGAGCAGAATTTGTAATCTGTGCCATCATCGTCAACGCTAAGGTCAACATTATGGCGGTTAAAAACAGTTTTCTTCGCATATTACCAAAGTTTTGTTATTTGCCTGCAAATTTAATTAATTTTTTCGAAACGACACACTTTTTATGCTTTTATTTTCGGAATCGCATCGTTTTTTTCTCTTTTCTTCACTTTGCGATCTGTTTTCGTGCAGCAAACAGCTTATTAGTGCAATCCCATACGAGCCTCAACTACGTTGACGACATAGTCACCCAGCTTCTCGCATTCGTTGATGAGATCCATATAAATGGTACCTACTGCATAGGTGTACTCGCGGTTATTGATGTCGGTAATGTTCTGCGACTTCAACTGGTTGCGGTAGTTGTTAATCTCGTTCTCAATGTTAAACGTGCGGTTGACGTCGAACGACTCCTTGCGTCCCTGCAACAGACGGTTCATCTGTGACAGCGACTGGTCGGTCAGTTCCATCATCTGGTGCAGATGGTCGTACTGTTTCTCGACGAAGTGGTCTTCCTTGCCGTTATACTTGCGCGAGATGGTACGGGCCATATTGAAGCAGGCGTCGCCGATAGACTCCAACTCACTGACCTCACGCAACATAGCACGAATCTTGGCCTTGGTGTCGTCTGACAGGTGAGCATCACTGACGGAGTTCAGATAGTTGGCAATCTCAAGTTCCATATTGTCCGAAATGCCCTCATACTTCTCAATGCGTGTATACAGCTTGTTGAAGTCACCAGCCTGGTTGTCTTTCTTGCTGTTTGCACTCGACGAGAGTGTCAGCAATTCGCGCACCATGCCGAACATGCGCTGCATACGTTCGGAGAACGACTGAATCTCCTTCTGAGCCTCAAGCACTGAGAGCTCGGGGGTCTTCATGAAACCAGCAGTAATGAAATGCAGACGGAAATCTTCTTCCTCGTCGACCTTCTTGGGTTTGATGACCCAGCACACAAACTTCTCGATCTGCGGGATGAACCAGATGAGAATGAAGGTATTGACCACGTTGAACGAGGTATGGAATGCGGCCAGCACGAAGCTCAGCTTGGCGGCATTGGCCAAGTAGGCTTGGGCACCGACAACCTCCTTCTGCATGTCGACGTCATAGCCTACCCATCCGCAGACCATGTCGATGAACGGGCGGAACACGAACAGGATCCAGAAGACGCCGAACACGTTGAAGAACATGTGTGCCAACGCCGCCCGTCGCGCTTGGGTATTCGCCGACATCGCCGCTAAGTTCGACGTCACGGTAGTACCGATATTCTCACCCATTACCAATGCAATACCCTGATAAATGGGCAGGGCACCACTGGAGCACAGGATCATCGTGATGGCCATTACCGCTGCTGACGACTGTACGCAGAACGTCAGAATGCCACCCAACACGAGGAATATCAACGTGGTTAGGAACGAATTGGGGTCGAACGAGGCAAAGAAGTCCAGCACAGCCTGATTCTCACCCAAATGCATGTCCTGTCCCGTCTTGCGCAGGATGGCCAGTGCAAACACCAAGAAAGCGATACCAAACAGGAAGTCTCCAATGTAGCGGTACTTCTTCTGATAGATAAGGATGATACCGATAAAGAAGGCCGGATACGACAAGCTACTAACGTCGAACGACATACCTGCCGACATGATCCAGGCCGTCAACGTCGTTCCGATGTTGGCACCCATGATGACCGAGATGGCCTGTGCCAGCGTCAACAGTCCGGCATTGACAAACGAAACGGTCATTACCGTCGTAGCAGTAGAGGATTGTACCGAAGCCGTCACCAACGTACCCGTCAACATACCTGTAAAACGGTTCGTGGTCATAGCTCCCAAGACGTGTCGCAACTGCGGACCCGCCATCTTTTGGAGTGCCTCACTCATGGTCTTCATACCGAACATCAGCAGAGCCAGCGAGCCCAAAAGCGTGAAAATTACCCAAATTGACATAAATAATTATAGTTTTTGTTTATTTTAAGCTGTGCGGAAGCAAATTTTTCACTTTTCACTATTCACTTTTCACTTTTATTTTGTACCTTTGCCGTCACTAAAAACTTACGTTTATGGAACAACAAATTCAAATCCGTTGCAAAAATAATAAAAAATCTCTAAATATCAGCATCGGAAGCCATCTTTCTGAAATTTTTTCGCTTTTGGGGCTCGAAATGGAGTACGGACCCATCAGTGCACGTGTTAATAACAAGGTTGAAGGCATGCACTTCCGCGTGTATAAACCCAAGGACATCGAGTTCCTCGACATCCGCTCGTCCAGTGGTCTGCGAGCCTATACCCGTTCGCTGTTCTTCGTACTCAACAAGGCGGCTCACGACCTGTGGCCCGATTGTACCGTCTGTATCGACATTCCCGTTTCCAACGGATACTATGTCGACATCCGACGGAAGGACGAGAACAACAAACCCATTGAGATAACCCCCGACGATGTGCATGAGCTGCGCGAACGAATGAAGGCGCTGATTGACGCTGCCATCCCCATTCATCGTCACGAGACAACCACCGAGGAGGCCATCCGCATGTTCCGCGAGAGCCGTTCCTACTCGAAAGTCAAGCTCCTCGAGGGCCAGGGGTCGCTCTATACCACCTATTACGATATCGACGGCTATGTGGACTATTACTATGGTGCATTGCTTACCAACACCTCGCAAATCTACCTCTTCGGACTGGAGTACTACTACGGCGGTGTGCTGCTGCGTATCCCGTCGACGGACGACCCCTCGAAGCTGGGTGCCTTCGTCCGTCAGGACAAGATGTTCGAAATCTTCAAGGAACACCACCAATGGCAGGATATTGTGGGGTTGCGCACCGTAGGTGACCTGAACGTAGCCATCGACAAAGGCTATTCCAATCAGCTCATCCAGATCAGCGAGGCCTTGCAAGAGAAGAAGATAGCACAGATTGCCGATGACATCGCCAAGCGCAAAGGCATCAAACTGGTGCTCATTGCCGGACCCAGCAGCAGTGGCAAGACTACGACCTGCAAGCGTCTCAGCGTACAGCTGGCCGTCAACGGCTTGAAACCCATCGGCATCTCGCTCGACGACTACTTCCTCGACCGCGACCAGACACCACGCGACGAAAGCGGCGACTACGACTTCGAGCATCTGCATGCCCTGAACATCCCACTGCTCAATGAGCAGATGAACGCCCTCTTCCGGGGCGAAGAAGTCGAACTGCCAAGATATAACTTCCAGTCAGGCAAGAGTGAGTGGAGCGGCAAGAAGCTGCAACTCAAGGGCAGCGAAGTGCTCGTCGTCGAGGGCATCCACGCACTGAACCCTGAACTCACCGCCAGCATTCCACAAGAGCAGATCTATCGTGTCTACGCCTCTGCGCTGACCACCATTCTGCTCGACAACCACAACTACATCCCCACCACCGACAACCGTCTGTTGCGCCGCATCATCCGCGACCATAAATATCGCGGTGTCTCGGCCCGCGAGACCATCCGCCGCTGGCCCTCGGTACGTCGTGGCGAGAACCGCTGGATATTCCCCTTCCAGGAAAATGCCGATGCCATGTTCAACAGCGCTATGCTCTTCGAACTGGCCGTCATCAAGCGTCAGGCAGAACCCGTGCTCGAACAGGTGCCAGAAAACTGCGAAGAATATGCCGAGGCCTATCGCCTGCGCAAATTCCTGAGCTACATTCACCCCATTCCAGAAGATCAGATTCCGCCCACGTCACTCCTCCGTGAGTTCCTCGGTGGTTCCTCATTCAAATATTAAGAAGGCTGCGATTAAGCGAGAGAAGAACGGAACTTGTTCCAGTTATTCCGAGCGAAAGCAGGCTCGAACGAAGTTCAAGTTAAAGAAGTTAAGACATATGAAACAAAGAGCACTATTTTTAATTTTCATTTTGCATTTTGTATTTAGCCCTGTAGGGGCGCAGACAGTTGACGAACCCAAAGACACTCCACAATTGGAGTTTGCCCTGCAACTGAAAGTAACATTAGGCGAGGCCTACTCCTGTGGTGAGACGCAGCATGGCCGACGCACCATCATCCCCATTACGGGCGGAACCTTCGAAGGCCCGAATATCAAGGGTACCATCGTCAATGGCGGAGCCGACTACCAGATAGCCAACAGTGCCGGCCGCACCGAACTCGAAGCCATCTATTGCATCAAGACCGACGATGGCGTCTACATCCATATCCGCAACCGAGGCATCATAGCCGGTGGCAAGGATGAAAAGGGCAATCCAACGTTCTATTTCCGCTGTGCCCCACAGTTCGAGGCTCCCAGCGACAGCAAATATGCCTGGCTTAACAACTCACTCTTCCTCTGTGCGCCCACCTTCTCACAAGGTTTCCAGGGCATTGTCCTGAACGTCTGGCGCGTTAAGTAACATTGAACATTGAACGTTGAACGGTTGACATGAAGAAACGTCTTGTAACGATCTGTCTGGTAGTATGCTCTGCTGTGGGAATGGTTGCGCAGTCAGCAGACTACGAATGGCGCACGCAAAGCCAGAATTCGTCAGAGTCGATGCCTTGCGGAGGTGGCGACATCGGCATGAACGTATGGGTGGAGCAGGGCGACGTGCTGTTCTACGTGTCACAAAGCGGTTCGTTCGATGAGAACAACACCCTACTGAAGGCCGGTCGCTTCCGACTGAGTCTGTCTCCAGGGCTTAATATGGAGCATTTTCGTCAGACGCTACATTTGGAAGAAGGCTATGTGGAGGTGAGCGACGGACAATTATCGATACAGCTGTGGGCTGACGTCTGGAAACCTGTGGTGCACGTTGATGTATCGAGTCCGAGAATCAAGCAGAGCATGGCAATAACCTACGAGAATTGGCGTACCAAGGAATTTGAGCTCACCAAGCGCGAATGTTTCCAGACCAGCTATAAGTTTGCAGCCCCCAAGGGCTTGACGACACATGCCGACAGTGTGGTTGCCACCAATGATGGCGTCATCTTCATGCATCAAAACAGCGAAGAGACCGTTTTCGACGCAACCGTTAACCAGCAAGGCATGAACGCGGTGAAAGACCGCCTGTATAATCCCCTGAAGAATCGCATCAGTGGCGGACGAATGCTGGTGAAGGACATGATTCTGATGGACCAAATCAGTGGGCGCTATGCCAGCAGCGACTATGAGGGATGGTTGTATGTAACGAAATTCCCTAAGCGTACCTTCCATTTGCAGGTAGTAATGGCCACCGTGCAGGGCTCGCCGGAAGAGTGGGAAGCCCAACTAGACGCAACGGAAAAGAGCATCACCCGTATGGCCGACTGTGAAATGTCGCGACAATGGTGGCGCGAGTTTTGGCAAAGGAGCTATATTGAAGATGGTCAAAGGTCAAAGGGAGAAGGTCAAAAGGCAAAGGGAGAAGTTCTCCGCAACTACAACCTGTTCCGCTATATGCTGGGCTGTAATGCCCACAGCCAGTGGCCTACGAAATTCAATGGCGGACTGTTTACGTTCGATCCAGAATATGTCAACAACACCGACGAATACCACCTGTCGCCCGATTTCCGCAACTGGGGTGGTGGCGTACATACCGCCCAGAACCAGCGACTGGTGTACTGGCCCATGTTGAAGAATGGCGACTTCGACCTGCTGAAGGCTCAACTCGACTTCTACCTGCGCATCTACAAGAATGCCGAAGAACGCTCACGACTCTATTGGGGTCACGAGGGAGCCTGTCTCACAGAACAGATTGAGAACTACGGACTGCCCTGCTATCCGGAATACGGCACCAAGCGTCCCGAGGGTTTCGATCCTGGCATGGAGCGCAATGCCTGGCTGGAATACGAGTGGGACACGTGTCTGGAGTTCTGCATGATGGCGCTCGAAGCCCATCGCTATGGGGGAATGGACGTCAAGGACTATCTGCCCATGATCCGTTCGTGCCTGCGGTTCTTCGACGAGCACTACCAATATTTGGCCAACCAGCGTGGTGCCAAACGGCTCGACGGTAATGGCAAGTTGGTGCTCTATCCCGGCTCGGGTGGTGAGACATTCAAGGGTGCCTATAATTCCACATCGACCATTGCAGCCCTGCGCACAGTGGCCGAAGCACTGATTGCCATACACTATGAGGCGGACGAGATGAAAGCCTTCCTTTCACGTCTACCTGACATCACCATCCATGACGGCATGATAGCCCCCGCCCTACACTACGAACGCGTGCAGAATGTGGAAACCACCCAGCTCTATCCGGTGTTCCCGTGGCGCATGTATGGCGTAGGACGTCCCGACCTCGATGTTGCCCGTCGCACCTACGAGAACGACACCCTCGCCGTCAAGTTCCGTTCACATGTAGGCTGGAAACAGGACGCTATCTGGGCCGCCTGTCTGGGAATGACCGACGAGGCCCAACGACTCGTTACACTGAAGATGCAGGACGGTCCACACCGTTTCCCCGCTTTCTGGGGACCCGGATACGACTGGACGCCTGACCACAACTGGGGCGGCTCAGGAATGATTGCCGTGCAGGAGATGCTGATGCAAGAGGTGGACGACACGCTATACCTCTTCCCCGCCTGGCCCAAGGAGTGGGATGTGCGCTTCAAACTCCGCGCCTCACGAGGAGCCACCGTCGAAGCCGAACTCCGTCGCGGCAAGGTCATCAACGTGAACGTCTCCCCAGCCCGCAACAAGGAAAAGATTGTTGTTTGCATCAAGTAATAATCCCCTATTATGAACATCAAATTCAAGATGCCCAAGTTCGGGCGCAAACTGACGGGTAGCAGCATGACGAAGGAGCTGCTGCTGACCATCCTTGGTACCACTATCTCTATCGTGCTCACCTTCGGTACGGCACACCTCATAGAACGGCGCCAGGCCGAGCAGGCCAGGAAGCTGATGGCCATGACTATCATCAACGACATGGATGACACCATGGCTACTGTCCAAAGAATCTTGGAGGCAGAGGAGGAAGGATACGGCGTTACCATCTACCTGATGGAGAACATGGACTGTCTGGACAGCATCTCCGACGACACGCTGAAGATGTTCTTCGACTATGTCACCCCCACCTCGCTCACGTCAAACAGACAGTTTGTCATGCAAGAGAGACAGTATATGAAAAACAGCGAGAACATCCTCACTATGAGTCAGGACTCCTGGCGCACACTGAACGACAGGAGGTTTTTCATGAATATACAGGAGTTCTACAACTACAAAGCCCTTCTTAACAGTCAATCTGAAGAGGATGTAGTTTACGAAAAGCCCTTTACAAGGAATGATCTGTCGCGAATGCTGATGGACACCGACGAAATGAGCTCCCGCGAAGGCTATGTGGCTATGTGTCGCAGCATGCTGAAGTCTGTGCGCGTGAAGCGCTACGCAGACTTCCATGCCCAGCGCGTATATGACTATGAGTATTTCCTGTGGTGTACAATTCAAATGATTGAAGAGAACAAGTTCCTGATGAACATCACTGAGGAGGACATGAAAGACTTCGTCAACGGTACCCACATGAAGGTGCGTAAGGTGAGTGACAGCGACCTCGTGGGAACATGGGAAAACCCATCACCCGTAGAAAACTACATGGCAACCTTTGAGTATAGGAAAGACCACACCTTCACCATGCACGTATTTGAAAGCATGAATGATGTCAGCTTCAGGGGCAGGATAGTTCAACGCTACTCGATAGCGGGAACATGGACCATAGAAGGCGACTCACTGGTGAAGGTTTTCGACATGAAGAGCTACAAGATGGAAGTCGATGACAGTGGCATCACCTACCAGCCGAACCAGGCCGCTGCCGTAGAAAAAATGAAGAAAGAGTTGTCACAGATGCCTCACGTCATCAAAGAGCTGGAAACAAATCCACGCATCTCACAGGGCTTGAACATCGATGAGTCTGGCACGCGCCTGCAACTGAACGATTCTGGCGCAGGAGTAGCACACTATAGGAAGATAAAATGACGGGAATTAATTGCCGACATGCAGCCTTAAGATGAATATTTATTACCAAAAAGTGCATATTTACAAGAATCTTTATGTGAATATGCACTTTTTTCGTATTTTTCTTGGATAATTCGCATAAATTGAATAATTTTGCAGCCGCTCTCCCACCTAAAGGTAGGAGTGTGGCGTTGCAATTTATTGAAAATATAGTAAACAATATTAATATGGCTGAAAAATTAGAAGTGAAGGAGCTGGACCAGGTTGTTGTCCGCTTCTCGGGTGACTCCGGCGACGGCATGCAGTTGGCCGGAAACATCTTCTCTACGGTTAGTGCCACCGTTGGTAACGGCATTTCCACATTCCCCGACTATCCCGCCGACATCCGCGCCCCGCAAGGTTCGCTGACGGGTGTCAGTGGTTTCCAGGTACACATCGGCGCCGGCAAGGTGTATACCCCTGGTGACAAGTGCGACGTGCTGGTGGCCATGAATGCTGCCGCACTGAAAACCCAGTATCGTTATGCGAAACCCGGTGCTACGATTATCATCGACACCGACTCGTTCGGTCCAAAGGACTTGGAGAAGGCTCAGTTTCAGACGGAGGATTATCTCGGTGAGATGGGCATCGACCCCGACCGCGTCATCCAGTGTCCGTTGACTACAATGGTGAAAGACTGTCTGGCTGACACCGGCATGGACAACAAGGCTATGATGAAGTGCCGTAACATGTTCGCACTCGGACTGGTCTGCTGGCTCTTCGACCGCGATTTGAACCTGGTGGGCAACTTCCTGAAGGAGAAGTTCGCCAAGAAGCCCGCCATTGCCGAGGCTAACATCAAGGTGATTCAGGCTGGTTGGGACTATGGTCACAACACACACTCAAACGCTGTCAATGTGTATCGCATCGAGACCAAAGAGAAGGTGCCCGGACGCTATATGGACATCACTGGAAACAAAGCTACCGCTTATGGTTTCATCGCCGCTGCCGAGAAGGCCGGACTGAGACTGTATCTGGGTTCTTACCCCATCACTCCTGCCACCGACGTACTGCACGAGCTGTCGAAGCACAAGTCATGCGGTGTGATTACCGTTCAGTGCGAGGATGAGATCAGCGGTTGTGCTTCTGCCCTCGGTGCTTCGTTTGCCGGTGCGCTGGGTGTTACTTCGACCTCTGGTCCTGGCGTCTGCCTGAAGAGCGAAGCCATGAACCTAGCTGTGATTATGGAGCTGCCGCTGGTGGTACTCGACGTACAGCGTGGAGGTCCTGCTACGGGTCTTCCCACGAAGTCGGAACAGACCGACCTGTTGCAGGCACTCTTCGGACGCAACGGCGAGAGCCCCATGCCCGTGATGGCAGCTACCAGTCCTGCAGACTGCTTCGACGCCGCCTATCAGGCAGCAAAGATCGCCTTGGAGCACATGACGCCTGTGGTGCTGCTTACCGATGCTTATATCGCCAACGGTTCTGGCGCCTTCAAGCTGCCCGAAATGGCCAAGCTCGACGCCATCAATCCTCCTTATGTTCCTGAGGAGCTGAAGGGCAAGTGGACACCGTATATGCGTGCTGAGAACGGCACCCGTTACTGGGCTGTACCAGGTCGTGAGGGCTTTACCCACATCCTCGGCGGTCTGGAGAAGGACAACCTGACCGGTGCCATCTCTACCAATCCCGAGAACCACGACCTGATGACACGCTTACGTCAGGAAAAGATAGAAAAAATCCAGGTTCCCGACCTCGAAGTCGATGGTGACGTCAAGGATGCCGATTTGCTCATCGTAGGCTTCGGCTCTACCTATGGACATCTGCACTCGGCTATGGACGAACTCCGTGCAAAGGGCTACAAGGTGGCTCAGGCTCAGTTCAAGTACCTGAATCCGCTGCCTAAGAACACCGCAGCCGTACTCTCTAAATATAAGAAGGTGGTAGTGGCCGAACAGAACATGGGCCAGCTCGCTGCCTACCTGCGCATGAAGGTCGACGGCTTCGTACCCTACCAGTTCAATCAGGTCAAAGGCCAACCGTTCGTAGTAGAAGAGTTAGTGAACGCATTCGAGGACATTTTAAAGAAGTAAACCATTATGAGTTATACAGCACAAGATTTTAAGAAAGGCCAGCCTCGTTGGTGCCCAGGTTGTGGCGACCACTTCTTCCTGGCTTCACTTCATAAGGCTATGGCCGAGATTGGCGTAGCTCCTGAGAACGTAGCAGTGATTAGCGGTATCGGCTGTTCGAGCCGTCTGCCCCACTACATGGCCACTTACGGCATGAACACCATTCATGGTCGTGCCGCCGCCATTGCCACCGGTGCCAAGGTGGCTAACCCCAACCTGACCGTATGGCAGGTGTCTGGCGACGGCGACGGACTGGCTATTGGTGGTAACCACTTCATCCATGCCAACCGTCGTAACATCGACCTCAACATGATTTTGTTGAACAACCGGATCTACGGTCTGACAAAGGGACAGTACTCCCCCACCTCACCCCGTGGCTTCGTCTCGAAGTCGAGCCCTTACGGCACGGTGGAAGATCCGTTCCGTCCTGCCGAGCTCTGCTTCGGTGCCCGCGGACACTTCTTCGCCCGTTGCGTAGCTACAGATGCCCAAGGTACTGTCGAGGTGCTGAAGGCTGCTTACGAGCACAAAGGTGCTTCAGTCACCGAGGTGCTGCAAAACTGTGTCATCTTCAACGATGGTTGTCACGAGGCCGTCTATAACAAAGAGGGCCGCAAGAAGAATGCCATCTACGTGAAGCACGGCGAGAAGCTGGTATTCGGCGAGAACAACGAGTTCGGTTTGGTACAGCAGGGCTTCGGCCTGAAGATTGTCGAGATTGGCAAGGACGGCTATACGCTGGACGACGTATTGGTGCACGACGCCCACTGCGAGGACAACACCCTGCAGCTGAAGCTGGCCCTGATGGGTAATGGCGACGGTTTCCCCATCGCTCTTGGTGTCATCCGCGACGTGGAGGCTCCCACCTATAACGATGCCGTACATGCACAGCTCGCTGAGGTTAGCGCCCAGAAGAAGTATCATAACTTCGAGGAACTGCTCGAGACCAACGACATTTGGGAAGTCCGCTAAAAAGCAGACTCGGAACATACCTATAAGAAAGATTTGTGACCTGCCCCGGGGCAGGTCACATTCTTTTTACTTGTTTAATGCTGGCACATAACGGACGGGAGTGCCCGAACTTTTTTTCAGTACGTCAGCAAACTCCTGCGGTTTGATGGTAACGGGTCCCGTCATAAATTCTGGAATGTTATAGCATTTCATGAACTGACGATGAAAATCAGGATCGGCCGTAGGCAATTCAAAAGGCTTGGTGCCGTGTCCGTTTTCGTCGATATGTGCAAAGAATGGACGCGTATAGGTGCCATCGTCCCGACGACTGCTGAAAACCACCCACCGTCCATTGCTCGACCATGAGTGATAACTCTCTGTGTCGGGTGAGTTGATTTCCTCCACCGGCCTAACCTCACCTGTCTGGAGATCCAGCATCCAAAGATCCGCATCATGGTGCCAGATATGGAACACACCATATTCAGCAAGGGCAAACATCAGATAGCGCCCGTCGGGCGAGATGCGAGGCAGCGTAGCACTCTTATCAATGCTGTCGGCAGAAAAGACGAGTTCACGCGGGCCAAAGGCCATCGTTTCCGGGTCGAAACTCTTCTTATAGATGTTATATTTCAATTCCTTCGAACGTCTCACGATTTCTGCGACTCTCGACAGCGTTGAGTCTTTTTTCTCATAGTGGGCACTACAATAATAGAGTGTCTTGCCGTCAGGGGCCCAGGCAGGGAATACCTCCAATTCTGTGGTGTCGTTCTCCAAATTGGTCACTTCGCCCTTGTTAACATCATAGGCAATCAGATCGCTCTGGGAGTCAAAGACCTCAATCTTGTTATGGTCAACGGTATGAAAATCCTGAGCAGTCTTGTTGGTAGAATAGACGATCAGATTCAGCCAGGGATGCCAGGCAGGATAGACACCAGCCGAAAGGATAGAATCGTTTTTCATGTTGATCTTTTTGATCTTACCGTCATAGGCAATGACAGTGCCACCTTTGTTTTGACGGGCATGGAACTGCATGCGTTTCGGATTATACTGCTGATAATGATGGCAGTTAATGCACTGGCCGTCTTTCTCAAAAGAGCAAAGCACATTATCATAGATGACGCCCTCGTCATAGTTCTCCAGACAACGCTGGTTGATCGTCAAAGCCTCATAACTAATGAAAGAGGGAAAAATCAGGCGGTAACTCAGATAACTGTCGATGCTATCGGGCGACACGAAGATGCTAAAGGGCTTGTAGTGCGTCCACTGGTCTGCCTTGCGAGCATAGACGTCGACCGTGACAGCACCTCCCTTGGCTTTTTCCGTGAGCGTGCGCCAGTCGTCCATCTCAGGCTGTGCCTTATCCGCATAGACAAACTCCTCGTCACCGACGGCCAAGCGGGCTATCATCTCATCGGCAGCCTCATCCAGTTGGAAGGTAAGCGGTGCGATATTGACAGGAACAGTAACATCCGTATAGTCAGGATAAATCTTTGGCAAGCGGTCTGTCTCGGTAAAAACCTCCGGCACGGAAGGCCCCGCACATCCCATCATAGCCAAACAACAGCAGATATATATTAAATTTCTGATTTTCATTACTTATCACTTTTCACTTATCGTTTATCACTTCTTCTTAGTACTCCGGCAAATTACTCATCGTATAGTAATCATAATAATAGGTATCCCCAAAGAACGGATAGAGTTCCTCGCGGGCCACCGAAACCTCTTGGCCATCATAGTCCGACATCATCGAGGCAAAACGCTCAAAGGAGTCTTTGACACTGGCATCGAAGGGCATCTGGTCCAAGCCCTGGCGCTCTTCCAATTTCCCGTAAAGGTAGGCGGCTTCCTGATAATAGCGCGGCATAGGTCCTTGGGGATGCAACTTGATATAGTCGTTGAAATGGTTCCAGAACTGTTTGACGTCCCTGGTCCACAGCGAGGCCAGAAGACACTGTTCCTGGAAGACAGGGTCGTCGGTATAGCTACTTCTTGCCAGTTGTCTCATCAGAAAACGCTCTGTGTAGCCCTGATCACCAGTTAGCACATTGTTATAATGGAGCATGTGGGTAATGGGCTCACGCGCTGCGTCTTTGGCAATGAGTTCAGGATGTCCCAAAAGTGCCTCGGCGTGCTCGGCCCAGTCCTTGTAGAACATCGTCTGTTTCAGAATCCCGATATACTTACGGGCCAGCGGCTGGTCGTTCTCGAGAAGCGCACAATCGACCAGCAACTGATAGTCCTCAGTGCGGAAACCGAACTCCACACCCATCTCCATGCACAGGCGGTTGCAATAGTTCAGCATACCATACTGGTAATAGATTTGTGGTCCTACAACCAGCATCAGACGCATTCCAAAGGGTGCATCGTACGCCTTGGAACCGTTCTTATAGAGGAACATGACATCTCCCTGTTTTCCCAAACGACTCAGGGCCAGGTTTCGCATCATCACGATGGCACGTGTCGGTTCGTCCTTCTGAGCTGCAGCCTCCGTTAACACGCCTTCCCAGTCGAGATTGGAGATATGATGCTGCATAGCCAGTTCATGGTGGAAGTTTTCGTCTTTCATCCAGAACTGATAAACCCCAGCTACCAACAGGATGGCTATCACCCCTTGGGCTAACCATTCCAAAAGTTTCTTCGACTTCTTGACTATGTTTGGCATAGCCACCGTCTTAGCCATCCCTGCTTTGCAGGTGAGAGTCAGTACGACGAAGAAGAGCGCCAGCAGATAATAGGGAATATAATAGGTGTGATGCTCCTCCGTAATAAAGAAGAGTGGCAGTTCTGCCCAATAGATATTAGCCTGGTTGACCTGATAATAGACATAACGGTAGCACAACAGGGGTACGGTAACAGCACTTATAACGGCTACCACACTCATGACGACTGCTACGCTACGGCTGTTCGATAGTCGCCACGACCAGATGCCCATCAACAGGGCCGCTGCCAGTCCGTAAATACCCATCAGCAGGTATCCCACCAATGCCGTCAACACAATGTATGCCACACGTAACCCGGGGGTTGACACCTTCCTGTATCCCCACAACAGCGCTGCTACAGCCGTCGTTCCGATGGTCGTCACGAAGAAATGCCCCCTCAGTTTCAGCATATAGATCCAATAGCCCTGATCCATGTTGGTTATCAACAACAGCGCAACGGGAATGAGCATCAGGATGGACCACCGATCGGGAATACGGAACGTCCACTTCACAATGGACATCAGCAATAGCCACCAACAGCAGAGCATCAGCACACCCAGCCAGGGGTAATACAAAAACTGTGTAAAGAATGTTCCTAACCACGTGAGCAGGCCTCCAGGCACCACCAACTGCTCTTTCAGAAACATCGTCGAGCAGAGGAACAGGTTCTTCTGCTGCACTTTCCAAAGGAAGTGGGGCTCATACACCAGCAGGATGCCTGCCACCACCATCAGAACCAGCACCCATAGAAAGAGGGGGACGTATGGTTTGAAGAATTGTTTATTAGGCATATTTATCGTTTATCATTTATCACTTATCACTTAATGAGTAATGTCTTAATCTCGTCCACCAGTTGCTCCGCACTGGGCATCGCGTCATCCGCATGAGAGAAACAGATAATCCCCTGAGCATCAGAAACATAGATTCTCGGTACGCGCGAGGTGGCAAACAGCGAATAGACCTGACGGTCAGACTGTGGCGAATAGGGCATGGTGAGTCGCGCCTGTTGCCAGAAAGCCTCAATCTGCTCCTTCGTATTCTCGCGGGCTATGAGCACGATGGGAACACCCAGTTCGAGATCCCAAAGCCGCTGGATTTCAGGCAGTTCCAAACGACAGTCACCACAATCTACACTGAACAGCACCACCACGGAAACATCCCCCAGCAAATCTGAGGTACGAATGGTGGAACCGTCGTTCATCGTCACCTGAAAAGCCGGCAGCGCATCACCCACTGACAAATCGGCGCCTGGCGACTCTTTCTCGGGGTCATCAGAGATGCACGCGCTGAACACCGCCAGCACGAAGAGTATGAATAGCAATCGATAAGTAGTGAGTGTTCGCATGAGGGGGTGAGCGGTGATTACTTGTCGGCTATCTTACGGAAGCTCTGCAACTTCTCGCCATAGCAGAGGTCACCACAGTCGCCAAAGCCCGGCACGATGTACTTCTGCTCGTTCATGCCCTGGTCGATGGCAGCACACCAGATGGTAGAACCCTCAGGCAACGCCTGCTTCACTACCTCGATACCCTCGGGGGCAGCGATGACACAGCACAGATGGATCTTCTTGGGCTTGCCGGCCTGCAACAAAGACTCGATAGCGGCAGCCAGACTGCCACCCGTTGCCAGCATCGGGTCAACAATCAACAGCGTCTTGTTCTTCACGCTTTGTGTGGCAATATACTCAGTATGGATACCCACCTCGGTATGTTCGCGGTTGATATACATGCGGAAGGCAGAGACGAAACCGTTGTCGGCCTTGTCGAACACATTGAGGAATCCCTCGTGGAAAGGCAGTCCTGCACGCAGCACGGTAGCAATAACCATGTCGTCCTTCGGCAGCGGAATCGAGAGCGTGCCTAAAGGAGTGGTCACTGTCTTGGGCTTATACTCAAGGGTTTTCGACAATTCGTAAGCCATCATCTCGCCAATGCGCGTGATGTTGTGGCGGAACAACAGACGGTTCTTCTGAATCGTCTTGTCGCGCAACTCCGACATATACTGATTGATAATCGAGTTGCTCTTGCTGAAATCAATTACTTCCATATTAGTTAGGTTTTCTTCGGGGACAAAGGTACGACTTTTTTCAGAGTTTTGACAACTCGGTGTGGCAAAAACACTAAATGGCTCTGCATTTTTAACTTCTTTAACCTAAAAAGACTCTTTTGAAAGCAAATTATTCTTAATTCATCATTCTTAATTCTCAATAAATTAGTAACTTTGCAGCGCAATTTCAGGAACATCGTAAATTTTCATATAAAAACAAAGTAAAAATTATGGCAAAGTTAGATTTGACTCAGTATGGCATCACCGGTTCAACCGTGATTGCTCACAATCCATCGTATGAGTACCTCTTCGCAGAGGAGACAAAGGCTGGTCTCGAGGGTTTCGACAAGGGTGTCAACACCGAGCTCGACGCTGTTAACGTAATGACTGGTATCTACACCGGCCGTTCACCTAAGGACAAGTACATCGTAAAGGATGCACAGAGCCAGGACAAGGTATGGTGGACAACTGAGGAATATAAGAACGACAACCACCCCATGTCTGAGGACGTTTGGGCTAAGGTTAAGGAAATCGCTATCAAGGAGCTCTGCAACAAGGAGCTTTACGTCGTTGACGCATTCTGCGGTGCCAATGAGGCAACTCGTCTGGCTGTTCGCTTCATCGTTGAGGTAGCTTGGCAGGCACACTTCGTAAAGAATATGTTCATCCAGCCCACAGCTGAGGAACTCGAGAAGTTCGAGCCTAACTTCGTAATCTATAACGCCTCTAAGGCTAAGGTTGAGAACTTCAAGGAGCTGGGTCTGAACTCAGAGACTTGTGTAGCCTTCAACACCACAAGCCGCGAGCAGGTTATCATCAACACATGGTATGGTGGTGAGATGAAGAAGGGTATGTTCTCTATGCAGAACTACTATCTGCCTCTGCAGGGCATCGCTTCCATGCACTGCTCTGCCAACACCGACATGGAGGGTAAGAACACCGCTATCTTCTTCGGTCTGTCTGGTACCGGTAAGACCACGCTGTCAACCGATCCTAAGCGTCTGCTGATTGGTGACGACGAGCACGGATGGGACGACGAGGGTGTATTCAACCTCGAGGGCGGTTGCTATGCAAAGGTTATCAACCTGAGCAAGGAGAACGAGCCCGACATCTATGGTGCTATCAAGCGCAACGCTCTCTTGGAGAACGTAACTGTTGCTGCTGATGGTAAGATTGACTTCGCTGATAAGAGCGTAACCGAGAACACTCGTGTATCATATCCTATCGACCACATCGAGAAGATTGCTCAGAAGGTTAACGGTAAGAGCGCAGGTCCTGACGCTAAGAATGTAATCTTCCTTTCTGCTGATGCATTCGGAGTTCTGCCTCCCGTATCTATTCTGACTCCCGAGCAGACGAAGTACTACTTCCTGTCTGGTTTCACCGCTAAGCTGGCTGGTACAGAGCGCGGTATCACAGAGCCTACTCCTACATTCTCTGCATGCTTCGGCCAGGCATTCCTCGAGCTGCACCCCACAAAGTATGCTGAGGAGCTGGTTAAGAAGATGGAGAAGAGCGGTGCTAAGGCTTACCTGGTTAACACAGGTTGGAACGGTACCGGCAAGCGTATCTCTATCCCCGATACACGTGGTATCATCGACGCTATCCTGGACGGAAGCATCCTGAAGGCTCCCACCAAGAAGGTTCCTTTCTTCGACTTCGAGGTTCCCACAGAGCTGCCTAACGTAAATCCTGCTATCCTTGATCCTCGCGACACTTACGCTACTGCTGCTGAGTGGGAGGAGAAGGCTAAGGATCTGGCTGCACGCTTCATCAAGAACTTCAAGAAGTACGAGGGTAACGAGGCTGGTAAGGCCTTAGTCGCTGCAGGACCTAAGCTTTAATGCTTAGGGCCGAAAGCAACGAGTAATCTTACTCGTCGCTGGTCCGAAACTCTAAGAATTAGAAATGTAAACATAAGGGAATATGGGTCTGCAATTGCAGATCCATATTCTTTTTTTAACTTTTTCCTCAAATTCTTTGTTTTCTCATAATTAATTCGTATTTTTGCAGCCGTATTTTCAATCCAAGCTTTAACAACATCAGACATATTTGCAATTTAACTGACAAAACAATGAAAAAGACGATGATGACGCTCGCAGCCGCACTTTGCTGCGCAATGATTTCGACATTATTCACCGCCTGCGGAAGCGACGAAGAAAAAAAGACAGACGATAATACACCCGTCGCCTGTGGCATGAGCTACATGATATCTATTGGCAGAGACTTGTTCGACCACGCCAATTTCACCGTCGAATACTACGATGCCAACGGCAAGCTACAGAGTGAGAAAATGGCTAACGAGCTCTGGGAGAAGGAAATTACGACAAAGCTCCCCGGCATAGTCGGTGTGCAGGTAAAGATGCAGATGAAGGACGGCGTTTCTACCGCCGACATTGACTTGTTCTCCATCGACTATCTGTTTCGCTACGAGGCCTATATCCTGACTGCCGACGGTAAAAAGACGACATGCAATCTTAATGCCGCCAGACCCGCTATCCAGATTAAAGGCAGCGACGTGCCCAATTGGGTGGAAGAACATTCCGTGCTCAAGGCTGCTTCGTTCTGCTACACCTTCGATGCTAATGGCAAGTACAGCAACACCGGTTTCTAAGACCCGTTGATACCACTTCCCAGTCGTTTTGATATAAGTCAAAAACAACGCTGGCGGCAGCAAATTATTTACTTTTCACTCTTCGCTTTTCACTTTTCTTCGTACCTTTGCACCCGTAATCGAGACGATTATACATGTTATTCATTAGGTTAGTAGTTTATTGATTTTAAGGTAAAGATTATGTTATTAGATTTTCAAACAACGGTCATGTTGGCCATTGTAGCGGTGCTCACCATTTTGAGCGTGATAACACTGATACATACCGACATTCGTTGAGAAGGAGCGCGGAGTGAGTGATTCATACCGCGCTCTTTTTGTTATGAAAACCTAAAATATGCCAAAATATGCCTTATTATCATATATTTAACTTAATAATTGTCGGAAAAATGCTCATTTTTGACAAAATGTGCGTAAATTTGCACCCAAATTTGAATTCAAGTAGACTCATGAGACAATTAAAGACGCTATTTATACTGCTCGCGGGCCTCTCTTTGATGGCTTCATGCCTGAGCGGTAGCGACAATGAAGTGACGCTCTATGGCGATGCAGCGATTACCAGTTTTACGCTGGGCACGCTGAACCGCTATACGGCCACTGTCACTACCGAAGGCAAAGACACCACCGTGAAGTCCACCGTGACAGGTTCCAGCTATACGTTCCATATTGATCAGGTCAACCACCGCATCTACAATACCGACTCGCTGCCCTACGGCACTGATGTCTCGCGCGTGCCTGTCACGCTGGCGACCTACCACAACAGCATCGCAACCATCCGGAGCCTCGAAAGCGAAGACTCGTTGGTGTATTACAGTTCTTCCGACAGCATCGACTTCACCAAGCCCCGTCAGTTCCTGGTCTGGTCCAGCGATGGCAAGGGATATTCCGAATATACCGTCAGTGTCAATGTCCATCAGGAACAGCAGGACGTCTTCTACTGGAAGCAGGTGGCCACGACCGACTATCCATCCCCACTGGACAACGCACAGTATTGGGGTGCAAACATCAAGCAATACCTGGGTCAGAGCACCTCGGAGATGTATGCCCTGTCCGTCGACAACAAGCTGATGGTGTCGCGCGACCATGGTGCCACCTGGGAAGAAGACCTGCTCGACGAGGATGCCTCCATGCTGCCCACACAGGACTTGGATCTCGTTTCCTACTATATCGACGACGTGGCCGCCAACACCGACTATGTGTTGCTGGTGGGCAACCGCTCCACAGAAACCTATCCACAGGAATCCATCGCGATGGTATGGCGCAAAATCGTCGACAACGACCCGTACGCCCCCCGTGGCCAATGGGTTTATATGGGCCACCTCAGCGACTCGCGCTATGCACTGCCCAGAATGGAGAACCTGTGCATCACCGAATACGCCGACTGTGTGCTCGCCATTGGCGGCAAGGGTCTGGGTGGCTGCACGCAGACACCCTACGAGGGCATCTACGAGAGCCGCGACAATGGCATCACGTGGAAAAAGAGCACGCGTTTCCTGTTCCCCGACTTGGATGAGTTCTCGACGCAGAATCCGCTTATCGAGATGACCGATGACGATATCTACCTGTGGCTCTACTGCGTGAACACCAATCAGGTGTGGCGCGGACTGCTGAACACTCTGCTGTGGAGGTACAAGTAAGGAGTTAGAGCATGAAGAAGGCGATAGGCATAGTGTTGCTGCTGCTGGCCCTGACGGATGGCGCACGGGCTCAGACCGAGCCGGAATACCGGCTGGAGGTGGGTGCTGGCGTGGGACTTGTGACCTACCTGGGCGACTTCAACGCAAACCTCTTCCAGGACATTCAGCCCATGGGGTCACTCCTGGCGAAGTATCGCCTCGACCCGCGCAGGGCAGTGGCCTTCAACGTGAGCTACGGACAGCTGAAAGGCTCGTCACGCAATGCAAAGACATTCTACCCCGGCATCACCGACTACACCTTCACGAGCAGTCTGGTGGACGTAGGGATGAGATTCGAATACAACTTCTGGCCCTATGGCACGGGCGAGGAGTATCGCGGCGCCAAGCGCCTTACACCTTATATATTTATAGGTCTGGGCGCAACGATAGCCAAAGCCGACACGGCCGACAAGACCAGTGTCGCCATGAATGTGCCACTGGGCGGTGGTGTGAAATACAAGATGGCCGACCGCCTGAACCTGGGCCTGGAATGGGCCATACACTTCACGGGCAGCGACGTGCTCGACGGAATTGCCGACCCCTACGGCATCCAGAGCAGCGGACTGTTCAAGAACACCGACTGCTACAGCCAATTGCGACTGTCGGTCACATACGATTTATGGGCAAAATGTAAAACCTGTCACAATGATAGATAAGAATAACATACCCCAGCATATCGCCATCATCATGGACGGCAACGGACGCTGGGCCACCGAGCGTGGTAAAGATCGCAGCTACGGACATCAGGCCGGAGTTGACGCAGTACGAACCATCACCTCAGAGTGTACTCGCCTGGGCGTGAAGTTCCTAACGCTTTACACCTTCTCTACCGAGAACTGGAACCGCCCTGCCGACGAGGTGGCAGCGCTCATGGGACTGGTGCTTACCTCACTCGAGGACGAGATATTCATGAAGAATAACGTACGCTTCCGCGTGGTGGGCGACCGTTCGCGCATCCCCGACGAGGTCAACAAGAAGCTGGCCGAGACCGAGGAGCATACCGCCAAGAACGACGCCATGACAATGGTCGTCGCGCTGAGCTACTCGTCGAAACTCGAGCTCACCAATACCACACGCCAGATAGCACAGGAGGTGAAGGACGGCAAGCTGCGTGTCGAGGACATCACCGAGGACACCATCAACGAGCGTCTGTGGACTAATTTCATGCCCGACCCCGAACTGCTCATCCGTACCGGTGGCGAGTTGCGCATCTCCAACTACCTGCTATGGCAGATAGCCTACTCGGAGCTGTACTTCTGCGACACCTACTGGCCCGACTTCGACGAGGCAGCGCTCCACAAGGCCATCGAAAGCTACCAGCGTCGCCAGCGCCGTTTCGGCAAGACCGAGGCACAAGTCGAGGCAGAAAGTGATAAGTGATAAGTGATAAGTGATAAACAATGCGATATAATAAATTAAGGTATAAGGAAGCGAAAGTGGGAATGATAGTGAAAGTGCTGCTGGTACTTATCACTTATCACTTATCACTTTTCACTTCTAACGCCCAGGACGTCATCGTCAACCCCGACATCTCGTATGCCGGCACGCCACGCCAGTGTGAGATTGGCGGACTGGCCGTCAAGGGTGTCGAGGGCTATGAGGACTATGTGCTCCTGGGACTCTCAGGACTGTCCGTCGGACAGACCATCAGCGTACCAGGCACGGAGATTACCGAAGCCATCCGTCGCTATTGGAGAAACGGACTGTTCTCGAAGGTCGCCATCACGGCCGACTCCATCGTAGGTTCCAAGGTCTATCTCTGCGTCCATCTGGCTACCCGTCCGCGTGTCAGCGCCATCAACTATACCGGTCTGAAGAAATCCGAGCGCGAGGACATGGACAGCAAGCTGGGCATCATGCGTGGCGCACAGATCACGCCCAACATGATTGACCGCGCCAAGATCCTGGCCAAGAAATATTTCGACGACAAGGGCTATAACAATGCCGAGATCAACATTATCCAGCGCGACGACGTCACCAGCAAGAACGAGGTCATTCTCGACATCATTGTCGACAAGAAGGCCAAGATGAAGGTGCGCCAGATTATCTTCGAGGGCAACGAACAGCTGTCCGACAACAAGATCAAGGGCGGTCTCTTCTCGAAGGGCGCCTTTGGCAAGATCAACGAAGCCGGCAAGTTCAAGAACTTCTTCAAGGCCAAGAAATTCACCCCCGAGCGCTACGAAGAGGCCAAGAAGGCCCTCATCGACAAGTACAACGAGCTGGGCTATCGCGACGCCACCATTCTCGAGGATTCCGTTTACACCTTCGACGAGAACCACGTCAACGTCTTTGTCAAGGTCGACGAAGGAGAAAAATACTATATCCGCAACATCACATGGGTAGGCAACACCGTGGTCACCAGCGACTACCTCAATGCCGCACTGGGCATGCGGAAAGGCGATGTCTACAACCAGAAGCAGATGAAGAAACGCCTCTCGGAGGACGAGGATGCCGTGGGTAACTACTATTGGAACAATGGTTACCTGTTCTACAACCTCGACCCCGTCGAAGTCAACATCGTGGGCGACTCCATCGACCTCGAGATGCGTATTCAGGAAGGTACCCAGGCACACATCAGCCACGTACGCATCTATGGTAACGACCGACTCTACGAGGAAGTCGTGCGCCGTGAGTTGCGCACCAAGCCCGGCGACCTGTTCTCGAAGGACGCCATCCAGCGTTCTGCCCGTGAAATCGCCTCCATGGGATTCTTCGACCCCGAGAAGGTCAACCCCGACATCAAGCCCAACTACGACGACGGCACCGTCGACATCAACTGGGAACTGGAACAGAAGTCCAACGACCAGCTGGAATTCTCACTCGGCTGGGGTCAGACGGGTATCATCGGCCGTGTGGGCATCAAGCTCACCAACTTCTCCATGCGCAACCTGTTTGGCAAGAACAAGATGCACCGAGGCATCATGCCTATCGGCGATGGCGAGCAGCTGTCCCTCTCGGCACAGTCTAACGGCTCCTACTACTATTCGTTCTCCACGGGCTACTCCACGGGATGGTTTGGCGGCAAGCGACCCAATTCGTTCAGCGTCAGCGCCTTCTATTCCAAGCAGACCGACATCTCCAGCACCTATCGCAACTCAGCCTGGATGAACAACTACTATAACTACTACGGTGGCTATGGCATGTACAATTCAGGCTACTACGACTATACGTCGCTCTACGACGACGACAAGTACATCAAGCTCATCGGTGTCAGCCTCGGATGGGGTAAGCGCCTGCGCTGGCCCGACGACTACTTCCAGCTCTCCACACAGCTGTCCTACACACGCTACATGCTGCAAGACTGGAGCTACTTCCTCATCTCCAACGGTAACTGTAACAACATCAACCTCGGCATCACGCTGGCACGTACCTCTACCGACAACCAGCTCTTCCCACGCCGCGGTTCCGAGTTCATGGCTTCCGTCACACTTACCCCGCCCTGGTCGCTCTTCGACGGCAAGGACTATGCCAACCTGGCTACTGTCGAGACCTACAACACCAATGCCGACCGCTATCGCCAGGAACAGCAGGAGAAGTACCGCTGGATTGAATACCACAAGTGGAAGTTCAAGTCAAAGACTTATACCGCCCTCACCAATGGCCAGAAGTGCCTCGTGCTCATGACACGCTTCGAACTCGGTCTCCTCGGCTCCTACAACAAGGACAAGAAGTCGCCCTTCGAGACCTTCTACATGGGTGGCGACGGCATGAGCGGCTATTCCACCAGCTATGCCGAGGAAACCATCGGACTGCGCGGTTACGAGAACGGCTCGCTGACACCCTACGGTGCATCGGGCTATGCCTACGACCGCATGACCCTCGAGCTGCGCTATCCCTTCATGCTCGGCAACACCACCATCTACGGACTCACCTTCCTCGAAGGCGGTAACGCATGGTCCGAGACGCGCAACTTCAACCCCTTCGACATCAAGCGCTCTGCCGGTATCGGCGTGCGCATCTTCCTGCCGATGGTCGGCTTGATGGGTATCGACTGGGCTTACGGTTTCGACCGCGCCTACGGCACCTCCTCGAAGGGCGGCAGCCAGTTCCACTTCATCCTCGGACAGGAATTCTAAATATAATTGATAATTGAAAATTGAGAATTGAGAATTATGATTAGAAAAGTAATAATGATGTTTGTTCTGTGTGCATCGATCTTGCCGATGCAGGCACAGAAGTTCGCGTTGGTCGACATGGACTACATCTTCAAGAACATCCCCGCCTACGAGCGCGCCAACGAACAGCTCAACCAGGTGTCAAAGAAGTGGCAGGCCGAAGTCGACGCCCTGCAAGTCGAGGCACAGACACTCTACAAGAACTACCAGAACGAGGTCGTCTTCCTCTCACAGGAGCAGAAGAAGGCCCGTCAGGACGCCATCGTCGCCAAAGAGCAGGAAGCCGCTGAGCTGAAGAAGAAATACTTCGGACCCCAGGGCGAGCTCTTCAAGAAGCGCACCGCCCTCATGTCTCCCATCCAGGAAGAGATCTACACCGCCGTCAAGGAAATTGCCGACCTTCGCGGCTATCAGCTCATCCTCGACCGCGCCAGCGACCAGGGCATCATCTACGGCTCGCCTAAGATCGACATCTCCAACGAAGTCCTCTCCAAGTTAGGATACTCCAACTAGTCCAACTAGAAAATACTAGAAATACTAGAAATACTAGGTATACTAGATATACTAGAAAACACTAGAAAACAACAATAAAAAAAACAACAACGAAAATGAAAAAATTCATCCTTTGCGCCATTTGCGCACTGTGCGGTTTCACCGCCGCCAACGCCCAGAAGTTCGGGCATGTCAACTCACAGGACATCATCCAGGCCATGCCTGAGTTCACCAAGGCACGCACCGACATCGAGGCACTCACCAAGCAGTATGAAGCCGACCTGAAGCAGATGCAGGAAGAGCTCCAGAAGAAGTCAGAGGCTTACGAGAAGGAGCAGGCTACCCTGCCCGCAAACATCAAGCAGCGCCGCGAAACCGAGCTGCAGGAGATGTACCAGAAGATTCAGCAGAGCTATCAGGACAACCAGCAGGCCCTTGCCAAGGAGCAGAGCGAGAAGATGCAGGCCATCACCACCAAGGTGCTCGAAGCCATCAAGGCCGTCGGCCAGGCTGGCAACTACGTCTACATCATGGACCTCGCCGCTGGCATCCCCTACATCAGCACCACGCTCTCTACCGACGTCACTGCCGATGTCAAGGCCAAGCTCGGCTTGAAGTAATCACATTCCAAAATTGGTAATAAACGAAATCAGCCCCCGTCTCCTTTCAGACCGGGGGCTGTTTCGTTTGTTAATTCTTGTTCTCAGCAAGGGTGAGTTGCTCGGATTCTATTTGAATAATACTCATTTACCAGGTAATATTCATACCCAAGTTAATGCTCGCTTTTGAGCTGAGTGGAATACCCTCTTTAGACTGTTTGCCCAGGATGTGGTCCGCTCCCACAAAGAAGTTAAAGCCTTTGGGATGGATGTTAACCAACCAACCGGCACTTGCTCCAAAGGAACCAACGCCCATGCTCAAACCTCCGTCTAGCCAGGCTAGTGGTGTCCAGTTCGCACTGAGACGAGCTTCCGTCCAAGAGTATTCTCCCTGAAGACGTGTATTGCTCAGCAGACCAAATGACAGTTTTCGGTACATAGGCAGCGTATATTCTGCACCCACGTTAAGTGTGGTGCCGATACCCGTGGTACGCCCCCCTTGGTCGCCTTGATCCTGAAGATGGGCAAACTCGGCTAGTTGGTCTGCATAGGTATCGCTGGCCTCACTCACACCACCATGGCGTGCAATGTCAACATCGTGGAAACCATCGAACGTAAACTGCTTGTTGATGTTACGCGCCTGTATATCGTTTGACCAGCTGATGAAACCGAGATCGAGAAGGGCTGCCGAGAACGACCAGTCATCATTAAGCTTATATGAAGCGCCGAGGTCAACTCCCAAACCAAAACCACCGACACCCGCACCGTCTACATCAACATCGTTGACATACTTATAGCTGCCTGGCTTCTGTTTGTATTCCTTTGTCTCCTGTTTGTAGGTAAACCCCTTCATAGAGACGTCTGCTTGAGCATTGGCAGTAATCAGCCACTGATTGGCATTATCTAACTGAGCCTGAACGTTCTCCATTTTTACGTCTGCTCGACCTACACCTAGCAGTACTTTTAGCTTGGCACCTGCACGCAACTTATCGCTCAGTTGGCGAGAGTGTCCAAAGGCAACCTCTGCATACGAAATGGCACCAGCGTTGATTTCACCGATATTGTAGTTTTTGTTGCCAGTATTCTTGGCAAACTCGAACAGCTCATAAGGCAGCGATACACCAAAGTGAGTTTTTGCATTAATCTCAATTGTGTTGTAGCCCCCCCAAGCCTTAAAACCGGCAGACAGGATGGTAACTCCCACGTTACCGACAATGCGGTTGTTGCCGTTTACAAATCCCTCAAGTGCAGTATTCACGTCGATATAAGGGTTCATAAAGGTTGTCATTGTCTTGTCACCATAAGGATTGGGATTCTTCTTGATAATAGCATCGTATCCAAAGTTACCTTGAGTGCGGATATTGATGTTACCCAATGCAGGAATAGATACGTAGCTCTGGTCGTTTCCGAAGGCGGGATTCATTGTATGACGGAACTTATAACCATCAGTGAAATAAGCCGAGTTCAGTGACTGGCCCATGGCTGTAACCACCGAAAGCATGAAGGTGGCAACAAATATCAATTTTTTTTGTATCATCTTTATTTTGCTTTTTCGGGGTTCAACTTAGTTTGCGTCGTAGATAATCCTACCAACTAGTTTGGCTGAGACATCTTTTAGCAGCAGGGTTTGTGTCGTCTTGTTTAGGGTAACGCCACGCAGTTGCTCGTTGCTCGTTGCTATAAGCTTTAGTGTTACACCATCCAAACGACTGATGTCGCCACTGATTTTGAGTTCGATGGGCGCTTCTTGGGGAGCATCCTTTGCACCAGGAACATCCTTCTTGATAAGGTCGACATTGATGGTACTTGAGTTCAATTCCTGTCCGTTTACGTCTAACGGTATGATGTCCAAAACCAAATCGGCAGGAATCTTGTTGACTGCCGTACCTAATATATGGACGTAAGCTCCTTTTGCCAGTTGTAACTTATCGATGTCCTCATGCCATCCATTCTCTGTATCAGAGTAAACAATAACGGCATTGTCGCCAAAGGCCAACGGACATTCGAACTTATATTCAGGAGCCAGATTATAGGTATAGCCAAGTTTAACAGTTGCCGGCGTTTGATTTGCCTTGGCACTTGTCACAGCAAATTGGATTTCCATGGGTTCCTTTAGCTTCTTGATGAGATCCGACAGGTTGTCGACAATCATTGGTGCATAACCTGTCAGACCATCAGGCGCTTGTCGGCAGATTACAATACGTGTTAAGACGGGGTTAACACCATCGGCAGAGGGTGCTACTTGAATGGGGTCTAACACGATAGGTGTCGGATGCGTATCAGAGGTCAGCTGTGCATTGATTGTTCCGCCTAATGGCATCGTTGAACTTAGTGTTAACCAAATTTGAGGGTTGTCAATATCAGCAACCACCTCTTCATCAGTCAGGAAGGAAGGTAGGCTGTTGATAGTCACTGTTCCGATATCCTTCAGATCGATGTCTGGATCAAAGACACCTCGGGCTTCAGTGATGATGATGTCGTCGAAAAGAGTGACACCGCTCACGGTCAACTTATTGGTGTTTGGCACAGTAATCTCGGAAATCTTCAGCGTAAGACTTACGTTGCTCTTCAAAATGAACTTCCCGTTCTCCAATTTGACGAAGTTGTTTTCATCAATAGTCTTTACGTTGATGCGGGTAGCGTTGAATACTATATGAATTGAGCCATTAACAGGATAATTTGTCAGAGTCAGCACGTTCGTCTTAGCATCAAACTTGTCTTCCATTGATGGACATGTCATGGTTAACATGTCTGGTAGATCAATTGTTAGGCTTGCTAGCTTGTTAATCGCATCAGGAATAGTCAAATCAAGTGTCAGATCCACGCCTTGTCCGTTTTCACCAATCTCTACATATTCCACCGATTTAATAGAAGAACCGGCATCAAACTCATAATCCAGCAGCGAAACCTCTCCTCCCACTTCCGGAATGTCGATGGGATCTTGCCCAAGCACATTATATGGCAGTACAATTTTCTGCCCCTGCAAAGAAGCGGGGATATCAGGCAGGTCAATGTCAAACGACATGCCCTGTGATTTGTTAGCAGAAATAGTGATACGGTCTACATTCACATTTATGGGAGCAATAGCGTTATCTGGTTCTTTGAATAGTTTGTAGTCACCATTAGCTTCCGTTGTGATGATGTCTGACGTGGTAATGTCCAGCAAATCGTCTAACGTAATTTCTTTAGTTGAACTGGTACCAGGTAGCGTGATTTCATCACCGCCAAACCCCAGTGTGTAGTCAACTTTGTCAAAATCGTAGTCTGAGTCGGTACAACCTAATAGCAGTAGACCACCACTAAGGGCTATTAGTGCTGGCAGTCGGTAAATTTTGAATTGTTTTTTCATTCTTTTAGTAATATTTTAGTAAGTAATAAATATTAATATTGGTATTATTGATGCTGCAAAGTTATGAAATATTTACGACACTTCCAAATTTTCGAGCAGCAAAATCAAAGAAAATTGTACTTTTGCTTTGCTCAGCCTTTGCATGCAAGCACCTCATCGAGCATGGATCTCCAGTCCTCGTTGTTCTGGGGACAGAGCGTTCGCATACCCATGGCAGCAGCGGCTTCGACGTTGCGAGGGCCGTCGTCGACGAACACTGTCTCTTCCGGCAGCGACTGCTGGCCGCGGAGCATGATGTCGAAAATCTCACGCCGCGGCTTCATGACCTTACACTCATAGCTTAGGTACATGGCATCAAAGAAATAGCCTATGGGATGCCCTTCACCGTCGAAATCCCTGTTAGCCCACTGCATCATGAAAGGATTCGTGTTCGACAGCAGACAAACCTTGTAGCCCCTGGCACGCAGGTCAAGGATGGCCTCCAGATTACGTCTGGGCACATGGTCCACATAGCCGTGCCACGCCGTGTAGCACTCCTCCATAGTCAGTTCCCGTCCAACCATGACGCTCAACTCGCTGCGAAAATCCTCAGCAGTAATCTGCCCCGACTCCAGTGCGCCGAAGATGCCCTTCTGCTCGAAGGCGTCCAAATGCCTGCGGGCATCTCTCAGCCCGATTTCCTCAAACCGTCTGACAGCCTGTTCATAGCTTAATGCCAGAACCACGCCGCCCAAATCAAATGCAATATTCCTAATCATGTCTAATCTTAAATTAAAATGCTGTCACCACCTGTCCCTTACCATCTTTGCACCCCCACAAGGCTTGTGAAAACTTGATTTTTATACAGACTCAGCCATTAAGTCCTTGCGTCCTATAAGGCTGAAGATGGTGATGTCGTTGTCCTCATTAAGAATACGAAGTGTTCTAAGTATCTTATTCAGTGTAGAGCCACTTGTAGTAACATCATCGATAACCAGTACATTCTGCTGACGTATCATTGACGATAGCTCTTTGTCCATCGGTTTTGACAATATTTCGTCAACTCTGCAAAGTCTTGGCTGGTTGAATCTATAGATATAGCGCAACATGTACTGATTAACCTTTGTCCTGTTTTCGGGCATAACGACAATATCATAGTGATAGAGATTAATCTTCTTGTGAGCAACATCAACAGCCCGCTGTAAGGAAAGTCCAACATCTTCAGCTCCGTCGTGCTCAAAGTCAAACACAAACTTCTTATCTTCTACGTCGTACGTAACGCCCATCTTATATATTTTGCTGCAAAATTAGGAAGAAATCCCGAAACTTCCAAATTTTGGAGCAGTAAACTCAAAGAAAAGTGTACTTTTACTTTGATGCGTCGTTGTCAACCACCTGTCCCTTGCCACCCAAGTTCGGCTTGAAGTAATCACATTCCAAAATTGGTAATAAACGAAATCAGCCCCCGCGTCCTTTCCAGACCGGGGGCTGTTCGTTTTCTCATTCCACATTCCACATTCCTCATTCCACAATCGGCAAAGCCGACCATTCCACATTCCTCATTCCACATTCACCAATCCTCGTGGCAGTTTGATGACCTTCAGCCGCTCGTACCATACGCGCGACGAACCTGCGATGTGCTTCTGCGTATGACTGCTGATGATGTAGTAGCTGGCGCGGTATTCGTCCATCAGTTCCAGGAACGCCTTCTTGATGCGCGAGCACTTCTCATTGATGGCGTTGTCCAGCGGATTCACCAGATGATCTACACCTTCTATGATTTTTTCCTTGTCCATCATCTTCGCCGTCGCCATGTAGTATCGCGTCAGCTCCTCGCGATAGTCCGCCAGTCGCTTGAACTCGATACCCTCGGGGTGCGTCAAAAACAGCAGATACACCGCCTTGTGCACCGGTTGCAGCTCCACCTCCCTGTTATCATAGTCCGCCAGCACGAAGCGGTAGTCCTTCGTGATCACCAGCCGGCTCAGCTGACCCTTCGCAGCCTCGATACGCAGCTCTTCCAGCATAGGCACACCGATGGCCTTCAACAGCAGGTCAGTGCGTCCCGCAGCCTGCAGCTGCATGGTGAGATGCCTCAATTGCTCAGCAAGTTCCTCTGGAGTATGATGTCCCGTTTCCATCATTCTGTCACATCCTTCATCAAGTCATTCAACCATCCTTTCCACTTGTCTACAATCTTTGCTTGTCTGGGAACTGCGTAATCCGTTTTCTCATCAGCCTCATCCTGTTCAACAGTCTCTTCTGGTAGAATCTCCTCTTCCTCCAATTCTTCATCTGCGACTACAGACTTCTGTTCTGTGGCAGACTCCATCTCCGTTGCAGGCTCCACCTCGAAAGGCAGTTCCTGGTCTTGTGCTATCACATCGCTTATCTTTTTCTCCACAGGCTTATACAACAACGGTATCAGGTCTTCATAAAAATCATCTGTGTTGTGATGCGAATCCTGTTCCACCTCACTGCGCAGCTCATCCTCCAACCCAGTAGCCAATATGGTTACCTTGGCATCCTCGCCCAGCGAGTCATCCGTCGCCGTACCCCATATCACGTCAATATTCGGATCCAGCTGGTCGAAGAAATCGTCTATCTCCTGCAACTCGCGCACGAAGATGGGATGCTCGTCGCTGGCATAGATGTTAAACAAGATACGCTTCGCCTTACCGATATCGTTGCCATAGAGCAACGGCGAATCCAGCGCATCCAGAATGGCCCGCTCCACACGATGGTCACCGCTGGCCCTTCCCATCGCCATGATGGCGCCGCCACCGTTCTTCATCGTTGTTTCCACATCGCGGAAGTCGCTCTTAATACCCCCGTCACTGGGCATGGTAATCAGTTCCGAAATACCCCTCACCGCATCCATCAGAATGTTGTCAGCCCGTTGGAAAGCCTCCTTTACCGACAAATCCGAATCAGCATATACATCACACAACCGCTCGTTGTTCACAATCAGCAGAGCGTCCACATTCTTACGCAGCTCATCGACGCCTTTCAGTGCCTTAATAATCTTCTTTTTCTTCTCAAAATAGAACGGTATCGTCACCACGCCTACTGTCAGCAGTCCCATCTTCTTGGCCACGCCGGCTATCACGGGTGCGGCACCCGTACCCGTACCACCGCCCATACCCGCCGTTACGAATACCATCTTCGTACCGTCGCTCAACAGTTTTTCAATATCTGCTACATTCGCTTCAGCCTCGCTGCGCCCCAATTCTGGGTTGGCGCCAGCACCAAGGCCCGACTCTCCCAGCATGATTTTGACGGGTACAGGCGATCGCGACAGCGACTGACTATCCGTATTACACACCGCATACGTCACGCCACTAATCTGATCGTTCCACATGTTACGCACAGCGTTACAACCTCCGCCTCCCACACCAATCACCTTGATGATGCCTTGCATCTTATCCTCAATGGGAGCCACAAAATCAATCATTCCATCTGCCATCATATTCTTTGTAATTTCGATTGCAAAATTACACATTTTCCTTGAAATAAAAAAATCTCCGCAAGGCTTGCGGAGAAAATAACTTCCTCATTCCACATTCCTCATTCCACTTTGCATGCAAGCACCTCATCGAGCATGGCTCTCCAGTCCTCGTTGCTTTTTCCCGCCAACAGCCAGCCGCGAATTATCCATGTTTTTACCCCGTTTTGCAGACTCCGGAGTCTGCACGTGTTACCTCGGGAGTCTGCACGTGTTACCTCGAGGGGGTCGCAAGTGTACCCTCGAGGGAGCTATAAAGGCTATTGCCATATCTCTTCTTTATTCCGCTACTGCCATATTCCTTGCTCTTCTTTTTAACCTTGCCGTCAAAGCCGTATGTAATATCCTCAAAAGCGAAATCCATTTCTGCCGAGCAACTCGCATTGGGCGTAGTACATCTGGTCATAGAAGCCACAGTAAATCCATTTTTCTCCAACTTTATCGCGGCCACAGCATTCACCAATTTGGCTTTAAGCGTCTTTGTATCTACCTGATAGATAATATAATTACTCACCCATCCTGTACTATTAGCCAAGATGTTGCCAACTACATATACATACCTTCCGTCTGGGCTTGCAAATCCAGACATTCTAGGAACTCCGTCATTCAGGTAATCATCAGCATTAAAGTCGATGTCATAGTACCGGTCCTTGGAAGAATCATATACCATGAATCGATAGCCGTCCTCTCCGCTAGTAATAAAGAAATCGCGGTACTGCCTATTCCCTATAGGCTTCTTGTAGACAGAGAAGTAACAATCGCTCTTTTCATCGACATGTTGCTTTTCTTGTCCTCCTGCCTTGTTGGTGCAAGACAGATTAGCGGCAATTAATCCTGCTATAATTATCAATACAATCCTCTTATCCATTCTTCCTCATTCAGTTTTTACACATTCGAGTCCGTTTATAGAACAAGTCCCTTTCCCTTGCTCGCTCTGCTCCTAACATTTATACTTTTTCCATAGTCTATAATAGTCTGTTTTATCCCAATGGTGTGCAAATATAATGTACTTCTTTGATGTCTTTACCGACTTTATATTGGTAGATATCTTCCAAAAAGAGTTTAGGCCCGCCTTGACATGGATAGTCTGATATCCGATAATGTTGGCGAAGTGGATATGAACTAATAGTTTCAGTAGTCCACTCAAAACCATCCGATTTGTATCTCAATGCATATAAGATCTTCGCATCCCAGTCCCACGCCTTCCATTCCCCTTCTTGATCATTTATTTTGGATTCCACTGGGTCAGATATTAATTGGGTTTTAATAGTAATATCCTTAAAACACTCATACAAGACATCTCCTTTGCAAAGGTGATAATTATGGGTAAACAATATTTTAGGCTGAATCATAGTTTGAAAACTTTAACATCATTATTATTCATTCGCTTTTTGATGCCATTGTATATGCCCTGGTGAGCATGACCATCAAGCATAGGATTCTTTTTCATAATTCAATATATTCTTTTAAAATCATCACCAATTTGATTCCAATGAATCCGTGAGAAGGAATGTCCGTTCACGCTCATGATTCTATTGATTTTGAACGTTCGTTCTTCGCCCATATCCAGACGATACGCCTGAATATACATGCCACCATAATAGTTGGAGTACCTAATGTCGGAGATACGACACGTAAACACCTTTCCGTTTCGCGTACAATACTCAATCTCTATCTCCTGATTCAATCGTACAGCCCTGTCAATCACTTCCTCGATAGCCATTTATTGCTGCCAGTTTAAATGGATCATATTCTTCTGGGGAGAAAATCATATCTCCATTGACCTTAGACCCGATAATTTCACCACCTTCCGTTGGAGGTCGGTTAGCCATTGTCGGGTCGTCATCATTCTCAAATCGCGTAAACTCACCAATAAATTTCATCATGACAATTCCCGTAGCGCCCTTACGATGTTTCGAAATAATGACCTCCGCTTTCTCATGATAGTCAATCAAGCCATCACTACTCATCATGATTCCATAATACTCAGGACGATGCAGGAAGATCACCATATCAGCATCCTGCTCAATGGCCCCAGACTCTCTAAGGTCAGACAATTGAGGGCGTTTCCCTTCAGCTCCTGTACGTGCTTCCACACCACGATTCAACTGACTCAGGGCAAGAACGGGTATGTTCAGTTCCTTAGCCATGCCCTTCAGTGAACGGGATATTAGTGAAACCTCCTCTTGACGGCTATTATAGTTCATACCGCTTGCCGTCATTAACTGCAGATAGTCTATCATGATCAGTTTTACACCATGCTCCTTCACCAGCCGACGAGCCTTCGTCCTCAGTTCCATGACAGAAAGCCCTTCCGTCTCGTCAATATATAAAGGTGCCTCCTTTAGTTTCTCGATGTTTTTATCCAGCCTTAACCAATCAGACCTGTCTAGTTGGCCACTCAACAGCTTCTTACTATCCACCTTACACGCATTGGCCATCAGTCGGTTTGCCAACTGTACATCCGACATCTCCAACGAGAAGAATGCCATAGGGATATTCTGGTCTACAGCAATGTTCTTTGCCAACGACAAGGCAAAAGCCGTCTTCCCCATAGCAGGTCTGCCTGCAATAATCACCAGGTCAGAGTTCTGCCATCCGCAAGTCATGTCGTCGAGTTGAATAAAGCCAGTAGAAATACCTGTAATACCTCCTTTGTTAGAATGGGCAATCTTAACTAGATCCATTGCTTTGTCGACAATGGGAGATAACACAGAATAGTCTTTCTTCATGTTCTTCTGCGACAGTTCAAAGAGAATGCTCTCAGCCTCTTGTACCACATCCTTAATGTCATAGGTTTCGTCAAAAGCCTTATTCCCGATTGTACCCACATAGCGAATCATCTGTCTGGCCAAATATTTCTCCGCCACAACATTGGCGTGATACACGATATTGGCTGATGTGGCGACTCTTGAACTGAGCTCAGCAATATATCCCGGGCCCCCAACATCATCCAGCTTGCCCATCTTCCCCAGCTTATCAGTCACAGTCAGCACGTCTACAGGACTCTCTTCCGCGTTGAGCTTCACGATAGCCTCATACACCATCTGATTCCTGGGCTCATAAAAGCTCTCTATGCGCAACAGGTTACTCACTTCCATATAGGCATCCCTGTCAATCATCAGCGCCCCCAGCACAGCCTTCTCCATCTCTATAGCTTGAGGCTGCACATGGGCAAGTTCTAACGGCATGTCCCTATACTTGCCATTACCATGATTTGTTCTCCTTTGTTCAGGCATACCTTATTTATTCTCCTTATTCAACTTTTTTCTTTTCCCCTCAGCCCAGTTTTGGTTGGCTTTCGTCGTTTCCGACAACGTGTCCAGGATCTTCACCTTGTCCGCATCGTCCAACGAGTCATAGCGATCTTTCATTTCCAGCACAATGAACTTCCCGTAACCATTCTCATCGTGCAGATTCTCAATCAGCTCATCCACGCTCATCGCCTTGATTTTCCTGTCCCTTTCCTCAATCCGCTCCTTGAACAGCAGATTAAAGATGGCGTCCTTCAGCGTCTTCTCGTGCTCTACCCACTTGCTGCGAAACAGCGCCACCTGTTGCTCTCTCGAAAGTCCAGGCAACATATCCACACACTTCCTCAACTCTTCATCGTCCCATCCAGAAAAATGGAACTTCTTCACCTGCTTGATAATGTACTCGTAATCCGTCATAACTCATCTTTCATCAAAGTATTCATAATTCTCATCCACAGACGAACGGCCATAGCAAGCCGAACGATAATAGAACCTCTTCCTGCTCTCTTTGTCTGTTTGCCACATATCCCGAACACCTTTCTTCGAATGTTCATACCCCATTCTGCTCCGTATTCCAATTTCTTCAGCGACGGCATCCACATCCTGATTCGTGCCGATATAGGCAAACACCCATCCCCGTTTCCTTAACTTTGAAACCATTTCCTTAATTTGTTTGCCGCTATACTTTTCCGACGCATTCTCCCTCCCGTCAGTAATAATAGTCACCAACACAATATCCTTTGGCGTTACATGTTTCCTCAAAGTGTCTATAGCATATCCCATCGCGTCAAACAAAGGAGTGCTTGTATGAGGGTGATAGTCATCCCACTTTAAGCTGTCTTTCCCTACAGGTTTCCTGTCAAACACATTGCGAATTCTTACACCATTGAATGTAACCAGGCTCACATAATGCTTTTGTTGCTTATGCTCCTCCTGAGCAGCAGCAATGGTCTGAAACGTCTCGTTCAATCCGCTGACGGCCTCTTCCTCAATTCTACTCATCGACCCACTCTCATCAATGATGATAAGATTATACACCTTCTGCTCCTCAGTCGCTTTCGTTTTGTTCCCGCCACAGGCGCATATCATGGCACATATCACAAATGCGCAGATAAGTTTCATTTTCTCCATAACTGGCGTAAACGCCACCTTGTTTTTCTGTTCCATAATCACTATATAATATTAATATTGTGCAAATATAGGTATTATTAATCAGCCTAAGTCACTATTTTGAATCACAAGGCTTGCGAACGGCCATTCACAAGCCTTGCGACTTTGTGTTCTACTCCCATATAACGAGATTTCGAGGTAAATCGATTCCCTTTGGTTCTCCTCGTGTACCCTTTATAAAGTAATGCTCTGCCATATCGGCTTCCATCACGCTAAGAAAGGCCTTCTTAATTCGAGCGCATTTCTCGTTGATGGAATTCAGAAAAGGATTTGTCACGTCCTCGATGCTCTGCAAAGCCCTATCCGATAGTCCCCAAGGCCTGACTTCTGAATATAGCTTTGTTAGTTCTTGCCGATAATCAGGCAGATCCTTAAAAATGATTCCCTCCGGATGCTTTAAGAAAAGCAGATACACAGCCTTTACCAAGGGCTCCATACGAACTTCAACACGGTTTTCACCTATGAATACCCTGTGCTTTTTGTTGACAGTCAGTTTAAGCAAAGGTTGTTCTGAACGTAAGAGAGAAGCAATATCCTTCTCACTTAGTCCATACTCCTTCAGTTTGTGAACCTTGTGCTTGACTTCCTCTATCAGATCGTTGTAGAGGTCCTGTGTTTCGATGTGTCGGTTTGTGTTTTTCATAGTAGCTTAGTTTTGGGTTGTTATTCTGGTCGTTTTTGTTTCCTGGGGTTGTGAACTAGGCTTCGAACACCTGCTTCCTGATGAGTCGAAGCAGGTATTCTACTGCCTTTGGCGCTTTCTCACGTGCCGTCACCAACTTCTGTAAGAAGTCATCCTCTGGCATGTCCGAGTTGAAGTCGTCCACCAGCTCTCGAGGGTCGTCAGATGTTTTCACCAGCACCAGCCCTTTCCGCTTCATCAGGTTGCGAAGCGACAGGATGCCTTTGTTGTACTTGGGCCGTGCCTTGGTCAGTTCCTGCATCAGGTTCAGACCAGGGTCTCCGATATGCAGCTCGTTGAGCATTGCTATCGAATAGAGCACCTTGGCATCTGGTGTTGACATGTCGAACACGTCGCCCATCAGCACGTTCACGGCATCTGCCTCCTGGTATTGCTCCATCTTGACCAGACAGCGCGACTTCACGTACAGCGCCTCTTGGCACTGATGCTGTGCCAGTACGCTATCCGCACACTCCAACGCTTGCTCGTAGTCGCCTGCATAGAGGCTCAGCAGTGCAACCAAGAACTTCGGTGCCCAATGGTCAGCCTCCTTCAGCGATGCAGGAACCTCATCAATGCATCCGAACAGCTCATCATCGCAGATGACTGTATCCAAGAATCGCTTGGCCTGCTGTATAGCTTCCTTGATGTCACCAGCTTGTGCCTTCTTCTGCACCAACAGCAGATACTGTTTGGCAGCTTCATCGTAGTCGTGATGATGCAGTAGCTGATAAACAGCCTTGCCGCTCTCTATCTCGCTGTTGATCACCTGCTCGTCGTTGTAGCCACTGGCGTATGCCAATATCTCGCGACTTGTATGTGCATACTGCGGTATGATAGGACGCGACAGGAACAGACCGTCAAGCGAACGCACACGGCTCAGTGCCACGTAGAGTTGACCTGCTGCAAACATACCCCTGCTCAGGTCAAGGTATAACTTGTCGAATGTCATACCCTGGCTCTTGTGGACGGTGATAGCCCAAGCCAGTCGAAGCGGATACTGAGTGAAGGTACCCATCAGTTCCTTCTTCATTTTCCGTGTCTCCTTGTCATACTCGTAGCTGTACGACTCCCACGAACAGTTAGGTACCACGTATGTGGATCCTCCGTCCGTAGTCACCTGTATCTCGTCCTTGCTCAACTTGGTGACGGTACCAATAGTGCCATTCACCCAACGCTTTTGCTGGTCGTTACGGGTGAACATCACCTGTGCACCAACCTTCAGTTTTAAGGTCAAGTCCACAGGGAAACGTTTCTCCTCGAACTTTCCTGTCACTGTTCCTTCGTACGTGTACTCCTCAGCCTCAATCTCAGCGAGTCGCTGCTGATTGATACCATCTACCGTACAATTACGTGCCGATAGTGTAATCACCATCCCGTCCTCCTTTGCCGGTGGACAGACACGCTCGTTCAGGTGCATCAGGTTCTCTGGTGTCGTCTTGTTCAGACGCACGTTCTCCAGGATGCGCAGGAAATCCTGATCCTCCTGACGGTACACCTTCTGGAACTCAATCTTCACCAGTCGCATACGCTTGATGACGTCCGCCTTGTAGAAGAAGCAGTCGTCCGTATGGTAGAGGTCGTTCATCAGTTCGCCTTCTGCGCCACGCTTCAGTACCGGTGGCAACTGGAACATGTCACCCACGAAGATGACCTGCTTGCCACCAAAGGGCAACGACGAACGCAATGTCTTACGCATCGTATAGTCAATGGCATCTATGATGTCGCAACGAACCATCGACACCTCATCGATGATAATGGTGTCCGTATGGATCAGCGTCAGGATGCGTGCCTCACTCATCTTACCCATCGTGCCTGGCGTGCAGACATCCATAGGCAGTCCGAAGAACGAGTGGATGGTATCGCCACCCGCTAAGATGGCTGCCACACCCGTAGGTGCCAGTGTGATGAACTGCTTGTCCACCATCTTCTGCACGTTGCGCAAAAAGGTTGTCTTACCTGTTCCTGCCCTACCTGTAAGGAAGAAACTACTGTTGGTGTTGGCAATCAGCTCGAAAGCCATCACCTGCTGCTTGTTCTGTGTGTCGATCATGTTCTCCATAGTCTTATCGCTGTTCAAGTTTTGGGAGTATCTGGGTTAAACGTGTGTTGAAGTCGGGGTCGAGGAAGCTCTTGTAGCATCCTGAGATTAGTGTCTGCGCCTGCTCTGCAATCTGCTCTACCGGTGTGCAGATGCGCTGGGTCTTCATGACGCCAGTCAAGAACTCTTTCACCATCAGTTCTGACTCCTGACGAATGAATGCCTCGTTGCGAAACACCTTGTCATAGTCGCGCTTCTGGATCAGTTCCATCTTCTGCCCGTTGAAGGCATACAGCTCGATGCTGTCGATGTAGGTCCAGCTGTGGTACAGGCCCACCTTCTCAACGATGACGATACGGTCGCAGAAACGTATGCCAAGGTAGTAGCGGTGTCCGTTACTGCTCTCGTACTCATCGCAGATGAACATCTTCTGACTGTTGTCCCATGTAGGGATATGTACGCGAGGGCTGCCGTATGTAGGCAGAATGCTGTCAAACAGACTCTTGTTGATTGCTTTGGTCAGTGTTGCCATTGTCTTGTTGGTTTTTGGTTGAACTTCTTGTTATCCTTATCGCAGGCAGTAGCCCTTAGGCTAACTGCTTGCGTTGTGTCTCCTCTACCATGCCCCTTGCGAAGCTGGCCAGTTCCTGGTCGCTGACTTGTGCTCCCTGCAACTTCAGTTGCCCTTCCAGGAAGCCTTTCAGCATCAAGATGCTCTGCTCCTTGGCGAAGTACTCAGAGAAGTCGCGCCAGTCGCTGCCGCCCCAGTACTTCTGAGCTATGAGCTGTGCCTTCTGACCGTCCCAACAGAACAGCTTGATGCCGTTCAGGAAGGTGCGGGCATATCCCTGACCGATGTCGTAGTACACGGCCAGACGGTTAGAGAACCGTACTGCCTGGTAGTACATGTTACCTGCTGCGCTGGTGTAGCCCAGTGTCAGGTACACGTTCTTGGCGGCATTGTAGGTTAATGACTCGCCCGAGAGGGCCGGAAGTGCCTTTGCGGCGATGAGCTGAAGTGCTGTGTTTGTCATAGCTATCAGTTTTTAAGGGTTTGACTTTTAGTTTGTTGTTTGACTTTTAGTTTTTGTATTGCGATGCAAAGTTATGATTATTCTGGGCATTTTCCAAATCATTTTGCCAATATAATGGTTCCAACTCATTAGGAACAATTACCTTGTTTTTCCGATGGGCTGTCTGAGCCAGACGTTTCTCAATGATCCTGCGAAGAATGCGACTCTGTACGCCAGTAGGCTTCACTTGACTTTTCGGGGTCAGGTTGAAAAAAAGGTAATCATACATTTCTGTATTCATCACTTTAGTTCTGTTGTTACTGGTTGTTTGGTAGTTCTTCATAGTTTTGTGTTTTTTCTGGTTACTATAGTGGTTTTTGATTGCCCCCATCCCTTCTATGTGTCGGTAGAGATGGGTGGCAGTGGGTAGAGAGTCGAGGTCAGAAGCACGCAAGCTCTGCCTCGTATGCAAGTTCCTCAAAGAACATCGCATCTGCAATGGCCTCCTGCTCTGCTTCGTAGGCGAGCTCCTCAAGGTACATGGCATCAGCAACAGCATCCTGTTCTGCCTCGTAGGCGAGTTCATCCAGCATCATCTGATCCAAGATGGCGTCTTGCTCAGCTTGACACTCAAGGTCTGCTAGCAGCAACTGCTCCTCGATGGCCTCCTGTTCCATCTGGCTTTCGAGTTCAGCCAACTGCATGGCAATTGAGCGGTTATTTACTCGGGCCTGAGCCCCTTCGTTTGTGTTGGTCATCTGATTTTTCATGTTTAGGTCAGATTTAGGTTCCCGTCACTTAGCTTTTTGCAGCACCAACCTCGAGACGGTATCGAAGATTGACGCTGCAAATTTACGATGTTTTCAGCAAGAAAAAAAGAATTATTTCCTTTATAATCGTTCCAAGCCTCAGGAACAATTCCGTAGACCCTCAAAGGTCTAACCCCAACCATTATTCGTATAGTTTTGCCATGTTCGCCACCCTCTCTCTAAAGGTGTCGCGAACCTCTTTCGGAGATACAATTTCTAAGCCATCTCCCATCTGTAATATGCGCCCTATAAACTCGTTGTTAACTTCGACATTGACAGTGAACTCCCCATAACTCCCATCCTCATGGTCATCAAAAGGAAGAACGGTTTCCTGAGTTTCATGGAGTTTCTTAGTCTCCATCAGCCTATGTATATATAATGTACGCGCACGAATGTGGATTATTTCAGGAGAGTTGCCTTCATGATGACTTACACCAACCAGATTCTTGAAAAATGATTCATAATACCGTTCTGGCGCACAAATAAACTCCTTATTGTACACCTCTCTTGGCTTATTCGCTATTCTGTCTAGCGCAAGATCAATTCCCTCTTTTTCTTGCTCTTCCGCAAAGCCGAGCAAATGCCAACGCCCATTATATTCCTTCAGAAAATGAGGATGGAAAGTCAGAGTTGTCGTATCCTCTTCGTACGGTTTGTAGTCTATAGATAGGACTTGGTGATTCTTGATCGCCTCATATAGAATTGGGAGATATTCAATATTAGTTTGATGTCTGTCTACATCAGAACTTATCACTTGCTCTCCCTTTTCCTTCTTCGTCTTGATAGACAGCAGATCCTGACAATCTGCAAAATAATATTCCAACCACGTACCTGGAAAAAAACCAGCAGAATCCTGACAAAACTCCCAATATCGCTTTAAGTCTTTAATAACCCTTGCGTTTATCATCGCTTCGAGAGGATTCTCATTCTCACCTACGTATCTGAAACTCTTATTTCGGTTATTACCTTGCTCTTCTATACTGCCTTCGCCAACCTCATTGATAATAGCGTGATATACATCACGGAACGCCTTCCTTAATTCGCCATAGTCGTCACAGTTCGATATGCGATATGGCAATTTGTCTGAAGAATCCAGAAACATGTAGTCTGCCATCACATCAGCATAAGTTATCCACTGACGACTCATCAACCTATTATACACGATAGTAGCAAAATGAGGTCTGGCTCCCTCGCCGTCAAAGAGATTGTCTTTATTCATGTGGTCAATTTTTCAAATGAACATCTTCTGCAAAATAGAACCATTCTCTTGTGGGATTCCTATTGGGTTCACGATTTAGGGTATATTCAACAGGGTCACCGTCATCAATAATTTCTCCATTTCTTATAGAGCGAACTTCATGGATATTACCCCAGTATTCTTGTTCTACGACATCTTTATTACCCATAATGCCTTTCTTGAATATGCCGATTACTGTTTTAGGAGTAAAAGTAGAAATGATTTTCCCAGTAGATTGAGACTTATTTTTTGTATTAAGCATTTCCAACAGTTCAGCATGGAAAGCTTTTAGCATAGACTTCTGCATATAGAAATAATCATCCTGCTTGAAAGGCATTCTTCCTCGATTGATTAAGCGCAAAAGATTCTCCGTAGACATACTTGTCGGCTCACAATCTCTATGATTGTAAAGGTGACGCAATGCTCTTACCATATTGGAGAAGTCTCGATATAAAAATCCATTAGGGAGATTTCGGCCACTATTACTTCCTTCATAAAACAACTTATAAAGTGATCCAGAAAAAGCATCTATAGTCGGTTCGTCGCGACAGATTATTTTTAGAGTTTCAAATTCTGTGTGGTCTTGATCTGATGATTCAAATGGCTTATTTCCTTTATATTCAACATTTACGTTATGTCTTAAGACAGAAATTTGGTCTACTAGTGAACAAAGTTCTTTTACTTCAATGTCTTCTGGATTTGAAATCGTCTGATCCTGCTTACGTGCATTTAAATAGTCAGATAAATAGCCGATTCCCATGGAATAGGTATTTCCATCGATTCTCAGTAAGCCTTTTGAAACAAGTCCACTTAGTCCGTCTGGTTTGATGTCATTGATTATAATATCTTCCTTTGCTAATTGATATAAAACAGACCGTTCTATATCTGACATGAACCTACTGTTTACAATTTCAGCCAAATAGTCTCTGATTACTTCATAATTGGGTAATTCTGCCAACTTATTAATTAGCATATGTGACCCAATATACTTTGAATAATATGGAACGCCACCGGTTTTGGCATATATACAATCTTGTAATGAAAGAAAACGCTCTCTTGTTTCTGCGTCACTTATCATACAACATTCCTGCGACCACAAACTATCAAAATCATCTTTCTTCAATAACGATAATGTCACATTTTCTAAGCCACAATTTAATTCAGGGGAACCAACATTAGTACACAAAGAACTCCATGAAGACACACCTGCTACCCAGAATTTTAGTGTACATTTTTTGTCTGTTGCAGCACTTCTAATTCTTGAAAAATCAGCAGGGCTATCAAAAGCTTCTTGAAGAAGATAATCAATTTCGTCAAGCAATAGAAGTACGTATTTATTGTTAGCTTGGATTTTCTCTGCTAAAATAAAAAGAGCTTCTTTTTGATACTCTGATTTCCATTCTTTCATCTGCACTACCATATCAAGCATATCATCTGAGACATCCAATGTGCAGCGGCGAAATATTTTGTATTCTCCTTCTGACAACAAATTGTCTTTACACATTTTTGCTGCTAAAAGTGCTGCCAAAGTTCTATAAACTTCTGGTGTATTTTTGGATATTCCAGTAGTTTTGGGATCAAAATATAATGGATAAGCATCATACTCTGTATGAGTGTCTAAATATGCCTCCATTGATTTTAAAACGCAAGTTTTGCCGAAACGACGTGCTCCAATAATACCTGCATTACTTTTTCGTTTCGCACATGATATCAAAATTTCAACTTGACGCTTTCTGCCAAACAATTGATTGACCTCTGTAATATCAACTCCAACGATAAATGGTTCCATATTTACATTGTTTTAAAGTGAAAATTCTAAAGTTAAATCACGATGATGTACATACCACCATCTACGGAAAAGGTCTACATTCAACCTATATACCTCACGCGTTTCATCTGTAAATTGACGGATAACTCTTTTCTCTTCTAAATTTTTAAGAGCTCGTGTCATATTTAGACGTTTATCTGCTGGAACATTGTATTTGTCCCAGAGCCTCGTTAACTCATCCATGCTCACTCCTCTTTCGATTTGCGTACTTTCTCTGACAAGATATGCTATGCAAGAGATTAATTGGTGCTCAGCGATATTATTGGGCGAAATTTGATTGTTATGAAAGTTGGTTTCATCCATGGCTTCCCATGTGTCCGTGTTTGAAGGTTGTTCTTCACCCGTTAGAACTTTAACAACATGATCCACGTCTCTATAACCAAGGTGTCTTTTTTTATGAGCCACAGCATATTTGCCGCAATCAAGACAAATCCATTGAATCCAATATGGCACACAACCAGACAATGAACGTATATATGCTTTCGCTTTTTCAACAAAAACAATGGATTCACAGGCATCAATTAACTCGTCTGCATATACCTGTTCTATTTCATTTATGTGCATAGAGCGAGTATTCGTCATCTGTCCTTCAATACCAAATTCTTTTTCTTTAGGCAATTCTTTAATATCATAAGTTCCCGCATAAACGAAACAGGCTTTTCCTTTCAATGCAAGATCTCTTAATTCAGAAATAAACGTAGCATCCACTAAACCTTCTTTTAACATCGGTCTTATATTGGAGAACTCATCAATAGTTATTAATGGTATTATTCCGCAAGAATTTAATGCACCTATCATGATACCCAAATCTGATTGACAAAGAGTCTCTGGCAACATACTGTCAGGAAAGGACTTGTCAACAACATCGAGAATTGTTTCAGGGAGTTTGTTGTAGATGTTTAACTCTAATAAATTCGTCCATAAATCTGCTACAGAAGCATTCTTAAACGAGATTTTTGAGAAATCCCATTTAAACGTCATTATTTTCTTCTCAGAATCTTCACGTAAAGGTTGACCTTCTATTCTTTCACAAAGATAATCGAGAATAGAAGACTTTCCTGTTCGAGTCAAACCATAAAGAATATAAGTTTGAGTCCTATCTTTAGATAAATAATGATTAATTAAAGTGGAGAGCTTTTCTTCTCGACCTTTAAAGATATTTTCCTTTGGTGTATCGGATATCTTCCACGGAATTTGGATCTCGTCAGTTAAAATATCACCACTTTCAACCTCATAAGTGGCTTCTGATTTTGTAGATGGCAAATCTTTTCCTTCGTATCTAATTGTCAAACTGAAATTTACGTCAAGAGACTCTACATTAAGAAAATCTTTAGATACAAATCTTTCAATACAGCAATCCCCCGCTGATAGTTCATCTATATGGTTAATCGTATATTCTTTACCATTTATGCTTGCATTTACTATAAAAGATTGAGCCGTTGAATCACCAATATTAGTTACCACGAAGTCAATGACTCCATCTCCGTCTTCATTCTTTTTTATATAACATGGGTCTGGTGTTATCTCCAATTTAGGGTATGTACTAACATATCGTTCTTCCAATAATTGAGCAATTTCTTTTAACCACGAAGAAATTAGGTGAGAAAAAAATGTTTTTCCATAAAATGTCGCTGTTTCAGCGACCCTTTTCTGTGCTCCCAACAAGATTTGCTGAGAACGAACAAGAAATTTAGTTCTTTCATTCTCTCTTAAGATGCCAGCGTAAGGCTTTAGTATTTCAATGACTTCTTTTACAGATTTCATGATGATTCTGTCTGTAGATGTCATTAATTCTTCAAATTCAGTGACTTTACTCCATTTTGTTTCAAATGTAGAAATATCAAAGGTGCTGAACCCCCATGAAAGACAGTTGTCCAGGAATAATTGAAGCTCTTTTATTCTTGTCTTTCGATGAGTAAAAATTTGTTTAACAAATGAATTGAAACTTATAGAAGAATTGTTTTCAATTGTCGAATGTTCGATTTCATTAAACAAATCAAAGGCTTTGCGTCTAAATGCCATTTTTTTACATTTACCCGTGAAGACGCCTATACCATCTGCATCTACAGATAATGTTCCCCAAGCTCCTTCTGCAGCAGCACCTACAGTTAAGTATGCAGATAATAACGTTCTGAAATTTTCGGTACTATCATTGTTTAAACAATCTTGCTGAAGTTGTTTCAATGTCCATGAATCCCACTCTGGATCAGGTGTTTTACCTCCTTCTAATTGTGAAACAACAAAATGTAATTGAAGATATTTTAATAAGAGTTCTTGTAGGTATTTTTTTTCTCCTAATACATTAAAAATTTCTAGAGCCTCGATATAATAGCTGCTAGCACTATCACGATATGCCTGAATGTCTAACAAATCTCCAGTATTATTCCTTACATGATTTGAAAAACGCGAAAACATACTATGTCCCTTATAAAGAGCATAATAGGCCATTGAAGCTTTAAATATGTTTGTTTCTGTTTGGTTATTGTTATAATATGCAGCAGCAGTTTCCAAATACAAAGAGGCTTTTTCTTCATCGGTTTTTGACTGATTGTTCCTTTGATCCTGAGCTTCTCTTAACAATTGTTCTGCAGGGATCAGCTCATTGCTTGGAAGTAATTCTTGGCGTTGAGCTTCTTGTTCAACATCTTGAAGGAGCATATTGCTAATCGTATCAATAGAAATATCTTCACTTCCATTATCAACATCGGTTTTGTTATCTTCACCATTTTCAATATTCACCTTCATATTCCTAATTGCCGCCATTAACTGGTTGACCATGTTGTTGTTGGGCTTCAACTGATTCGCATAAAGAATGGCTTTATATGCTTCATCCTTATCACCCATTTTCACGAAAAGTCTAGACATCGTAATATACCAATGTCCTAAGGTGTTGGCATTGCTTTCTCCCTGCTGTTCACTAAATGCTATAAGATATGCCAATGATTGCAAAGCATCTTCGGTATGATCTAAGGCTATCTCTGTATTAACAATTCTATCAAGGTAACTTCTGAGATATTTGGGGGTCGGTCTGCTTTCTGTGATAATCTTATATGATCTTTTCAGACATTCCTCTTTCTGCCCTTCTCTTATTAATTTGTCAAGCTCTTTTTCCAATGCCTTACAACGACTTTCTGTCAGTTCGACCAAATTCTTGTTAAGGAAAGCCAAGGTCTTTTCAGAACTAAGAATAGATGGCTTACTTGTATTTGGATAATTATCATTAAAATCTTTTACAATCTCCTTTTTAGACGTGTTTCTTCCAGAAAGGGTATCAAGGTCTATTTTACCGACAACTTTAATTTGAGGAAGGCCCTGTGTCAAAAGGCTCTTTTCAGTTTCAGTTTTATACAACTCCCTTTGTTCTTCGGAGCTTGTTGCTGCAATTAGATTACCCTCATCAGAATAATTATCTGCCTCATCATCTTCCGGAGAGTCAATTATTACATCAAACTTACCAAAAAAGAATTCTGCACTTTTCTCAAACTCTTTCAACTCCAAATATGCTTCTGGCTTAGTTATGAATCTGTTTAAATAAGTAATAACTGCAAACAAGATAGTTCTGGCTTTGGAACCTTTTTTTGTCATTCCCTTTTCCACTATTCTTAATAGATTGTCATATGACATCTCTACCATTGAGCATCTGCAAATACCGTCAGGAGATAAATTTGCACAAAAAACACGTTTACCTATAATATTAGGAGTAAGGAAAACCTTCTTGTTGCCTAATGCTACACATCCTTGTTTGGTACACTTAACAGATCGTCCATCATCCATGATAACTTCGAAAGGACCTGTTCCACCCTGAGTAATTTTCGAATTTGTCGAGATTAAATCTTTGCCTTTGTATCCTTCTATACGTAATATTTTCTTAATATTATTCTCTATTTGTTGGATAAAGGAATCTGCGGCTTGAATTTGAGAGGTAAAACTTTCTGAATTGCGCTCTTTCTCTAAGCTTTCTATGAAGCTATACTTAATTCTTAACAAGTTTCCTTCTTGCTTTGTTATCTCCAAAAAAGTTTTCCCCAATCGACTAATAATTCCCGACAATTCATTTCCGTTGTAGACAATCTGTACAGAATCACCTAGGGATAAATCCTGTGCAATCTCATCTTCTTTGTAAAAATTCAATCCACAATTAGGACAAAAACTTGCAGATTTAGATATCATCTTTCCGCAATCAGGGCATGGGACTAATGATGAACGCATTGTTTCCGTCGAAATCAACTTGTCGTCATTTATTTCATCTTCTATTTCTGTTTTGGCAAGTTGCATACCAAATTCGAATACTTGCTGGGCAATACGCTGCAAACGAATACCAGGCCATTCTATTGGGGTATTATTTGCAGCCACCGTAACTATTGGTGTTGTTTCCTTTACTTGGTGGAAACTAAATACAACTCCCAGTATATCAAAATAAAAACATTTGCAATTTTGGTCATAATAAACAGAACAACCATCGAACTTATCTTGATTTGAAAGATAGAATTCTGCCGCCTTATTCACATTGCTCTTTATATAACCATAGTATAAGGCAGACTTTAGGTTATCTTTTTTTATAGCAGCATTTAACAAGTTTAGAGCTGATACAATAAGAAATAGTGAGGCACTATCTTCTAATTTAAAGTTGTCAATATATCGAATGGCTCTATTAACAGCTTTTTCACTAATAGGCATACTATCTCTATCTGCAAGTTGATTGTACAACTCCTCAATATGATTACTAACTTCACTCATAACTGTGACATGCTATAATAGTCTTATTTTGCGCAAAGATACACATTATTTATTAGAAATAAGTTGAAATCACTAATAAAAAGGCTTGATAATAATCATTTTTAATATTTTCTGCTCACATTTCGGTTACAATTGCTATCTTTGCATAGCTTTTGCAAGCTCATACTGGTCTGGAAGTAGGCATGACCAAAATATACCTACATAACTTAAATTGAAGCAGACGATGGAAACAATAGTTTTAAATAACTGCAGTTATAACAACTGCGTTTTCAATGACTGTTAGATTGAGGTTGTAAACTTGAAACCTCAATCTAACAAGATGACAAGAGGTGAAAAGTGGAGCTTAGGCATCACTATTATGAGTTTTATAGCTCAAGTCATCTCAATGATTCTTTGATTGAGCAGATAGTTCTTGGAGTGCATCAAGCCCTCCAAGTTTTTGTATATTTTATTAGCATGCAATAGGCGAGTAGCCATATCGAAATATGAATCCAAATCTACCATTCTACAAGTTAACCGATTTCCCCATAAAGGCTTATTGCATCTCTCATAATATCTTCATGGTCGAAGGCCAAAGGAGGTAACGCATTGATGGGAAACCATTCAGCTTTTGTGGCATCATCCTGACCGGTGACAGCGATAGGTTCATCAACGATAGCAAGATAAGCAACGGTGATAGCTCTTCCTCGTGGGTCACGGTCAACCTTGGAATAGGCTCCTATCTGCTGAATCTTCGACAGTCGAAGCCCTGTCTCTTCTTTCAGTTCCCTGACAGCGCACTGTTCCGTTGTCTCGTCCATATTCATGAAACCACCAGGGAAAGCCCAGCCACCTTTAAAAGGCTGGTCTCCTCTCTGAATCAGCAGCACTTTCGGCCCTGCTTCCTTTGTCATCACCACGCAGTCAGCCGTCACTGCCGGTCTTGGATATTTATATGTGTATGCCATATTTCAAAAGTTTATCTATAATCTCCTTATAGGTTTTAAAACCTTCTTCTTCCTGAACTTTTGCAGCCTTGCTTTGGCTTTCACCCTTCTCCACCTGCTCTCCACGCAGCATGTCGTAGGTGATAAACGTCTTCATTTCGCTGTTGCCGTCTGGCAGTTCTCTCCCCAAAGCGACACCACTTGGGTAAACGCAGAAGATACCATCAGGATATTTCTCATTGCCTTGCGCATCCGAATTAAGATGCAGATTCTTCATAATCCAATCCTTCATCACCTCCATTTTTGGCATATCCATTGGCAAGCCAGTCCTCTCCTTATACCTGTCAAAGAAATGAGGCGTAAAGAATGCTTTCTCCGGCTTTGCCAAAGGATTGGAATCAAGATACATGAAGCCTACAAGGTGGAAGCCGTCCGTCTGGCGGTACACTCCGAAATACATGTAGTCGAGCAATCGCTGCTTCTTTGTTATCTGCCAGTCCCGACTCAGCATGTATATCATATAGTCGATACCCCTATTGCCGCTTACCATCACAGGTGCGAAGATCCTCAGCCCCTTGGGTTTCATCTTTATCACGACACGCCAATACTTCGACTGAAGCGCATCGATCTGGTGATGCAAGAACGCTTCATCAAGGTCAAGCACCCTAACAATATCGTCGTAGTCGAATGAATCTGTTATGATTGCTGGCATATTTGTCCTCTGGCATCATATCTTTAGCAGCTCCTACCAACCTGGCGGTAGCACGATATTCTCTACACCGTGAGCCATCTCGAACAACAGAGCGATTTCATCATCGGTGAATCCGGCGATGCCGCAGCCGATGCGGGTAACAAGGAACGTCAGGTTTTGATGCTCTTTGGCGAACTGGATAAACTCATCCACATACGGTCGGATAGTTTCAACCCCACCCTGCATCGTTGGAATGGCATAGCTCTGACCTTGCAGACCAACGCCCTGACCCATGATGGCCCCAAACTTGCGGTAGGCGATATAGGCTGCCCCGCCGCGGTGCATTCCTTTCAAATTACTGCCGAACACAAAGATCTCGCTCGGCTGGAGTTACGTGATAGACTCCGGAGTTGTACGCATCGTTTCCATTGATGACTTGTTAATAATCTTAGATAACTCTCTCTATCAGTTTCTTTAATAGCTCGTAACCATCTTCTACATTGTATCTAAACGGGTATAAACAACCATAAACATCTAATACTATCTATTTGTAAAACACTCATTTTCAATTACTTTTTGATATTTAACACTTGATGGCTGGAATTTGGTAGTAACCGAATTTCAGTATATTTTTGCAACGTATTTCTACCGCGAGGAATTTACGGGGCCTGAAAATCGTCATTCTGCGGACTCAGTTGACAAAGGGTTACGACGGGATGCAAAGGGTGACAAAACAGGACGGACGGATTCGGAGAAAGTCATAGTGTGGACGGAGTTGACATAGGGTGACGAACGTGAAGCATGGTTGACTCAACGGTAGGGAAAGAGAAAAT
>JAEEGH010001033.1_pt1 | contig 83879 bp, 71 predicted proteins | sample 9134181 | NCBI WGS metagenome assembly JAEEGH01 (sample SAMN16246544, study PRJNA631951) | gut metagenome | biome: gut microbiome; feature: rumen; material: DP-attached | host: Bos | place: Iran: Karaj | collected 2018-10 | reverse complement strand
AAGAACCTTGATATAAAATAAATAGCCCGCTCAATAAGAAACGGGCTAAAAGGCTAACTATTTGATTATCAAATCAATATTCTTCCTCGTTCCACATGAAGTCTTCCTTGGTGGGATAGTCCGGCCAGATGTCTTCGATGGATTCGTAGATTTCACCGTCGTCCTCAAGTTCTTCAAGGTTTTCGATGACTTCGTCAGGTGCGCAGGTGCGGGTGGCGTAGTCTATGAGTTCGTCTTTAGTTGCGGGCCACGGAGCGTCGTCCAGGCTGCTGGCAAGTTCAAGTGTCCAGAACATATTATGTACTTTATTTTTAGTTAATTATCGGTTCATTGAAGGGTCTCCCCTTCTTTTAGGGCTGCAAAGGTAGACAAAAAAATGATATAATGAAATTTTTTCGCTATTTTTGCAGTCCAAATTTTTAGAAACCGTTTGCTACAAAACACAAGCCATGGCATACAGGAAAATAGAAGAGTACGACGAAAAAACAACTAAAGAGCTTGCAGGGCACGTTAAAGCCATTCTGGAGCTTCTTGGAGAAGACACCTCAAGGGAAGGTCTCCAGAAAACTCCGGAGCGTGTTGCCAAGGCAATGCAGTTCTTAACCCAAGGTTATTACCAGGACGGTGAGGCCATCGTCAAGAGCGCCGTGTTCCAGGAGCCCTATAATCATATGGTTATAGTAAAGGACATCGAGCTCTTCTCCCTGTGCGAGCACCATATGCTCCCCTTCATCGGCAAGGCTCATGTAGCATACATTCCCAACGGCGCCATCACCGGCCTCAGCAAAGTGGCCCGCGTGGTTGAAACCTACGCCCGCCGCCTCCAGGTCCAGGAGCGCCTCACGGAACAGATCCGTGACTGCATCCAGGAATCCCTCCACCCTCTTGGCGTAGCAGTGGTAATCGAAGCCATGCACACCTGCATGTCCATGCGCGGCGTCCAGAAATCCAACGCCATCACCACCACCTCCGCCTTCTCCGGCATCTTCCTCAAGAGCCAGAAGACAAGGAACGAGTTCCTGAAGCTCATAGAAAAGTAGCAATCTGCCAATTTGTCAGCAAAGCTGTGCTGGCGCAAGATTTGACTAATTGAAAACCGGTCCGCAAGGGCTGGTTTTTTTGATATTAAACACTATAGATATGGCAAACAAAGGACAGATTGGCGTGACTACCGAGAACATTTTTCCGGTAATCAAGCAGTTTTTGTACAGTGATCATGAGATTTTCTTGAGGGAGCTGGTTGCAAACGCAGTTGATGCTACTCAGAAGATGAAGGCACTGGCGGCTTCCGGGGACTGTAAGGAAGAGCTGGGAGACCTCAAGGTGCATCTGGAGCTGGATTCCAAGGAGAATACCCTGAAGGTTATCGATAACGGTATTGGCATGACCGAGGAGGAGGTTGACAAGTACATCAACCAGATTGCTTTCTCCAGCGCCGGAGAGTTCCTGGAGAAGTACAAGGACCAAATAGGCAACATCATAGGCCACTTCGGACTGGGCTTCTACAGCGCTTTCATGGTGTCCAAGAAGGTGACCATCGAGACCCTGTCCTGGAAGGAAGGCGCCAAGGCCGTGAAGTGGAGCTGCGACGGCTCTCCGGAATACCAGATGGAGGAGATTGAGAAGCCCGAGCGCGGTACCATCATTACCCTTTATCTTGACGATGACTCCAAGGAGTACGCGGAGAAATCCCGCATAGAGGGCCTTCTGAGCAAGTATTGCAAGTTCATGCCGGTTCCCATCGTCTTTGGTAAGGAGCAGGAATGGAAGGACGGTAAGTACGTGGATACTGACAAGGATAAGATCATCAACAATACCGAGCCGCTGTGGGCAAAGGCCCCGTCGGAGCTCAAGGATCAGGACTATCTGGACTTCTACCGCAACCTCTTCCCCATGAACGAGGAGCCCCTGTTCTGGATTCACCTGAACGTTGACTATCCGTTCAACCTCACCGGCATCCTGTACTTCCCTAAGCTCAAGGACCGTGTGGCCGTGGAGCGCAACAAGATCTCCCTATACTGCAACCAGATGTTCGTGACGGACCATGTGGACAACATCGTCCCGGACTTCATGACCCTGCTGCACGGCATCATCGACTCCCCGGACATTCCTCTGAACGTTTCCCGCAGTTACCTGCAGAGCGACGCCGCGGTGAAGAAAATATCGACCTATATTACAAAGAAGGTCGCAGACCGTCTGGAAGGCATTTTCAAGGAGGAAAGGGAGCAGCTGGAGAAGAAGTGGGACAACCTCAAACTCTTCATCGAGTACGGAATGCTTTCCGATGAGAAGTTCTGCGAGAGAGCCCTAAAGTTCGCCCTTCTCAAGAACACGGACGGCAAATACTTCAGCTTTGACGAGTACAAGGCCGCCGTGGAGAGCGCCCAGACGGACAAGGACAAGAAGCTGGTCTACCTGTACGCAGTTAACGTTGAAGACCAGTACGTCTACATCGAGGCCGCAAAGAACAAGGGGTACGATGTCCTCCTCATGGACTGCGAACTGGACGCCCACTACGTGAACCTTCTGGAGCAGAAACTCAAGGACACCCGCTTCGCCCGCGTGGATTCGGATGCCGTGGAGAAACTGATCCCCAAGGAAGACAAGGTGAAACCGGAAATGAAGGAAGACGAGCGCTACGACCTGGAGAACCTCTTCAAGGCCGCCCTCCCTACCGGCAACGACTACTACGTGGTTGGCGAAAACCTTGGTGCCGATGCCGCCCCTATCCTCATCACCCAGAACGAGTTCATGCGCCGTTACCGCGACATGAGCGCCCTTGGCGGCGGAATGAACTTCTACGGCTCAATGCCTGAGAGCTACAACATCACCGTGAACATGGAGAATCCTCTGGTGGCCAAGATCTGGGAAGCCAAGCTGGCCGAAGTCAAGCCCCAGGGAGAACTACCTCCGGAAGCCGGCAAGGACGCATCTGAAGAAGAGAAGACCAAGGCCCGCGAGGCCCGCGAAGAGGTCCGCAAAGCCCACAAGGCCGATGTCGAAGCCTTCGCCGCCGGAAACGAAATCCTTCACCAGATTGTAGACCTCGCACTGCTTGGCAACGGCATGCTCAAGGGTAAAGCCCTGGCGGATTTCATCGCCCGCAGCCAGAAAGTGGTGAACGATGCGTACCTGAAGTAAGGCACCCGTGACGCCAACTCATTGATTTACATACTGTTAAACAATTGTCCCTAGTCCGATTTGACCAGGGACAATTAGTTAATGCGCTGATTACAAGGCGTTTAGTTCCACGCGCCACTACTTCTCTATCAGCTTCAGGAACTCGTTGCGGGTCTTGTGGCTCTTGAGGAATATGCCGGAGAAGGCGGATGTGGTGGTGATAGCGTTGCTCTTCTGAACGCCGCGCATGCTCATGCAGGTGTGCATGGCCTCAATGACGACGGCAACGCCAAGGGGGTGGAGGGAATCCTGGATGCAGTCGCGGATCTGCTCCGTGAGGCGCTCCTGGACCTGCAGGCGGCGGGCATAGGTCTCAACCACGCGGGCAATTTTGCTGAGGCCGGTGATTTCTCCGTTAGGGATGTAGGCTACATGTGCCTTGCCGATGAAGGGGAGCATGTGGTGCTCGCACAGGGAGAAGAGCTCGATGTCCTTCACTATTACCATGTGGTTGTATGGCTCCTGGAACACGGCGCTCTTGACGATTGCCTCTCCGTCCTGGAAGTAACCCTGTGTGAGGAACTGCCAGGCCTTGGCAACGCGCTCCGGAGTTTTCTGGAGACCTTCCCTGGAAGGGTCTTCTCCAAGCAGTTCCAGAATGGCTTTCACGTGCCCTGCAAGCTCTTTTGTAGTTTTTTCGTCGTACTCTTCTATTTTCCTGTATGCCATGGCTTATGTTTTGTAGCAAAAGGTTCTCAAAAAATGGACTGCAAAAATAGCGAAAAAATTTCATTATATCATTTTTTTATCTACCTTTGCAGCCCCAATTGAGGGGGCAACCTTTCAAAACACTGATTATTAACTAAAAAACGTAAATATACTATGTTCTGGACACTTGAACTTGCCAGCAGCCTGGACGACGCTCCGTGGCCCGCAACCAAAGACGAACTCATAGACTACGCCAACCGCACCTGCGCCCCTGACGAAGTCATCGAAAACCTTGAAGAACTTGAGGACGACGGCGAAATCTACGAATCCATCGAAGACATCTGGCCGGACTACCCCACCAAGGAAGACTTCATGTGGAACGAGGAAGAATATTAGGTAGTTAACTCTCTGAAATACAGTAATTTAAGCGCATCGGGTGTGATTCTTTGAGTCACGCCCGATGGCCTTTTAAGGACACTGAGGGCCAGGTACGGAAACAAAAGTGAACGCAAAAACAGACGCAATTTTGCGACGGTGACTTGTATTTTTTCCATTTATGCTGCTCCGCAACTCCTTTTCTCAATGAGTTGCGGAGATATAATCCGGGATAGTTCATCCTTAACGGTGTAATTTTTATGCGTTACGGAGGAGGTATCTTTGATTTTATGAGAACAAAATGCTATATTTGCAACAGGTCAAATAACACACGAAATGGTAAAACTTAAAATCATTGGCCGTGAATACGAGCAGGCCATCATCCGCAACTATCTTGAGAGTGATAAGGCAGAGTTGATAGCCGTTTACGGACGTCGCCGTGTAGGGAAGACCTATTTGGTCAAGAGCATTTTTGACAATGAATTCGATTTCTTCTATACCGGCCTCTATGAAGTGCAGCGTGCTGTCCAATTGAACCAATTCAAAAAAACGCTCGAACGTTATTCCGGACAGAAGATAAAGAGATTTAAAGACTGGTTCGAAGCATTTGATACCCTGCGTGATTACTTGGATACGCTCTCCAAAGAGAAGATAATAGTTTTTCTGGATGAAATCCCATGGATGGATACGCCCAAGAGTAACTTTCTTGCGGCTTTTGGACAGTTTTGGAACGATTGGGCATCCACCAAACAAAACTTGAAGCTTTTTGTTTGCGGATCTGCGACCACGTGGATGATTTCGAAATTTATTGGAGACAAAGGAGGTATTTACGGCAGGGTTTGCAGGCCTGTTAAACTTTCACCTTTCAGTCTTTTTGAAACAGAAAGGTTTTTGACGGAGATTAAGGGCATCGAAATGACGCGTCACCAGATTCTCCAGGCATATATGGTTTTAGGCGGCATTCCTTATTATTTGGATATGCTTGTAAAAGATATGCCTCTGAGTGTGAATATTGACGATTTGCTTTTCAAACAGGGCGCGCCCCTTAGGGCAGAATTTGATTTCCTGTTCCGTTCGCTGTTCAAGAATTCCCGGCTGTATAAGAGCGTTGTGGAAGTGCTGTCATCCAAGCTAAAAGGACTCACGAGACTTGAACTGATGGAAGCTATGCATCTACCTGACGGAGGAGATTTGTCTGAAGTGCTTGATAATCTAGTTAAATGTGACTTTATTCGCAAATATACTGCTATAGGTAAAACAGAACGGGACTCTCTGTATCAGTTGACAGACTTATTCTCTCTCTTTCACATGAAGTTTGTTGAGGATAACAATGGGCAGGACGAGCATCTTTGGAGCAAACTTGCCGGCAAGGGCCCCATGACCGCTTGGAGCGGGTATGCTTTTGAACAAGTTTGCCTACATCACATCAGTCAGATTAAGCAAGCACTCAGTATCGGTGGGATTATCAGCAACATCCACTCATGGAATTGTCGTCCGTTCATAGATAAAAACGGCACTTCGTGGAAAGGTGGGCAGATAGATCTTTTGATTGATCGTGCCGACGAAGTCATTAGTATTTGTGAGATTAAGTATGTCTCAGATAAATACGTCATTGATGCCGATTATGAGAAAAAGCTAGCCTCACGCGCCACACTCTTCCGGCAGGTTACCAAGACAAAGAAAGCGCTTCATCACACGTTCATTACCACATACGGTGTTTCAAAGAATCTGCATAGCGGTATTGTGCAATCAGAAGTAATAATGGAGGATCTGTTCAAATAGTTGTACTCCATGACTTACGAAGAATTACAGGCTGAAAACTTTCGCTTGCGAGCACGCATTCGTGAATTGGAGCAGGAGAATGCCCGCTTAAAAGGCTATGGTTCTTCGTTTTTGTGTGAACCGGAGCCACCACAATACGGCAACGGGCCGATGCTGCCAGAACGGAACCGAGATGCTGAAATCCAACGCCGTTTAGACATATTCAAGGGTTTGTTCCGAGGTCGGGAAGATGTGTTTGCGAAGCGCTTTGTATCCAAGACGGGCAAGGCTGGTTATCAACCGGTATGCAGAAACAGATGGTCTGATGGTTGTGTGGAGCATAAGTACAAGTGTGAGGGTTGCCCATTTAGGGAGTTTCTCCCATTTGAGGAATCTGTCATCCGCAGACATCTGGATAAAAATGCGACGGAGAAGGATGTCATCGGTATTTATCCCATCCTTGAAGACAACACTGTTTACTTCCTTTGTGCCGATTTCGATGACAAGAACTGCGAACACGGCTATCAAGATGATGTTCTTTCTTACCTCCGTGTATGTAAGGAATGGGGCATCCCCGCATATATTGAGCGCTCGCGTTCCGGAAAAGGTGCCCATGTATGGATATTCTTCGATGAGCCAATCTTGGCCGCTGATGCACGTAGATTAGGCTTTGCTATCATTGGCGCTGCGATGGAGAGCAACGTCCGTCTTGATATGAAATCCTACGACAGATTCCTGCCGAATCAGGATTTCCTGCCGAAAGGCGGCTTTGGAAATCTGATTGCTCTTCCTTTGCAGGGTATGGCCCGAAAATGCAACAACAGTGTATTTGTGGACGATGCCTTCGAGGCTTATCAAGACCAATGGTCTCTATTATCATCAGCAAGGAAGCTCGCTGGTTCGGAGTTTAAAGCCATTCTGACAAATCACGCGTATCAGATAGAGTTGTCCTCGTCATCGGAGACAAAACCTTGGGAAACGCCGAAGCCGGATCGAATCTCGTTTGAAGATTTCCAAAGTCCGGTCAAGCTTATCAAGGCAAATGGAGTGTACGTGCCGATTAAAAGCGTTTCCGGAAAAGTGCTCAGACATCTTAAAGGTCTGGCGTCCTTCAGGAATCCCAAGTATTATGAACTGCTTAATGCTAGGAAACCCCTTTATCATACGCCATCACTTGTGAGTTGTTATGAAATGACGGAGGATTATCTCAAGCTTCCAAGAGGATGCGAGGATGCCGTGATTGAACTTCTCCAGAGTAATTTCTCTGCGTGGGAGGAGGATGACCAGACCTATGCGGGAAGGACAATCAATGTCTCATTTTCTGGAGAGTTGCGGCCGGAACAGGAGGCGGCTGTCCAAAGACTGCTGGCATACAATAATGGGGTGCTTGCCGCCACTACGGCATTCGGAAAGACGGTCGCGGCAATTGGAATGATTGCAAGGCGAAAGACCAACACGTTGATACTGGTCCATTCCAAGGCACTGTTGGAGCAATGGAAGGAAGAGATAGAGAAGTTTTTGATTCTCAATGAACCAGAGCTGGCATCAGAAGAAAAGAAAGGGCGAGGAAGGAAAAAGGCTTTTTCTCCTATCGGCCTGCTGGACGGTAGCCGGAATACGCTGCACGGCATCGTTGACATTGCCGTATTCAATTCAGCATTGTCGGCGGATGGCGTCAAGCCATTTGTCCGTAACTACGGGATGGTAATAGCTGATGAGTGTCATCATTCCGGTGCCATTGGCTATGAGCGGGTACTGAAGTATGTGAATGCCCGATATGTTTACGGCCTTTCGGCCACTCCTACCCGTCATGACGGAATGACGCCCATTGTATTTATGCAATGTGGGCCGATTCGGTACAAGTCGGATGCGAAGGCCCAGATGGCCCGACAGTCATTCAGCAGAGTTTTGATTCCACGATTTACTTCCTTCCGGGCAATAGAGGAGAAAGGAAACGGCTTGCAATACCTTGGCGACCTGGCAAATGACCGTGCCAGGAACGAACTGATTGTACAAGATGTCGTTTCAGAACTGAACAAAGGCCGGACACCGATTATCCTGACCAAGCGGAAGGACCACATTTCCATTCTTGCCGATATGCTGGCCCCATATTGTCGGAATGTAGTTAAGTTAATTGGCACGGCATCAGCTAAAGAGAAGCGCAAGGCGATGGACCGGCTCAAGGGCATTCCGGAGACGGAACCTTTGATAGTTGTTGCTACGGGAAAGTATGTGGGGGAGGGATTCAATTATCCCAGGCTGGATACGCTTTTCATCGCACTCCCAGTTGCATATCCGAATATCGTTCAACAATATACAGGACGTCTCCATCGGGATTATGAAGGCAAAACCGAGGTGCGAGTTTATGACTATATAGACATCCATGTTCCGGTTATAGCCAACATGTATGGCAAGAGGCTGAAATGTTATGCGCCTATCGGCTATGCCCGGCAGGAGATCGATGCTTTGGAGCAGAATCCGCAGAATATAGTTCTGAGTCCGAACACCTTCCTGCCTGTTCTAGTATGCGACATAGAAGCGTCGAAATCTTCGGTTGTCCTTTCATGTGAATCGGTGCGGTACATGAAGGGCTCCTTGGCTAAGGCGCTACATTCGCTGGCTATCCGTGGCGTTGAATGTTGTATTGTTATCCGGACACCGTCATCTCGCGATGAAGATTTCATCAGGTCGGGGATAAAACTTATCCAGACTGATAAGCGAACCATTCGTGCAGCCATCATTGACCGGTCTTTACTTTGGTTTGGCAGTATCGATCTGGCGGGAAGCCATCACAAGGAGGAGGATAATGTCATGCGTGTGCTTGCGCCGTTGATTGCGTCGGAGATGTTGGGATATGTATTAGTGGATAATCCTTAGTTATATGGATTGCCACGCAAATATTGTATATTTGCGTTAATCCTGCAAGGGAGAGCGTTCCAGTTCACTTTTGGCGAGCGGGTATGCGGTCAGAAAAGGCCTTGGAGGCCCCTCAGAAATGAGTTTTGAGGACATTTATGGACATGTATGGCCGAATAAACGGACGCAAAACCGGACGCATTTTAAGAAAACACGCCCTGTACGCACAGAGAGGCATACTACTCGATTTTTTAACGAGGAGGAGTACTGATTTGATAATCAAATAGTTACGAAGATTGGCCAAGGTTTTTGCCTTGGCTATTTTTGTCTATTTACTTCCCCAAACACTTCCCATTTTTGGAGGGAATCATCCTGGAGAAGGAGGAGGAATAGTTAAGAATCGGATAAAAAGAGTATCTTTGAGCAGTTAATCGATAATTGGAATGGGAATCCAGAAACAATCAACTAAAAGAATAGCAAAGTTTATTGGGATTATCCTCCTGGTAATTGTTGTTCTATGTGTCACCATATCAATAACACCCACATTCGGCCGGCAGGTTCCTTTCAACGAGTGGGTTTGGAAGCATCATCCCGTTCATAAGGTTCGCTACTTTATGTCGGATGACCTTGTTGAGAAACTTAACACGGAAAAACCGACTATTGAGCAGGTGGCAGAACTGTTAGGTCATCAAATGATGGGAGGCCACCACATTCAAGTTGGTGACAGGTGGGTATCATACTTTTTAAGAACTCCTCCATTTCTTCTTTTTGGACTAGATATGTATACCCTGGATATTTGGTTTGATGATGATGGTTCGTTCCAAGAAGCGAGAGTGGTCTTCTCTGATTAAGGATCCACTCTTGTTTACATAGTCCTTTCTTTTAGACATGTGCTTTTATAGAGAATAACTATGGGTAGTATTATGTCAGATAAAGGGTACTAGCCAGCCAAAATCGTCGGGCATAGCGTCGAGATGTGCCACTGGAGTACCTAGACTGGGGATGTTAACACTTTGTGTATTTCGGGTTAGCGCCTCATCTTGTCATTTCGACCGAGCGAAGCGAGCGGAGAAATCTTCCAGCACGTGGGAGAGAACAAAAAGGCCTCCAAACGTTCCCTCCGCCGTGCTGGAGCACGCCGCAAGTAACAAAAACGCCCCAAAATGATCCCTCAGCCGTGCTGGTAGAAACTAGTGGGCGGGTGTTCGGGGACCTTTGCCGCGAAACCCCGCGGCGGAGGTTGTCCGGACGGGGAAAAATCACTATCTTCGTGATTGGAAGCCGGGAGGACCGCCATGATGACAACGATTCCAGACTATATACAGATGCAGGACGAGAATGTGCGCCCCTTGCTGCAGGAGGTGTATGCCTGCATCCGGACGGCCATTTCGGAGGCGGAGGAGCGGATCAGCTGGTCGATGCCGACCTGGCCCGATGGAGTTACGAACACAATCGCAAATAGATGGCGACGGAGGAAGATTTCTTTGCCGGGAAGCCGGTGGAATGGGGGCTGTATGAGGCCTTGAAGAAGGAGCTGGTGTGGCGGTATCCGGAGATGGAGGTCCGGGTGGCGAAGACGCAGGTGTCCTTCTTCGACCGGCTGATGTTCGGGTGCGTGTCGTTCACGCGGGTGCGGCGGAAGGCGGAGATGCCCGCCCATTTTCTCACGCTGACCCTGGGCCTGTCGGAGCCGGTCGATTCGCCCCGAATCGCCGTGAAATGCGAACCTTATCCGGGCCGATGGACGCACCATATCGTGCTGGCCTCCCCCGACGAGATAGATGCCGAGCTGCTGGCCTGGATCGAGCGGGCCCATCAGTTCGCGCAGCGATAAACCCCGCGACTATGCAAGACAACAACCAGATAATCAAACTTTTCCCGGGCGAGCTCGGGGAGGCATTGCCGGGCCGCTGCTTTTTTGCTATATTTGCATTATTGGAATAATGGACCTTGGATAAACGGATATATGACAGTAAAAGAAGTATTGGAAGAGCTCAAGGGCCGGGATGTGGTCCTTTTTGTGGCCGATAAAGACGAAATCTCGCAGGCCGATGTCCCCTTCCCCGTGGTATATACCGGAATGGGCAAGATGCGCATGTTCAGCGGCCTGGTGAAATGGTACGAAACCCGCTCCAAGACAGGGAAACCCGTCATCCTGAATATCGGCAGCGCCGGATCGGCCAAATATCCCATCGGCACCATTGTCAACTGCACCCACTTCGTCAACGGCGGCTGCGAACTGGTGGACGACCATATCCACCTTCCCGGAGAAGGAGCTTCGGTCTTTTCCGGGGACTATTTCATGAGCACGCAGACCTTCAGTCCGGAGCAGGTGAAGGCGCTTTCCCGGCAGTACGACCTCTTTGACATGGAGGCCTATGCCGCCGCCCTGTTCTGCCAGATGCACAGCCTCCCCTTCTACTGCCTCAAGGCCGTTTCCGACAACCTGGACGGAAGCCTCAAGGACTGGCGCGCCATCCTGGGGGACATCCGGACACAGTTCACGGAGCTGCTGAATACCATTTAATTACGCAGCAGGTTCACAAAAAGGAGGGCTACACGGCCCCCAGGAGGAGGGTCCAGAAGAAAAAGCGTAGGAACCGGCCAACGAGGAACAGGATAGCGGTGAGCCACGGGTTGGTCTTATAGAAGCCCAGCGCAAGGGTGAAAAGGTCGCCGACAAAAGGGAGCCAACTGACAAGGGCCAGCCAGATGCCGTATTTGTCGATATAGACTTTCTGCTTCTCCAACTTGGCACGATCCACCTTGAAGTACTTTTCGATCCAATCCCATCGGCCCAGCCTGCCCAGACCAAAGGTGGTGAGGTTCCCCAGCCAGTTCCCGAGCGCAGCCACTACCAGGCAGGCCCAGGGATTGGAGGTCATCTGCAGCATCGTAATATAGAGTACATCGGCACTGAAAGGAACAATGGTCGACGCCAGGAACGTGCCGACAAACAGCCCCCACAAGCCCCAGGCCCCAAGGTCCGGGAGTTGCGACAGAAGGTCTGTAAGGCCCGTTATTAAAAGATACTGCGGCATTTAGGATGGCCATTCGCTTGTTCCGGCAAAGGTACACAAATTCTGTTGTATTTTTAATACCCTAAAAACAGTCTGTATGGTGCCCGGGCGGTCGAAACAACAAAATATTAGGGAAAACGCGGATTTTTTAAGCATTTTTATTACAAGCAGGTTATATCCCAGGGAAAGGAGGACGCGCTATGATATTTCCTTGAAAATGATTATTTTTGATTGGAAAAACCGAAACCGTAATATGAAAACCTTTATCAGAGCATTCCTTTTTCTCTCCATGGCCTTAAGCCTTGCCGCATGCGGCAGCGCGGAAAAGCCCTGCCCCGTGCTGACCATCGAAGGCGGGCAGGTACAAGGCGTCGCCACCAACCTGGACGGCGTGTACGTATACAGGGGCATCCCGTATGCCGCACCGCCCACCGGAGAGCTGCGCTGGAAAGAGCCTCAGCCCGTAAAGCCCTGGGAAGGCATTCTCAAGGCCGATGCATTCGGCCATCCCAGCTACCAGGCGGTGCACTACCCCGGGAACTACTTCACGGAGTGGGGATACGGCCAGGAGAAGCAGTGCAGCGAAGACTGCCTTTACCTGAACGTATGGACCAAGTATCCGGGCCAGGAAGACCGAAAGGCCCCCGTAGCCGTTTGGATCCACGGCGGCGGCTACCGCGAAGGCTGGGGTTCGGAGCCCGAATTCGACGCCCAGGAATGGGCCGCCAGGGACGTGGTCCTGGTATCCATCAACTACCGCCTGGGCATTTTCGGCTTTATGGCGCATCCGGAGTTATCGGCCGAAAGCCCCAACGGCGTATCGGGCAACTACGGCATCCTGGACCAGATCGAGTCCCTCAAGTGGGTCAGGAAAAACATCGCCCAGTTTGGCGGAGACCCGGACAACGTGATGATCTTCGGCCAGAGTGCCGGCGGCGGCAGCGTGCGCACCCTCTGCGCCTCCCCGCTGGCCAAGCCGTACTTCCACAAAGCCGTAATCATGAGCGCCAACGGCCTTAACGTGGTGAAGGACCAGCAGTTCCGCCTTGCCTCCGGTCCTGTGGTATCTCCCATGATGGTAAAGATGATGTTCGGCGGCCACACCCTGCAGGAAGCCCAGGCGGAAGCCAAGACCGTAATGGACTGGGCCGGCCTCACGGACCTGAAGAAAATGCGTGCCGCCTCCACGGAAACCATCTTCGCCGCCAGCGACCTGTACACATCGGCCACCGGGCAGCGCGGTATCACCATTACGCCCATCATCGACGGCTACGTGTCCGTGAAAATCTTTGACGACGCCGCAGCGGACGGATCCCTGGCCGATGTCCCTTACATGATCGGCTACACCAGGGACGACATGGCCGATATGTCGGAAGGGATTGCCGCCTTCTGTGAAAACCGCCGGGAGAATGGCGGAAAGGCCTGGGCCTACGAATTCGCCCGGGGGCTGCCGGACGACGGTTCCCACCCGGAGGACAAGCTTAAGGGCGCCTTCCATTCGTCGGACCTGTGGTTCGTATTCAAGTCCCTCCAGCACTGCTGGCGTCCCTGGACCCGGGGCGACTGGGACCTCTCCGAAAAGATGGTCACAGCCTGGACCAACTTTGCCAAGTACAGTGATCCCAACGGGCCCGAAGACGGAGAGTGGACCCCTTGCACCCGGGAGAACCCCTCCTTCATGATCTTCAGGCTGGACGATGCCGATGCGGAGGCCTCCGGAATGGGCCAGCCCGTACGGTAAATAATGAAGAGTATTGCCATTTTTTTGTAACTTTGTAACCATGAAACGGTTTCATTGGTTACTTTCCACTTTGGCCGCCCTTGTGTTAGTGGGCGCATGCGGCAAAGACAACCCGGTTCCAACACCCCAGCCCGATCCGGATCCCACACCTGTTATCCCTCCCGAATCGGAGCCGGAAAAGGACCCGCTTGCCCTCTGGGGCCTCAAGGACCTGGCGAGTGCCTGCGGCCTGATGATCGGCACGGAATTCACCTATGGGGAATATAGCGACGATTCCCTCAAAGTGGTAATGAAACGGGATTTCGAAGCCGTCACCTTTGGCAACGAGATGAAGAACGACCAGATTGTCACCAATGCCGGTCAGTTCAACTTCACCCGGGCCGACCAGATGGTGGGCTGGGCCAAGGAGTGCGAACTGAAACTGTTCGGCCATACGCTGGGCTGGCACTCACAGCAGCAGAACGACTACCTGGTGAACAAACTCGTCGCCGGAGCGGCCGATGCCGACGAAGCCGCCGCCCTGGTGAGGGATTTCCACAAGAAATGGGTGGACGCCATGGTGGGCCACTTTGACGTATACGGCTGGGACGTGGTGAACGAAGTATTCATTGACAGCGGCGCCTGGAGGAACAAAGCCAACAGCCAGCTTTCCAACAACTACCACGTCTTCTTCTGGGGAGACTACTACCCCGGCGGTCCCAAGGAGTTTGTGGACACGGCCTTCCGCACGGCACGGGAAGCGCTTGAGCGTGAAGGGAAAAGCGCCATCCTTTACATCAACGACTACAATCTGGAAGGTGGCTGGGCGCACGGCAAACTGGAGGCCCTCTGCCAATATGCCGAAGGCAATCCGGACGTTACCGGAGTGGGTTCCCAGATGCATACTTCGGGGGACCTGTACAGCCCTTCGGAAATGAAAAACATGCTGGAGCGGATGGTGAAAACCGGCAAGAAAGTACGCATCTCGGAACTGGATGTGGCTTCGGGGAAGAAAATGAGCCAGGCCGATATCATCCTGGATGTCTTCAAACAGTACCTGGATATCGTTCCCGAGGCGCAGCGGGGCGGCATCACCTTCTGGGGCGTGAGCGACAAGAACTCCTGGCTGGGCGCCAACAAACAACCCCTCCTGTACAATTCCCAGTATCTGCGCAAAGACGCCTATCTGAAGCTCCACGCATACCTTTTGGAGCGTTCTGGACTGAATAAGAAGTAATTACAATAATTCAAAACCCAATCATTATGAAAAGCATGAAATGCTTGCTGGCCGCCGCGGCCGTGCTCCTTGCCGCCGCCTGCGGTCCCAAGAAGGCCGATGCACCCAAGGTGCTGGTCCTCTACTATTCCCAGACGGAGAACACCCAGATTGTGGCGCAGACCATCGCCACCGCCCTGGGGGCCGATATGGAGGCCATACTCCCCGTAGTCCCCTATGACGGAAGCTATCAGGAAACCATTGCCCGCGGCATGACGGAGCGTCAGTCCGGTGTGCTTCCGGAGATTCATCCGCTCAATGCCAACATCGCAGACTACGATGTAATCTTCCTGGGCTATCCCATCTGGTACGGCACCTATGCCCTGCCTGTTGCCACCTTGCTGGATCAGGTGGACCTGAGCGGCAAGAAGGTGGTTCCGTTTTGCACCTTCGGCAGCGGCGGACTGGATGCCAGCGTCAAGGACCTCTCGGCCAAACAGCCTGGTGCAGAGATCCTTCCCGGCTATGGCGTAAGGGCCGCCAGAATGGCTGCCGTTCCCGCCGAAGTGGACCGTTTCCTCAAAGCCGGCGGTTTCTTGCAGGGAGAGGTCGTCAAGCTGGACGACTTCCCGGCACCGCATCCGGCCACCGAGGAAGAGGCCGCCATCTTTGACGCCGCCGTGGGTACCTATCCCATGATCAACGCATCGGCCGTGAGCGCCACCTCCCGTCCCGTCCCCGGCGGTGTGGAGTACATCTTCACAGCCAAGGACAAACCGCGCGAGGGCATGACCCCTCCTCCGGGAATGGAGCCGCAGGAAATGAAGGTGTACGTACTGGCCGAAGAAGGCAAGGCCCCCGAATTCACCCAGGTGGTCCGCTAATCCGGCACAGACAAAAAAACAGGTCCTGATGATGTTCAGGACCTGTTTTTTTGTCTCTCTCCCCTACTTGTAGAGGAAGCGGCGGATGGACATCTTGGGCGTCTTCTCGAAGGGTTTGTCCATGAGTTCCACCTTGGCGATCTGGCTGTATCCGGGCAGCTGCTTGTTGGCTCCTATCCGGATGTTTTCCGGGATATCGGCCTTGGCCTCGTTGTCCAGGAGGGCCTTGGCGATGGCCTGTTCGTCCAGGAATACCAGGGCTACCAGCTTGCCGCCACGGTCCACCACCACGGATTCCATCACATACGGCTGGTTGTTCACCACGGCTTCCAGCTCTTCCGGATAGATATTCTGGCCGGAAGCGCCCAGGATCATGTTCTTGGAACGGCCGCGGATGAAGATATTGCCTTCCGCATCCATCACGCCCAGGTCTCCGGTGCGGAGCCAGCCGTCTTCCGTGAAGGCGTTGGCAGTGGCCTCCGGATTCTTGTAATAGCCGATGGTGATGTTGTCTCCCCTGGCCTGGATTTCACCCACAACATGCTGCGGGTCTTCCGAATCTATGCGGATTTCCGTGATGTCCACGGGGCGGCCGCAGGAACCGGGCACATACGAGCGCCACGGGGAATAGGCCATGAGCGGACAGCCTTCCGTCATGCCGTAACCCACCGTATACGGGAATTTGATCTTCTTGAACAGACGTTCCACCTCCGGATTGAGGGCGGCGCCGCCCATGATGTATTCCGTGACATTCCCGCCGAAAGCCTCGTGAAGACCGTCCTTAACCTTCTTAAGGATGATATTGTTGATACCGGGGACCTTGGTGAGGAACTTGATGGCAGGCTTGTCCATGGTGGGCTTGAGCTTGCTCTTGTAAATCTTCTCCATCACCAGCGGAACGGTGACCAGGAGGTAGGGCTTTACATCGGCAAAAGCCTTCAGAAGCGTTGCCGGAGTGGGGGCCTTGGCCATCCAATAGATGGAGGTGCCATTGCAGAGCGGATAGATGAACTCAATCACCAGGCCGTACATATGGGCCATGGGGAGCATGGAGACCATCTTGTCACCGGCCGGCATGTAACGCTGGTCGTAATCCACGTTGGCGGAGAAGTTGCGGTATGTGAGCATCACGCCCTTGGGGTCTCCGGTGGAGCCGGAAGTATAGTTGATGGTAGAAAGGTCGTCCCAATTGTCCGTGGGGAACTTCACATCGTCCGGGCCGAAGCCGTTGGGATACTTGGCGGCGAACAGTTCGTCCAGGTGATCCACCGCGTCCTGGATCTTGGGATCCCGGCACAGGAGCACATTCCAGTTGTCCACGTCAAAGACCACCTTGAGCTGCGGCATCTTCTCCGGGTCCAGCTGGGCCCAGCGGGCGGCGTTGGTGAACAGGGCGATGCTGTCCGAATGGTTCACCAGGCCCATGATGCTGTCCGGCTTGAAATCGGCCAGGATGGGGACTATTACGGTTTCGTAGGTGTTCACGGCCAGATAGGCGAAGCCCCAGCGGGCCCCGTTGTTGGCACAGAGGGCAATCTTGTCACCTTTCTTGAAGCCGGCCTTTTCAAAAATGATGTGGAAACGGGCGATATCAGTTGCCATCTGGGCATAGGTGAAGGAATCACCGCCGATGGTATTGAGGGCAGGCTTGTCCCAGAATTTCCGGGTTGCAGCCTGAAGTCTTTCAAGATAATGAGGATACTTTGCCATAACTGTTGTTTAGGTTTAACATAAGTACAGTATGCAAATATAGCAAAATTTCCAGAAAAAACCTATTTCCAGGGGACTACCACCCGGCCGGATAGTTCATGGTGATACAGTGGAGACCGCCGTGGCCGGATAGCAGGGCGTAGCAGTTGATGATTTCCACAGTATGGTCCGGAAAGGCCTTCTGCAGCTGCCCTGCGGCAAGCTCATCTAACGCCGAGCCGGTTCCCGGCATGAGCACTCCCCCATTGACTATCAAGAAATTGGCGTACGATGCCGGAAGGCGGTAATCTTCCAGGTACAAGGGCTCCGGAAGCGGCAGCGGGATAAGCCGATAGGGTTTTCCGTCAAGCGTGCGGAAACTGCGGAGCTGCTCTTCCATGGCCTTCAGGGGGGCATAATTCTCGTCGGCAGGGTCTTCGCAGGCCGTGTAGGCAATGGTATCTGCCGAACAGAAACGGGCCAGGATATCCACATGGCTGTCGGTGTCGTCCCCCACGATGCCGCCATGGTCCAGCCACAGGATCCGCTTAAGGCCGAAGGCGGCTTTCAGCTTTTCTTCTATTTCCTCCCGCGTGAGATATTCGTTGCGGTTCAGGGAGCAGAGGCATTCGGAAGTGGCCATCAGCGTACCGGCCCCGTCACAGTCTATGCTACCGCCTTCCAGCACGAAAGGACGCATATCCACATACTGCACATCGGCAGCAAAAACGCCTGAGCGATAGATATTTCTGGTAATCTGATTGTCCAGGTCGGCCCCGAATTTGAGGCCCCAGCCGTTGAAGACGAAGTCCAGGATCTGCTTCTGATCGCCGTTAAATACCGAAATAGCCCCATGGTCCCGCGCCCAGGTGTCGTTGAGCGGGCTTTCCGCATAACGGACCGGCCAGGCGGCAGGATCCACACCCCGGGCCGAAAAATCGGCCAGGCACTCGGCCTTGCTGCGGCAGACAATCAGGAGCGGCTGGTACTTCACGATGGTACTGGCCACCTGCACATAGCAGTCCAGGACACGGGGCAGGTTGTACCAGGCCGTGTCCGGATGCGGCCAGGTAAGCTGCACAAAAGCCTGCGGTTCCCACTCGGCGGGTAAGCGTTTAGTCATCGCCAAAACGCTTTAACAGAACGTCATAGGCATCTATGCGGCGGTCTCGCAGGAAGGGCCAGCCGCGACGCACGTATTCGCACTGGTCCATGTCGATTTCCACTACGCGGACACCTTCTTCGGCCTTTTCAAACTCCGTGAGCAGTTCGCCCTGGGCGCCTGTAGCGAAGGAATGGCCCCAGAAATCGATACCGGTGGAATGGCCGGTAGGGTCCGCTTCCACGCCGGTGCGGTTCACGGTGATAACCGGCAGGCCGTTGGCCACGCTGTGACCGCGCTGGACCAGCTGCCAGGCCTGACGCTGCTGCGCCTGCTCCCAGTCCGGATCGGTGGGCACGCCGCCGATGGCCGTGGGATAGATGAGCATCTCCGCCCCGGCCAGCGCCATGGCGCGGGCGGCCTCCGGATACCACTGGTCCCAGCAAACCAGCACGCCCAGCGTTCCCACCGACGTCTTTATCGGCCGGAAACCCAGGTCTCCGGGGGTGAAGTAGAACTTTTCGTAGAAGAGCGGATCGTCCGGAATATGCATCTTCCGGTACTTGCCGGCAATACATCCATCGGCCTCTATAACTACGGCGGTGTTGTGGTAGATGCCGGGGGTGCGACGCTCGAACAGGGACAGCACCAGTACCACACCCAGTTCCTTGGCCAGAGCGCCGAAGGTGTCCGTGGATGAGCCGGGGATGGGTTCCGCCAGGTCACAAAGTCCGGCGTTCTCCTCCTGGCAGAAATACAGGCTGTTGTGCAGTTCCTGCAACACCACCAGCTGGGCGCCCCTGGCGGCGGCTTCCCGGATGTAACCCTTGAGGCGGGTGATATTCCCTTCGATGTCGGCCGTGCAGTGCTGTTGCACCATGCCGATTTTTAAAGTTCTCATAATCAATTATTTATATCGGCTGAATTGGCGCAGTTCCGAATCGGCCTTAATCTTGTCTATGATGGCGCAGACCAGCCGGAACGTACGGCTGTCCTTGGTGTAAGAGGCAGGGGTGATGAAATTTACGCGGCCCTGCTTCAGCAGTTTCCGGGCGGTCTCCTTCTTGCCGGGACGGGATGGATCGAACACGGCGATGGCGTTGCCGCCGAACATGTTCACCAGTTTCATGGAGGGCACGTCCGTATCTCCGTCGCCGAAGTAAATCATGTTGGTGAAGGGGATGCGCTTGTCGTCCTCGGCCCAGCTCTCGTTCACCTGCTTGGCGTCCCTGGAGGAGAAGATACCCTTTTGAATCTTAAACAGATACTGGGTTTTGGCCGTGAAGTCCACGGCGATGCCGGGCCATTCGGCCTCTCCGTTCTCGTCGTAAATGTAACTGCCGGCAAACACGTGCTTGAATTCCCGCGCGATGGGGGAACCCTGGATAATCTCGTCCAGGCCGGAAGAGTTGATGTAATGCTCTATGATTACGCCATGCTCCTTACCATATTCATTGATGTTGCGGAACCATTCCCGTACACCTTCGTAGAGCTTGATATCGGCTCCGTAACGCTTGAAATCCTCCCGGGTGAGCTTGATGCCGTTCTTGCGGGCTTCGTCATGCATTAACTTCATGTACGCCAAGATGTTAGACGCATCCTGGCCGATGGCGATTCCGTCGCTTTTGGCCCAGAATTCCTCCGGCGTCTGGCCGATGGCCTGGATGAAGCCGAACTCCTGCATATTGCCCGGCGACAGGGTTCCGTCAAAGTCGTAAATAAGTCCTATTATAGGTTTTCTTCTCATAACTTGCAAATATAGTAAAAAATAAAAAATGCCCGGGGGGGACCCGGGCATTTTAGTTGGCAGTGAAGGCAAATTTATTTGACTTCGATGGTAACAACGCGGTTCTTGGCAGCGGTGTTGAACGGGTTGATGGTGTCGCCGTGAGCGTTGCACTCGATGTTGCCTTCCTTGGCACCAGCCTTGGTGAGGAAATCGAACACGGTCTTGGCACGCTGCTCGGAGAGCTTCTGGTTGCCACGGGCGGTACCGGTCTGCTTGTCGGCATAAGCGTTGATGGCGATCTTGGTGTCGGCATCCACGGCGTTCTCGCAGAAGTACTCCAGGTGAGCCTTTTCACGAGCGGAGAGCTTGGAGGAACCCAGGTCGAAGTATACGCTCAGCGGGGTGGCGTTGGTAACCTCAACAGCGGTGAACTTGCCGTTCTCGAAGAGGTAGGTCTGGCCATTCACGAGGTTCTTGTAAGGAGCGAGTTCCTTCTCCAGGGCAGCGATCTTGTCCTTGAGGGCAGCGTTCTCCTTCTCCAGGGCAGCCACCTTGTCGGCCAGGGCGTTATACTGTTCGGTGGTGAAAGGAACAGGGATAACAACCGGGGTGATGGAGCTGTGGCGGTCGAAGTTGGTCTTGCCGAAGTTGAAGGCGAGGCCGGCAGTTGCGCTGGGGAACATGATGAGGTAACGGGAATCCGTGTTGTAGGCAGCAGCCTTGCCGATGAGGGCCATGATATCGAGAGTGATGCTCATGCGGTCGCTGAGACGGAAGATGTTGAGGATACCAGGGCCGGCGGCGAACTCGAGGTTGTTGGCAGCACCCTTGGCGAAGATGTTACGACGGGCGGAAACATCCAGGACACCGAAAGCCATGTAAGGAGCGATATTCCATACACGGGTCTCTTTGTAGCCACCGAAGGAGTTGGAGGCATTCCACATCACGTCACCGTGGAAATAGTTGAAACCGAACATCTCGTTCCTGTTGGTCTTGCCCTTGTTCCAGAAGCCGTGCCAACCGGCGCGGAGACCGATAGCGGGAGTGAACCACTTACCGAGGCTGAGGTCCGTAGCAAGGCCGATACCGCGGAGGGCGGGATGCCTGCTGAGGGAAAGGGTGGAGTTTACACCGGCACCGATGTTTAAGAAGATGTTGTCAAAAGCACCGTTGGTCTCATAGGCACCGCGAACGACGTTACCGTTTTCGTCACGGTTTGCATTCTCCTGAGCGTTTGCGCTGAAGGAGAAGAGGAGGCTTGCAGCTGCAAGGGCTCCGATAAGCATTTTGATACCTTTCATAATAAGTATTAAGTTTTAAAGTTTTGTTTCTTCCTTTTTCACTTGAGCCAAAATGGCTCCCAACAGTCCACAATGGGGGCTAATCAACCGCAAAATTAAGCATAATTTCTTTAGTTAACAAACTTTTCAACAATTTTTTAAAAATTTTGAAAGTCTGTGTATCTTTGCAGAAACAAATTCCAGGTGCCGTGAAGTTCCATTTGAAATCAGATTACAAGCCCTCCGGAGACCAGCCGGAAGCCATCGACGGGTTGTGTCAGGCCCTCAGCGAAGGAGTGCAAAACGTTACGCTCCTGGGGGTAACCGGCAGCGGGAAAACCTTCACCATGGCCAACGTAATCCAGCGCCTGCAGCGCCCGGCGCTCATTTTGAGCCATAACAAGACGCTGGCCGCACAGCTCTACGGAGAGTTCAAGGCCTTCTTCCCGGACAACGCCGTAGAGTACTTCGTCTCCTATTACGACTACTATCAGCCGGAGGCTTACATCCCCGTCACGGATACCTATATAGAAAAGGATCTGAGCATAAACGACAAAATCGACGAATTGCGCGTAAGCGCGGCATCGGCCCTCATGAGCGGGCGCCGGGACGTGATTGTGATCTCCTCCGTGAGCTGCCTGTACGGCATCGGCAATCCGGACGACTTCCACGACCAGACGGTTACGGTCCGTAAGGGAGAACAGATGTCCATGACCCGCCTTCTCTATAAAATCGTTGATGCTCTGTACTATAGGACGGAAACAGATTTTAAGCGGGGCAGTTTCCGCGTGCGCGGGGACACCGTTGACATTTTCCTGGGCGGGGCCGATTATGCCGCCCGCATCGAGTTCTTCGGCGACGAGGTGGACCGTATCGCCCTCATAGACCCCGTCACCGGGGCCGTCTTCGAGGAGATGGACAAGATAGACCTCTACCCCGCCAAGAACTTCGTAACTTCCAAGGAGAAGGGCGCGGCGGCGGTGAGCCAGATCCAGGACGACCTGGTGAAGCAGGTGGAATATTTCGAATCCATCGGCAAATTCCTGGAGGCCAAACGGCTCAAGCAGCGCGTGGAATATGACATAGAGATGATCAAGGAGATGGGCTACTGCCCCGGCGTGGAGAACTATTCGCGCTACTTCGACGGCCGCAAGCCCGGACAGCGCCCCTTCACCCTCATCGACTATTTCCCGGACGACTTCCTGGTATTCATCGACGAGAGCCACGTCACCCTCCCCCAGATCCGCGCCATGTACGGCGGGGACCATTCCCGCAAGGAAACGCTGGTGGAGTACGGTTTCCGCCTCCCCGCCGCCAGCGACAACCGTCCCCTCACCTTCGACGAATTCGAATCCGTCACGGGCCAGACGGTGTACGTGAGCGCTACCCCGGCCGATTATGAACTGGAAAAATCGGAAGGCCTGGTGGTGGAACAGATCGTGCGTCCCACGGGCCTGCTGGACCCGCCCATCGAGGTGCGCCCCACCCAGAACCAGGTGGACGACCTGATGGAGGAGATCCGCAGGCGGGCCGAAAAGGACGAGCGCGTGCTGGTGACCACCCTCACCAAACGGATGGCCGAGGAGCTGGACAGCTATTTTACCAAGACCGGCATCCGCTGCCGCTATATCCATTCGGACGTGGACACGGCCGAAAGGGTAGAAATCATCGAAGACTTCAAGAACGGCCTCTTTGACGTACTCATCGGCGTAAACCTCTTAAGGGAAGGCTTGGATATCCCCACGGTGAGCCTGGTGGCCATCCTGGATGCCGACAAGGAGGGGTTCCTCCGCAGCGGACGGGCCCTCACCCAGACCGCCGGCCGCGCCGCCCGCAACATCAACGGCCTGGTGATCATGTATGCCGATACCATTACCCAATCCATGGACGAGACCATCCGGGAAACCGCCCGCCGCCGCGCCAAGCAGCAGGAATACAACAAGCTGCATGGCATCACCCCCAAGCAAGTGCAGGTAAGGGCCAACATCCTCATGAGCGAGCTGGTGCGCTCCGGCGAAGACACCACCCACCTAAGCGGCTTCCTGAACCCTGTGCTGCAGAACTCCGTCACCGGCCACGTGAGCGCCAAGGACTCCGTCTCGGACCCGGAATACGTCCCCAGCGCCTCCGAGTTGGGCAAGGGGGATGTCTCCGTCGGCCTGGGCCACGACGCCAGACGCGAAGGCACATCGGCCTACGTGGACGGCTACATTGCGGCAGACCTGGCCGCCGTGCTGCAGGATCCCGTGATCCGCTCCATGTCCCGCGACCAGGTGGAGAAGGCCGCCGCCGAAGCCAAGCGCAAGATGCAGAAAGCGGCGGCGGAGCTGGATTTCACCGCCGCCGCCAAGTATCGCGACGAAATGTGGGCCCTCACGGAGTACCTTAAGGTGTGGAAGAATGCCTGAGAAAATCCACTGACAGCGCAATTACTTCCTTCCTGCGTTTGGACAGAATGTGATTCTCCCCCTCCAGCAGATGCAGCCGGCTGCCCTTAAGGAGCTGGTGATAGCGTTCGCTGTAGCTGAACGGGACAATCTTGTCCTCTTTACCGTGTATCAGGCACACAGGGCCTTCATAGCCGGCGGTAACCTCATAGATCGGCAGGGTTTGGGCTACGGTAAAAAAGCTCTTCCCCACCTTGTGGAAAAAGACCGTCAGTTTCTCCGGCGGGTTCTTGGGGTCATAGTGTTTCCCCATCAGTACGCCTTCCAGGGCATCATCCTTCAAGACGGCGGCCGGCGCCAGCATCACCAGGGCCTCCACTTTGTCCTTGAGCTCACCGGAAAGCATACCGGCAACCACCCCGCCCTGGGAGTGGCCCAGCAGGGACACCCCTTTCACAAACGGCAGGCCGCAGGCATAACGGAACACATCCCTGGCGTCTTCCAGCTCCGTAAGGACCGTCATGTCCGAGAAACGGCCGTAGGATTTGCCGTGGCCGTTGAAATCGAAGCGGAGGGAAGCCATCCCCTCCCTTTCCAGCTCCTTTGCTATGGACTTGAGAGGTTCCAGCTTTTTGTTGGACATAAACCCGTGCATCAGGATGACAAGCCGGCAGGAATCTACCCCGTCGGGCCTCTGGAGGATGGCGCTCACGTCTCCCCTTTCTGTATGGATAACAATATCTTCTTTCATTATTACCAGGTATTAATTCCGGGTCACCTTTACCACGTGCTTGAGCGCGCGGACCTGGGAGACCACCTTGTCCAGCTCCAGGTTGGAAGGGACGGAAAGTTTAATATTCATTTCCCAGGTGCCGTTACGGGGATTTTCCGTGACCGTAAAACTGCGGATGGAGGCCTTGAACTGGCCGATCACCTCCAGCAGGCGGCCGCTGGCGCTTTCTTCATCGGCCAGGATCCGAAGCCCCACCTGGAAGCTGCCGCTTGAGGGCGTTTCGGCCCAGCGGACCTTCTGGATGCGGTACGGATACAACTCCAGCAGACGGGCGGCGTTGGGGCAGGTTATGCGGTGGATCTTAATGCCGTCTGTGCGGGTGACGAAGCCAAAGACATCGTCTCCGAAGACCGGGTTGCAGCACTTGGACATCTTGTAGTCTATCCCCTTTACGTCCTTGGCGTTGAGCACCAGGATATCGTCCTTGGAATCGTAGTGGCGGGCAGCCTTGGCCGATGTCTGCGCCACCTCCGCCGCCTCCACGGAAGCCGCATGCCTTTCGGCCTCACTCAAGATAAAGTCCTTTACAGTATTTACGTCCAGTACGCCCTCGCCGATAGCGGCATAGAAGGCCGTCAGGGAACTGTATCCAAATTTGTTACGGAACTCCGTGACCATGGCGTCCGGGAACTCCAGCTTCCAGTTCTTGAGCCGGCGCTCCAGCAGTTCCCTTCCATCGGCCGCGCGGGACTGCTCCTGCGCCGCCAGAGCCTGCTTTACCTTTGAACGGGCCTTGGAAGAGACCACCCAGCCCAACCAGTCCTGCGTGGGGTGCTGGTTCCTGGAGGTAAGGATTTCCACGGAATCTCCCGTAGCAAGCTTTTCCCGGATGGAAACCGCCTTCCCGTTCACCTTGGCGCCCACGCATCTGGCTCCTATGTTGGTATGGATGCCGAAGGCGAAATCCAGCACCGTGGCCCCTGCAGGAAGGATCCGGAGCTCTCCGGTGGGGGTGAAGACAAAGATTTCCCGGGAAGGAGGCTGCGGCAGGTCTTCCGTGCCCTCGGAGCCGGGGTGCTCCAGCGCATACCGCACGCTGGTGAGCCAGGTATCCAGCGAGGCTTCCCGCTTGATGCCCTTGTAACTCCAGTGGCTGGCAAAGCCGTTCTCGGCCACGTCGTCCATCCGGCGGGTACGGATCTGCACCTCCACATAGGCCCCGTCCCGGTTCTTGACGGTGATATGCAGGCTCTCGTAGCCGTTGGGCTTGGGATTGGTAACCCAGTCCCTTAGGCGCTTGGTATCCTGCTCATATTCTTCCGTCACAAAGCCGAAGACCTTCCAGCACAGTTCCTTCTCCAGTTTGTGGTCCTCTCCGTCGCAGTCTATGATGAAGCGGATGGCGAACACGTCGAAGACGCCCTCGAAAGGTACCTTCTGCTTCACCATCTTGCACCAGATGGAATACGCCGCCTTGGTGCGGATTTTCAGTTTATAATGGATGCCGGCTGCGTCCAGCTTGGATTTGAGCGGTTCTATGAACTCCGCCATGAGCTTTTCCCGGTCCCGCTCCGTTGCCTTTAGCTTATTGGTAATGAGGCGGTACTGCTCCGGTTCCGCATAGCTCAGGTACGTATCCTCCATCTCCCGCTTCATGTTGTAAAGGCCCAGCTGATGCGCCAGCGGGATGTACAGCATGAGGGTTTCCAGGATCTTACGCTCCCGGTTGGCCCTGGGGAAGATCTTGAGGCTCCGCATCACCTCCAGCCTGTCGGAGAGCTTGAGCACCGTCACGCGCGGATCCCGGGAGTACTGGATGATGAGCTTCTTGTAATTCTCCGCCTCCAGGCGTGTATCCTTGGGATTGATGGTGGAAATCTTGTTAAGCCCGTCCACCATGGTCACTATGCTCTCATCCCATTCACGGGGATTGAGCTCCAGTCCTCCCATCCGGCTGCCTTCATGCAGATACACGGCGGCAACACATTCCGCGGGAAGGCCGATCTCATCGGAGACAATGCGCGCGACGGCATCCGGATGGCCGATAAAGGGCGATCCGTCGTGGCGGACCTTCTCCTTGAGGGCTTCGGCGGCAACGGCGCGGGCTCGCAGGATCAGCTGCTGCCCGTCCTCGCTGTATTGGGGAAAACTTAAGTCCATGGTCTATTTGTTTCGTTCGTTGAGGGCGCGCTGGTATGCACGGGCGTTGGCAAGATGCTCCACGTAAGATGAAGCGAAGCGGTGGGAACCGTTGAAGGACGGGTCCGCGCAGAAATACAGGTAATTGTGCGAATCCGGGTGCAGGACGGCCTCCAGGCAGCTCTTGGGAGGGCAGGAGATGGGCCCGGGGGGAAGGCCGAGATACTTGTAAGTATTGTAGGGCGACTCCACAGCAAGGTGGGAATGCAGGATGCGGCGGAGCTGATAATCAAAGATAAAGGCGATGGTGGGATCGGCCTGTAGCGGCATTCCTATGCGGAGGCGGTTCAGGTACACCCCGGCAATCTTCGGCTGCTCCGGCACGTAGCGGGTTTCCCCGTCCACGATAGAGGCCAGCACGCTCACTTCCTGCGGGGTAAGGCCCTGCGCCCTGGCAGCCGCGCGGCGCTCTTCCGTCCACCAGTCATTGCATTCCTTCACCAGGCGGTCCATGATTTCACGTACGGAATCCGTCCAGCGCATCTGATAGGTATCCGGAATCACCAGCGTGAAGAGCTGCGCGGGCTGCACGCCGTAACGGGCCAGGGAATCCGGGGAATAGAGGAAACGGGCCACATCGGCCGAATCGGCCAGCATCTGGGCGCCGATCCTGCGGGCCAGCATGGCCGGGGTCTTGATGCTGCCGGAAAGGGTAAGGTTCACGGGCGTCTGCCAGCCCCTCTGGAGCATCCGTGACACGTACATGCTTGAACAGCTGCGGTCTATACGGTAATGCCCTACTTCCACCTCTTTCACGTCCTTCAGGACCCGCTCCAGGCTGGCGGTGTTCTTCACTATGCCGGAAGCCACGATGCTGTCCCGGACCGCATCGGCATCCATCCAGGGATACACGTAAAGGTCCAGGTCTCCGCTGAAATTGGGAGCCTTCCTGTCGTACCAGGCCCGGTACAGCGCCCCTCCGCCAAAGAAGAGCGCGGCGACGGCCAGGCCGATGGCCAGTTTCCCCAGTATCTTTTTCTGCACCGTTTTCATTGGCTAACGGAGTTTGATTTCGTCGCCTTCGCGAAGCTGGACTTCCCCGCTCTTAGGGAAGGCATTCAGCTTCCGCACGGCTTTCTCCTGCAGGGCGAAGCGCTGGCAGATGTCCCGGAGCACTTCCCCGTCTTCCGCCACGATGTATTTGTCCAGGCCTGCGGGTGCGCTCTTCTTCTTGGGCTGCAAGTACACTACCTCACCGGGCGTGAGGGGCCGGTCCTTCTTCAAGTCGTTGTACCGCAGGATCTCGCTGCGGAAAAGATGATAGGACTTGGCCAGCGAGCTGAAGGTCTCCCCGGCCGATGCATACACGAAGGGGACGCCGTTCTTGGCGTACAGCTGCCGGCTGAGGGAGAAGCGGTACAGTTCGTCGGCCTTCATCTTGCCCGCCTCGGTGGAGGTGGCGGGCACCAGCACGGCCTCCTCTATCCTGAGCGGAGAGGCAGGCAGGACCACCTCCTCTTCCGGGCTGAGGGTGTCGAAACGGGAAAGGTTGTAATCCTCCACATATTTGATGAGTTTGGAGGCGTAGGTGGGGTCCGTGGCGTAACCTGCCTGCTTGAGGCCGTATGCCCAGCCCTTATAGTCCGTGCGTTCCAGGTCGAAGAGGAACTTGTAGCGGTCGCTGTAGCGCAGGAAGTCCGAATGGTCCCGGAAGCTTTCATCGGCCGATTTATACTTGCGGAAACATTCGTTCCGGCGGTCATCGTCCGCATGGATGGTGGCGCCCTTCCAATTGGAATGGCACTTGATGCCGAAGTGGTTGTTGCCCTGGGTGGCCAGGGTGGAGCGGCCGGAACCGGACTCCAGCAGGCCCTGGGCCAGCGTGATGCTGGCCGGAACGCCGCTTCGCTGCATCTCTGCTACGGCCACGGGGGCATACTTGTCTATATACTGCTGCTGTACACTCTGCGCGGAGAGGGAAAGCGCCAGGAGCGCACAGAATAGGGTAAGAACAACCTGCTTCATCTTATACTGCCTGTTATCTGAAGATTGCCTGCATTTTTTCAGATGCATCGGCATTTTTTCTGCATCTGAAAAAATGCAGGCAATCTCTAATTCTAACAAGATGCTAAGTTAAGAAGAAAATCTTAAATCTCGAAAACATCGCCGTCCGATGCGGCGAAAGTTTCCGGAAAAACGCTCCGGCATTCGGCCTCATAGAGCGAGGCGTCCACGCTGCGGGAAGAATAGTGGGCGATGATGAGTTTTCTCACGCCGGCCTCCAGGGCCACCTGCGCCGCCTGGAGGGTGGTGCTGTGCTTGCGTTTTTCGGCCTGGTCGGCGTATTCGGAGAGGAAAGTGGCTTCATGATAGAGCACGTCCACGCCCTTGAGCCAGGCAGCTTCCTCCGGGAAAACCGCCGTGTCGCTCATATACGCATAACTCCTGGGGACAAAGGGCTTATAGGCCACTTCCGAGAGCGGAATGCGGCTGCCGTCTTCCCGGATTACGTCCTCTCCCCTCTTTAGCGTGCCGATTTCAGTGAGGGTAAAGCCGTACTTTTCTATGGCGTCCTTGTCCACGTTCCACTGCGGCTCCTTTTCGCGGAAGATGAAGCCGTAGGTCTCCACCCCGTGTTTCAGAGGCAGGGCAAGCACTTCCAGCGACTTTGTTTCCAGAATCACTTCCGGGGCCTTCATCTCCAGCGGATGGAAACGCAGTTCAAAGCCGATCCATTCGTTGTAGGAAAGGAAGAATTTGAGCATCGGCCCCAGGTTCCGCGGACCGTAGATGTCCAGCGGCGCCAGGCGTCCGCCCATGGCCAGGGTGGAGAGGAATCCGTCCAGGCCATAAACATGGTCCCCATGGACGTGGGAGATGAACACAGTGTCTATCCGCTGCAGCGGAACGCCGAAGCGCACCATGGAACGCTGTGCCCCCTCCCCGCAGTCCACAAGGAAATAGCGCCCATGCACGCTAAGTGCCTGGGCGCTGGGGTTCCGGTCCGGGACCGGCATGGCCGAAGCCGTGCCGAGCATCGTGACCTTGAAAGTATTCGGGTTTTTATTCACCCTTCTCGAGCTTGTCCTTCAGGGCAGCCAGAGCGGAAATGTCACCAAGGGTGGTCTTCTCAACGTTGCTCTGTACCTTCTTGATGGCCTTCTTGGCGCTCTCGGCCTCGGCGGTCTCGCGGGCCACCTTGGCTTCCTGATAGGTACGCACGTGGGAGACGCGCACGGTGCGGGTGCTGCGGCGCAGATCCACGACCTTCACCTGGAGCTTCTCACCGGTGATGGCCGGCTTGCCGTCTTCCTTCACCATCTCACGGGCGAAGGCAGTGGCCTCGGTACCATCCTCGAGCGTAACGGTAGCGCTCTTGTCGTTGATGGCGGCAACGGTGCCTTCCACAACGGTACCCACAGGGTACTTGGCCTCCAGCTCGTCCCAAGGGTTGGGAGTGAGCTGCTTGTGACCCAGGGACAGTTTGTGGCTGTTCTCGTCGAAGTCCAGGATCACCACGTCAATCACATCACCGCTCTGAACCATCTCGGCGGGGTGCTTGATCTTGTTCCAGGACAGGTCGGAGATATGGATAAGACCTTCCACACCGTCCTCAAGCTCTGCGAACACACCGAAGTTGGTGATGTTGCGGACAGTAGCCTTGTGCTGGGAACCCACGGGATACTTCTCGCGGATGCTCTCCCAAGGATTGGCGGTGAGCTGCTTGAGACCCAGGGACATCTTGCGGGCCTCGCGGTCCAGGGTGAGGATGACGGCTTCCACCTCGTCGCCCATCTTCAGGAATTCCTGAGCGCTGTGCAGACGGGGGCTCCAGCTCATCTCGCTCACATGCACCAGGCCTTCCACGCCCGGCTCAACCTCTACGAAGGCGCCGTAATCGGCCACGGCAACTACCTTACCCTTCACGGTGTCACCCACCTTAAGGTCTGCGGAAAGAGCCTCCCACGGGTGCGGGGTGAGCTGCTTGAGACCCAGGGCGATGCGCTTCTGCTGCTCGTTGAAGTCCAGGACAACCACATTGATCTTCTGGTCCAGGGCGACCACCTCTTCCGGATGGGAGATACGGCCCCAGCTCAGGTCCGTGATGTGGATGAGACCGTCCACACCGCCCAGGTCTACGAACACGCCGTAGTTGGTGATGTTCTTCACCACACCTTCCAGCACCTGGCCCTTCTCCAGCTTGGAGATGAGTTCGGCACGCTTGAGCTCCTGCTCGGCCTCCAGAAGGGCCTTGTGGGAGACTACCACGTTGCGGAATTCCTGGTTGATCTTCACAATCTTGAAGTCCATGGTGGTGTCCACGAACACGTCGTAGTCACGGATGGGCTTGATGTCGATCTGGGAGCCCGGGAGGAAAGCCTCGATACCGAACACGTCCACGATCATGCCGCCCTTGGTGCGGGTCTTTACATAACCCTTCACCACCTCGTTGTTTTCGTAAGCGGCGTTAACCATATCCCAAGATTTGAGCTGACGGGCTTTCTTGTGGGAAATTACCAGCTGACCCTTGCGGTCTTCGGCGCTCTCCACCAGCACTTCCACCTTGTCACCCACCTTCAGGTCCGGGTTGTAACGGAATTCGGGAGCGGAAATGACACCTTCGCTCTTGGCGCCGATGTTCACGACCACCTCGCGCTTGTTGATGGCGGTAACCACACCTTCCACCACCTCGTTCTCGGTGACCTTGGAAAGGGTCTGCTCGTAAGCAGCCAGGGTAGCTTCCTTGTTGCCGGTCTCTGCACCTTCGTTCTCGAAAGCGTCCCAGTCAAAATCCTCGGGAGCCACGGAAGCGTTGAGAGCAGCCTTCTTGGCGGCCTTGGGGGCCTCGGCCACAGGAGCCTCAATCTTGGTTTCTTCTGCGACAGGAGCCTCTACCTGAGCCTCTTCTGCCACGTTTTTAATTTCTTCAGACATAAAATTTTGGTTGAAAAAACTAGTAGTTAAACATTATTTCCTGAGCTTTTGCCGGGACGCAAAAATGCGCGCCCGGGAAAAAAGCGCGCAAAGATAAGTATAAATATTTGATTTTACAAGCGTTTAGTCAATCTTCGGTTCGGGATCCGTGCGGACAAACTTATAGTCCTCATCGTAGACGTCCAACTTGCCGTCGTGGCGCCACATGAGGGGGCCGTCGTTCCAGCTCCAAAAACCCTTGTATTTGAGGGGAATGGCCAGAGTGCCGTCAGGTATGATAATACCATAATTCCGGTCATCCTTGGATACCATCCAGCCGCCACCTATCTCTTCCGCGTGGGTGTATTCAAACGGCTGTTTAATCTTTCCGTCCAGGCTCAGCCAACCCAGTTTGTCTCCCTTGATAAAGACAGCGGTATCGTTTTCCAGTGAGCAGAAACCTCTGTATTCGTCATATTCGAAAGGAATTCTCACCCGGCCGTCATAGCCGCACGCTCCTGCACGCACCTTTCCACCCACCTGAGTCTCCAGGAAAATGATGTCATAATCGAAGAAATCGGCCCGGGTATAGGCATACTTGAAGGGAATAACCACCTTGCCGTCGTAATTGATGGCGCCCCAGGTGAAACCGGTATCTCCCTGCTGGCTGGCCCAGGTGAAGTTATCTTCGCTCATCGAACCGTAGATGGGCTCTTCCGTAACCAGGTAAAGGCCACCGCCGATATCCTTGAATCCGGTATAGGCCTTTTTGTTAACGGCAATCTGGGTAACTCTTTTCAAAAGGGCGGCAGGATCCACACTCAGGCTCGCTTCCGGGTTCTCCATACCCTGCAACTCCTTTTTGGACTCCTCAAACTGCTTGAGGGCCTCTTTGTAGGCATCGGCGAATTCAGGGTGCTCCTGGGCCATCTTCTTCAGCTGCGCCAGGGATTCCTCCATCTCCTTAAGGCTTTCCGGAACAATCTCATTCACAACCATTTGGCCAAACTCAGTGGAAAAGGTCTTCATATCTTCCACAACATCCTCGTGCTGCTCGGCCACGGCCTCGTCAATGAGCAAATACTGCTGCAGGGTGTTGGTTTTGTCTTTCTGCCCAGTAGCCGCATAATGCAAAGCCGTCACATTTACCCATTGCACTTCGCGCTCTTCCTGCGCACTGGCGGGCAGGACGGCACAAAAGGCAAAAACCGCCAAAACAGCGTAACTCCAAAAACGTGTAATCATGTTGTATGTAATTGGTTATTAGTGCTCAGGAAAACGCCTACAGCATCTTCTTCCGGCGGAAGAGAATCCATACCAGCAGGCAGCTGAGGGCCATGAGGCCGATGATGATGACCCAGTTCCAGATGTTGGCGTTGGGCTCATCGGCCGAAATGATAGGCAGGCGCACGTTCATCCCGTAGAAACCGGCAATGAGAGTGGGCGGCATGAGGAAGACGCTCACTACGGCCAGGATCTTCATAATCTTGTTCTGCTCCAGGTTGATAAGACCCACAACGGTATCCTGGAGGTATTCCAGACGCTCGAAGCAGAAGTTGGTGTGGCTGAGGAGGGAACTGATATCCTGCAGGAGTACGTTCAGGCGGTTCTCCAGGGTGCGCGGCACCTTGGTGGAACGCATAAGGTTGGAGATAAGACGCTGTTTATCAACCACGTTCTCCCGCACGATCATGGTGTTCTCCTGCATCTGGGAAATGTCGATGAGGAGTTCCTGGTCAATGTCCTCCTGGTCATTGATCTGCTTGGCGTACTGGGAGATTTCCTTGGACAGGAGCTCGATCATATCGGCATCCAGGTCCACACGTTGATCCAGGATGCTGGCAAAGACGCTGAATCCGGAAGGATACTGTTTGGGATTTACCTGCAGGCGGCGCTGCAGCTCCGTAAACGAGCGCAGGGGCACTTCCCGGAGCGTCGTGAGGGTATCGTCCACGATGGTGAACGACACAGCCTGCATCATGTATTCATCCGGACCCGGAGTGAGGAAGTTGGTGTTGGCGAAGATGGCGTCGTCGGTCTCGAAGTAACGGGACGATGACTCAATTTCTTCGGCCTGTGCCCGGCTTTGGATCTCCGTACCCAGGAATGCCTCCACGGCGCGTTTTTCTTCACCGCGGGGATCCACCAGGTCTATCCAGACCACGGCCTCCAAGTCCAGCTTCGGGAATTCTTTCTCCGACTGGGAGACTAAGATTTTTCCGTTTTCCTTGTAGAAGATACTCAGCATATCTCTTTTCTGTTTTAGCTCCGGGCCAGTCGCACCGGATGGAGTTTATACCTATAACCAGCTGACATTACGGAAAAGTCAGCCTGCAAAAGTACGGAAAAAACTTGAAAATCCAAGCCCTTCGGGCTATTTTTCGTACTCCGTGGGGTCGAATCCCTCCAAAGCCTCCTTGCGCTCCACGCAGGTGCCGCATTTGCCGCAGTGCTTCTCACCGCCCTTGTAGCAGGAATAGGTAAGGGAATAATCTATGCCGATGGCCTTCCCCCGCAGGGCGATATCCCGCTTGGTGAGCTTGCAGTAAGGAGAAATCACTTTCACACCGTTGTACGTGCCCGCTTCCGTGGCCCTGCCGAAGGCCTCCACGAACTCCGGACGGCAGTCCGGATAGATGGCATGGTCCCCGCTGTGGTTGGCCAGCATCACGGCATCCAGTTCATAACTCTCTGCCAGGCCGGCCGCCACCGCCAGCATGATGCCGTTGCGGAAAGGCACCACCGTGCTCTTCATGTTTTCATCGGCATAGTGACCCTCCGGAATGTCCCCGCCGGAGAGGAGCAGATCGCTCTTGAAATACTCGCCGATAAAGCCCAGCGGAATTACCAGGTGCTTCACGCCCAGGCGTTTACAGTTCTCCCTGGCGTAAGCGATTTCCCGGGCGTTGTGCTTGGAACCATAGTCGAAGGTGACGGCCAGCGCAATGCTGTCCCGGTATTCGTACAGGAGCGTGGTGCTGTCCAGGCCGCCGGAATAGATCAGTACCGCTTTCATAGGCCCTCCTTCATCTTATCCACGGCGATGCGGGCGCTGGCAACGGCTTCCACCACGGACTTGGGCCCCAGGCAGAAGTCTCCGGCCACCCACACATTGGGATAGCCCCGTACACGCTGGGATTCGTCCAAAATCGGCCATCCATCCTCTCCCAGCACGGCTGCGGAGCCCTGGAACAGGCCGAAATCCGGCGTTTCGCTGATGGCGGTAATGAGCGTGTCGCACTCCACAAAATGGTCCGTGCCCTCGATGATGCGGGTTATCACACGGCCGCCGTCCTCCGGCACCACGTTTTCGCAGTCACGGAACACCACGCCGCCGTCCTTCACCTCCACCGGGGCCTGGAACACCTTGAACTGTACGCCGTCCTCTTTAGCCTCTTCCACTTCCAGCGGATTGGCCGGCATGTTCTCGAAGGTCTTGCGGTAATAAACCCAGGTTTCGGCACCCATACGCTGCGCAGTGCGGCAGGCATCCATAGCCACGTTGCCGCCGCCAATCACAATCACCTTCTTACCCAGTTCAAAGGCCGAAGGATCCTTGAGGAACGGCAGCGCCTGCACGGCCTTTTCTTCGCCGGGGATACGCAGGGTGGCGGGTTTTTCCGCTCCGGCGCCAATGAGTACGGCATCGTAAACGGCCGATAATTGGTCCAGCGTGAGTTCCTTCCCCACCTCCACGCCGCCGCGGAAGGTGATACCGGCATCGGCAAACATCCGCTCAAAGGCGTCCACGTATTTCTTGTCCAGGCGGAAGGCGGGAATGCCGTAGCGGAGCACACCGCCCATACGCTCGTTGGCGTCGAAGAGGGTTACATCGGCCCCGGCCTCGTACAGCCAGAAAGCCGCGGCCAAGCCCACCGGACCGGCACCCACCAGGGCCACCTTTTTGCCGGAAAGCTCCTCCGTACGCCGCTCCAGGCGGTATTTGAACAGATAATCCCTGGAGATTTCCTGCTCAATCTCGTACCAGCGCACCGGAATCTGCTTCACATTGAGCACGCAGTGCCCGTAGCAGAAAATCTTCCAGTCACAAACCTGCGAAGTGACGGCAGTGAGGGGATTGTTCCGGATGAGCAGTTCACCGGCTTCGTCCAATTTGCCCTGCCTGTACAGCAGCATACACTCCGGGATGGGCGTATGCACAGGACATCCCTGCAGGGAGCACTTGGGTTTTTTACACAAAAGACAACGTAACGCTTCGTTATTCATAGTATGTGGTTAGGGTCTGAATTCTTGTCTGTTAACTATGGAGCGGCCCAGGGTGAGGGTATCGGCATATTCCAAGTCGTCGCCGAAGCCCAGGCCGCGCGCCAGGGAGCTCACCCGGATACCGGAGGCCTCCACCTGGCGGTAAATGTAAAAGGCCGTGGTCTCCCCTTCCACGTCGCCGCTCAGGGCCAGGATAATCTCGGCCGATGAAGGGTCCTCCAGCTGTGCGACGCGTTCGCACAATTCCTTGATGGTGAGATCCGAAGGTCCCACCCCGCCCAGCGGGGAGATGATGCCGCCCAGCACATGGTACACCCCATGATACTGCCCGGTGGCCTCTATGCTCATCACGTCCCGGACGCTCTCCACCACGCAGATGGTGCGCTGGTCCCGGGACCTGTCGGCACAGATGGAGCAAAGCTCATCGTCCGAAATCATGCGGCAGCGCCGGCAGTAGCAGGCGTCGTCCCGGAGATGGTCTATGGCATCCGTGAAATGGTGCACGTTCTCCGCTGGCTGCTTCAGGAGGTGAAGGGCCAGGCGCAAGGCGCTCCGGCGCCCCACTCCCGGGAGCGAGCTGATGGCCTCCACGGCCTCCGACAGCAACTGGGACGGATAAGTTTCTTTATACGGCATGGTATGCGATAAGCCCCTCCAGAGGCGTAGGGTAAAACTTGGTAATCTCCACTCCGTACCGCCGCGCCAGGACGGTGAGGATGTCCCGGCAGGCATGGCCGAAACCGCCGATAACGCCGATGGGCAGGCGCTCATAGCGCAGCACCGTACGCTCGAAGAAGGCCTGGAAATGCCGGTCCATCAAGCCATGGACATAGTCCGACTTGGCGTACCAGCTGATGAGGAAGGGGGCGAAAGTGCCCAGATAGCGCGCCGGAGCCTCTTCCCGGTATACCTTCTGCACAATGGAGGGATAATCGGCCGGCGGGAACTTCTCCTTGAAGGCCGATGTCACTTCTTCCGGCACCAGGCCCTTGATGAAATCGGCCAGGAAAAGCCTTCCCAGCACTGCTGCACCGCCTTCGTCGCCCAGGATGAAGCCGCCGCAGTCCACATGCGCCACCACTTTCTCGCCGTCCCACTGGCAGGTATTGGATCCCGTGCCGATGATGGCGGCGATGCCGGGTTCCCTCCCGCAGACAGCCCGCGCAGCCCCCAGCAGGTCCGAAGCGTAATTCTTCCGGACACCCGGCAGCATCCTTTCCAGGCACAGGTGCAGCGGCAGGGCCGATGCCTGCGAGATGATGCCGGCGCCATAGACATAGATGGCGTCGATGGCGGGACCTTCATGCTGCTTCTGCATCTCCCGTACGGAGCGGATGGCTTCATACACCACCTCTCCCACCCGCTGCGGGTCCGCCTGCGAGAAGTTGATGCCCGGAAGGGTGATCTCCCGGTGCCAGGTTCCGTCCGAAACGCACCAGATGGACTTGGTGGCGCCGCTGTCTACGATAAGGTTCATAAAATTGAACTTAAGTGCTTAAATTCACGCTTTCCTATATTATCCGCGCAGGCTTACCCTGCGACTTGTCTACGTTATATTAATACACCCTTTCTCCTCCAATGATAATAACCGTAAATGGCGGAAGCTATGTAGGCCAGGTATAACAGGGCCATCCAGTACTGGCCGGTCACAACGCACAGGGTGGTGGTTATGATATCGGCCACAATCCAGATGAGCCACTGCTGCAGATAGCTCTGGGCCAGCCACCAGGTGCCTATGACGCTAAGCACCGTGGCCGTGCCGTCCAGCCGGGGTTCCGCATCACCGATGGCCCTGAGCAGCCAGATCATGGCCAGGGAGCCCAGCACAAAGAGGACGGCGCTCCACGCGGCCACCTTCCTGGGCAGTTTCCGCAGGTGGATCTCCCCCTCGGCCACTTTGGCGCAATCTTTCCGCCAGCGGATGAATCCCACTACGGATATGACCACGTAGTAGATGTTCAAGCCCATGGAGGCCCACACCTGCTGGTAGGCGAAACTGAAGGCACAAGCCGCACTGGTGAGGATTCCCACCACCCACATGGCATTTTTCTGGAGAACCTCCAGCACCAGGTAGATGACTCCCGTAACCAGGGCAAAGACCTCTATGGCTTGTATCCAGTCCACTTGGGCAGCTTATTTCACTTCAATCAGTTCCACCACGAACTTCAGGGCGCTGCACGGCGGGATGCCGCGGGTACCGCTCTCGCCATAGGCCAGGTGGTACGGCAGATACAGTTCGTACTTGGCGCCTTCGCTCATGAGCTGCAGGCCTTCGGTCCAGCCCTTGATCACCTGGTTCAGGCCGAATTCGGCCGGTTCCCCGCGCTTGTAGGAGCTGTCAAAGACACTGCCGTCGGCAAAAGTGCCTTCGTAGTGGCATACCACGGTGTCCGTGGCCTTGGGCTTCTTGCCGGAACCTTCCTTGATCACCTTGTACAGCAGACCGCTGCCGGTAGCCTTCACATTGAGGTCCTTGGCCACATCGGCCAGGAATTTCTCGCCTTCGGCCTTGGCGGCGGCGCCGGCTGCGGCGGCCCGTTCGGCCGTCTCCGCTTCCAGCTCCTTGTAGAAAGCTTCCAGGGCCTCTCCGGCCTCTTCCATGGAGATGGCGATCTTGTCACCGCTGAGCATAGCCTTCAGGCCGGCGATGAAATCTTCCAGATTGGGGATGCGGATGCCCTGCTGATAGAAGCTGGAGGCAACGCTCATTCCAAATGCATAACTTTTCTTATCCATAATTTATAAAGATTTAGCAGCTGACTGCCCGGCCAGATAGCCGGTGCAGAAGGCGGCCTGCAGGTTATAGCCGCCTGTATCGCAGTCCATATCAAGCACTTCCCCGGCAAAGTACAGGCCGGGCTGTTTCTTGGATTCCAGGGTTTTGGCCACCACATCGGCCGTGCTCACGCCGCCGGCGGTGATTACGCTGCGCTCGAACCCTACGAAGCCCGCAATGTCCAGGCGCCAGTCCTTGAGGGTGGCCGCCAGGGTATCCACACTCACCTTGGGGTTGGTCTTGAGGAAGGCCAGGGTGATGTTCCAGGGAATGAGTTTTCCCAGCATGATGCGGAACAGGCGCTGGAAGCTCTGGCCCCTGGAACGCTCATCGTGGATCACTTCCTCCCACTTGGCGTGTACATCGGCATCCAGTTTTTCCAGCTCCACTGCGGGTTTGAGGTCTATGGAAACCACCACCTTGTGCCCGTCGATGAGGGCTTTCACGGCGCGGCGGCTGACCATGAAGCCCAGCGGCCCCTCCAATCCGCCGTCCGTGAATTCAATATCCCCGAACTCCTGCTGTACCGCCTGGCCGTTTACCAGAAGTGTGAGCTGTACGTTATCCAGGTTGTTGCCGTTGAACAGGCCGCCCAGGTCCGACAAGGGAGTAATGCGCTCTATATGCTTTTCAAATTTGGGATACCACCCCGGGAGCGGAGCAATCTTGCGCTCCTTGGTCTTTCCATATACCGTACGGCCGCGGAAAGCCTGTTTGATCTCTCCCTGAAGGGTGCCTTCTTCCTTGTAGCCGGCAGGTACCAGCGCCGTAAGCGAGGGGAAGCAGGCGTCCAGTCCGTGCCCCATCTCCTCGGCCCACAGATAGCCGTCCCCGGTGGAGCCGGTTCCGGGATAGGACAGGCCGCCGGTAGCTATTATGAGTTTCCTGCAGGTATACTCTACCGGTTCAATAGTGATTTCCTCCCGCGTAGGAGCCGGTTTTCCGGGCCGGAGCTTGCGGGGGTCGTCCACGGGAATCCTCACCTTCTTGCGGCTGGTCTGCACGCAGTCCAGGCTGAAGCCGCGGGATGTGGGGTCGATGGTTTTCACCTCGCAGTCCGTCACCACGCGCACCCCGGAGAGGGTGCAGGCCCTCAGGAGGGTATCCACCACGTCGCCGGCATTGTGGGATTCCGGGAAAGCCCGGTCTCCCCGCTCCACCACGCTGCGCATGCCGTTCTCCCTGAACAGCGCCACAACGCCTTCCGGGGTAAGATTGTGGAAAGCAGGACTCACGAAATTGGCATCCGTGCGGATATGGGCCTGAAAATCTTCCCATGCCTTTACGTTGGTAAAGTTACAGCGGCCCTTGCCGGTAATCATTACTTTCCGGCCCGCCTTGGGCATCTTTTCCAGCACCACTACGGTGCCGCCGCTTTCCGATTCGGCCAGCACACGGGCTGCGCCCACGGCCGCCATAAGGCCCGCCGCGCCTCCGCCAATCACTATTATGTCTGCTCGCATACGCTATTTGTGGTTATCAACTTGCAAAAATACGGTTTTCGCAGAACCTCTGCAAATAAAGTTTGGTTTGTTTTGGAAAAAAGCCTTATATTTGCAGTCCCGATTCCCCACAATCGGTCAGGCCACTTTAGCTCAGTCGGTAGAGCAGCGCATTCGTAACGCGCAGGTCGCCAGTTCGAGCCTGGTGAGTGGCTCATAGGAAAAGCCCGGCATTAACCGGGCTTTTCCTATGAGCCACAAGGTCTTCGACTCATTGGGGGGACGAATCCCCCAAACCCCCTCCTAATCGCTTCGCTCAACACCGCCGCAGTTACCTGGCTTTTTTTTGCGTGCCACATAGTCTTCGACGACGACGTGCCGCGAATCCACAAAAACAACCACTGACGCATTCTGTCTGTATTGGCGGCAACGTTTTAGGCTGAAAACGGCATTTTCCTTGCCACGAATCCACCTGGAGGCCTCTGAAACACAGAATGAATGGATTGGCGGCAAAAAAGTGGACGTGGGCCGTTTTTTTACTATCTTTGTAAAAATATAGAGTTCGTATGTATTACGTTTGCAAGAGACTGGAGATTTCGTCGGCCCACGCGCTGAACCTTTCCTATGAGAGCAAGTGCGAGAACCTGCACGGGCACAACTGGATTGTAAAGATATACTGCAAGAGCGAAAAGCTCAATGCCGACGGGATGGTAACGGATTTCACCCAGATCAAACGTCAGATTACCAATGCTTTGGACCACAAGAACCTGAACGATGTGTTCGACTTCAATCCCACGGCGGAGAACATCGCCCGCTGGATCTGCGACAATGTGGAGAACGCCTACAAGGTGGAAGTCTGGGAATCCGAAATGAACATGGCCGCCTATGAGCGGGACTAGCCGTGTACAGGGTTAACGAAATATTCTATTCCCTGCAGGGCGAAGGCTTCTGGACCGGGACGCCTATGGTGTTCGTGCGCCTTAGCGGCTGCAACCTGGCCTGCCCGTTCTGCGATACGGACCACCGGGCGGGACGGCCGATGACGGCGGAGGAACTTGTCCAGGCGGTTCGTGCCGAGGGTCCCTGCAAGCGGGTGTGCCTTACGGGCGGGGAACCGCTGCTGCAGGCCGACCGGGAGCTGGTGGATGCCCTGCACCTGGCCGGGTACAAGATACACCTGGAAACCAATGGTACCCGCCCTGTTCCGGAAGGCGTGGACTGGGTGACGCTCAGCCCCAAGGAAGATTTCGTGACCGGCGGAAAAGTGGTACTGGAAAGGGCCGATGAGCTGAAACTGGTCCTGGCTCCGGGCACCGATCCCGCCAAGTGGGCCGGATTCCCGGCCTCCTGGCACTTCCTGCAGCCCTGCGCCGCGCCGGACGGCAGCGCCAACACGGCGGAGACCGTTGCCTACATTCAGGCGCATCCCCAGTGGCGGCTCTCCTTACAGACTCATAAATTACTGAATATCAGATGATAATCTTTATCGTTATCCTGGCCGCCCTGGCTCCTGCCATCGGCCTTCTGTATTTCATCTACAACAAGGATGTGTTGCAGAAAGAGCCGCCGAAGGAAATCCTCAAAGCCTTTGCGTACGGAGCCTTGTCCGTACTCGCGTCCACGCTGGTTTCCCTGCCGCTCATGGGAATCGGCCTTGTCCCTACCGAACCGCTTACAGCCTGGGACAGCATCCGCCTGGCCGTTTTCGGCGCCGGAATTCCGGAAGAGCTGGCCAAATTCGCCCTCCTGTGGCTTTTCCTCAGGAGATGCCGTTATTTTGACGAATATGTTGACGGCATCGTGTACGCCGCCTGCGTGGGTCTGGGATTCGCGGCGGTGGAGAACGTTATGTACCTGATCCAAAACTTCCAGGCCTGGGCCTATGTGGGTGCCATGCGGGCCCTTTTCTCCGTCCCCGGCCATTTCTTCTTTGCCGTGGTCATGGGCTTCTACGTCTCCAAGGCTTTCTTCGACGACCCTTCCCAGCGACCCCGGAACATTTTCCTGGCCCTGGCCCTGCCGATGCTCCTGCATTCGGCCTTTGACGCCCTGCTGATGGTTTCCACCGTCTCTGCCGCTGCAACCGGCCTCATAGCCCTGTTCGCCGGCCTTTGGATCTTCATGGCCAAAACCGCCAAAAAGTTGTTCAACAAGCACCTGGCCACCGATGAGGAAATCCAGAAAGAAGCCGAGCTCAATAGATGGAAGAACCTGTTTAACTAACATATTATGAAACGCTTAACTGCAATACTCACTATGTGCGCCTTCCTTCTTAACGCTTTCCCGGGACTGGCCCAGTTGTTTGGTGGCGGTTCCAAGAGCAAGACCTTCAGTTTCGAAAAACTGCCCACCACCGTGGAGGAGTTGCAGGCCCTTCCCGAGGCCAGCCTTACAGACCCGTATGCAACTGCGGCCCTTTGCCTCGCCGTCCTTTGTAACTACGAGGCCGATGTAAATGAGACCATTGCCATGCTGGACGTCCTCCGCGGTCCCGACCCTACTTCCACCTATGGAAAGCAGTTCCTGCAGGACCGCCTGCGCGGAAAATACTATAAGCCGCGTTCCTTCTTCAAGGGTGCCAAGCCGGAGAACAACTACACGCCTTCCCAGCCCTATACCATTACGGTAAGCTCCAACAAGTACTCGTTTGACAACGAGAACTGGGCTACCCTTTACGTGACTTCCGGCGGCGCCGACAACCCCCGCCCCATCAAGCTGCGCAAGAAACCCAGCACGGGAGAGTGGTTCATCAACGACATCCAGTGTCTCTCCGACATCCGCATCCCTGCCGAGGACGATCCCTGGCGCTGATCCGTCTGGTTATCTTTGATACCTATGACGCCGCAGGAGGTACTACAGACATACTGGGGATACGAAAGCTTCCGCCCCATGCAGGAGGAGATTATCCGGGACGCCCTGGAAGGACGGGACGTGCTGGCCATCCTTCCCACGGGCGGCGGCAAGAGCGTCTGTTTCCAGGTGCCGGCCCTCATGCAGGACGGCATCGCCCTGGTAGTCACGCCCCTCATTGCCCTCATGAAGGACCAGGTGCAGAACCTGCAGGACAGGGGTATCCGGGCCCTGGCGGTGCACGCGGGCATGGACCGGCATCAGGTGGACCTCACCCTTAACAATGCCGCCTACGGAGACTTCAAGTTCCTGTATCTTTCCCCGGAACGCCTTAAAACCCAATTGTTTCAGAGCTACCTGAGCGTCCTCAACGTCTCCTACATAGTGGTGGACGAGGCGCACTGTATCTCCCAGTGGGGCTACGACTTCCGGCCGGACTATCTGGAGATTGGGGAACTCCGCAAGAAGGTGGACGCCCCTGTAATAGCCCTCACCGCCACGGCCACTCCGGATGTGGCCGATGACATCATGGACCGCCTTAAATTCCGCGAACCCAACCTCAAGATCTCCGGCTTCGAAAGACCCAACCTCAGCTACATCGTCCGGAAGACCCAGGACAAGATTGGGCAGATCCGGAGCATCTGCGAAGGCGTGCCGGGTACCGGAATCGTATACGTGCGTAGCCGAAACCGCTGCCAGGAAATGGCCGCCGCGTTAAAGCAGGCTGGCATCCAGGCCGATTACTACCACGCCGGCCTGGGCAGCGCCACCCGCGCCCAGCGTCAGGAGGAGTGGAAGGCCGGCCGTACCCGGGTGATGGTGTGCACCAACGCCTTCGGCATGGGCATAGACAAGGCCGATGTCCGTTTTGTGGTGCACGCAGACCTGCCGGACAGTCCGGAAGCCTATTTCCAGGAAGCCGGACGGGCAGGCCGCGACGGAAAGCCTTCCTGGGCGGTGCTCCTCTGGAACGGGACGGACATCCAGCGTCTGAAGCAGATCCAGCAGGTCTCCTTTCCTTCGCTGGAATACATAGAAGACATCTACCAGAAGCTCCACGTCTTCTTCGAAATCCCCTACGACAACGGGATGGGCCGCATGCTCAAGCTGGACCTGGCGGCTTTCTGCCAGCGTTTCAAGCTGCAGTCATCGGCCGCCTGGTATGCCCTCAAATACCTGGAACGGGAAGGGCACTGGAGCATCGCGGAAGACATGGACATCCAGACCCGCGTCAAGATAGACATAGACCGGACGGCCCTTTACAGCACGGACCTTCCCTCGGCCCAGATGCCCGGCCTTCTGGAACAGCTCATGCGCACCTATACCGGCATCTTCTCCTTCCCCACCCCTATCGACGAAGAATATATAGCCGGGAAATGCAACACCTCCGTCCCCCATCTCCGGGAAATGCTGTACCAGCTCAGCATCAACCATGTAATCCGCTATATCCCGGCCGACCACGCCACGGTGGTGTACCTCCAGCATCCGCGCCTGCATCCCGGGGACGTGCAGCTCACCCCCAAGCGCTACCAGCTGCTAAAGGAAGCGGCGGAAAGAAGGATGCACACCATGACGGATTTCGTGGAAGAGGAGGACGAATGCCGGTCCCGCTTCCTGCTCCGTTACTTCGGCCAGGAAAAGGCCGATGACTGCGGGAAATGCGATATCTGCCGCAGTGCGGCCGCCCGTCCGAAAGACCTCCCGGAGCGGCTGAAATCCCTCATCCAGGCCCGTGGAGGGCATTATTCCCTCCAGCAGCTCCGAACGGCCATGGGGCCCGGGGACCAGCGCTGGCTGGACGTGCTGCGGGAACTCATAGACCGGGGAGAAGTGCCCCCTTATACCCCGTAAGCCATGGTAGGAAGCAAAGACCTATTGCTGGGAAGGATCCGTAACGGGGAAAGCCTTAGCCTGGGACAGCAGCTCAAGCTGAGCCTGCTGCTCAGCTATCCTGCCATCCTGGCCCAGTTGTCATCGGTGATGATGCAGTACATAGACACCTCCATGGTGGGGCATCTGGGACCGGAAGCGGGAGCGGCCATCGGCCTCGTTTCCACCTGCCTGTGGCTCATGGGCGGCTTCGGGATGGCCGCCACCAGCGGTTTTTCCGTGCAGGTGGCGCACCACATCGGCGGCAACGATTTCAGGGGCGCAAGGGATATCCTGCGCCAGGCCCTGGTGTGCGTGCTGGGCTTCAGCGCCGTCATCGGCCTGGTGGGCGTAGCCGTGCATCAGCAGCTGCCAGTGTGGCTGGGCGGCGGAGAGGACATCGTGGCAGATGCCGCCAAGTATTTCCTCATCATGTCCCTGTTCATGCCGGCCATGCTCCTGGACTGGATGTGCGCCGCCATGCTGCAGGCCAGCGGCAACATGAAGGTGCCCAGCATCCTCAGCATCGGCATGTGCCTCATGGACGTGGCATTCAATTACTTATTCATCTATGTGCTGGACATGGGCGTAGTGGGCGCGGCCATCGGAAGCGGCCTGGCCGAGGTCCTTACGGGCATCCTCATGTTCTCCTTCCTGGTCTTCCGCTCCAAAGAACTGCGCCTGACGCATGAGCGGGGCAGTTTCCGGCCCACGGAACCGGTTATCCGGAAAGCCCTGGACATCAGCGGGCCGATGGCCTTCCAGAACGTCCTCATGCGCGGCGGATACATTGCCGCCACGGTGATTGTGGCGCCGCTGGGCACCATCGCCATAGCAGCCAACTCATTTGCCATCACGGCCGAAAGCCTCTGCTACATGCCCGGCGCGGGCATCGCCGACGCGGCCACCACCCTGGTGGGCCAGTCCATCGGCGCGCGCAGGAAGGAACTGGCCAAACGCTTTGCCTGGATCACCACCTTCCTGGGCATGGGCATCATGGGACTGTTGGCCATCCTCATGTTCATTTTCGCGCCCCAGATGATGGGGCTCCTCTCCCCCGACGCCGCTGTGATAGACCTGGGAGCCCGCGTACTGAGGATAGAGGCCTTTGCCGAACTGGGCTATGCCGCCGCCATGGTGGCCTACGGTGCCTGCGTGGGCGCCGGCGACACCAAGTGGCCCAGCTTCATGAACCTGGGCTCCATGTGGATAGTGCGCATTATCCCGGCCATCTTCCTGACCAGGATCTATGGCCTGGTGGGATTCTGGATCTGCATGGCGGTGGAACTCACCTTCCGGGGAGTCATTTTCCTCATCCGCCTTTACAGGGGGAAATGGCTTAAGGAAGCGCTCTAAAGATCCATCAGCGGAGAAGACTCTCCCCTGCGCAGCACCCTGAGGCCCACGGACCCCGGCGCAACCCCCACTTCCGTGAGGGCGGCCGCGGTGCAGTCGTAGGCCACCTGCGGCGTATTGTTGTTGCCGCTCAGATGGCAGAGGAAAACGTGCCGGAGGCCCGGATGCAGGAGGCGCGTCACCGTCTGGGCACAGATGTCATTGGAAAGGTGCCCTGCCCCGTGACTGATTCGGTCCTTGAGTTCCTGGGGATAACTGCCACCCACCAGCATGTCCACGTCAAAATTGGATTCTATCACCAGGGTGTTGGCCAGGGAGCCCCACTTCATGGCTTCCACGGGCACGTGGCCCAGGTCTGTCATGAGCACGAACAGTTCTTCCCCACAGCGGATGGCATAGCCCACGCACTGGGTGGCATCGTGCGGAACCTCGAAGTATTGCACATCAAAATCCGGCGTCACGGGATTCCAGACGCCCCGCTCCAGGTTCTGACGGCAGGCCCCTATCCATTCGGCCGTGAAAGGATGACGGGAAAGGGCGCCGTGCAGGATGGGTGTAGTCCACACCGGCATGGCCAGGCGCTTGCAGAAGGAACCCAGGCTGCGGATATGGTCCCCATGGTCGTGGGTGATGAGGACGGCCGATATGTCCTGCAGGCCCAGGCCCACCATTTCCAGCTCTTTCTTTACCCGGCGGAAACTCACCCCGGCATCTATGAGGATGCCCGAGGATGGCCCCAGGAGAAGGGAGCAATTGCCACAGCTGCCGCTGGAGAAACTGATGAAGCGCATCATAACTGTTCCTCCTCCTTGCAGTAGCGGGCGATGGCGGGATAGGCGGCCTCCACGCCCAGTTCTCCGGCCCGGGAAAGGTCTATGCAGCCTTTCTCCTTATCCTTCAGATAGATGAGCACCAGGGCGCGGTTAAAATAGGCATCGGCCATCCAGGGATATTGCTGGATAGCTTTGTCGTAACTCTCGATGGCTTCCACAAAACGGGAACTGAGCACGTACAGGTTGCCCAGGTTGAACTGGATGTACGGGAAGGAAGGAAGCTGCTCTGCGGCGGCTTCCATATCGGCCAGGGCTTCGGAATAGTCGTATTCCTGGGTTATCTGCTCCCGCACACGGGCACGGGTGTTCTTCTGGTCGTCCATCGTGAGGGTTTGCACGTTGGACTCGAAGGAGGCTATGAATTCAATCATTTCGGCCCGGAGCACGCCGCGGTTCATGAGGTAGAAGGCCCTGTAATACGGTTCATACACGCCTGAAGGCTCCGTTTCCGCCGCCTGGGAGAACTGCTGCAGGGCCTGGGAGTACTGCCGTTTGCCAAGCTCCTGCAGGCCCTTGAGGAAGGCGCCTGCCGCCCCGCTGCCCACAGCGGCGTCCAGGACAGCTTCCGAAGAGGTGGCGTCCCGGTCCGAAGAAACGGTCACCGGCAGCGGCAGGGAGGCCACGAACTGGTCCAGGAGCCGGTTCTCGTATTTGTGCTCCAACGCATAATTGGTGGGATCGTTGGCATCCGTGAGCACGAACTTGTACAGCGGCTTCAGGTTGATGTCGATATCCCGGTGACGCAGCATTTCGTTGTCGAAACCGGAGCGGGCGAAGTCCGCATCCAGGGCCAGCAGGCTGCTGTATTTCTTGGTAGTATCGGCAAAATCGGCCCCCGAAGCGGTGCTGGTGCGGTATTCCGCCACCTTCCGCTGCGCGGTGCGGTAGTCTTCCCGCGAAGCCCGTGTCATGCCCATCTGCAGTTCCACATAGGCGCGGTTCTGGTAGGCCTTGGCAAAGTCCGGATACAGTTCGATGGCCTTGTTGTAATCTGCCAGGGCATCGTCCCAGCGCTCCATGTCAATGAAGAAGCCGGCGCGGTTGAAGTACGCCAGCACATTGCCGGGATTGATGGCTATCACGCGGTCCATGTCCGACAGCGCCCCCTCGAAGTCCCCCACCTGGGCCGATAAGAGACTCCGGTTATAAAGGGTGAGGGCATTGCCCGGCTCGTAGTCCAGCACCTTGTTGAGGTCCGCCATGGCCTCGTTAAGGTGTCCCTGCTCCGAATGCACCAGCGCCCGCTGGAAATAGGCCAGGGTAAGGGTGGAATCCAGGTCCAGGGCCCGGTTATAGTCCTGCATGGCTTCCTCGAAGGAGCCCTGCGAAGCCTTCAGCGCGCCTCTGCGGACATAACCTTCCGGCTCAAAGCGGTCCAGTTTGATGGCCCGGTCATAGTCTTCCAGCGCCTTAAGGGTATCGCCCAGGAACAGGTAGGAAGCTCCGCGGTTAAGATAAGTGGAGGGATCCTTGGGTTCCTGGCGCACGTATTTGTCAAAATCCTTGATGGCCCGCTCGAACTGGCGGCTCAGGAAATAAGTTACCCCGCGGGTGAAATACAGGCCGGAGGAACCGGGCCGCAGGCGGATGGCCTCCTCCAGGTCCCGGAGCGCCGCATCGTAGTCCCCGGTACGGCTTTCCGTAATGGCACGGTAATGATAGCCCGATGTGAAAACGGGATTCAGGCGGACGGAAGTGGAGAAATCGGCCCGGGCGCCGCGGATGTCTCCCAGGTTGTATTTGGCGATGCCGCGGTAGAAGAAGGTCCAATGGTCCGTGCTGTCCAGCTGGGCCAGGATGTTGAAATTGGCCACCGCATCGGCCAGACGGCCGTCCTGCAGGGCGCTGCGGCCGCGGAAAGAGAATACGTCCTTGTCGTACTGCGCCCTGGCCGCCAGCGGAACCAGCAGCATGCAGAGCAGTAGGAAGAGGGCTTTTTTCATCAAAAAAATTTCTTTTTCCGCGCTGAAATATCTAATTTCGCGCCAAATGACAAAGATACTAAAAATATTTGTCTTTTTTGCTGCGCTGCTGGGCATGGCTTTCCCTGTCCTGGCCGGGGCCGCCAATCAGGTCCGTTATACTGTAAGCCCCATCAACGGGGAGACCGTGCTGGATTCTACTCTTCTCAGGCAACAGGTGGAATTCCTCTGCAACCCGGAAACCGGCGGACGGGCCACGGGGACGCCCGGAGCGCAGAAGACGGCCCTCTGGCTGGAGGAACAGTTCCGGGCATGCAAGCTTACCCCGCTTTCCGGCACCTTCCTCCATGGCTTCCGCACCTCCAACGGTTCCTTCGGCCGTAATGTAATGGGCTATATCAAAGGCAGTTCCATCCCGGAGAAGTTCATAGTGGTCATGGCCCATTTCGACAATCTGGGAACCCTCAACGGCAACTTTTATCCCGGAGCGGACAGCAATGCCTCCGGGGTGGCCGCCCTCCTGGGCCTGGCCCGGATGTTCGCCCAGATGCGGGATTGCGGGAAGACCTACAGCCTAAGCCTCCTGTTCGTGGCGCTGGACGCCAAAGAGCAGGGCATGGCCGGGGCCGAAGCCCTCTATTCCTTCCTCACCCGGAACGGCCTCCAGACCTCCCTGGTGGTGAATCTGGACCAGCTGGGCTCCTCCCTCGCCCCCATCAACAAGGATCGGCCGGACTATCTTATCCTGCTCAACGACAATCCGGATTACCGCCGGACCCTGGAACGCGCCAATTCGGAGAAGGGACTGGGCCTGGACCTGGGCTTCGATTATTATGGAAGCAAGGATTTCACCGCGCTGTTCTACAGGCGCATCTGCGAGCAGCGCGTGTTCCTGGACCATGACGTTCCCGCCGTCATGTTCACCTCCGGCATCACCCTCAACAACAACAAGCCGCTTGACACGCCGGATACCCTGGACTACTCCCTGCTTTACCGGCGCATCCGCCTCATCTACCATTTCCTGCACAGATTGTTATAGCTGTTCCTCCGGTTGCAAAGATGCAGGGAATTTTATATCTTTGTAAGTTAATAGTAGGAACGGCATGCGTGATTTTCTGAAGATGATGAGACAGTACGTCTCCCCCTATAAGGGATACCTGGGCGGAGCGGTGGTGCTGAACATCCTGTCGGTGGTGTTCAACATCTTTTCCTTCGCCGTCCTGGTCCCGCTGCTCAACATCCTTTTCAAAGTAGACACCACCCAGTACGAATTCATTCCCTGGAGCAGTGAGGCGTACAATTTCAAGGACACGCTCATGAACAATTTCTACTATTACGTGTCCCAGCATATCGCCCAGCACGGGGCCATGAACACCCTGCTCCTGCTTGGCGCTGTCATGATTGTCTTCACCGCCCTCAAGACGGCCTGCTACTTTGGATCCAACGCCGTCATGGTCCCCATTTCCACCGGGGTGGTAAAAGATATCCGGAACCGCATCTACAACAAGATCCTGGCCCTTCCCATCGGCTTTTTCTCGGAGGAGCGCAAGGGAGACATCATCGCCCGCATCAGCGGAGACGTGTCGGAGGTGGAGAATTCCCTCATGGCCTCCCTCTCCATGCTCATCAAGAATCCCATCCTCATCGTCCTGTATTTCGCCTTCCTCACTTTCCTGAGCCCGGAAATGATGGCCTTCACCATTGTCTTCGCCCCGGCTTTCGTGTGGGTCATGGGCATCATCGGCAAGCAGCTCAAGCGCAATTCCCTGGAGGCGCAGACCCTCTGGAGCGATACCATGAGCCAGGTGGACGAAACCCTGGGCGGCCTGCGCGTGATCAAGGCCTTCAATGCAGAGAAGAAGATGTCCCGCCGCTTCCTGGACATCACGGACAATATGCGGCGTAAACTGGCCCGCGTGAGCATCCGCCAGGCCACGGCCCATCCCGTGAGCGAGTTCCTGGGCACCATCATGATTGCCATCGTGCTGCTGGTGGGCGGCGCCATGATCATCCGGGGAGAGAGTTTCTTCGGCGGAAAATTCATGGACGCCCCGCAGTTCATCTTCTTCATGGTCATCCTGTATTCGGTGATCGAACCCATCAAGGAACTGTCCCGCGCCACCTACAGCATCCCCAAAGGCATGGCCTCGATGGAACGCATCAACCGCATCCTGGAGTCCGACAACAACATCAAGGACCCGGAGAATCCGCTGCCGCTCAAGGACTTCAGCGAAAGCATCCGCCTGGAGGATGTGAGTTTTTCCTATGAAGACGGCAAGCAGATACTCAACCATATAGACCTGGAGATCCCCCGCGGCAAGATGATAGCCATCGTGGGAGAATCCGGCGCCGGAAAAACCACGCTGGTGGACCTCGTCCCCCGTTTCTGGGATGTCACCCTCGGCCGCATCACCATCGATGGAAAAGACATCCGGGAAGTGTCCGTGAAAGAGCTCCGAAGCCTCATGGGCAATGTGAACCAGGACCCCATCCTGTTCAACGACACCATCTTCAACAACATAGCCTTCGGCGTGGAAGGAGCCACCCGGGAGCAGGTTATCGCCGCGGCCAAGATTGCCAATGCACACGATTTCATCATGGAAAAGGAACTGGGATACCAGACTGTCATCGGAGACCGGGGCAACAAACTTTCCGGCGGCCAGCGGCAGCGCCTTTCCATCGCCCGGGCCATCCTCAAGAACCCGCCCATCCTCATCCTGGACGAGGCAACCGCCTCCCTGGACACCGAGAGCGAACGGCTGGTGCAGGACGCGCTGGACCGCCTGATGAGCACGCGCACCACCATTGCCATCGCCCATCGCCTCTCCACCATCAAGAATGCCGATGAGATTGTGGTGATGCAGGAAGGCCGTATTGTGGAGCGGGGTACGCACGAGGAGCTCATCGGCCAGGACGGCTATTACAAGAAACTGTACAACATGCAAGCGCTCTAGTCCATGAAGCGGAAACTGAAACTATTCTTCAAAGTCCTCTTTTTCCTGTACCTGGCCGTAGTGCTTATCCTGTGCTTCAGCCAGTTTGAGAGCACCCCCAACGTACCGTTCACCATCCTGGGCATCCCCACGGACAAGGTGGTTCATTTCTGCATGTTCTTCCCCTTCCCCATCCTGGCCTTCCTGGCTTTTGACCGCTTCACCAACAACGTATCGGCCTCCCTGGTCTTTGGATTCTGCACCCTCGTTGTGGGCGTACTGCTGGCCATGGGTACGGAATGGGGCCAGGCCACCCTTACCAACTACCGGAGCGGAGACCGGATGGACCTGATGGCCGACTGCCTGGCCCTTCTCCTCAGTACGGTCCTCGTTACGGTTTGGGATATTGTCAAACAGCACCGTCCATGCGAAAAGTCCTCCTCATAGCCCTCCTTCTCCTCCTGGGCGCCTTATCGGCCCAGGCGCAGCAGCGTCCCTCGGCCCGGACCTTCCGCGAGGCCACGGATTCGCTGCAGCAGCGGCTCAAGCGCCGTACCGGCGTGGACACGCCCCTCAAACTGGAGAAGGTGACCGTACGGGGAAACGTACTGGATTTCTATTTCTCGCAGGAACTCTCCGATTATCCCTGGCGGCAGGAAGACCTGGCCTGGGTGCGGGAACAGCTGCAGACACTGGGGAAAGAAGGACTGGGAAGCTATACGCTGGGCACCCTCTATGCCAAAAGGCAGAACCTGACCGCCCTGCCCATGCCCCGGCTCACCCGGGACGGAAGCCCCGCCAAAACCGCCCTCAAAGTGGAAGACCCGCGGAATAAGACCGTTCCGCTGGTCCAGGGAGACGACAACTGGTCCAAGGGCCTCCAGGGCCGCCATATCGCCCTTTGGCAAAGCCACGGCCGCTACTGGGAAGCCAAGACGGACCGCTGGGAATGGCAGCGGGCGGCCACCCACCGCACGGTGGAAGACCTTTATACCCAAAGCTTTGTGATCCCTTTCCTGCTGCCTATGCTGGAGAATGCCGGCGCAGTGGTGATTACGCCGCGGGAACGGGATCCGCAACCCTATGAAGTGGTCTGCGACAACGACCCTGCCTTTGAAGACTCCCGGACCGGCCTGCTGCGCCGCAAAGGGTATTACGAGGAAAAAGGGCATTGGGAAGATGCCGGAGACGGTTTTGCCGACTTCCGCGCCCAGTACGAGATGTATGAGAATCCCTTCCGGATGGGCACCTCGCGCCAAACCCGGACCACCACCGGAGACAGCTCCGACGCAGAGATCATCTGGCGGGCCAACATCCCGGAAAAAGGAGACTACGCCGTTTATGTCTCCTATAAAACCCTTCCCGGCAGCACTACGGACGCCCGTTACACCGTCCATCACCTGGGCGGAGAAAGCCTCCTGCACGTGAACCAGTCCATGGGAGGCGGCACCTGGGTGTACCTGGGCACCTTCCCCTTCGACAAGGGAGAGAAGGGCTATGTGCGCCTGAGCAGCCGGAGCAGCAGCAGCGGGATAGTAACGGCCGATGCGGTGCGCTTTGGCGGCGGCATGGGCAAGATGGCGCGCGGCGGCAGCCTGTCCGGCATGCCCGCGTATGTGGAAGGCGCCCTGTACCAGATGCAGTGGAACGGTATAGAGATGAATACCTTCGACGACTGGGACAACGACTACACCAAGGACTTCGCCGGCCGCGGGAAATGGGTGCAGGAAATCTCCGGCGGTTCCCGGGTGAATCCCGGCGTGGAAGGCAGGCGCATCCCCATAGACCTTTCGCTGGCCTTCCATTCGGATGCCGGCATCACCCCCAACGACTCCATCGTGGGCACCCTGGCCATCTATACCCTCAAGGCCGATAATTCAGAGATTTACCCTAACGGTGAGAACCGCATGAACGGCCGCCTGCTGTGCGACCAGGTGCAGACCCAGGTAGTGGAAGACATCCGGGCGCTGTTCGAGCCGCTCTGGACCCGCCGCCAAACCTGGGACCGATCCTACAGCGAATGCCGCACCACGGGTGTTCCGGGCATGATCCTGGAACTGCTTTCCCACCAGAACTTCGCCGATATGCGCTACGGCCTGGACCCGCAGTTCCGCTTCACGGTTTCCCGGGCCGTCTATAAGGGCGTACTCAAGTACCTGAGCGCCCGCTATGGCTGTTCCTATGTGGTCCAGCCACTCCCAGTCCACGGATTCAGCGCAGACCTCCGGGACGGCAAGGCGGTCCTCAGCTGGTCCCCCACGCCGGACCCGCTGGAGCCCACCGCCAAGATCAGCCACTACCGCGTGTACACCCGCCGGGATGACGGCGGCTTTGACGCCGGCATGCAGATCAAGGACACCACCTGCACCCTGAACCTGGAAAGAGGGCACCTGTACAGCTTCAAGGTAGTGGCCTGCAATGAAGGCGGCAAGAGCTTCCCCTCGGAAATCCTGTCCGTGGGACTTCCCGCCCACGAAGGACGGAAAGTGCTCATAGTGAATAACTTCACCCGCGTATCTACCCCTGCATGGTTCGATACGCCCACCTATGCGGGCTTCATGGACAACCTGGACAGCGGCGTACCCTGGGGGACGGACATCCTGTATTCCGGCAGCGTGAACCAGTTCGACCGCTCGGCCATCTGGACCGACGACGACAATCCCGGATTCGGCGGCTCCTTTACAGACCAGGGCGGCACCCGTATCGCAGGCAACAGCTTCGACTTTCCTGCCGTCCACGGAAAGGCGCTGCTCAGGGCCGGTTACGCCTTCGCCTCCACCAGCGCGGAAGCCTTCCACGGGCACACGGACGCCTTTGCGGTGGACCTCATCTGCGGCAAGCAGCTCACCACCCGGATCGGCCGCGGAGCCGTTGAGGACCGCTATCCCGTATTCCCGGATTCCCTGCAGGTGGCGCTAAGGCGCTACTCCTCCGGCGGCGGTCACGTGGTACTGTCCGGCGCCTATATCGGCTCCGATGCCTGGACCACGGTTTTCCCGGTGAAAATAGCGCCGGAAAGCACCCGGCAGTTCATTCAGGAAGTACTTGGCTACAAATGGGTTACCAATTTTGGCGACACCTCCGGACAGGCCGATGCGGCGGGCGGGGCGCCCTTCCGTCTCCCGATGGTCACCTACAACCGGGAATGGTCCCCTCTTATCTACCGGGTGGAAAGCCCGGACGGCATTGAGCCGGCTTCGGAGAAAACAAAGGCTCTGCTCCGCTACAAGGGTACAAGAATAACGGCAGCCACCGCCTTCGAAGGCGATGGCTACCGCTGTGTCGCTTTCGGTTTCCCGCTGGAAACCTCTCCCCAGCTGGAGGAGATACTAAAAAGCGTCCTCCGGTATTTCGAAGGACGCTAGTTTCTTTCGCTTTCCATTACATCCGTTCCGGGAGCTGGATGCCCAGCAGTCCCATGGCGGAACGTAATGTCCTGGCCAGCACATCAATAAGCTCCAGACGGTACTTGAGCACGGAGGGATCCTCTTCCTTGAGGATGGGTGTCTCGTGGTAATACTGGTTGAACTCCTTGGCCAGTTCGTAGGCGTAGTTGGCAATGATAGCGGGGCTCAGGGAAGCGCCGGCTTCACCCACCTTTCCGGGGAAGAGGCCCAGCAGCTTCACCAGGCGGATTTCCTTGGCGGAAGGCTGTGCATCGGCCTTGATGTCATCGGCCCCATAAGCCACGGTGGCCTTGCGGAGGATGCTGCAGATACGGGCGTGGGTGTACTGGATGAAGGGACCGGTGTTGCCGTTGAAGTCGATGGATTCCTTGGGGTTGAAGAGCATGGTCTTCTTGGGATCCACCTTGATAATGAAATACTTCAGGGCGCCCAGGCCGATCATGTGGTACAGCCGCTCCTTTTCCTCGTCGGAGATATCGGCCAGCTTGCCGCTCTCTTCGGAGGTCTTCTTGGCTTCCTCGTACATGCTCTGGATGAGGTCGTCGGCATCCACCACCGTACCCTCGCGGGACTTCATCTTGCCTTCCGGGAGTTCCACCATGCCGTAGCTAAGGTGGTAGATCTGGTCGGCCCAGTCGAAGCCCAGCTTCTTGAGGATGAGCTTGAGCACCTGGAAGTGATAATCCTGCTCATTGCCCACCACATACACGTGGGAATCCAGTTTATAGTTCTCGAAGCGGCGTTCCGCCGTTCCCAGGTCCTGGGTGATGTACACGGAAGTACCGTCTCCGCGCAGGACCAGCTTGCGGTCCAGGCCGTCGGCCGTCAGGTCGCACCAGACGCTGCCGTCCGGGTCCTTGACAAAGACGCCTTCCTTCAAGCCTTTCTGCACCAGTTCCTTACCCAGCAGGTAAGTCTCGCTCTCGTGGTCCACCTGGTCGAAGGTGATGCCCAGGGCGGCGTAGGTTTCGTCAAAGCCCTTGTATACCCATCCGTTCATCATGGACCAGAGTTCCCGCACGTGAGGGTCGTTCTGCTCCCACTGGACCAGCATCCTGTGCACCTCGTCAATTACCTCCGGGTGCTCCTTCTCCAACTTGGCGTACGCCACGTAGCAGTCCCCCACCAGATGGTCGCCCTTCTTGCCGGTGCTTTCCGGGGTGGCTCCGTCAAAGAGCTTTTCCCAGGCATACATGCTCTTGCAGATATGCACGCCGCGGTCGTTCACGATGGTGGATTTCACCACCTCGTTGCCGCAGGCCTTCAGGATGCGGGAGACGCTGTCTCCCAGGAGGTTGTTGCGGATATGGCCCAGATGGAGGGGCTTGTTGGTATTGGGGCTGGAGAATTCCACCATGATGCGCCGGCCGGTGGCGGGCAGCTGGCCGAAATCCTCATCGGCCGCCACGGCCGAGAGGGACTCGTTCCAGTACATGGGCGAGAAACTAAGGTTCAGGAAGCCCTTTACGCTATTGTAGGCCGATATTTCCGGCACATTGTCCACCAGCCATCCGCCGATGGCATTGCCGGTGACATCCGGTGCCTGGCGGGTAATCTTGAGGAGCGGGAAGGTGACCAGGGTATAGTCCCCTTCGAACTCCTTCCGGGTAACAGAAACCTGAAGTGACGTTTCCGCCACTTCAGTTCCATATAATGCTTGAATGGCCGCTGCGGCCTTCTGCTGGATAAACGCTTCCGGACTCATCCCAAATAGCCTTTAAGCAGTTTGCTGCGGGACGGGCTCTTGAGCCGGCGGATGGCCTTTTCCTTAATCTGGCGCACGCGCTCACGGGTGAGGCCGAACCGTTCCCCTATCTCTTCCAGGGTCATTTCCTGGCAGCCGATGCCGAAGAAGCTCTTGATGATCTCCCTCTCGCGGTCCGTAAGGGTGCTGAGGGCACGCTCGATCTCCGTATTCAGGGACTCGTTCACCAGGCCCTTGTCGGCGCTGGGGGAATCGTCGTTGGGCAGCACGTCCAGCAGGCTGTTGTCCTCCCCTTCCACAAACGGGGCGTCCACGGAAACGTGGCGGCCGCTAACGCGCAGGGTATCCGAAATCTTGTCCTTGGGGACATCGATCATCTCCGACAGTTCCTCGTTGGAAGGCTGGCGCTCGTTCTCCTGCTCGAACTTGGACAGGGCCTTGTTGATCTTGTTCAGGGAACCCACCTGGTTAAGGGGCAGGCGCACGATACGGCTCTGCTCCGCCAGGGCCTGGAGGATACTCTGACGGATCCACCAAACCGCATAGGAAATGAATTTGAAACCACGGGTTTCATCGAATTTTTCGGCGGCCTTGATGAGGCCCAGGTTGCCCTCGTTGATGAGGTCCGGAAGGCTGAGACCCTGGTTCTGATACTGCTTGGCTACCGAAACCACAAAACGCAGGTTGGCGCGGGTGAGTTTCTCCAGTGCGGCCTGGTCTCCCTTACGGATACGCTGGGCCAGTTCCACTTCCTCGTCCGGAGTTACCAGCTCTTCACGGCCGATCTCCTGGAGATACTTGTCCAACGACGCACTCTCGCGGTTGGTGATGGATTTTGTAATTTTTAACTGTCTCATCTATCTAAAATAAAATTACGGTCGGTTCCCACGGTAAGGAACCGGCCGTAATCAAAGCCTGTGCTGCGGCAGTCCCTTACTTGCCGAAGCCGAAGTAGAACGCCCTTCCGTTCTTGTCCACGCCCTCTACATACACGGCGCGGTTGGCCTTCTTCGCCTTGGCAATAACGTCTTCGGGTTTTGAGACTTGTTCATCGTTGATGTAAACGATGATACCGCCTGCAGGAGCGCCCGCCTGGGCCATTTTGCCTTCACCGGCAGAGACAATCTCTACGCCGGACCGGAGTCCCAGCTTCTTGAGCGTGTCGCTGTCCGCTTCCTTGAGCTTGGCGCCGTAGAAGAGAACGGAACCGTCAATGTCCTTCTCTCCGTTGGCAGAAGCTGCTGCATGGAAAGTGACCTGGGTGGTCTTTTCCTTGCCGTCGCGGATGTATTTGATGGTGGCCTTGTCACCAGGGTGATAGTCATTCACCTTGGCCTGCACGGAAGATGCATCTTTGACCGGCTGGCCGTCAATGGCAATAATGACATCGTTCTTGGCAAGGCCGGCTTCCTCTGCGGCACTTCCCTTCAAAACCTCGTTAATATATACGCCGCTTACGGAAGAAAGTTTCATTTCGTCGGCAAACTTTTTGTCCACGGTTATCATAGTGATTCCCAGCAGGGCGCGTTTCACGGAACCGTAGTCGATGAGGTCCGATGCCACACGCTTTACGATGTTCACCGGAACGGCGAAGGAGTAACCCGTATAGGAACCCGTCTGGGAGACGATGGCGGTGTTGATACCCACCAGTTCACCCTTCTTGTTCACCAGGGCGCCGCCGGAGTTGCCGGGGTTCACGGCCGCATCCGTCTGGATGAAGGACTCAATCTTGAATTCTCCGCTGCTGTCGGGCATGGAACGGCCTTTGGCGCTCACGATACCGGCCGTGATGGTGCTCCGGAGCTGGGCTCCCAGGGGCGAGCCGATGGCCAGCACCCATTCGCCCAGGCGCAGCTGGTCGCTGTCGCCCAGCGGGAGGGTAGGAAGCCCGTTGGCGTCGATCTTGATGATGGCCACGTCCGTAGCGGCGTCCGTGCCCACCACGGTGGCTTCGTACTGCTCGTTGTTATTCAAGGTAACGGAAATCTTGGTGGCGTCCTGTACCACATGGTTGTTGGTAACGATATAGCCGTCCTGGCGGATGATCACGCCGCTGCCGCTTCCCTTCTGTTCCCGGGAACGGGGCTGGTCATATTCATCGCCGAAGAAGAAGCGGAAGAAAGGGTCGATGGACTGGTACATGGACCGGCTTTGCACCGTTACCTCCACATATACAACGGCCTCCACGGCATTTTCGGCCGCATAGGTGAAATCCGGATAGTCTGTATCTGCCAAATTGACAGTACGGTATTCCACAGCATTGCCTTCGCTGTCACGTACCAGGTTGGGATTCTTGGGCTCCGATGCCCGGACAACTGCGTATGCAGTGAGCCCGCCGGCCAGGATAGAGAGAAGAACAGTTAAAAATCCTTTTTTCATATAATACACGTTTAATTGTTTCTAATAAAACCCGGACCCTATTTCTCAAAAGATATGCCAACGGCGGTTGTTTTCACAGTTTTTAGACGAATTTTAGACGAACAAATTTCTGTAAATAATTTGGATTCTTAATTTTTCTTAATATCTTTGTGCCAGATGACAAGAATGAGCGCATACCATCATCACCACCGTTCCCCCCAGGTCCGGTAGTTAACTCGTATGCATAATTGGAAAGTATGTAACAGACTGCCGGAATCCGGTACAGTCTGTTTTTTTGTTCTTTTTCCTTGATCTGGTGGAGCCGCAGGCGATAGTAAGTCCCTCTCCCGAGGAGAGGGTAACGTTGGGTAAAAAGGGGCGAGGGCCCGTGGGACTTAAGGGGAAAGGTTGAAAATAGGGATGTAGTTTATTTTATGGAATAAGGTTTTATTATGTTACGTTTAGCCATTCAATCGAAAGGACGCCTGAGCGACGAGAGCACCTCGCTGCTGAGGGAAATCGGCATAGACCTGGACGACTCTCACCGGAAATTCCTGCTGGAGGCGCCCAATTTTCCCCTGGAACTGCTGTATCTCAGGGATGATGACATCCCTCAGGTGGTGTCCGACGGCACGGCCGCCCTGGGCATCGTGGGTTTGAACGAGGTGGTGGAGCGGGGTCTTCCCGTAGAGATTGTGAAAAAGCTGGGCTTCAGCACCTGCCGCCTCTCCCTGGCCGTTCCCAAGGGGGCCGGCTACAACGGTCCGGAGTGGTTCCGCGGCAAACGGATCGCCACCTCCTACCCCCGGATCCTGGGCGACTGGCTCAAGGAAAAAGGCATCGACGCCAAGGTGCAGGTGATCACCGGCTCCGTGGAAGTGGCTCCGGCCGCAGGCATTGCCGATGCCATCTTCGACATCGTCTCCTCCGGCGGGACACTGGTGGCCAACGGCCTGCAGGAAGTGGAGAAGGTGTTTTTCTCGGAAGCCGTACTCATCTCCAGCGGCAAGCTTTCCCCGGAAGGCAGGCAGATCCTGGAGGAGATGCTGTTCCGCATAGATTCGGCCATGGTGAGCCGCCGCAAGAAGTACCTCCTGATGAACATCCCCAAAGCCTCCGTGGACGAGGCCATCCGCATCATTCCCGCCATGCGCAGTCCCACCATCATGCCCCTGGCGGCCGAAGGCTGGTGTTCCATGCACTCGGTGGTGGAAGAGGACAATCTCTGGGATAAAGTAAAGCAGCTCAAGGCCATAGGGGCCGAGGGCATCCTGGTGCTGAACATAGACAAAATCATTCCGTAAGCCATGATCCGTATAGAGAGAAACTCGTCCCGGGACAAGTGGGAGGCCCTTTGCCGTCGCCCCGCTACAGACAATCCGCTGGTGCGGGAACGTGTGGAAGCCATCCTCTCGCGCGTTAAAGGGCAGGGAGACGCCGCCCTGAGGGAACTGTCCCTGGAAATTGAAGGCAGGCCGATGGAAGCCATCGAGGTGACGGAAGCGGAAATCCAGGCCGCCTGCGAGGCCGTGAGCCCCGCCGTCAAGGAAGCCGTCGCCCATGCGGAACGCGCCATCCGGGCCTTCCACGAGGCCCAGCAGCCCCGCGAGATCTGCGTCTTCACCAGCCCCGGCGTCCGCTGCATCCAGCGGCCCGTTCCCATCGGCCGGGTGGGCCTGTATATCCCCGGCGGCAGCGCCCCCCTCTTTTCCACCGTGCTGATGCTGGCTGTTCCGGCCTCCATCGCCCGGTGTCCGGAAGTGATCCTCTGCACGCCGGCCGGGAAAGACGGGAAAGTGTGCCCGGAAGTACTGTTTACAGCTTCCTGTTGCGGCATCCGGCGCATTTTCAAGCTGGGCGGGGCCCAGGCCATAGCCGCCATGGCGTACGGCACGGAAAGTGTTCCCAGGGTGGACAAAATCTTCGGCCCGGGCAACCAGTACGTAACCACGGCCAAGCAGCTCCTGAGCGCCGCAACGGTGGCCATCGACATGCCCGCCGGCCCTTCGGAAGTTATGGTGATGGCCGATGGAACCACCCCGCCCGCCTTTGCCGCCGCCGACCTCCTTTCCCAGGCGGAACACGGCCCCGACAGCCAGGTGATGCTGGTGTGTGAATCGGCCGGAACCTGCGAAAGCATCCTGGCGGAAGTTGAGCGGCAAACTGCCCTGCTGCCCCGGAGCGCCATCGCCCTGCAGGCCCTGGACAAGAGCCGGGCCTTTGTCTTCGACTCTCTGGAAGACCGCATCGCCTTTGCCAATGCCTACGCCCCCGAGCACCTGATCATCGCCACGAAAGATGCCTGGAAGGTGGCTGACGGGATTACCGCTGCCGGCAGCGTCTTTGTGGGCCCCTACACCCCGGAAAGCGCCGGAGACTATGCCTCCGGCACCAACCACACCCTTCCCACCTGCGGCTGGGCCCGTTCCTTCAGCGGAGTGAACCTGGACAGCTTCTACCGCAAGATGACCCTGCAGGAAATTACCCCGGAAGGCCTCCGCGGCCTGTCCGGAACCATAATCACCATGGCCGAAGCCGAAGGGCTCCAGGCCCACGCCAACGCCGTAAAAGTAAGATTATGAACAAGATAGAAGCACTGGTGCGGCCCAATATCCGCATCCTTTCCCCCTATTCCACCGCCCGGGACGAATGCCAGGGAACGCCGGACATCTTCCTGGACGCCAACGAGAGCCCATACCCCGGCATCGGCTATAACCGCTACCCGGATCCCCGGCAGAAGGCCCTGAAGCAGCGGATATCGGCCATCAAAGGCCTGCCGGTGGAGAATATCTTCCTGGGGAACGGCAGCGACGAGGCCATCGACCTCATGTTCCGTATCTTCTGCACGCCCGGACAGGACAACGCAGTGGCCATAGTCCCCAGTTATGGCATGTACACCGTAGCGGCCGATATCAACGACGTGAAAGTGCGCGGCGTGCAGCTGGGAGCGGACTTCTCCCTGCCTGTGGATGAGCTCTTTGCCGCCGCTGACGCCAACACAAAACTCCTTTTCCTCTGCAGCCCCAACAATCCCTCCGGGAACGCCTTCGAACCTGCGCAGCTGCTGGACCTGATACAGCGTTTTCCCGGCATCGTAGTCCTGGATGAGGCGTACGCCGACTTCAGCGCCAAGGGAAGCCTGCGCCACAAAGTGCTGGAATTCCCCAACCTGGTGGTATTGCAGACCTTCTCCAAGGCCTACGGCATGGCCGGCCTGCGCCTGGGACTGGCCTTTGCCAACGCCTATGTCACAGACCTCATGAACCGGGTGAAATACCCCTACAACATCAGCCAGGCCGCTCAGGAAGCCGCTTTCCGTGCCCTGGAGGCCCCGGTTCAGGACAAAGTGGAGGAAATTGTAGCCCAGCGCGCCCGCCTTGCCGGCACCCTTCCCTCCTTCCCCTTTGTAAAGAAAGTATGGCCCAGTGACGCCAATTTCCTGCTGGTGCAGGTGGACGATCCGGACCGGCTGTACGGGCACCTCCTTTCCGACGGCATCATTGTCCGGAACCGTTCCCGGCAGCCGCTCTGCGCAGGCTGCCTCCGCCTCACCGTAGGAACACCCCGCGAAAACGACAACCTGTTGCAATCCCTGTCCCGCTATGAATAAAGTCATTATTGTAGACCGCGACGGCACCCTGCTCAAGGAGCCCTTCGACGAGCAGATAGATGCCCTGGAAAAAGTGGAATTCGTCCCCGGGGCCATCTCCGGCCTCAAGGCCCTCACAGGGCTGGGTTATGAGCTGGTCATGGCCTCCAACCAGGACGGCCTGGGCACCCCGGCCTTCCCGGAAGAGACCTTCTGGCCCGCCCAGAACCTGCTCTTGAAAACGCTTGCAGGAGAAGGGATTGTCTTTGACGATATCCTCATAGACCCTTCCTTCCCGGAGGATCATTCCCCCAACCGAAAGCCCGGTACCGGCATGTTCAGAAAATACCTGGACGGCTCCTATGACTTATCGGCCTCCTGGGTGATCGGGGACCGGGAGACGGACCGCCAACTGGCCGGGAACCTGGGCGCAAAGGCACTCCTGGTGGGAGAGATGAACTGGGAGGAGATTGCCCGTACCATCCGCAGCAGCGAGCGCAGCACCGTCATCGCGCGGAAAACCGCCGAAACGGATATCTTCGTGCGGGTGGACCTGGACGGGAAGGGGGCATCGGCCATCGACACGGGTCTCAAGTTCCTGGACCACATGCTCCATCAGCTGATTACGCACGGTGGCCTTGCCCTGGAAATCCGCTGCAAGGGAGACCTGGAGGTGGATGAGCACCACACCATGGAAGATGTGGGCATCGCCCTGGGAGAGGCGCTGCGAAAGGCCCTGGGCGACAAACGGGGCATCGAGCGCTACGGTTTCGCCCTGCCCATGGACGAGAGCCGGGCCCTGGTGCTGCTGGATTTCGGCGGCCGGAGCGAACTGGTGTGGGACGTGCAGTTTACGCGGGAATATGTGGGTGACGTACCCACGGAGATGTTCCACCATTTCTTCAAATCGCTTTCCAACGCCATGCAGGCCAACCTGTATATACAGGCCCGCGGGGAGAACAACCACCACCTGGCCGAAGGCATTTTCAAGGCTTTTGCGCGCAGCCTGAAGCAGGCGGTGCGGCGCGATGTGTTCAGTTACGATTTACCTTCCAGCAAAGGACTGCTATGATAGCTATCATCGACTATGAAGCGGGCAATATCTGCTCGGTACAGAATGCCCTGGAACGCCTGGGCGCATCCTATGAGCTAACCTCCGATCCGGAGCTCATCCGGAAGGCCGATAAAGTAATCCTCCCGGGTGTGGGCAACGCGGCTGAAGCCATGGCCAGCCTGCGTCGCAGCGGGCTGGACAGCGTAATTCGCGCCCTCCGGCAGCCGCTACTGGGCATCTGCGTAGGGCTGCAGGTCCTGTGCAGGGGTTCGGAAGAAGGCCCCACGGAGGGTCTGGGTATCTTTGACACATTCGTTAAACGGTTTCCTAATTATATGGCAGAAGGTAACTCCTGCTCCGCGAAAAAAAATGCCGATGCTTCGCAAAAGTCTTCTCCGACCGATAATGCCGAAGAAGTGGCGAAGGTGCCGCATATGGGGTGGAACTGTATCGGCAACCTGGAGAGCAAACTGTTCAAGGACCTGCCGGGCGGAAGCTTCGTGTATTTTGTCCATTCCTATTATCCGGAGCTTTGTCCGGATACCATCGCCACCTGCCGGCACGGGGACACGCTTTTCAGCGCTGCGCTGCGTTGGGAGAACTTCTACGGCACGCAGTTCCATCCGGAGAAGAGCGGAGAGGTGGGTGCCGCCATCCTTAAAAACTTCCTGGCCTTATGATAAAGATTGTACCGGCTATAGATTTGATAGGGGGACGCTGCGTACGGCTCACCCAGGGAGACTATGGGCAGAAGAAGGTGTATGAGCTTTCTCCCGCAGACGTGGCGCGGAGCTATGCCGATGCCGGCGTGGAGCGCATCCACCTGGTGGATCTGGACGGGGCCAAGGCAGGCGCCCCGTGCAACCTGGGCACGCTGGAGGCCATTGCCGGGGCTGTTTCCTGTGAGTTGGAATGGGGCGGCGGAATCGGCACCACAGAGGCTCTGAAGAGTGTTTTTGCTGCCGGAGCCACCCACGCCATCGCAGGCAGCGTGGCCGCCCTGAAGCCGGAACTCTTTGAGCAGTGGCTGGACCTGTACGGCGCCCGGATGATCCTGGGGGCCGATGTCCGGGACGGCAGGATTGCCGTCAGAGGCTGGCTGGAAGAGGCGCCTCTCACCATCGACCAGCTGGTGGAGCGCTTCCTGCCACGAGGGCTCCGGGAGTGTATCGTCACGGACATCTCCCGCGACGGGATGCTCCAGGGTCCTTCCACCGGCCTCTACACCCGCCTGCAATCGGCCTTCCCGGATGTTGTATTTACGGTTTCCGGCGGCGTTTCCTCCCTGGAGGACCTGCGGGCGCTGGATGCCCTCGGCCTTAAGAAAGCCATTGTTGGGAAAGCCCTTTATGAGAATCGTATCACCCTGAAAGACATTTTGTTATGGTCGCAAAACGCATAATCCCCTGCCTGGACGTAAAAGACGGCCTGGTGGTAAAAGGCATCAACTTCGAAGGCCTCAAGGAGGTGGGCGATGCCGTTGAAATGGGCGCCCAGTATGCGCGTGACGGGGCCGATGAGCTGGTGTACCTGGACATCAGCGCCACAAAGGAAGGCCGGCGCACCTTCGCCACCCTGGTGGAGCGCATCGCCCGGGAGATTGACATTCCCTTCACCGTGGGGGGCGGGATCGGCTCGGTGGAAGACGCCGCCCGCCTGCTGGATGCCGGGGCCGACAAGGTCTCCATCAACAGCGCCGCCCTGGCCCATCCCGCCCTCATAGAGCAGCTGGCCGGAAAGTACGGCAGCCAGTTCGTTGTAGTGGCCATAGATGCCAAATGCATGGACGGCCGCTGGATCTGCACCACGCACGGCGGTTCCCGCTTTACGGACAGGGAACTCTTCAGCTGGGCCGCAGAAGCCCAGGAACGGGGTGCCGGGGAAATCCTCTTCACCTCCATGGACCACGACGGCACCAAGGCCGGCTATGCCTGTGAAGTATACGCCCGTCTGGGCAGCCTGCTTTCCATCCCGGTCATCGCCTCCGGCGGCGCCGGTTCCGTACAGGACATTGTGGATGTGCTCACCCTAGGCCGGGCCGATGCCGCCCTGGCCGCCAGTATCTTCCACTACGGGGAAATCCCCATTCCGGTTTTAAAACAGGCCCTGAAAGCCGCAAATGTCAATGTAAGATGAAATTCAGTGACTTCAATCTGGAAAAGACCGGCGACTCCCTGCTGCCGGTGATTGTGCAGGATGCCACCACCCTCAAGGTGCTCATGCTGGGATACATGAATGAAGAAGCGTTTGAGAAAAGTGTGGCCGAGGGCGTTGTCACCTTTTGGTCCCGGGGTCGTAAATGCCTCTGGACCAAGGGGGAAACCAGCGGCAACTTCCTGCATATCGTAAAGATGTGGGTCGACTGCGACGGGGACACGCTCCTGATCCAGGCCCGGCCCGACGGCCCCACCTGCCACCGGGGAACCACGGCCTGCTTTGACACGGAGGAGGACGAAGGCTTCGTGCGGAGCCTGTCGGCCTTGATCCGGGACAGGCACGCGAAACTGCCGGAAGGCTCCTATACCTCCAAGCTGTTCATCAAAGGGCCCAAGGCCATCGGCAAGAAAGTGGTGGAGGAGGCCGGCGAGGCGGTGATTGAAGCCGTGGACGGCAACCGGGACCGCTTCATCTACGAGGCCGGAGACCTGGTGTATCACCTCCTGGTGCTGCTGGAAAGCATGGATGTCTCCCTCCCGGAGCTGGAAAAGGAACTGGCCTTAAGACACCGCTGAAAAATTAGGCATTTTCTTGGAAAATGATTATATTTGTCTGCTAACATACATAGTCAAGAAAAACAGACACCATATGAAACTGAACATTTCCAGCAACAATCTCCTTAAAGCCCTCCTGGACGTTTCCAAGGCCATCCCTTCCAAGTCTCCGCTTCCCATCCTGGAGAACTTCCTGTTTGTCCTCAAAGACGGCAAGCTGGAAATCACGGCATCGGACTCGGAACTCACCCTCCGCACCGCCATCGAGGTGGAAGGCGCAGAGGAAGACGGCGCCATCGCCGTGCCTGCCCGTCACATGACGGACCTCCTCAAGGAACTGCCGGACCAGCCGCTCTCCATCGCCACCACCACGGACAGCTCGTTCGAGTGCAAGTGGGCCAGCGGTAACTCCGTGCTCCCGTATTTCCCGGCCGACGACTATCCGGAGATCAAGAGCACCGGAGAAGACGCCCTCAAGGTGGAATTCCCGGCAGAAACGCTGGTGGAAGGCATCCAGAGCACCATTTACGCCACGGCCGACGATGAAATCCGCCCTGCCATGAACGGTATCTTCTTCGACATGGCGCCGGAAAGCACCACCCTGGTGGCTTCGGATTCGCACAAGCTCATCTGCTACACCACCGGAGACGTCAAGGCCCCGGAAAAGGCTTCCTTCATCCTGCACAAGAAACCGGCCGGCGTGCTGCGCTCCATCATCGGCAAGGAAGAGGAGAAGGTGGAAGTGAGTTTCGACAATACCAACGCGCAGTTCACCTTTGGCAGCACCACCCTCATCTGCCGCCTGGTGGTGGGCAAGTATCCCAAATACCGGGATGTCATTCCCACGGCCAACTCCAACATCCTGCAGATAGACCGCCAGCTGCTCCTCAACACCGTAAAGCGGGTGGCCGTATGCGCCAACAAGGCCTCCAACCACATCAAGTTCACCCTCAAGGAAGGCCAGCTGGAAATCAGCGCACAGGATCTGGGCTTTGCCCTGGCCGCCTATGAGAAGATTTCCTGCAACTATCAGGGAGACGAACTGTCCATCGGCTTCAAGTCCACTTTCCTCACGGAAATCCTTTCCAACATGGGCTGCAACAGCTTGGTAATCAAGTTTGCCGATGCCCGCCGCGCCGCCCTCATCCTCCCCGCGGAGGAAGAAGCCGCCACGGAGAAAGTCTGCGGTATTTTAATGCCTATAATGATCCAATAAGTTTTTATGGAACTTAATCTTCAACGGCCGTTGCTCTTCTTTGACATAGAGAGCACCGGCCTTAATATTGGCACGGACTGCATTTGCGAACTCAGTTTTGTAAAAGCACTGCCGGGCGGGGAAACCCGTATCAAGACCTGGCGTTTCAAGCCCTGGGATTATGTGGCCGGTCGGCAGTATCCCATTGCGCCGCAGGCATCGGCCGTCAACGGCCTCAAGGATGAGGACCTGGCCGGATGCCCCCGCTTCTGCGACTGTGTGGACGAGGTGGTGGAATGGCTTGCGGACGCGGATCTGGCAGGTTTCAATTCGGCCAAGTTCGACCTCCCTATGTTGGCGGAAGAGATTGAGCGCGTGAGGCTTTTCATGCACAAGGAAATCAACATAGACCTCCATTCCAAATTGATGGTGGATGTGCAGAACATTTACCACTACATGGAGCCCCGCAACCTCAAGGCCGCGTACCGTTTCTACTGCGGTGGGGAAGACTTCGAGAATGCCCATACGGCCGAAGCCGATACGGTAGCCACCATGGAAGTACTTAAGGGCCAGCTGGATATGTATCCGGATAAGCTTAAAAACGATGTCAGTTTTCTGGCGTCCGTGGCCGGACGGCCCCGTACGGTGGACTATGCCGGCAGGCTGTATCTGAACGATGCCGGGGAGGCTGTGGTGAGCTTCGGCAAGCACAAGGGCCGCACCGCCCGGGAGGTTTGGGAGACGGAGCCTTCTTATTTCAGCTGGATAGAAGGCGGGGACTTTACCCTGGACACCAAACGCCAGTTCGCCCGCCTCAAAGCCCAGTTCCAGCAGGAGCGCAAGGCCGCCCTCAACCGCCCCGCCACCTCTGACGAGCTCCAGGGCCTCCGCGACAAATTCTCTACCGGAAAGCTATTCTAACTACTGTTTATAAACGCGGAAGGAAAAGGTTTGGGGAAGGCCAAAAGGATGTTCTTGGGCTTCATTTTACTTGAAGATTTCGGCCAGTGTGGCTTCCAGGGCCTTACCGTGGAGATCACGGGTCACGATGGTCCCTTCCGGATCTATCAGCAGGTTGTCCGGAATGCCCGTGACGGAGTAAAGCCTGGCTGCAACACTTTGCCAGTACTTTAAATCGGAAAGATGGATCCAGGGCATTTCCCAGTCTTTAATGGCGTTTATCCAGGCTTCCTTGTCATTGTCAAAAGACAGGCCCACAATCTCGAAACCTTTGCTGTGGTACTTCTTATAGGCGGCTGTTACGTTTGGCATTTCGGCCTTGCAGGGGCCGCACCAGGAGGCCCAGAAAACCACCAGCACCCATCGGCCCTGCCCCACATACTCGCTCAATCGGTGGTTCCTGCCATCCGGATCGGCCTCCACCAGGTCCCGGAACTTCTCCCCGACAACGGATTGCCGATGCTCCGTGTCCTGCCTCCGCTGGGCGTCAGATACTTCCATCCGGCGCTTCAGGTCTACCGTATAAGGATGACGGGCAACTTTGGGATTGGCCGCCAGAATCTGGTCCAGTTTCTTCTCACCGGCCGCTTTGTTCCAGTTGTCCGCCGCAGCAACCACTGAGGGAAGATTTTCCAGGAAGGCTACCGGAATAAGGCTGTTATTGTTCTCCTCGATGAGCCTCACATAGAACCCGGCATATTTCTTTATGGCATTGCGATACTTTGCCATCATCTCCACCGCTTTCTCCTCCGAGACATTGTCAGACATAGACTCTATCTCTTCGATGACGCTGTAGTATTCGGCATATGCCTCCTGATTCCGCTTATTGCATTCCCACAACTTTGTATTGAGGGCCGATCCGGTGAGCGTACCTTCCGCAACATTCACCTTTACGGTTTTGCCGTCGTTGAAGAGCGGGAACAGCTTGTCGTCAACTGAAAGCATCAGGAAAGCGTCTTTATCCGTTTCTCCCTTCATCTCGAAGATGCCGTCCGATACGACGGCGCTATTAATGGGAATCTCGCCGGTCTGATCCACCAAGTACACTCTTGCACCGTTTGGAGCGTTGGTGCCGGTTACGGTATATTTTGCGGTATTCCCGGCGCAGGCCAGTGCAACCATTGTGGCAATGGACAGTATAAGAAGGGTTATCTTTTTCCTATTCATACTAATGGTTATACACGATATGCTGTTTATTGCGCCCAGGAAGAAAGCAGGGCCTGGGCTTCGGCCACGGTCTTGGGAAGGGAGTTCCCGGCTTTGAACCAGGCCTCTATATCGGCCTTTTTGTCCGGAAAGAGTTTTTTCAGATTATTCTTGGACAGCGGATAGACCCCCTCTCCTTTGTACAGGTAGAGGGTCTCTTTTACATCATAGGGGTAGGTCTTGTTACTGTTCAGGTTATAGACACCGGATTCCGTATACAAGGAACTGTATTCCCGGATGGAGCTGGTCTGGGACGTACCTCCGTAGGCACCCTCCTTGGCGTCACGGATTATCCTGACATCCCGCCTGAGGGCAACACCCATGTCATAAGAAGCCGGATACATCCGGTAGAAAACGCCCCGGTTCCGGATGAACCAGACCGTATCCAGCTGCACCCGCACAATCTGTTCTGCGTTGGCCGCCTCCAGTTCCACCCCGTTGTTGTCTATGAAACGGAGCGTATTGTCCACCGCACAGATGTTCATCTTTCCCTGTGCCGGAGCCTGTCCGCGAAGATACACCATCCCGTCGCAGAACGCCGGCATCAGATAAAAAACCTCGTCCGGGATGGCCTTGGGGGCCGATTCCTGCGCCCGCAGCGCCAAAGGGGCCGCCAGCGCGAGGAAAAATACCAATAAGCAGTATTTAAAACGAGTAATGTTCAAAGCGAGTCTGTTTTAATGGTCCGGTACAAAGATAAGCAAAAATTGGGCAAAACACTGGGTTACGGTAAATTACGGATTAGTCTTACGCCATATAATTCACCCACCTGGCGGCCGGGCTTGGCCACAAATTTGATGCGTACCTGCGTCTTTCCCTTAAGCAGATCGGCAGGAATGGCATAGTCTTCCGTCTTGAACTGCGAGGTGCGCCACCTGCGGGTATTGTCCACGCTGCACAGCAGGACATCGTCCACCAGGATGTCAAACTCGCATGTGCGCCATTCGTCCTGTCCCCAGAACGTGAGGCGGAGCGAGAGGCCGGTCTCACCGCCTGTCTGCATCAGATAACTGAAGTAGTGGCCGTTACGGGCATCGCGGAAAAACACATCATTGGTGTTGCCCGTGTTGGAGCGGTCGGTCTCCATCTTGTGGTCGGTTTCCGGCTGCTGCTCGCCGGGCTGCACCTTGTCCACGGTACGGGCTTCCAGGGCCTGCCGCTCCTGCTCCTCTTTGGCCAGCCGCCCAAGATAGTCCCGGTAACCCGATTCGGACAGGGCAAGCCAGTAAATCATATAACGGCTGTCATGGATTTCGAAGAAAGGCTGGAGCTCGTTATGGATGGCGTTTTCCATCCGGGTTGTCAGGGTAAAGTGCAGGGGTTTTCCGGCAACAGGCTGCAGCTGACCGGCAATCCCCTCGACATCGGCATTGACCAGGAAGGGCGCTTCATTGATGGGAAGCTTCTTACCGCTGGCATACTGCCCGAAGCGGCTGTCATCGGCAATCAGATGGGCCAGATCCTCCGTACCGGTCTTCATGCCCAGCAGGATGGGGCCGTGCATCAGGGCAATATACTCCGGCACGTTGGGCAGGTACTTGATGCTGTTGTGCATGGGGAATTCCATCTCTACCACATCCCCCTTCTTCCATTTCCGGTCAATGGTGACATAGCTGGACGGCCCCGTAATCACATCCACAGGCCGGCCGTTTACCTTCACTTTGAAGGCACCCGGTTTCACCCAGCCCGGATAACGGACCAGCAGGGGGAACTGTCCCTTGCCCTCGGTGACGGTAATCCGGCTCGTTTCACCATAGGGGAAAGCGGTTTCCTGCCGGATCCGGATGTTTTTCTGCCTCCAATTCAGTTCCGAGGCCACAAAGAGGTTCACATAGAGGGCGTTCCCCACATGCGTATAGATAAACTGGCCATATTTGCCATGATTCTCCATACCTGTACCCACACAGCACCACATGGCCTCATTGGGGGCCGAATAGTTACGGTAGTGACGCGGACGGGCCGAGGTAAAATACACATAGCCACCGTGTTCCGGGTGCTGGGTGGAGAGAATGTGGTTGAAGGTGGCCAGCTCGTAATAATCGGCATAGCGGGCTTCCGGATTACGGCGGTGCAAGTTCTCGGTGAGCTTGAGCATATTGTTGGTATTGCATGACTCCGGACCGTCGATGTCGTTCACAAAGTCGATACAGGTCTCCCGGCTGGGAAAATGTTCACGACGGCTGTTCCCGCCGAATGCCAGGGAACGTTCGCCCGTAACGACATCCCAGAAAAAATCGGCCGCATTGTGATAGCTCTCATCACCGCCGAGTTCACTGATTCGCTCGAATCCTACCACTTTGGGCACCTGCGTGTTGGCGTGCAGGTTGTCCAGATTGTCCACACGCTGCGACATGGGCGTAAGCAGCCCGCGGTGGGAGAACCGCCTGGCCACCTCCAGGTATTTCCCGTCTCCGCTTATGGCATAGGCATCTGCCAGCACCTCGTTCATACCACCGTGCTCATTGCCCAGCATCTGTTCCATCTGCTCATCACTCAGCCCCGCCGTGAGATCGATGGCCCAGTCACAAAAGCCCAGGAAGAGCGTCTTGGCCTGTTCCATGCCACAGTAGAGCCACGCATCACGCAGCCCGGCGTACATTTTATGCAAATTATAGAACGGAGCCCATGCACTGGAGTACACCCTGAAATCCCCTTTCTTGAACGTACTCCAAATACGCTCGCTGTCGGGCATGCCGCCCACATAGCCCCTACCCCACTCCGGGTGGTTCTTCGCGTTGGCTTCGGCACAGAGCTGCAGTTCGCTTACCATGTATTCCATGCGCCTGCGGCATTCCTCATTGCCGGTGGCGGCATTCATGGCCATCGCCGTGAGGTAGTGACCGCCCACATGGCCGTCCAGCCCGTCCCAGTTGGGATAGGCCTTGGCACGCGGTTCCAAACCCGCCTCCTTGCGATAGGGAGCCAGCAGACGGTCGCAGTCGTACTGCAGCAAGGTCTGGATATTCAGCTCGCGCGCCCGTTTGAGCGGACCGTCCAGCAGGGTTACATCACCAAGGGGGAATTCATCGGCATACAGTCTATCCTGCGCGTATGCCGAGAAACTCAGCATCAAAGCAAAAACAACGGCGATTCTCTTCATATTCTATTTAATTACAATTTGTTCTTTTATTCCACCGGGAAAAAGTAGTGAAGCGGGACCTCCGGGGCTTCGGAGAAGATGTGCACCAGGTCTTCCAGGATCCAGTCCGGATGCACGGGACCGGTTTCCCAGAAGCGGTTGCCTCCGCCCTCCGTTGTCTGGAGCGTATTGTTCCAGACCGGCTTTTCCAGCACCGGGAAACGGGCAAAAAGCGGATGGACGCTGCGGAGCTGTTCGCGGGTGCGGCACCAGCCGGGGTTCAGCCATACATCGGCCTCCTGCGCATAGGCATACGCCTCTTCCAGGCCGATGGTGCCGGATTCCGTCTTGCCGGGTTCCGACCCCAGCAGTTCGCCGCCGGCATCCCGGATCAGCTGCGCCATGTAATTATCGGCCCCAGGGATGTACCAGATATCGGCATAGGGGATGTTGATGAGCACTTTTTTCCTCAGCGGCGGCTCCTGCACCAGCGAGAGATAGCGGTCCCGTACGGCGGAAAAAACGGAGTCTGCCTCCTGCCGGTGGCCAGTGAGGGCGCCGAAGAATTTCACGTATTCCGCCCGTGCCAAGGGGTGGTTCTCCAGGTGTTCGCTCACAATTACGCAGCGGATACCTAAATCCCGGAGTTTGGCCAGGTAAGGCGGTTCTGCTGCGGAGACTGCGTACGTAAGGAAGATATCCGGACGGGCCTGCAGGATGGCTTCGTAGTCCAGTGCAGCATCGTAACCCACCTCCGCGGCCCGGCTGCGGACGGCCTCATTACCTAGATAATCCACGCCGGAGACCGCCACGACGGCATCATCGGCCCCGATGGCTTCCAGGTAGCCCACATAGGAGGAGGACATGCAGACAAGGCGCTCCGCCGCTCCCTTGAGCGTATCCGGTGCAGCCCCGGAGGGCGAATACACCACCACACTCCCCTCTTCCGTAACGCTGAACCACTGGGCGTACTCCATTTGAGTTCCGGTTTCCACGGAACGGTTCCGGCAGGAGAGCAGGCACAGCGGCAGCAAAAAAAGCAGGAGTCTATTTGGGAAGGCGGGCATCTTTTAGTAATTTTGTGCACCCAAAGTTAGTGTTTTTGCAGCTAATCGGCAAAAGATGCTGGTCCTTCTTTCCGTTTTACTGCTGCTCCAGCAGCCCGATACGCTGGCAGCTTCGGCCGTCAGCGCCAAACGCGTGGTGTCCCCTCCCACGGACGCCATTTCCGGCCAAAGGCTGCAGCGGAGCGTGAACCTCTCCGATGCCATCCGGGACTTCAGCGGCATCCAGCTGAGGGACTACGGCGGGGTTGGCGGCCTCAAGACCGTGAACGTGAGAAGCCTGGGAAGCGCCCATACTGCCATTTTCCTGGACGGCGTTCCCATTGACAATGCCCAGAATATGCAGGTGGACCTGGGACGGATTCCCACCAGCAGTCTGGAAAGCGTAGAACTGTATGAGGGACAGCGCTCCCAGCTGCTCCAGACGGCGCGGGAATATGGCAGCGCCAGTTCCCTGCACCTCACCAGCGCCCTGCCTTCGGCGGAGAGACAGATAAAACTGCACCTCCACGGAGGCGCTTTCGGGACTGTGGCGCCGGAAGCCTCCTGGGAACAGGGCTGGGGGTCACGGCTGCGCACCCGCCTCCTGCTTTCCGGCAACACGGCCAACGGCCGGTACCCTTTCCACCTGAGAGACTGGCAGTATGACACCCTGATGACCCGGGAAAACGGGGACCTGTCGGCCTTCCGGGCCCTGGCACAGCTCTTTTATCTCAGGGACGGCGGCCGATGGGAGGCCTCCGTGAACTGGTACGATTCCCACCGGGGCATTCCCGGTCCTGTCTACAAGCAGGCCCTGGGCTATCCCCTTTCGCTGGACCGCCAGGAAGACCGGAACCTTTCCGTCCAGCTGGGCGGAGAGCAGGTGCTTTCGGAGCGGCTGCAAGTGCTGTTCCGTGCCAAATATGCCCGGGACGTGCTAAACTACATAGACATTTCCGAACAGGATCCTTCCGTATCGGCCACTTGGAACTACTTGCAGCAAAGCGCCTATCTTTCGGGCGCGCTGGACTGGGCCGCCACGGAGTGGCTGCATCTGGGCGGCGCCGTGGACGGGCAGTTGGAAAGCCTGCGGGCGCAGGTCCCCGCCCGGCGGAGAACGCTGTTTTCAGCCGTTTCTGCTGCGCTGTTGAAAGATCCCTGGCGGGCCAGCCTTTCCCTGCAATACCAGTACTCCGTGGGCGCGGGCCGATACAGTTTCCTCTCCCCTGCTTTCCTGCTTGACTGGCATCCCGCCCCCGAATGGGAGTTCGGCGCCCTGGCAAAGCGTTCGTGCAGGCTTCCCACCTTCAACGACCTCTATTACACCAATGTAACCTCCCGTTCCCTGCAGCCGGAAACCGTATGGCAGACCGCCGTCCGCTGGAGCTGGAAACAGGCCATAGGCCGATGGTATTTTACGGCCCGGGAAGAGCTCTATTTCAACTGGGTGCAGAACAAACTGGTAGCAGTTCCAAACGGCAGCCTGTTCCGCTGGAGCATGTACAATATTGGCGGGGTACGCATCTTTGGGGACGAAATTGCCGCATCGGCCACTTACAACAGTCCGGGCCGATGGGAAGCCGGCCTCACCGCCCGTTATTCTTACCAGTGGGCCCACGATACGGAAACCGGCGGACAAATCCCCTACATTCCCCTCCATAGCGCCAGCTTCCAGCTCTTCGGCAGCTGGAACGGCTTCCGCCTGGAAGTGCAGGGCTTCCTTACCGGAGAACGCTTCACTTCCTCCTCCAACCGGCCCGAATTCCGGATAGCCCCCTGGACCACCTGGGACGCCACCCTGGGCTGGCAGGGAAAACGTTTCCGGCTGGGCCTGCAGCTGAAGAATCTCTTTGACCAGCAGTACCAGATTGTCCAACAATACCCCATGCCGGGTCTCCACGTGCTGGCATCTATTGACTATTCCTTCTAGTTTTTGTATCTTTGCATTCCGGCAGGAGGCAACTCCTGCGTAGCATCGGCTATTTTTTTGCGAAGCAGGAGTTGCCTCCTGCCGGAAAGTCCGACAACCAAGTTCTTTAACATAGTATGAAAAAGTTATCACTGCTGGTTTTCAGCACGGTCCTCGTGGCGACAGTCGCGGGTTGCACCAAAGAAAACGCCTCTGAAATAACAGGTTTCACGGGCATCGAAGTCGAAGTAGGTGAACAAAATGGCAGCTCCAGGCTGTTCATTCTCAATGAAGGGGCTTTCCCCGGAGCGTCCACGCTGGACCTGCTCGATTTCAATACCAAAAAATATTATGCCGATATCTTCGGCCAGGCCAATCCCGGGGTCCCTCAGGGCCTGGGGAATACCGGTAACGATATGGCCATCGTGGACGGCAAGCTTTGGGTGCTCATGAATGCATCCAACCAGGTGTCTGTGCTGGAACTCCCCTCCTTCAAGCTGGACAAGGTCCTTTCCATAGACAGCCCGCGCCATATCTGCCTGGACCAGAATAATGTTTACATTTCCTCCTACGGTGCCGCCGTCTATGGCGGAGACCCGGTGGAAGGAAAAGTCTATCGGATTACCCGCAACACACTTGAAATAGATGAAGTTTCCGTAGGCTACCAGCCGGAAGGCCTCTGTGTGGCCGGAGGCAAACTGTATGTGGCCAACAGCGGCGGCTACAACTGGCAGCACGACAACCGCATCTCCGTCATCAACCTGGGCACTTTCAAACTGGAGAAACAGATGGAACTGCCGGAAACCAATCTCAACGGGCTGATCCTGGGAACGGATGGCAAGTTGTGGGTGAATACCTACGGCGAATCTACCTGGACGCAGGATGAAAGCGGCGAATGGATCCAGAGCGTGAGCGCTCCCATGAGCCTGTCGGCCATTTCCACCAGCGGTGAGTGCAAGACCGTGGCCGGCGTACACGCCGACAAGATGGTCCGCGCAGGTTCCTTCATCTACGCCATCGGCAATGATGCCGAAATGAGCGGCGGATACGACCTGTGCCTGTACAAAGTCAACACGTCCAATGCATCTGTTGTGAGCACCACGCACTTTGCCACGTCGGACCTTTCCCGCATCGGCTATCCGTACGGCATCGACGTGAACCTGGAAAACGGAGACATCTACATCTGCGATGCCAGCTTCACCTCCGGCAGCAAGCTCCACTGCTTCGACACCAACTGCAAGTGGAAGTGGACGGTGGACACGGGCGTAGGCACCGGCCATCTGCTGCGGTGGTAAAATAACTGAATTGCAATCACTTACAATAATACCCTGCTGCGTTTGTGCAGCAGGGTATTTTCATAAGATGCTTTAAACCAGCCGGTTTAATATTACTCAGCCTTACCGTCGGAACCCAGCACATTCACAATCTTGTGGATGTACATCTTCTTCATTTCCTCACGGGCGGGCTTCAGGTACTGGCGGGGATCGAAGTGGCTGGGATTCTCGGCCAGGTGCTTACGGATGGCGGCGGTCATGGCCAGACGGCTGTCGCTGTCGATGTTGATCTTGCAGACAGCGCTCTTGGAGGCCTCACGCAGCTGCTCCTCCGGAATGCCGATGGCGTTGGGGAGGTTGCCGCCGTACTGGTTGCACATGTCCACATATTCCTGCGGAACGGAGCTGGAGCCGTGGAGGACAATGGGGAAGCCGGGGAGCTTCTTCTCAATCTCGTGCAGCACGTCGAAGGCCAGCGGCGGAGGAACCAGACGTCCGGTCTTGGGATCGCGGGTGCACTGCTCCGGGGTGAACTTGTAGGCGCCATGGGAAGTGCCGATGGAGATGGCCAGGGAGTCGCAACCGGTGCGGGTGGCGAAGTCGATGACTTCCTCCGGCTTGGTGTAATGGGATTCGGCAGAAGAAACCTCGTCCTCTACGCCGGCCAGTACGCCCAGCTCGGCCTCTACGGTAACATCGAACTGATGGGCATACTCCACAACCTTCTTGGTGAGGGCGATGTTCTCCTCGTACGGGAGGGAGGAGGCGTCGATCATCACGGAAGAGAAGCCGAAGTCCACGCAGCTCTTGCAGATTTCGAAGCTGTCACCGTGGTCCAGGTGAAGGACGATCTGGGGATGCTCCCAGCCCAGTTCCTTGGCGTATGCCACGGCACCTTCGGCCATATAACGGAGGAGGGTCTGGTTGGCGTAGTTACGGGCGCCCTTGGAAACCTGGAGGATGACCGGGGACTTGGTCTCTGCGGCAGCCATGATGATGGCCTGCAGCTGTTCCATGTTGTTGAAATTGAAAGCGGGGATGGCGTAACCGCCGGCGACGGCCTTCTTGAACATCTCGCGGGTGTTCACAAGGCCCAGTTCTTTGTAAGATACCATAAGTTTGTGTATAATTAGAATAATTTATTTCTAAAAGCCCACAAATTTAGCTATTTTTGTGGAAAGATAAAAGTAATATGCCTGGTAAAGTATTGATATTTTCGGCGCCCTCCGGCAGCGGAAAGAGCACCATCGTGAACCATATCCTGGGACTTCACCCGGAAGTGGAGTTTTCCGTTTCGGCCACTTCCCGGCTTCCGCGGGGGCAGGAGCAGGATGGCGTGGAGTATCTGTTCTATTCGGCCGACATCTTCCGCCTGCTCATCCGGGACGGCAAGTTCGTGGAATTCGAGGAGGTGTATCCGGACCGCTTCTACGGCACCCTCAAGAGCGAGGTGAACCGCATCTGGGGCAAGGGCCACGTGATCATCTTCGACGTGGACGTGAAGGGCGGGGTGAACCTCAAGAAATACTTCGGGGAGCAGGCCCTTTCCGTCTTTATCCAGGCCCCTTCCGTGGAAGTGCTCCGCGAGCGCCTGATCAAGCGGGCAACGGACTCCATGGAGGAAATTGAAAAACGCGTGGCCAAGGCGGCCGAAGAAATGACCTACGCCCCGCAGTTTGACCGCGTGCTCGTGAACGACAACCTGGACATCGCCTTCCGCGAGGCCGAAGAAATGGTAGACGCCTTCCTATGCGAATAGCTGTCTACAGCGGTTCCTTCAATCCCATGCACAAGGGACACGAGGCCATTATCCGTTTCCTCACCCGGGATGCGGGTTTTGACTGCGTGTATCTGGTGGTTACCCCGCTGAACCCCTTCAAGCAAAACCACAGCCTCCCTGCCGGGCAGGACCGCTTCGACGCCGCCGTGGAAGCCATCGGCCGTCATCCGGACCTGAAGGTGAAGGCCGATGACATCGAACTCCGGATGACACCGCCCCAGTATACCATCCGCACCCTGGACGCCATCAAGGCCCGGGAGCCGGAAAACAGTTTCTCGCTGGTGATAGGGGCCGACAATCTGGAGAGTTTCCCCCGCTGGCGGGACTACGGGCGTATCCTCAGGGAGTACGGCGTGGTGGTTTTCCCCCGAAAAGGATATCACCGGGGACACCTCAAAGCCCGCCTGTTAAAGGAAGACCCGTCCTATAAGGTCACCCTCCTGAAAGCCCCGCTGGTAACCATCTCCTCCACGGAAATCCGGGAGGGCATGGCCGCCGGAAAGGACATGTCCAAATGGCTCATGTAATGAAGAACGTAGAAACCGAACGCAAATTCCTGGTCCGGGACAGCAGCTATAAATCGCAGGCTGTCAAAAGTTTCCGGATCAAGCAGGGCTACATAGCCCACGACGGTGGCAACACCGTCCGTGTCCGCATCCGGGACCATCAGGGCTTCCTCACCATCAAGGGCCCGTCCTATGACGGCATTTCCCGCTTCGAATGGGAAAGGGAAATCTCCCTGGAAGACGCCGAAGCCCTCTGCAGCCTCTGCCATGGCGGTTTCATCGACAAAACTCGTTATATTGTACCGGCAGGAGACAACTCCTGCTCCGCGGAAAATTATGCCGATGCTACGCAGGAGTTGTCTCCTGCCTGTACCAAAGAGTCTGCAGATGAAGACTTTTGCGAAGCATCGGCCTTCTTCTTAGCGAAGCAAAATTCTTCATCTTTAGATTCTCAGAAGTTCTTCGAGGTAGATGAGTTCTACGGAGATAACGAAGGCCTGGTGATGGCGGAGATAGAATTGGAAAAACCAGACGAGCCTTTTGACAGACCCGCCTGGTTAGGGGAAGAAGTTACCGGAGACCGGCGTTACTACAATTCACACTTGCTCCGGTATCCTTTCAAGAGCTGGAAATAACTACTTGAACAGCAGCGGAACGAATTCGCTCAGGTAGATTCTCCAATTGCGCCAGATATGGCCGCCGTCGGTTTCCATGTACTTGTACGGATAGCCGGCGGCATCCAGTTTCTTGCGGAAGTCGTTGTTGGACTGGATGAGGAAATCCGTGCTGCCGATACCGATCCACAGCAGGGCCGGCTTCTTGGCAAAGTAAGCGGCCAGCTTGCCGTCCATATCCTTGTAGATTTCCGGATTGCCGGAAGCGGACTGCTCGCTGCCCGTGCCGATGGCGGCGGAGAACATGCCGGAATAATTGAACATATCCGGGTTGTTGAGGGTGATGTACAGCGTGTGGAAGCCGCCCATGGAAAGGCCGCAGATGGCGCGGGCCTGTTTCTTGCCGATGGTGCGATAGTTACTCTCGATGAACTTCACGATTTCCGGGAAAGCGGTTTCAAAGGAGCCTTCCATGGTTTGCGGCAGGGACATGGTGGGACGGGTGTAACCGGTGGAATTCTCCAGCGGAGCGGCCTCTTCAGAGATATTGCCGTTGGTGAACACCACAATCATGGGTTTGGCATCTCCGCGGGCGATGAGGTTGTCCAGAATCTGGGTAGCACGGCCCTGGGTGACCCAGGCATCCTCGTCTCCGCCGATACCGTGCAGCACGAACAGCACCGGATACTTGGTCTTGGACTTCTCATAACCGGCAGGAGTATAAACCGTCAGGCGACGGTCGAATCCGGCCTTGTCCGAATGATACCAGACCTTTGAAACAGTTCCGTGCGGCACCTTATGGATGGCGTACAGATCGCTTCTGGCACCGGCCTTGGGAACCAGCAGCACGCTGGTGAGGCTGGCCACATCCCGGTTCACGAACATGTTGTTGGGATCTATGACCGGGGTTCCGTCCACACGGAAAGTGTAGGTGTACATTTCCGGCTCCACCACGAAAGGCGTAGTGTATTCCCACACACCGCCCGGGCGCTCCTGCAGGTCTGCCACGCCGGGAGAGTCAAAGGCCATCTTCTGGCCGTTCATCTCGAACTCCGTATGCTGGGTGGGAAGGAAATCTCCGGTAACCTGCACCTTGATGGCCTTGGGGGCCTGGAAACGGAAAGTGACGGTGCCATCCGGATTGATGACGGGAGATTCCACGGAGGGACCTCCGAAAAGGGCCTGCTGGCCGAAGGCGCTTACACCCAGGAGCAGGGAAATGGCAATTAGTATGGATCTTTTCATAGCTGTGGTTTTCTATAACGCAAATTTACACTAAAAATCTTGATTTTTATTCCGCCCACAGAATTATTTTCGTAAATTTGAACAGTCTTTTACAACCAAAAACATGTCCAAACAACAGCAAGCCATCTATGATGCCCGTTCTCTTGGAATGGGCAAAATGCTCACCCTTGGCCTCCAGCACATGTTCGCCATGTTCGGAGCCACGGTGCTGGTCCCGGTCATCACCGGCCTCTCCATGAGCGCCACCCTGCTATTTGCAGGCCTGGGCACCCTCCTTTTCCACCTCCTTACCAAGATGAAGGTACCGGCATTCCTGGGTTCGTCCTTTGCTTTCCTGGGCGGCTATGCAGCTGTTGTCTCCATGGGAGAAGCCCAGGGGCTCAGCCTTACGGAATCACTTCCCTATGCCTGCATCGGAGTATTCTCGGCAGGCATCATTTATTTCGTGCTGGCGGGACTCTTTGCGGCGTTTGGCGCCAAGCGGGTGATGCGGTATTTCCCGCCCATCGTCACGGGGCCCATCATCATCGCCATCGGCCTTACCCTTTCCGGATCGGCCATCGAGAACTGCAACCACAACTGGTGGATTGCCCTGCTGGCCATTTTCATTATCATCGTGTGCAACGTCTGGGGCAGGAAGATGATCAAGATCATCCCCATCCTGCTGGGCGTGCTGGGTTCCTATATCGTGGCCGCCTGCTTCGGCCTGTGCGATTTCTCGGCCGTGAAAGAGGCTGCCTGGGTGGGCGTTCCCTTCCAATGGGAAAATACGGCCTTCCATGTGTTCGGTAATCCCAACTGGGGCCTCATAGCCAGCGCCATCATCGCCATCGTCCCCATCTCCATCGCCACCATGATGGAACATATCGGCGACATGTGCGCCATCTCCTCCACCACGGGAATCAACTATCTGGAGGATCCCGGTCTGCACCACACCCTCATGGGAGACGGTCTGGCCACCATGATCGCTTCCCTTTTCGGAGCACCCGCCAATACTACTTACGGTGAAAACACCGGCGTGCTCAATATCACCAGGGTCTACGATCCCCGCGTGATCCGGATCGCCGCCCTGTTTGCCATAATTCTAAGCTTCTGCCCCAAGTTCAGCGCCCTCATCGCCTGCATGCCGGCGGCCACCATCGGCGGCGTATCCCTGGTGCTCTACGGTATGATCTCCGCCGTGGGCGTACGCAATATCGTGGAGAACCGCGTGGACTTCACCAAGAGCCGCAACGTCATTGTGATGGCCCTCATCCTGGTGCTGGCCATCGGCATCAAGTATGGCGCCAACGATGCCATCTCCCTGGGATTCACCTCCCTTAGCGGCCTGGCCGTAGCTGCCCTGGTGGGCGTTATCCTCAATGCCATCCTGCCTGGCAAGGACTATGAATTCGGCAGCAATCCAGATGGTGACAAAGCCGTAAACTTTGAAATTAACCCTTCTTTAAGGAAATAACGTCATGTTAAAAAAAGTGATTCTTGTTGCTGCGGCAACGCTTGTCTCCGGCCTGGTGGCCAGGGCCCAGACCAACCTGCAGATGTTCTACGACTTTGGCAAAGACCGCCAGTTTGTCACTACCACCCTGGAAGGCTTCTACAATGACAACTGGGGCAATACCTTCTTCTTCATTGACCATGATTTTGATTTCAAGGGGAACGGTGGAGTAAAGGCTCCCGCCGGAACCTACATGGAGCTGGCCCGCTGCCTCAATTTCTGGCAGGATGTCCCTGTCCTTGGTAACTTCAGCCTGCAGGTAGAATACAACGGCGGCATTTACAAGGACTATTTCATCCAAAGCGCGCTGCTGGTGGGCGTGGACTATTTCCTGCACTCGGCCAACTTCAACAACACCTTCAACTTCAAGGTACTGTACAAGAAGATTGCCAGCACCGTACAGCAGGTTCCGCTCCAGTTCACCTTCGTCTGGGGCATGCAGGACCTCTTCGGCCTCAAGGGCCTCCGATTCAGCGGTTTTGCCGATTTCTGGTGGGAGGACCATACGCTCTTCTTCACAAAGAGCGGTGCCAACTCCAAGCTCTCCCATATTGTGTTCATCTCCGAACCCCAACTGTGGTACAACGTGGGGCAGTGGATAGGCGTGGATAACTTCAACCTGGGCGGCGAAGTGGAACTGAGCTACGATTTCGGCTCCTCGGAAGGATTCTGGATACGTCCCTGCCTGGGTGCAAAATGGGTGTTCTAATACTTTCTGACGATGAAACCTTTCTTTGAAAAACTTTTCGGCTTCGATTCGGCGAAGCACAATGTCCGCACGGAAATCCTGGCAGGTATCACCACCTTCCTCACCATGGCCTATATCCTGGCCGTGAATCCCAGCATCTTCAGCGCCCTGGACGGAATGCCCGGCGGTGCGGTATTCACCGCCACGGCCCTGGCCG